>Ga0214473_10004034_pt1 | contig 17660 bp, 18 predicted proteins | sample RVTome_7_FD_203509 | JGI IMG/M metagenome (GOLD analysis project Ga0214473, IMG submission 203509) | Soil microbial communities from uranium-contaminated site in the Upper Colorado River Basin, Wyoming, United States - RVT98D197 | ecosystem: Environmental > Terrestrial > Soil > Contaminated >... | reverse complement strand
CTCCGGGTGGACGGCATCGAGGTGACGCTGGACCTGGTCGAGGATCTGCCCGCGCTCTGGGCCGACCCGCACCAGCTCCACCAGGTGCTCGTGAACCTCGTCACCAACGCGCACCACGCGATGCGCGCGACTGAGCTGCCGCGCCGGCTCACCCTCGCCACACGGGTCGACCCGGCGCGGACCCGGGTCGTCCTCGAAGTGACGGATACCGGGCTCGGGATTCCGCCGGAGGTCCAGCCGCGGATCTTCGAGCCCTTCTTCACGACCAAGCCTCCCGGGCAGGGAACGGGATTGGGGCTCTCCCTCTGCCGCGGGATCGTGGAGAGCCACGGCGGATCGATCCGGGTCGAGAGCCAGCCAGGACACGGCGCCAGCTTTGTCATCGAGCTTCCGGTCGAGGCTCCTGCAGCCACCGAGCGCGAGGGGGCGGCTTCCGAGACTCGTAGCCCCGTCGAGGCGAAGGTGATTCTGGTCGTGGACGACGAGGAGGAAGTGGCGAACGTGCTCGCCGAGATGCTGTCCGTGGATGGCCATCGCGTGGAGATTGCCGCCAACGGCGTCGTCGCCCTCGAGAAGCTCCAGCAGCGGACCTTCGATCTGATCCTGAGCGACGTCCGGATGCCCGAGCTCGACGGGCCGGGGCTCTACCGGGAGGTGGAACGCCGCCATCCCGGGCTTGCCCGGCGGTTTGTCTTCCTCACCGGAGACACGCTCGGCCCGGAGACCACGGAGTTCCTGGAACCGAGGGGGATCCCCAGCGTGACCAAGCCCTTTGCTCTCCCAGAGGTCCGTCTGGCTGTCGAACGGGCGCTGCGCGCGGGCTGAACCGGCATGGCCGGGTTCCGGTGGACGATCAAGCGGAAGCTCCTGGCCCTGGGAGCCGGGACCATGCTGCCCCTGCTGCTCATCCTCGCCTTCTGGGTCAGGAGGGAGTTCCGCGAGCAGATAGAGACGGCCCAGAGTGAGTTGACACTTGCCAGTCAGCAGGCGGCCAGCTCGGTCGAGGAGCTGCTCGCGCAGATGACGGGGCATCTCCTCGTTCTCGCGCGCGACCCGGCGGTTCGGTTCCTTCAGGTGGAGGGAATGGACGAGCTGTTTCGCCAGACCTTGCGGGAGCATCCGGGGCTGGAGAATGTGTTCGCGGTAGCCGCCGACGGGCGCGTCTTGGCCACGGCCTTTCCTCTACCCGCGGGGGCGACCTTCACAACGGCCAACCGTCCCTGGTTCGCGGAAGTCCTCGCGATGGGCGCGCCGGTGGTGGGAGACTTCCAGATCGGCAGGTTCACCGGGCGCCCGGTGGCCGCGATGGCTGTTTCTCTGCGGGACGAGCATGACGGCGCCCGCGGTGTGCTCGTGGCCGGCTTGAGTCTCCGGCGCCTCCACTCCCTCTTCCAATCGCTGCCGCTCCGCCCCGGGATGACGGTGACGGTGGTGGACCGCGGCGATCGGGTGCTCTCTCACACCCCGCTCAAAGACGAGGGGTGGCTCGGGAAGCGCCTGCCGTCTCCTCCACCCGTTCGTCCGGGAGGCGCGATGGTGACGGGGCTCGCCTGGTTCGAGGGCGGAGACCGGATCGCGGCGGTCGCCCCCGTGGCAGGCAGCCGCTGGCGCGTGCTGGTCGGAATTCCCGCATCCTCTCTCGGGGCCCGTGCTCGAAGGGAGATCATGGTCATCGGTCTGCCCCTGCTCGCCCTGCTGGCCACTTCCGGCCTCGTCGGACTCGCCATCGCTCGGCGCATCTGGCGGCCGCTCGAGGCGCTGACCGGGGCCGCCGCGCGTCTGGCTCGCGGGGAACAGGTGTCCGTCCGGGTGGACTCCACCGACGAGGCGGGTGAGCTGGCCCGCACCTTCACCCAGATGGCAGGACAGATCACCGAGTCCAGGTCGCACCTGGAGCACCGGGTCTCGGAGCTCTCGGCTCTCTCCGAGACGGGATCCCTTCTCACCACCACGCTGGATCTCGCCGAGGTCCTGCGGCGGCTCATGGAGCTGGCCCGCGTCCGGCTGGGGGTGGACGTGGTACGGATCTGGCTGCGCGAGGGTTCGTCAGAGGAGTTCCGGCTCCACGCGGGCGCCGGGGTCACTCAAGAGCCTGGGGGATACCGGATCCGGCTCGGGCCCGGCGAAGGGCTGATCGGGTGGATCATGGATCGGCGAGAGCCTCTCGTGCTCGCGGAGTTCCAGGACGACCCGCGGCTCACGAACCGGGACTGGGCGAAGGCGGAGGGGCTCGTGTCCTTCCTCGGCGTTCCGATCATGCTGGAGGACCTGCCGGTGGGAATCCTGGCCTGCATGAGCCGGGAGCGTCGCGACTTCTCTCCCGACGAGGTCAATCTCGTCCAGCTCTTTGCCCTGCCGGCCGCCGTCGCCATCCGGAACGCGCGCCTGTACGAGGACACGCGCAGCCGAGCCCAGGAATTGGCCGAGCGGAATCGCCAGCTCCAGCTCCTGCACGAGGCGGCGAGAGCCATGACGGCGGAGCACGAGGTGGACCGGCTCCTCCAGCGCATCGTGGAGACCGCGCGCGAGTTCATTGGATCCGCCTACGGAGCACTCGCGGTGTTCGACGACGACGGTCGGATCCGCCAGTTCTACACGGCGGGGCTCACGCCGGAGGAGCGAAACCGACTCGGACCTCCTCCCGAGGGGCGTGGGCTGCTCGGGTATGTGTTCAAGCAGGGGCAAACACTCCGGCTCGAGGATGCAACGACTCATCCAGCGAGCGTGGGGCTCCCTTCGGGCCATCCGCCCATGCGGAGTTTCCTGGGGGTGCCGATTCGCCTCTCGGCCCGGATCCTGGGAGCGGTCTATCTGACCGAGAAATCCGGAGGATTCACCGCCGACGATGAGCTCGTCGCCACCACCCTGAGTGCGGATGCCGCGGTGGCAATCGAGAACGCTCGGCTCCTCCTCGCTCTCCGCCAAGCCCTCGATGATCTCAAGGCGACCCAGGCGCAGTTCGTGCAGGGCGAGGCGCTCCGGGCGGTGGGAAACCTCGCGTCAGGGATGGCCCACCACCTGAACAATATCCTCGCGGTCATCCGGGGCAGGGTCCAGCTTCTCCTCCAAAGCGCCGAGGAGCCTTCGCTCCGGCGCTCGCTGGAAATCGTGGACCGGGCGACCGTAAGCGGCGCCGAGGTGGTCCGACAGGTGCAGGAGTTCACCCGCGGCCAGCCCGCTCCCGAGAGGCTCACGCTGGATCTGAACCGGCTCGTAGAGGAAGCGCTCGCCGTGTGCCGACCGCTCTGGAAGGCGGAGGCTGACGAGCGAGGGATCTCGATCGACGCCTCGGCGGAGCCGGGGCAGATCCCGGCCGTGACCGGCGACCCTGCGTCTCTGAGGGAAGTGCTCGTCGGCTTTCTGCTCAACGCGGTGGACGCGCTGCCCGACGGCGGCCGGATCACGGTGAGGACGTGGGCGTCCGACCCGTGGGTGTACTGCTCCGTGACCGACACCGGCGTGGGAATGCCCGAGGACGTGCAGCGGCAGGCGCTCCAGCCATTTTTCACCACCAAAGGGCCCAAGAGAAAAGGGCTCGGGCTGAGCGTCGCCCATGGAATCATCCGGACTCACGGGGGAACCCTCAGCATCGAGAGCACCCCGGGGCGTGGAACGACCGTCACGATGGGCCTGCGCAGTGCTGCCGTGGGATCGGCGGCAACGCCCGCTCCTCCCACGGCGCCGCCAGCGCAGGTCTCTCCGCAGAGAATCCTGGTCATCGACGACGAGAAAGAGGTGCGGGAGCTGCTGGCCGAGATGCTCGCCACTCAAGGTCATCACGTCAGCCAGGCGGCCAGCGGCGCCGATGGGGTGTCCATGGTCCGCGCCGACCGGTACGATCTCGTTTTCACGGACGTCATCATGCCGGGCATGACGGGCTGGGAAGTGGCGGAGGCGATCAAAGCCGTCAGCCCCGCTACGGTCGTCGTCCTGGTCACGGGGTGGGCCGACGGAGTCGCACGGTCCGAGAGAGCGGCCGGCTGCGTCGATCAGATCATCAAGAAGCCCTTCGACCTCGGCCCGATCGCCGCGGCCGTGGCGATGAGTGCCGGGGCGAGGGCCGAGTGAGCGGTCGGGGCTCGAAGATCAGACGAAAAGCGACACGTCGGCGCCCGCCGCGTAATCGAGAAACGTCGTGGCGCCCGCGCAGCGGGCCTGGGGGATGAGATCGGCCTGGCTGATTCCCATCACGCCCATGGTGGTGGCGCAGGCCAAGAGCTGGACGTCCGCCTCCACGCAGAGGTCCAGCAGCTCCAGCACCGTCGGCATCTTGGCCTTGGCCATCCAGCCCTTCATCATGGAGGTCGCGATTGCCGTCATCCCGGGCAGCGCGCCCATGAAGTTGGGCACCTTGAGCCCGGGCAGGGCCGGGAGCGGGGGTGGCATGGCGGGATTGCCCACGGGGCTCACCTGCAGGTGCTTGTTGCGCTCCCGGTGCAGGATGTCGAGGCCGTAGAACGTGAAGAAGATCCCGGCCTCCCAGCCCATGCTCGCTGCCGTGGTGGCGAGGATCAGCGGCGGGTAGGCCTGGTCGAGGGTCCCCTTGGAGGCCACCAGCGCGAGACGCTTCACTCCATCGCCCATGGTCCGTCTCCTCTCCCCGCCCCGGCCCTCACTTCGTGCGCCGGATCAGGAACCGGTACACCTCGCCCTGCTTGTCGCTGCCCACGATCTCGTGACCGGTCTGGTTCTGAAAGGCGGCCATGTCGGGCACGGAGCCCGGATCGGTCGCGAGCATCTCGATCACCTCTCCGATCCGGACGCCCTTCACGGCCTTGGAGAGCTTGATGATCGGTAGGGGGCAGAGCAGGCCCTTGCAATCCAGCGTCTGCACCGTCTTGACTCCGCTTTCCATCGCCGCCTCCTCCCAGCTCGCCGCGCCCGGGCGGCTTCGCTCACCCGGCGCCGCGTCGGCTGGGCCGATTGCCACCGCCGCCTGAAATCGGAGTCGAGGCAGCGGCGCTTGCACCCGACCGCCATGGGAGGACCGAAGACGGTGCAAGCCTCGCGGCCGCAGCCCACAGGAGGCCCGACAGCCCGCGCTCCTCGAGCTCGACCTCCACCTCCCGCCGGCTCTGCCCGCACCAGAAGCACGGCCGCCGGGTCGCCTGCGAGAATAACACAATCGGCGGCACCAGGAAGACGGGGGCGCTCACGAGCGCCCGCCCTGCATCCAGGACTGGCCGACTCTCCCACTCCCCACCAATCGACCGGATGCGGGCGCCGAGCAGATCGTCGGCAGCGGCGCGCCCCGCGCGATCGGCGGCGCGCTCACCTTCTCCGACGCTCATGCGGTCAAGGGCCGCCTCGCTCGGACCAGGGCGTCGATCGCCTCGTGGAGCACGCCGCCGTCCTCGACGGGCCGGCGCACGCGCTCTGCCTTTTCCACCTGGAGGCCGTCGATCTCGCCCGCGATGTCGTCGGGCGTGAAGAGGACGTCCGGCTGCGACGGTCCGCCCCAGCCCTCGGTGAGGTTCAGCAGGTCGTGGCCCACGACGAGCAGGGTGCCGCCGGGCCGCACCGCGCTCACCGCGTGGCGGAGCGCCCTGCGGCGGTCCGGAGCCGGGAGCTGGAGGTACAGCACGCATACCAGGTCATGGGCGAGCGCCGGGGGCGTCCAGGTGACCACGTCGGCCTCGATCCAGTCGACGCTCACCCGGCATTCGGCGGCGAGGTCCCGCGCCATCGCCAGCGCCGCGGCGGAGAAGTCCACCGCGGTCACGCGCCAGCCCCGCTGAGCCAGCCATACCGCGTTTCGCCCCGCCCCACACGCGAGGTCGAGGGCCATCCCCGGCGCCAGGTCGGCGATCTCGGCGACGAGGAATCGATTGGGGACCGACGTCGAGTGGATGCGATCGGCGGCGGCGTAGCGGCGGTTCCAGCGCTCGCGCCCGGCGTCCGGTCTCATCGGTGGGCCATCCCGACTCGTCCCGGGTCAGGCCAGGACGTCCCGGCACAGCGCGTCCCACATCCGGGCCGAGAGGCGCAGGCTCGGCACGCCGATCTCGACGTGGTCGGTGATCTCGATTGCCCGATCGTCTCGCATGTATCCGCCTCGCCTCGTGATGGGGTACTACCGACGCATGACCATACCCCGCCGCGGCGGGGCGGGCAAGCGCGGCGGCGTGTGCTATCATCCGCGTGGTTTCGACAACGCGCATGGGAGGCGGCGGTGATGAAGACGTTCCGGCTGTACACGGGCTCCGACGGGCAGTCGCACATCGAGCCGATCGACCTCGGCAAGACGCCGGAGTGGACCAAGGGCCTGGCCACGACGCAGATCGCGTTCCGCGAGGACCCGGTCGGGCGCTATCTCGACTGGCATCCGGCCCCTCGCCGCCAGTTCGTCATCATCCTGTCCGGCCAGCTCGAGATCGGCCTCGGGGACGGGTCCAAACAGCTCTTCGGCCCCGGCGACGCCCGGCTGGTCGAGGACACGACGGGCCGGGGCCACACCACGCGCGTCCACGGCAACCACCCCTGCCTCACGGCGACCATTCCCCTCGCGCAGCAGTAGAGAGGCCCGCATGGCGACCAAGATCCTCTTCGCTCCCCGCCAACCGCAAGAGATCCTCGACATCGCGCGGGCGCTGATGCCGCCCGGCTTCGAGCTCGTGGTCGCCGAGCCCGGCACGCCCGAGTTCTACCAGGCGGCCGTGGATGCCGAGTACTACCTCGGCCTCGCCCGGCGGATGGGCGGGGAGTTCTTCCGGGCCGCGCCGGAGCTCCGCCTCGTCCAGCTCCTCAGCGCCGGGTACGACCACGTGGACGTGGAGGCGGCGCGCAAGGCCGGCGTCCCCGTGGCCAATAACGGCGGGGCCAACGCCATCGCCGTGGCCGAGCACACGCTGATGCTCATGCTCGCCGTGCTCAAGCGGCTCGTGCGCCTGCACAACGACGTCGTCGCGGGCAAGTGGCGGGCGCCCGGCTTCGGCGACGCGCGCGTGTACGAGCTGGCGGGCAAGACGCTCGGCATCGTGGGCCTCGGCAATATCGGCAAGAAGGTGGCGCGCCGCGCGGCCGCCTTCGACATGGATGTGCAGTACTTCGACATCGCGCGGCTCACCCTGGACCAGGAGGACGCCATCGGGATCCGCTTCGCGCTCTTCGCCGAACTGCTCCGCACGGCGGACGTGGTGAGCCTGCACGTGCCGCTCGACGACACGACGCGCAACCTCATCGGCGCCCGCGAGCTGGCGATGATGAAGTCGGGCGCGATCCTGATCAACACGTGCCGCGGGCCGGTCGTGGACGAGGACGCGCTGCACCGGGCGCTCGTGGGGGGCCAGATTGCCGGGGCCGGGCTCGACGTGATGGTCGCGGAGCCGCCGGCGCGGGAGCACCCCCTGTTCGCACTGCCGAACGTGACGCTCACACCGCATTCCGCGGGGCCGACCTGGGAGAACTGGACGGCGCGCTTCCGCAACGGCTTCGACAATATCCAGCGTGTCGCCGCGGGCGCGCGCCCGCGCTGGGTGATCCCCGAGCTGGCCTAGCTCCGCGCGCGAGGGGGCGCTACCAGAGCTCGCGCGGATGGCCGACGCGCCGGCCCCACCATTCCGGGCCCTCGCGCACATAGGCCCACTCGGGGTTCTGGGCGCGGTCGCGGAGCCCCGCCATCACCGACTGGAACGTTCCGGCCTCGGCCTCGGCGAACTCGAAGTACCCGATGAAGTCGTAGCCGCTCCCCGTTCCGTAGCCGTCGCCGTTGTGGAGCAGCCGACGCGTGATGCACGGGATGCCGCCGGCGGAGGCCAGCGCGTGTCCCTGGGCGACCATGCCCCCGTGCTCGTCGTAGCGCGGGAGAAAGAAGCTCTCCCGCCGCATCCAGTCCATCGCCCACCACTCGGCCGTCTTGTTCTGCGGCGTGACCACGCCGTAGGGGCAGACGGCGCCCGTCTTGGGCCCGAAGGCCCGCGCATAGGCGAACTGGGTCATGGCGTGGCTCGTGTAGCTCCGCTCCTTCTGCACGCCCGCCCGCGTGTGGACGGCGCCCCCGCGCGGCGCGACCAGCGCGCGCAAGCCCTCCTCGTACCCGAGGAGCGGCTCGAGCGCATGGCCCTCGAGGCGGACGAGGACGCGCGCCTCCGCGATGCCGGGGTCCTCCACGTCCCACTCCGACCCGAGCGCGGGTTCGGCCCGGAGATACTGGAGGCGGCCGCGGCGGGAGGCGTCCTCGCCGGGAGGGCCGTCGACGAAGTGCATGTTCTCGTAGGGGGCGCCCAGCGCCTCGAGGTCCCGGATCAGTCGTGCGCCGACCGCGCCGGCGTCGAGGTGCACGAAGAGCAGGCGGCCGTAGCCGAGCACCTGTGTGGTGAGGTTCAGCGCCGCGGGATCCATCTCAGCCGGCACCTTGAGAGGGAGTCGAGGAACCCTCGCCCCCGGAGGGGGAGAGGGCAGGGTGAGGGGAGGCGCACGATTCGTCACGCGCGTTCATGAATAGTGCAGGTTAGCACGATGCGGTTCCTGGCGCGCGCGCGTCACCGCAACGCGATCCGCCGCACCCAGTAGTGCCGCGCGATGCGCCCGGGAAGAGGGAGTCGCCATGGTCCCTCTCCCCCGCAGGGGGAGAGGGCGGGGTGAGGGGGCTAGGCGCGGAGCGGAGAGGGCGCGGCGGCGCGCACCCCGGCGAGGAGAAGGAGAGCGGAGAGGAGGAGCCCGGCGCAGAGCGCGTAGGCCGAGCGCAGGCCCGCGGTCTCGACCATGGCATAGCCGACGAGCGGGCCGAGCGCGGCCCCGAGATCGCCGGCGGTGGCGAGGCCGCCCATCACCACGCCGCGCAGGTGCGGCGGCGCGCCGTCGCCCGCCCACACCGTGAGCGCGGGGGCGAGCGCGCCCTCGCCGATCGCCACCAGGAGGACCCCGCCGACGACGGCGCGCGCGCTGTGTCCTGAGGCGAGCACGGCGAATCCCCCGAGCTTGATGGCCACGCCCACCCCCGTCACCACGCGCCGGTCGCCGAAGCGGTCGAGGAAATGCCCGGCGATCGGGGCCTCGATCATGGCGGCGAGCCGACGCGAGGCGAGGAGGATGCCGGTGAGCGACGCCACCGGCACGAGCAGCGCGCCTCCTTCCGGTCCCGCCGCGAGCTGCTTGAGGTAGATGCCCAGCGTGGCCATGAGGACACCGCTGCCCGTGAAGAGGCTCGCGAAGGCCACGTAGGCGGGCACGAGGAGGCGCGGGTCGAGGCGGCGCCGCGCGCCCAGCGCGCCCTCGCGGCGATGTCGGTCCGGGGGCGGCGCGGGACGAGCGCGCCGGCCGGCGCCGGGCCCCCGGAGCGCGACGATCGCAGAGACGAGGCCGAGCGCGGCCAGGGGCACGTAGATGGCGAGCGTGCCGCGGTAGCCGACGAGATCGGTGAGGAACCCGCTCAGCAGCAGCCCGAGAAGCGTGCCGAGCTGGAGGAGCGACTGGTACGTCCCGACGGTGCGCCCGCGATCCTCGTCCGTGGAGAGGTCGAGCATGGTCGCGACGCCGCCGACCGAGATCAGCGCGAAGGCGATGCCCCAGACGACGCGCGAGACGAGGAGCGGCCAGAAGCTCGACGACGCGAGGTATCCCGCCGTCGAGAGCAGCGCCAGCACCATGCCGACGAGGTACGGGAGCCGCCGCCCGATGCGGTCGGAGACGAGGCCGCTCAGCGAGTTGGCGGCCAGGCGCACGAAGCGGTTGGCGCTCAGGATGATGCCGAGGCTCGCCGCCGTGATCCCCGCCGCCGCCGGATGCGAGGGCAGGAAGACGTAGAGCATCTGGTCGCCGAGGAGCGCCAGCGAGTGGGCGAGGGCGAGCCCTGCGGCGAGCGCGTAGCGCCGGCTGGGCACCGCGCGGCGCTACACGCCGCCCGTGCGGACGAATCGGCGGAGCACGTCGCAGAACTCCCGCCGTCCCGTGAAGATCGGCAGGTGGCCGAGGCCCTCGAAGACATCTACGTGGTCGAGTAGCGTGTAGTTCCTCGGCAGCGGGTCAACCGCGCCCGTTCCACCCGGATCAATGGTGATGATCCGGAACTCCTGGCAGAGATCCTCGTGCCGGCACCGCGGACACTTCATCCGCCCGCCTGCCGGATCCGGCGACGTGTGCTGAGCAAGGCACCCCGAGACTATCTGGCTCGGCCGAGATAGTCAAACCTCCGGCGGGCTCTTGTCGTGGGCCCCTTTGGTGCGATTGACAACTCGGGCCGGTCGAGCCATCCTCGATGGACGGAAAGACGCCAAGGGCGCCGCCATCGGCGCCCGTGGAAAGGGGAGTCATCGTGAACAAGCTATTGCGCAGCGCTTCGCTCCTGGCCGCTCTGGTGCTCGCCTCGCTGGCCGGGGCGCGCACTCCGGCGTGGGCGCAGCTCGCGAGCACGCCCTGGCCGATGTTCCAGCACGACCTGCTGCACACCGGGCGGAGCCCGCTTCCCGGACCGTCCGCCCTGGACCTCAAGTGGACGTATGCGGCGACGAGCTGGGTGAAGACGCAGACCGCCGTCGGTGACGGCGTCCTCTACTTCGGCGCCGGGCACCATCCGATGTGCGCCGTCGACGCCGCGACCGGGGCCGAGCTGTGGTGCTTCCCGGACGGCGGGGACGCGAACCAGTCCTCGCCGGCCATCGGCCAGGATGGCACGATCTACGAGGGCGCCCGGGACAACAAGGTCTGGGCCATCGATGCCGATGGCTTGGAGGTATGGTCGTTCAAGATTCCGCTGGACGGCGACGTGTTCAGCTCTCCGGCCATCGCGCCAAGCGGGACGATCTATACGGCGTGCGGCTGTCTGAGTGCGGGCATCCTCCACGCGTTCAATCCAGGCGGGAGCTTGAAGTGGAAGTTGAAGCTCGGCAAGGGGGGCATCCGCAACTCCTCGCCCGCGGTCGTCGACGAGGCCGGCAGCCGCTTCATCTATATCGGATCGGTTGACGGCTGGCTCAGGAAGGTGAAGGACAACGGGACCGGGGGGAGCCTCGAATGGGAGATCCGGGTCGGCACGGCCCTGCGGGACTCCTCGCCCTCGGTCGCGGCGGATGGAACGGTCTACATCGGCTCGAACACCGGTCTGTGGGCGGTGCGTCCCAACGGCACCCTGCGGTGGCACTTTGTGACCAATGGCGTCGTCGACACCACGGCGGCGATCAGCCTCACCGGCCGCATCTATGTCAGCTCCTTCAAGACCGGGAAGCGCACCCTCTACGGGATCGATCCGGCCACGGCCAGTCCCGGATATCACGTCGCGTGGACGCGCGTGGGCGCCGGCACCAGCACGTCCAATTTCAGCCAGACCCCATCCGCGGTGATCGACGGCGACGGCAATGTCTACGCCGCGATCGGCAAGACGGTCCTGAAGCTCACCGCCGCCGGGGTCCAGCTCGACGATTACACCGTCGGCGCCGACGTCATCGCGTTGTCGCTGGGCGACGGGGTGCTCTACGTGAGCGCGAAGGACGGCAACCTCTACGCCTTCGGTCAGTGACCGGGCTCTCGCGAGCCTCCGAGCTGCTATAATCCCGGCGTCGAGAAAGGAGGCCGCCATGGCCACGGAGACCCTCTACACGCTCGATCAGTTCCTCGCCGATACGCGCGCGACCATCAAGGCGAAGGGCATCCCGGCGGGGCTCGCCGAGGTGCGCGATCACCTGGAGAAGCTCCTGCACAACCCCGAGCTGCTGAGAAAGCACCTCGGCGACCCGGTGCCGCACACCGAGCGCACGACGATCGGCCACGACCCGGAGACCGACGTCCACGTGCTCGTCCACGGGCGGCCGAAGGCGGGCAAGTCCTCCGTGCACGACCACGGCCCGTGCTGGGTGGTGTACGGCAACTACAAGAACCCCACGCGGATGCGCCGGTGGCGGCGGCTCGACGACGGCAGCACGCCGGGTCACGCGGAGCTGACGCTGCAGCGCGAGTTCCTGAACGAGCCCGGCCACGCGGCGGCGTTCGCCGTCGGCGACATCCACTCGATCGAGTTCGGCGACGACACCTTCTTTCTCCGGGTGACGGGCGGCGACGTCGAGACCAAGGAGACGCTGCGCTTCGACGTCGACAAGAAGACCGTCGAGGTCGCCAACCGCGCGCAGGGCCAGCGCTAGCCCGCTCTATTCACGATCGCGTCTTCGGCGTCCTACACGCCCCCTCACCCTGACCCTCTCCCCCGCCGGGGGGCGAGGGCATCGAATTGACTCCCTCTCCCTCTCCGAGGGAGAGGGCCGGGGTGAGGGTGGGTGCCTGTTCGCGAATCGCGGGAGCTCGGTCAACCCACGGCGGGCGCGACCTCGCGCATCCACCGGCGCATGAAGGCGCGCGGGTCCGGCACGAAGCTCGTGATCACGAACTGGCGGGCGCCGGCGCCCATGGCCCGGCGGATCTGAGCGGCGCAGTCGTCGGGGGTGCCGGCGATGGCGAAGCGGTCGACGAGGAAGTCCGTCAGTCCCCAGCGGCCGGTGAGGCCGGCATTGCCGGCGCCGGCGATCTCGTGGTGGTGCGCGTCGTAGTCCCGCTGGAGCCCCGTGATCCTGTCGTGGAGCGCGGGCGGCACGCCCTTGCCTTCGAGCGTGAAGCGGAACGCGTGGTTGGCGCTCGCCGCCAGCGCCATCGTGATCGGGGCGATGGCGCCCTCGGCGGTGTCGGCCACATTGGTCTTGGCGAACCACCAGACGTCGAGGTCCGCGAGCGCGCGCCCGGCGGCGCGGGCGCCGCGCTCGATCGCGGCGAGGGACAGGCGGATCACCTCGGGGGTCAGGCCCAGGCCCACGATCACGCCGTCCGCGACGCGTCCGGCCAGCTCCAGCGTGCGCGGCCCCTCGGCGGCGAGATAGAGCGGCACCCGCCGTGTCGACCGGTGCACCTGCCATCTGCGGCCGCCGCGGTCGACCGGCGTGCCGCTCGTGAGCCGGCCGAGGGTGACGATGGCGTCCTCGAGGCCCGCGAGCGTCGCCGGCGGCGCGCCGAGCGTGAAGATCGCGCTGTCGCCCGAGCCGAGGCCGAGGATCGCCCGGCCGCCCGAGACCTCGTCGATGCTGGAGATGGCGCTGGCGGTGACGACGGCGTGGCGCGTGAGCGGGTTGGTCACGAGCGGCCCGAGTCTGACGCGGGACGTGTCGAGGGCGGCCAGGGTGAGGGCCACGTACAGCTCGCGGAAGACCGACTGCGAGTCGGCGACGCCGAGCAGGTCGAAGCCATTGTCCTCTACCTCGCGGCAGAGCCGTCCGAAGCCGGCGAGCGACTCCGGCAGGAGGACGATCCCGAACCGGGCGCGGGCGGTCGTCATCGGCCGCCGCCCTCGGCGGCGAGCTCACGGACGAGGGACTCGGCGAGCCGCGCGTACTGGTCGCGGCTATTGTAGAGTTGGGCGGAGACCCGGACGAGCCGGCGGGGCGGCGCGGGCCAGCTCATGACCGGGACCTCGATGCCCCCGCTCTCGAAGAGCCGCCGCTGGAGCGGATCGGGACGCCGCCAGGCGATGCCGGTGGTCGGGCTGTCGGGCAGGATGACGCTGGCGAGGGACCCGATCATCTCGTCGGGGCATGCCGGCGCCGTGCCCGCGGCGGCGCACAGGAGGCGCCGCGCCTCGAGCGCGAGCTCGCGGTTCCGCGCCATCAGCGCGGGCCAGCCTCCCGGGAGGAGCGAGCCGAGGTACTCGATCGCCCTCGGCACGGTCAGCCAGGCGGTCGGATCGCTCGTGCCCGTCCAGTCGAACTCCAGGCGGAAGCGCGAGCGGTCCGGCCGCGCGGCGTTCGCCCCGTGGCTGATGGTGAGCGGGCGCACGTCGGGCCGGCGGTCGCCTCGGACCCAGAGGAAGGCGGATCCCTTCGGCGCGCAGAGCCACTTGTGGCAGTTGCCGCTGTAGTAGGTGGCGCCGAGCGTCCGGAGGTCGAGGGGGACCATGCCGGGCGCGTGGGCGCCGTCGATCACGACCTCCACGCCGCGTCCGGTGAGCTCGGCGGTGAGGCGGTCGACGGGCAGGACGAGGCCCGTCGGGCTGGTGATGTGGTCGAGCAGGGCCAGGCGCGTCCGCGCCGTCACCTGCGACAACACGGCGTGCACGATCTGCTCCGGCGACGCGACCGGGAAGGGGACCGTCGCGACCACGACACGCGCGCCCGCGGGACCGGCGACGAAGTCGAGCGTGTTCCGGCACGCGTTGTAGGCGTGGTCGGTCGTGAGCAGCTCGTCGCCGTGCCGAAAGACGAGCGAGCGGAGCACGGCATTGACGCCGCTCGTCGCGTTGGTGACGAAGGCGAGGTCGTCGGGGTCGGCGCCGACGAACGCGGCCAGCGCCCGCCGCGCGGCGTCGAGGCGATCGTCCAGCTCGCGCGAGAGGAAGCGCACGGGCTCGGCTTCCAGCTCGGCCCGGAGCGCCGCCTGGTGGCGGAGGACCTCGGCCGGGCACGCGCCGAACGAGCCGTGGTTCAGGAAGACCACACCGCGATCGAGCGGCCAGAGCTGGGCGAGGTCCGGAGCGGGTTCGTCAGGGTGCGAGGCGATACCCCCTGACCTTGAGCGCCGCCTCCACCGCGGATCGATGCCGGCGCTCCCAATCGTCGAGGCTGAGCGCCGCGTCGGCGGTGACCTTGGCCTGCGCCTTGGCGAGGACGTCCGCGGCCCGGACGCGCGGCACGACGACGATGCCTTCCTCGTCGGCGACGACGATGTCTCCCGGGCTGACCAGGACTCCGCCGCACCGGATCGTCGCGTTCATGTCGCCATCACCGACGCGCTTGCCCGGGATCGGCGAGACGCCCCGCGCGAACAGCGGGAACCGCTTGTCCCGCGACTCCGCCACGTCGCGGACCACGCCGTCGACGACGAGGCCGGCCACGCCCCGGCGCTGCGCGATCGCGCACACATTGCCCCCGGCCACGGCCATCTCGTCGTCGCCCGCCTCCACCACGATGACGTCACCGGGCTGGGCGAGGTAGATCGACGCGTGGAACATGAGGTTGTCGTTGCGCCCGGTGCGCGCGGTGAAGGCCGGCCCCGCGATCCGCGGCACGCCGGGCCACAGCGCGTGGATCGCGTATCGCATCACGCAGGACAGCTCGAGCACGTCGCAGAGCTCGTTCGTCGACAGGCTCGCGTACGCCTTGATCACGTCCGGAGACGGGCGATCGATCGCGGTGTTGAGGGCGCGCGTCTGGTCAGTCACGGCGTGTCACTCCCATGGGGTTGGTGTGAGCGATCATACCGCATGGCCCGGCTCGCGGAGCCCGAGGCGCGCGGCCACGTCGGGATTGACGAGCACCTCCGGCCGCTCGCCGCGCAGGACGCGCAGCATCTCGCTCGCCACCTGGATCCCGACCCGCCGCGTGGCCTCCCGCGTCACGCCGGCCACGTGGGGCGAGACGATGACGTTGGGGAGGTTGAGGATCGGATTGTCGAGCGGCGTCGGCTCCTCCTCGAAGACGTCGATGCCGGCGGCGGCGAGCTGGCCGGTGGCCAGCGCCTTGAAGAGGGCGCGCTCGTCCTGCACCGGGCCGCGCGAGGTGTTGACGAGGATGGCGCCCCGCTTCATGAGGCCGAGGCTGCGCTCGTTCACCATCGCGCGCGTCTCGTCGGTGAGCGGCGTGTGGCAGGTGAGCACGTCGACCTGGGGCAGGAGCGCCTCCAGGCTCGTCACCGGCTCGGCGCCGCGCCGCCGGACCTCGTCGTCCGGCACGTACTTGTCGTAGGCGAGGACGCGCATGCCGAGGGCGCCGGTGAACTTCGCAACCCGGCGCCCGATATTGCCGATCCCCACGATGCCGAGCGTCTTGCCGGCCAGCTCCTCGTTGGCGGCGTCTCCCCGCGCGCGCCAGTCGCCCGCGCGCGTCCACTTGTCCACCTCGACCGCGCGCTTGGCGCACATGAGCATGAGCATCAGCGCGTGCTCGGCCACCGCCTGCGAGTTCGAGCCGGGGGCGTGCACCACCGCCACGCCGAGGCGCGTGGCGGCCGGGATGTCGACGATGTCGAGCCCCACCCCGTGACGCCCCACCACCTTGAGCCGGGGGCAAGCGGCCATGAGGCGTTCCGAGCAGAGGGGCTTGGAGCGGAAGAGGACGCCCTGGGCGTCCCGAGCCAGCGCGAGCACATTGGCTTCGGAGAGGTCCTCGGTGAGGATCACGCGGGCCTCGCGCTCCAGGAGCGCCTGGCCATCGGAATGGATGCGGCCGCACAGCACGACGAGAGGGCGATTGTCGGTGGTCATGAATCCGCATGATAGCATGGCCCCTCGCGGCGATCAGATCAGCCTCGACACGCCCCGGGCGCGGGGCCGGTCGTCGGTCACGTTGGCCTGGGTCCGGGGGCGCGGTATAGTCCGAGACGAGCCCGGCGGACACCTGGAAAGGAGCGCGCGATGGCCAAGGCGAAAGCGGACAAGCCCTTCGAGATCACCAGGAGCGACGCGGACTGGCGGGCGGCGCTGACGCCCGAGCAGTACCGCGTGCTGCGCGAGCACGGCACGGAGCGCGCGGGCACGAGCCCGCTCGACAAGGAGTACGCAAAGGGCGCCTTTCACTGCGCGGGCTGCAATCTGCCCCTGTTCTCCTCGGACACCAAGTTCGACAGCCACACGGGCTGGCCGAGCTTCTGGACCCCGCTCGACGGGGCGGTCGGCACCACCACGGACCGGGGCTTCTTCATGGTGCGCACCGAGGTCCACTGCCACCGCTGCGGCGGCCACCTCGGCCACGTGTTCGACGACGGCCCGCGGCCGACGGGCCTCCGCTACTGCATGAACGGCGCCGCGCTCGACTTCGTCCGCGAGTGAGGCCCCGGCGAGCGTTCACCCCCAATACCGCGCCGCGGGCCGACCGGCTCGAGGCGCGATACCCGGAGAGGAGATGACCGTGGCGGTGCGCGACCTCGACGTCAAGGCGCTGGCCTTCGATGTCTTCGGGACGGTGGTGGACTGGCGCTCGAGCATCATCCGCGAGGGCCGTGAGCTGGGCCGGGCCAAGGGCCTCGACGTGGACTGGGAGGCCTTCACGGATGCCTGGCGCGCGCTCTACCAGCCCGCGCTCGAGAAGGTGCGGAGCGGGGCGCTGCCGTGGACCAAGCTCGACGACCTGCACCGCATGAGCCTCGACCGGCTCCTCGCGGAGTCCGGCATCACCGGGCTCGGCGCCGCCGAGGTGGAGCACCTCAACCGCGTCTGGCACCGGCTCGACCCGTGGCCCGACTCGGTGCCGGGGCTGACGCGGCTCCGGCGGAAGTTCGTGCTCGCCACGCTCTCCAACGGCAACGTGGCGCTCATGGTGAACATGGCCAAGCGGGCGGGGCTGCCGTGGGACGCGGTGCTGGGGGCCGAGCCCGCGCGCTGCTACAAGCCCCAGCCCGAGGCCTATCTCCGCACGGCCGATTTCCTCGGTGTCCGCCCCGAGCAGTGCATGCTCGTCGCCGCCCACAACGGCGACCTCGTCGCCGCGAGCCGCGTGGGTTTCCGGACCGCGTTCGTGCGCCGGCCTACCGAGCACGGGCCCGGCCAGACGCGCGACCTCCGCGCCGAGCATGCCTTCGACGTGGTGGCCGAGAGCATGGTCGACCTCGCCGACAAGCTCGGCTGCTGATCCCCGCTCGCCCGGATTATTCGCGAACCGGCACCCACCCTCACCCCGGCCCTCTTGATCGAAGAGGGAGAGGGAGTCAATTCGATGCCCTCGCCCCCGGAGGGGGAGAGGGTCAGGGTGAGGGGGCGT
>Ga0214473_10004033_pt1 | contig 17665 bp, 9 predicted proteins | sample RVTome_7_FD_203509 | JGI IMG/M metagenome (GOLD analysis project Ga0214473, IMG submission 203509) | Soil microbial communities from uranium-contaminated site in the Upper Colorado River Basin, Wyoming, United States - RVT98D197 | ecosystem: Environmental > Terrestrial > Soil > Contaminated >... | reverse complement strand
ACTCGGAGAAACCGCAGAGTCCAGGAAACCTCTTGGCTCATTCGGAGAAAGAGAAAGGAAGAACTCTACATTAGGCTTTGACAACCGGCACGCTTTCAGAGATGACATAAGAATGCAGATTGCTTCGCTGCGCTCGCAATGACATGGATGGGCTGGTTTGGCTCGGGGGGTATAGGCGTGAGAGCAGACTGCATTCGAGATATTGGACTTGAGATGCGAACGGCGGTTAGCGGCGGAGGGCTATGAGGACGATTACGGCCAGGACGGAGATGGCGGTGACGGCGGCGAGGACGATGACGGTGAGGCGGTAGCGGGTGATCACTTCGTTGACGTCGGCGACTTCTTCGGGCTCCACGATGTCGCCTTCCTCCAGTTGTTCGAGCATCGAGACATCGAAGCGTTTGTGGGCCTGGAGGGGGGCGTGACCCTCTCGGAGGGCTTCGAGGTCCAAGAGCACTTCCTCGACGTTCTTGTAGCGGTCCTCGCGGTGCTTGGCCATCATGATCTCGATGACCTCGGAAACGCCGGCCGACAGCAAGGTGTTGATGTGGTCGGGCGGGACGAGCTTTTCCTTGAGGTGCTTTTTCATGATCTCGGCGGAGTCGTCGCCTGTGAAGGGGACGCGGCCGGTGACCATGTTGTAGAAAGTGGCTCCGAGGCCGTAGATGTCGGCCCGGCCGTCAATGTCGATCTTGCCGCGGATCTGCTCGGGGGCGATGTAGTACGGCGTGCCGTAGGCCTTGCCCTCCTCGCTCTGGGCGGCCTCGATGTCGGTCGTCTCGCGGGCCAGACCCATGTCGGCCAGCTTCACGACGCCCTGCTTGTTGATCATGATGTTCTTGGGCTTGACGTCGCGGTGGACCAGGCCGTGCGCGTGGGCGTGCTGCAGGGCGTGGCAGACCTGGATGATGATCTCAATGGCCTCCTGCTCGCCGAAGATATGGCCGGCGTTGGTGTCGTCGGCGATGGTCTTACCCTCGACGAACTCCATGACGAAGTAGTGATAGCCGCCCGCCTCACCGACGTCGATGGCCTGCACGATATTCGGGTGGTTGAGCTTGCCAGCGGCCTGGCCCTCCTTGTAGAACCGCCCCACGTATTCGGGGTTTTCGCTGAAGCGACGGGGAAGGACTTTGATCGCGACGGTGCGGTTGAGGCTGATCTGCTTGGCCTTGTACACGACGGCCATCGCACCGGCCCCGACCTTGCCGATGATCTTATAGCCGGGAATCTGCTGGGCGGCGACCTTGCTCTCTTTGATGCTGGTCTTGAGCCGCTCCGCCTGGCTGGCAGTCACGTACCCCAACTCCACCATCAAATCCTGGAGCATGAGGGGATCGACCTTGCGGCGCTCCTTGAGTTCCTGGATCGAGCGGCGAAGCTCCTCGTCCGTGCAGAGCCCCTGGTCTACCGCCAACTTGCCAAAAAGCGAATCGTAGCTTGTCTCGGTCGTCATGAGTTACCGCCGGGAGGACCCCGGGCTGCATCCTTTCGCTGCCGGGCCCGGCCCTCGGCTCCAGCAGTCACACCCGATAATAGCACCACCGGGTGGTCATTATCGATTTATCAGGACCGAAGTCAAACGATTTTTTACTCATTTTACCAATTAGAGATCGCGACTGCTCATGGCATCGGCCAATTCTCGATACCGGTTTAGCGTTTTGTACGGCATCATGGCACGTTTGGTTCTCGGACCCGCCGTCCTCTACAGGTGCGCAGGCCCCATGCCAGGGCCAGCCACCCGCCCGTGCCGGCCATGACTATAGTGATGATGACGCCGAAAATGAAGTCGCAACACGGCCACACCGGGAGCCGGCAAGCCGTGCTTGACAAACCGATTGCTCCTGCCGTTCCTCCCCCTGACCACCCTGCTTGCTTGAGCTCAGTGCAAGGCATGACCCTCCCCGTCCCTCTGCCCCTCTTGATTGCCCCGCAGCCGGTCACTCTTGGACGAGTAGTGCGCCGTGCGAGGGTGGGCGTTGCGCCTCCGGTTGCTCCCTGAGTTTGGCCCCGATCACTGGCGGCTGCCACTCCCTGGGGGCAAGCAAAATGGTCCGCGCATAGGCGGCGGCGCTGACGAGCGTTATTACAATCGCCCTTATCAGGGTCAGGTAGCTGATCTTGCCGGCGCCGGCGTTGCTGAAGCAGCCGCAACTGATATCCAGGTGCCGGTACAAGGCCGAAGCCAGCACGAACATGAACAGCACGCCCATGCCGATGCTCGCCAGCAGCGCCCCGCCCACGAACACGCCGCCGACCAGACACACGCCCGTGAACAACTCCACCCACGGCAGCACCATCGCCACGAGCACGCCCATCTTCGGCCCGACCAGCTCATAGCCGTAGATGCTCCCAAGAAACTGGTACGGCTGCTGAATCTTCGGCACGCTGCTCATGATGAACATGAACCCCAGCCCCAGCCGGACCACCAGCACAAAGCCCGCGATCACACGCTCCATCGTACCACGGGCATCTTGCCCGTGAGTCGCAGGGACATTCCCCACCGTGGCGAGGGCATCCTGCCCTTGTGTGGCGAGGCCATCTTGGCCTTGCAGAAGCCCCCTCTTTTCCACGGGCGAGACGCCCGTGCTACTTTTCAAAAATCGCCTCAGCCCTATCCTGAACCTCCAATCTTTCGGCCTCAGTTCCCAGTGGTCGGTTGTCAGTTGCGGATTGAAGTCGGCCTCCGTCTCCGGCGAGCCGGACACTGACCCCTGACCCCCGACCCCTGCCTCTTCACTCCGCAATCCGAAATCCGCAATCAGGGCGTCCCGCCCCCGTTCCACTCGGCGGCGTAGCCTAAGGCGAAGGCGCCGAGGCTCTCGGCCCAGGGCAGATCGATGCACTGGGCCAGCCTCACCAACAGCACACGCACGTTCGGCTCGGTCCCATCGTCCCCCGGCGACAAGCCGCGTAGAATCTCAAGGAACTGCCTCTCCGCCTCCGCCAGGGCCTTGCGGACATCATCCGCAGACAAGCCGTATGCATCGGCCAACGCATCCGCGTCAAGCCCTTCGACATGGTGCAGGATCAGCAACTGCCTCGCCAATGGCTCTACGGCGTTGATCGTCCCGGCCACCTCGCACATGCGGTCGTTGAGCACAAACACACGCCGCGTAATCTCTTCGCCGCCCTCATCCGCATCGAGCCGCCAATCCCCCATCGGATCTTCGCCCACGATCTTGACCATCATCTCGATCAATGAGCCCAGCTCACCGAGCCCGCGCAGCTTGTCAACGAGCAGACACGCCGTCGCCAGGGTATAGGCCGCGATGCGCTGGACCTGGGCCTTGTCATTGGTATAGCCGGTGCAGCGGATCAGCACGTATCGCAGATAACGTTCGATGATGTGCCGGTAGGCGCTGAGCCGAGCCTGTTCGTCTGCCTCGTGAGCGTGTGGCCGCATGACTCTCCCTTTCCCTGAACCAGTCCCGTATCGTCTCGCGGCCGATGCACACAAAAAGAGCACCGCCGCAATCACGCTTGGTTCAGGCCGGTCAGGGCCCGTCAAGAACGCGAAAGCTAAGCGGTGCTCTCTGCAGACAGGTAGCGCAAAGTCCGGCGGCTCTCGTGCCGTGGTGAATCTCGCAGCAGCCTCATCGAAGGCACGAAAAAGCACCGGTGCTCTCTGCGCAAACAAAGAGCACCGAGCCTTCCAAACGCTTCTTGACACAAATCTGACCGTTTGAACCAAAGCGTCTGAAATCTCAGTGTTTCAGATTTCTACTCGGCTGATTTCTCCCAGCCGCAATCCATTATACCCCCGCCTCACGCGTCAACAATCGAAAACAGGAAATGCCCAAAACAAGACCTGATGTTGTCGCCCCCAATCCGCAGTCCGCAATGAAGATCGCTCCACCTACCCCCGCCTAATTAGTATTGTGTCCCCCGAATTCACCAAGCATTTTTTTTGAAAAATCTTTAGCGGCGCAAAACCGCGAGGTAGAGCCAATCACGAGCAATGGGACAGATCGGGGCCGAAGGTGCCGCACAGGCCCGAGCGATGGCCTCTGGGGCCGAAAATGTTTGACCCGGGGGCGGCGGTCTGATATAATCGCATGTAATTGGGGCTTGGAGGCTCAGGGAGGAGATATCCTACACGGCACTTGGATGCCCGGGCACGGAGCAGCCGAGATAAGGGATGGAAGAGCGCGCGCTGACGGATCGGCCGGTTATCAAAAAGGGTGTACCATGAGAAACGCAAAGATCCTGAAGCATTTGGCCATCGCGGCAGTCCTGTCTCTGCTTTTGTGCCTGTCGCAGACGGCATCGGCGGAGGACCCCGTCCGCTTCAGAGATGCCAACCTCAAGGCCGCCGTCGAGGCGGCCCTGGGCAAGACCAGTCCCACCCCCACCGATATGCTCGGCCTCACCAGGCTCGATGCATCGGAAGAAGGGATCATGGACCTCACGGGTCTGGCCTACGCGACCAATCTCGCGGAGCTGAACCTGTGGGCGAACGAGATCAGCGATATTTCGGCGCTGACTGGACTGACCCGCCTGACGGTGCTCCGGCTTCAACGAAATCCCTTGGGCGACGACGCGTGCGGCGCGCAGATTCGGCAGATTCGCACAAACAATCCCGGGATCGATCTCACGTATGATCCTTGCGTTTTCCGATGCACGCTGACGATTTCTTCTACCGAGGGTGGTTCCGTAACAGACCCTGGGTCCGGACCGTTCGAGTATGATTCCGGGACTGTCGTGCCTGTTCTCGCGGCGGTCCAGAGCGGCTGGCACTTTGCAGGTTGGACAGGCACGGCGGTCGAGGCGCACAAGGTTGCAGACGCCGGGCTGGCGAGCACCACCGTTACGATGGACGATGACTACACGCTGCGGGCGAATTTCGAGTCCAACCAGCACACTCTGACGATCCTGTGCGGCCCGGAGGGCTCGGTGACGACGGATGTCCTTTCCACCGTATCTGCCCAGACCTTCACGGGGACAGGCTCGTTCGTGTTCGACCACGGAACCGAGTTGAAGGTGACGGTGGCAGGCAAAGGCGACTGGCAATTCACCGGGTGGACCGGCACTATGGCCTCTAACCAGAACCCCCTGGTCTTCACGCTGATGTCCGATCAGCGAATCGAGGCGCACTTCGCGCTGAACGCGAAAACGCTGATGGTGTCGGCCGGCGAGGGCGGGACCGTTACCAAGCCGGGGGTGGGGTCCTTCGCTTTTGAGCAAGGTGTCGCCATCCTCGTGGAAGCGACGCCAAACCCGGACTACCGCTTTGTCGGCTGGACCGGCACTGTGGTGGACAGGGGGGACATCGCCGATTCGAGGTTGAACCTGACCAGCGTCACGCTGAACGAGGGCGGCACGCTGCATGCGAATTTCGAGACGATCCGAGGTTTCTATGAGAGTTGGGAGATCGCTGCGGCGGGCCGTTATGAGCCCCTGAAGGCCAGGTTCATCAACGCCGACGAAGGCGCCTGGCTACTCGAAGACGGCGTCTCTCAGTTCCGTGAATGCGGCCCAACGCCCCAGAAGGCGGAGGTCTTGAAACTCGATGACGGCCAGGCATTGCTGCTCACCTCCGCCGACAGCAACAGCACGTGTTCCGATGTCGTGTCGGTCTCGCTGGTCGAGGCCGGACTCGTCAATCCCGGCTTTGCACTGCCCATCGACGTCAACACCGTCCTCTCATTCTACGAAGTCGGGCAACTGGACCAGCCGGGACTGCACGGGTCGGGTCAGGACTGCCTGGTCCCGCCATGCTTCGACAATGTGTCGCTGCTCCTGACCGACAACAAAGGCAACGTCCTGGCTTATGTGTTGCAGCGGTCCCCGGACGCTGTCGCCAATACCTCTAATGTGAATTTCCGGGGCACCTATGGCGAGATCTTCCTGGACCCCACGGGCATCTTCTACCAGCGGGACCTGCTCAGCGACTTCCGGACGATTCCAGCGTTCGACCCCGTGGATGCACAAGTCCGCTCCATCGAGTTCCGCGTGGATGAGCACGGCTCGGCGATGATCGACGACGTCACCATACGCCCCGGCGCCGTCAACGGGACCGTTCCGGTCTACCGCTTCTGGTCGCCCGTCCTGGAGTCCTATTTCTTCACCACGGGCGCCGCAGAAAAGCAGGTCATGGTTGACCTCTTCTCGAGCGTTTGGACGTTCGAAGGCATCGCATACTTCACGGCAGGCGATGGAAACGATCCGAATGCGGATGGAAACGATCCGAATGCGGTCCCGGTGTATCGGTTCTGGTCGCCGGTGCTCTCATCGCACTTTTACACGATCAGTGAGGCCGAGAAAGAGGTGCTGCTCAGGGACTTCCCGATGATCTGGGAGCTCGAAGGGGTCGCGTTCTACGCGTTTCCCGAGGGCCGGCAGCCGGCGGACTCCTGCCCGGTGTACCGCCTCTGGTCTGGCGCTCTGGGCAGGCATTTCTATACAACCAGCGAGCAGGAAAGGGACAATCTCATCGGCAGCCTTGCGGACGTCTGGACGCTCGAAGGCGTCGCATGGTACGCCTACCCGCCGCAATGGGACTCCCGCCAAGCCTTGGGAATCGTGCGCGACAGCCCCGCCAAGTGAGGACCAGAGAAGAATAAGCTGCGCAGACCGCCACCGCCCTGTAGAGACGCAAAATCTTGCGTCTTTGCAGGCTTGTCCGCAAGTCACGCGAGCAACGTGGATTCCCGGCGCCCGAGCACGGGATCTTTGTCGATATACTGTTCCCAATCCGCCATGGCGTCCAGCATCCTCTTGCCGCGTTTGCAGTTCTCAATGGTCATTTTGCCCGCTCGCACCAGGTCGATGTAGGGCCCGATGTCGTACTGCCGGTAAAGACCGGCGAAGTGGCGATAAAACGTCTCGCGGGGCAGGCGCGTGGGCAGGACGGCGTGCAGCGTGTCGAAACAGGAGTAGTCGTCGGTCAACAGCTCCTCGCGGCGCTGCTGATAAAGCTGGGTCCCGGGCAGCGGAGTGAGAATCGTGAACTGGGTGTGCGTGATCTCCTTCTCGCGAACGTAATCGCGGAGCCGTCTGAAATCATCCTCCGTCCAGTCCGGATCGACCAGGAAGGCGCCCCAGATGATCACACCGTTCTTCTGAAGAATCCGGATGGCCTCGTTGTTCGTGTCGATGTTGCAGGACTTGTTGACGTTCCGGAGCATCGCGTCGGAGCCGCCTTCGAGCCCCAGCAACACGGCGTACAGCCCGACCTCCACCCACTTCTCGATCAGCTCAGGATGTCTCACGATGGAGTCCGTGCGGCACTCCATCGAGTACCTCCTGTGGATGCCCTCCGATCTGATCAGGTCGGCAATCGCGTTCTCCCGCTTGCAGTTCACCAGGAAGTTGTCGTCCACAAATGTGATGTGCTCTGTCTGGATTGTGGCGAGCTCCGACAGGACCCTCCCAGGCGGCATCTGGTTGACGGCGCCGCGGTGGAACTCGTGAACGCTGCAGAACTTGCACCGGAACGGACAGCCTCTCGACGTGGCCACGGACGTGTCGGGCCTGTCGAACAGGAAGAAGTACTCGTTTCGATAGGATTCCGTCAGGTCCCGCCGGGGCAGAGGCAGACGGTCCAGATCGACGCGGGCCTCTGAGCGGGCGTTGCGAACGAACCCGCCGCCGCGGTCTCGCCACACGACGTCAGGGATACCGGCCAAGCCTCGCCTGTCCGTTACGGCCTGGACCAAATCCCGGAACATGAGTTCCGCCTCACCAATGGCAATGGCATCCACCTGGGGCACGAAGAAATCCTGCGGCAGAAGCGTTGCGTGGTGCCCCCCGACCACGGTGAAGATCTCCGGGGAGAAGGACTTGACCTGCTGCAATATCTCCTGAGCGGCGTAGACCTCGGGGGTCAGCGCGGTGACCGCCACCATCTCCGGCTCGAACTCGTGCAGCGCGGCATCGAGACCGTCGTCCAGGCGCATATCGAGGATGCGAAGATCCTGTTCCGGAACCGTCGCCGCCACCATCTCCAGGTGCAACGGCTCCGGCAGGGCCACGGTGCGAAAGCCGATCCTTCCGGGTGCATTGGGTTGGATGAGTAATATCCGCAAAATAAATCCTCACTCTTTTAATGCCATCCTTGTTAAGATAGGCGGCATGTCCGTAATGTCATGGATGATCCCAACATCCTGATGACGCACGTCCATCATATCGACTCCGCCAGGATTTTCAAAGCATGGTGACTAGGGAAAACCCTAACTATCCGTCCTTGCTTGAGTATTTTCCCCTTCTGCATCTGATTTTGCGGATTTTTCCGTACATCCGCCGTTTTATGGCCGATATTGGATCGGAGGATCGGGGATGTTTGTCTGCCTTTTTCTTGAGAGTGGGCCGGACAAATTCACGAATCTTCTTGATTCCCGGGAACAATGATGGTACATTTGCGGTAATATGAAAATCGTAGGATCATAGGAGGTAGGCGTTCTATACCCCCATGGGATGTAGTTTTCGGCAGGAACGGCACGTCGCGATCCCGCATGCATCTTCGAAAGCCGCTTCTCAGCACGCTCTCTCGTTGGTCTTTGTGTTCAGACGTGGTTTTATAGTACTTGTTAGGATGTTTTGTTGATGCCATTCAAGACGATGGGTCTTCCTGAGCCACTGGTACGTGGGATTCAAGCCAGCGGCTATACGACCCCCACTGAGATTCAATCCCAGGCGATTCCGGCAGCCCTCAGCGGCCAGGATATTATCGGTTGTGCCAAGACGGGCACGGGCAAGACGTTGGTGTTCGTGCTGCCCATCCTGAACCGGCTGTTGCAGGGCCGGTCGGGCAAGAAGCCGGTCATCAAATCGCTGATCCTCACGCCGACGCGTGAGCTGGCCGTCCAGATCGAGCGGTCGATCCACACGTACGGGAAATTCACGAGCGTGCGGACACTGGCCGTGTACGGCGGCGTAAGCATGAACAAGCAGCTCGATACCCTTCGCCGCGGAGTCGATATCGTTGTCGCCACGCCGGGGCGATTGATGGATCACATGCGGCGACACACCATCGACCTCAAGGCGGTGGAAGTGCTCGTGCTCGATGAAGCGGATCGCATGTTCGACATGGGCTTCATCGCCGACGTGCAGAAGATCGTTGCCGCCGTACCGACGCAGCGTCAGACGATGCTCTTCTCGGCAACCATCCCGCTGGAGGTCCAACGGCTTGCCGCCGGCATCCAGCAATCTCCCCTGCTGATCGAGATCGGCGAGCAGAACAACCCGGTCGAGACGATCACGCAATGCGTGCATGCCGTGGCGAGGGATCAGAAGCTGGACCTGCTGGTGCACATGCTCCAGAACAGGTCGATGTGCAGCGTGCTGGTCTTCTCGCGCACCAAGCACGGGGCGGACAAGATTCACCGTAAGCTGGAGCGGGCGGGCATCGAGTCCGTGGCGATCCACTCCGGCCGCAGCCAGTCGCAGCGGCAACGCGCCCTCGACGGCTTCAAGGGTGGCAAGTTCCAGGTCATGGTCGCCACCGATATCGCGGCTCGCGGCATCGACGTTCGCGGGATCTCACACGTCGTCAACTTCGACGTGCCGAACTATGCAGAGGACTACATCCACCGGATCGGCCGCACGGGACGGGCCACCGCCGCAGGCGACGCCATCACGTTCGTCTCGCCCGACGAGAGAGATCAACTGTCCAGGATCGAGCGGTTCATCGGCAGCAAGATCAAGCTGGAGGAATACGAGGGCTTCACCTGTACCTATTTCGCCGCCGTCCTGTCCCAGAGCCCGGAGCGGACAAAGGCGCAGCGGCAGGTCCTCCGCGCCCGCAAGGCCTCCAAGCGGCCCCGATTCAGCCGCGGCCGACGCGGTCTCGCAGGCGCACGCTCCCGCTAATGCCCCTACGAGACAACCGGACAAAACTGGTAATCAAGCCCTGCGTTGAGAGTTCCACGTTTACGCGGTCGTGGACCGCCTGAAGGCGGAACTCCGAACGGAAGCCCGGAGAAGCGGTTGGACAAGCCCCACCCTGCACGTTACCGAACTTGTTCGTCAAAACTCATTCGGGGGTGACGTCGTTCACGCCGCCGGATACAGTCGCACGCACGTCCGGAAATAGACGGTTTTTCGTTGCCAAAGGCGGGGTGAGACGGTATAATAGTGCCAACGCAAGTGCAGGAGGTCATGCACTACGGGGTGAAACACCTGCAGTAATCTGTGAACCGGCGCAGCGTGGCGTGTGCCGGTCTGGGTAGGACTGTTGGTCACCAGTCATCGTTCAGGGGGTACCAGGAGGTGCGACTATGAACAGGATGAACAGCGAATGGCATTTCACACGCGATTGTTCTTATCTATTCGCAGTGCTTGGCCTTGCGGTAGTCGCATCTCTGGGCATGGCGCAGGAACCCGGCGAGGTCGCGACAGAGGCGGTCGTGCGGCTGGCCGAAGCCGCGGCAAATACCGCCTTTGGGGCCGTGGAGTTGGTCAATGTGACCCCCTACGTTGACCCCGAAATGAAAGTCTCGGTCTACGCCATCGAGTATGCACAACCGCAGGATGGCTCCGCGGTGACGGTCATCGCCGGCGCCAGGCGCGACGATGTCCCGATCATTATGATGTGGCAGGGCCTGCCGAAACACAGCGATCCCGATACCCTGGCGGGCGCCCGCCGGCGCATCGAGGACGCCCTTGGAGCGGTCGTGAGTGACCCGAGCGGCATCTTCTGGCTCGATACCTATGAACTGTGGGCCCAATTCCCTGAGACGAATCCACAGACCGGCGATGCCATTCTCTGCAACCTCTACACAGGCGAGATCACAACCTTTGCCGAGCTGCAGATGAAGTGGCAGAACCGGCAAAGAAATGTCCTGGTTGAGATCCAAGCCTCGACCTCTGAAGCTGGCACGTCCGGCATCAGGATCGCCGGCGCCCCACAGGAGCAGGCCGTCGGGAGGACCCGTGCACAGGCGGCGTACATCGAAGCCCAGTGGGCCGCCGCCGAGGATTTCCTTGCGAACGGCGCACGCCGGGGCTCGAACCTCTCGATTCAGGCGCTGCCTCGTCCCACGCAATATGTCGCGGGCGTGCCGAACCTCAATGAGCAGATTCCCTGGGACGGCGGGGACTGGGACGGCGACTCTCAAATCGTGGCGGCCATGGACGTGCTGCTCTTCTGGGACACGCGCGGGTACGACCGGCTTGTGGATAGCGGCGATCTCGACGCTGTTCATGGGGAGCTTCGCGAAGCCATGCTGTGGGACCGCGGCTCCACTGATCCGAACACAGCCTCCGGCCTGGCGGAGTTCATCAACGGCGCGTCCTACCGCAATCAGTATTCCTTCCTCGTCGAGCTGCTGGATATGTGGACCGCGCCCTATCCGTGGCCCTCGTTTACCGATTGCCGTCGGGAGATCGACAGCGGCCGGCCGGTGCTGTTCGGCGTCAAGAACTATACCGACGACCCCGCCAACCCCAGCGACTATGAGTACCGAGATCACATGATGTGCGCGGTGGGCTACTTCGAAGGCTATCCCTTCGGCGGCAGTTCCGGCGCAGAGTGGGTGATCGTCCATGACAACTGGGGCGGTGGCGACGCGACGGATCCCTATCGCATCGACGACGAGCCGTTCATCGACTGGAGCCGGGCGACCGACAGCCTGATAAAGGTGCAGCCCAGCCCCTCCGGTATTGCCGTGACCTACCCCAGCGCATCGGGAATTACCTGGGACTGCGGCGAAAGCCAGTTGATCACGTGGAGCGGCTTTGCCGGCTCGGACGTGAGAATCGAATTGTACAAGGGCTCATCCCTGCACCGGACGATCGCGGCATCGACCGCCAACGACGGATCGCACTCGTGGACAGTGCCCGGCACGCAGATCACCGGCTCGGATTTCAGGGTCAGGATCACTTCTATTTCCAGTCCCTGGCAGTCCGATTACTCAGACAACCAGTTCGCGATCTCGGATGTGCCGCAGGTGGTGTACCCCACGTCATCGAAGATCACCTGGGATCGGGGCAGCTCGTATGAGATCACCTGGAGCGGATTCACAAGTGCCAGCGTGAAGATCGAGTTGTGCAGAGGCCTGACCGTGAATCGCACGGTGGTATCCTCCACGGGCAACATCGGGTCGTACGTGTGGACGGTGCCCGGCAACCAGGCAATTGGATCGGATTACCGGATCAAAATCACCTCGACCCCGGATGGCTTGCAGTCCGATTACTCGGATAGTGAATTCGCAATAGCAGATGTGCCGCAGGTGATGTATCCGACCGCCCCCGGCGTGACTTGGGGACGCGGCATCTCCTACACAATCACCTGGGACGGCTTCACCGGTCCGTCTGTGATGATCGAGCTGTACAAAGGCGCGCGTCTGCACACCACGATTGCATCGTCCACGGGCAATACAGGGTCCTTCCCGTGGACCGTGCCCGGCGACCACGCCCTGGGCTCGGATTTTCGGATCAAGATCACATCCACCTCCGATGTCTCGCAGTATGACGTTTCCGACAACAGCTTCGAGATCAAGGACGTGGCCATGGTCACGTATCCTACGGATACCGGAGTGACCTGGAGGCGGGGCGAGTCCCGCACGATTACCTGGGCCGGGTTCAACGGTTTCAATGTAAAGATCGATCTGTATAAGGGCTCGTCCTTGCACCGGACAATCACGTCCTCAACGAGCAACGACGGCTCGTATGCGTGGCCGATACCGGGCAGCCAGATGCTCGGCTCAGACTTCAAGATTCGGATCACGAATTCGGATTTGTCCCAGTCGGACGAGTCGGACAACTTCTTCACGATCGCGGACCCGCGGGTCACGTATCCCACAGACGCCGGCGTGACCTGGAAAGTCGGCGAGTCCTACACGATCACCTGGACCGGATTCGTCGGCTCCGATGTCAGGATTGAATTATACGACGGCCGATCCTTGAACCGCACGATTGCCTCTTCAACCAACAACGATGGCTCGTATGCGTGGACCGTGCCGGCCGGCCAGACGCCGGGGTCGAACTTCATGATCCGGATCACTTCCACCTCGGATGCCTCGCAGGCAGACGACTCCGATAACTCCTTCGCCATCACCAATCCGCGAGTGACGTATCCGACGGACGCCGGGATCACCTGGAAGGTGGGCGAGTCCCGCGCGATCACCTGGACCGGATTCAACGGCTCCTCTGTGACCATTGAGTTGTACAAGGGATCGTCTTTGAGCCGGACCATCACTTCTTCGACCAACAACGATGGCTCCTACCCATGGACGGTGCCCGGCGATCAGACCCTCGGCTCGGACTTCAAGATCCGGATCACTTCCACCTCGGATCGCTCGCAGACGGACGAGTCCGACAGCTTCTTCACGATCGCGAATCCGCGCGTGACCTATCCGACGGATCCCGGCATCACCTGGCGAGTGGGCGATGCCCCGACAATTACGTGGACCGGGTTCGAGGGCTCCTCCGTCAAGATCGACCTGTACAAGGGCACATCCCTGAGCCGCACGATTGCCGCCTCGACCGGCAACGACGGCTCATATTCATGGACTGTGCCGGCCGACCAGGCAGCAGGCTCAGACTTCCGGATCAGGATCACATCGACTTCGGATGCCCTCCAGTCCGACGACTCGGACAACTACCTCACGATCATCAACCCGCGCGTCACGTATCCGACGGACGCCGGCGTGATCTGGGGTCGCGGCGGCTCCTACACGATCACCTGGGACGGATTCATTGACCGTTCCGTGACGATCGAGTTGTACAGCGGCCTGGTTCTGGAGCGGACCATCGCCCCCTCGGCGGACAATACCGGCTCCTATCCGTGGACCGTGCCGGCCGATCAGAGGCTTGGATCCGACTTCCGAATCAAGGTTATCGCGGCCTCGGACCCAGCCCAAACGGATCAGTCGGACAATCCGTTCACGATTGACGAGGTGCCTTGTCCGCCTCGGCCTGTGGCGTTGTGGCGATTCGAGCCGACCACCTTTACCGACGACAGTGTCGGCAAGAACAACCTGACGAACGACGGAGCCACGCTCGAGACGACAGACCGCAAGGAAGGCGCCGGCTCCGCGAATCTCAAGGTCAACGAGAGGGACTCCCTGAGCATCTACGACGATTACCTGTCCACGAACTTCCCCACGCGAAAAGACGATCCGAACGTCGTGATGTCCATTTGCTTCTGGATGAAGCCAAGGAGCTTCCCGTTCAACGCCACGATAATCTCCAAGTACCAGATCGCCACGGACGCCAGATCGTGGAGGCTATTCCTGGGCAGCGCGCCCAACACGAACTTGAAGCTCGCTGTAGGCAGAGGATCCGGCGACGAGTACACGGAGTATATGTTCAACCAGACGAACGAGAAGCTCGTCGCGAACCACTGGTATCACGTGGCCTTCACCTACAGGAACTCGGACAAGCATTATCACGTTCGGGTATGGGACGACACGGACCGCGTGGTGCGCGTAGATCGCGAGGGGACGACGCCGGCGCCCATGACCGTGACGAACGCCCCGGTCATTCTGGGCAACACACCGCTGGAATCGTCCTACTTCGACGGCCTGCTGGACGAGGTCGCCGTCTTCAACACGATCCTGACGAGCTCCCAGATCGACAAGATTCGCCGGGGCGAGTGCCGGCTATACTAGCCTCGCCCTCAGCTCGCCGCCTCGGCGCTCCAGAGCGCGGGCCGGTCGCTCAGGTGACGGACACGAATCTGACGGCGTCGGCGTTGGTGCTCCAGTCGGAACTGGGGGCCGCCAAGGACTCCGACGCCCGCGCTGCCGGCAAACGTGTATGTACCCAGCAGATTCTCCCCGGCGGCGCGGCTTGAGGCTCAACCGGAACGGACGCAGACCCTTGATCGGTTCCATTCAGGTCCACAACGATCGCTTCCTGACTGACGGGCATCTCGACAAGCGAGTGGAAATCCGACCCGACAAGTCTTGATCGTTGACGACACGATTGCACGAGAGCCAGCCGGTGCATGATGCCTGGGAGCAAGACGCTCATCCGTATTTCACTATCATGGGGAGTTCTTTGCCGAACCACCTCTTTGCATCCTTGCAGTAAGCCTGGACATTCATTTTGAAGAAGGGGACCTTCTGCGCCTGGATTTTTCCGATCACGTAGTAGCCGACGGCCATGATTGCGGCGTGGCCTGCGCCGGACGGCAGAGGGATGTAGAGCCGTCGCTCCGCGGCGCCCCACCACGCGTTCTCCTCGCCAAAGGAGAGGAAGAGCTCGGTATCCGAGGGGACGAGCGTCGTCGCGTGCATGGCCTGTGCCTTCGTGAAGACGTCCCTCGCGACCTGCCTTCCGAAAAGCTCGACGAATTTGGTGCTCAACATGGGTCGTATCAGATCGAAGCGTTCCGGTACGAGGATGAAATAGGCATCAAAGCCGGCGAAATGAGGCCCGAATTCCTGGAGGGCCGGATCGACGACTTGCCGAATATGTCTGAGAATCGCCTTGGGGTTCTCCCGCATCTTTGAGAGGATCATGCCCATATACGTGGAAGTGTTGTACGTATAGGGCTCGGGGTTCCATGGAAACACGATCATCTCGTCCACATCCTCTTTTGCCTCTGCTTTTTTGTTACAGGTCAGAAGCACAAGGGGGATATCCCTCCCTTGGTCGCGAAGGGCTTCGGCGATTATCGGCGCATGCTTTCCGCCGGAAGCGGATACGATCACCACTGCATCGATATCAGGAACGGCGTCCAGTCTGTCTTCATACGTGCTCTCATCGGCAAACACCGCGTCGATGTCGGCAAACATGATCCTGCCGGTGGCGGCTGCATTCCCACTGCCCACGATGAGGGGACGTGCAAAGCGGCCGAAGTCCATCTTCGGCAGTTTGGTTTTGGGATCAGCGAAAAGCCTGAGAGCGTTTATCACGCATTCGTCCAGGTTCATCAGTGTTTTCGGATCAACCTTGCTCATCGATTCTTCTTCCTTTCCTTCACTCACCATTGAACTTGCCGAACGGGCCTGCCGGGAATTCATTCCCGGCGCCGATTTCGGCTCACGTATTGTATAGAATGCGGTACTGACGGCAATGGGTTTTCGGAGCAGCCACGATGAGAACCGGACGAATCTCCAAGGAAGCCGTACCGGCCGATCAGCGAGGACTGGGAGCGATGATGCGGTACAGGTGCACATCCCAGGGCTTGAAGTCGTCGTCAAAGGCCCCGTTGCGTGCGGTCAGGCTGCGGGACTCGCCGAGCACCTCGACCTGCTGATCGCCGCTGAGACCCTGGATCGTGAGCCGGGCCCGCGTCCGGCCCTCGCGCATGGCGACCGCAAAGAGATACGTCGCCCCCTCGTGCCGCTTCGTCAAGATCGCGACGGGGACGTTGCTGTCCTCCGGGACCGCCGTGGCGCCATCGGGCGCCGTGGGACCGTTCAGGACCGGGGCCAGCTCGTGGATTTGCCGATTGATCTGCGTGACGGCGGCGAGCATCTCCGGGTCGCTCAGAAGCGCCGACTCGTTGAATCTGGGCTGCCACTCATGGACGAAGTAGATCAGGCCCATACTCCCATGGATGATGGACATCCAGACCTCGCAGCGCACCTGGTGTGGCGTGGGCTTCTGCGTCGGATTGTTGATCCTCGTGCACTCGATGCAGTTCCAGACGAGCCTCCGATCGCCGGCCCACTGCCGCAGCCGCTCGACGCCCCGCGCCACGTACCAGAGTTTCCCGGCGACCTCCGGCTTGTCATGCACCGCCGGGTAGATGTCGAACGACGCGATGTCACAGCCCTTCACGTACTGTTGATAATCCTCCGGGTGGTTCGTGCGAACGCCGCGGCCGTACCAGCCGTCCCAGGCCACGCCCTGGCCCAGGTTCAGCAGCACCGGCCGGCTCGGATCGGCCGCCCGGATTCGCTCGTAGTCCGCCACGATCTTCTCCGGCGGAATCGGCGGGCCGTAGCCCTTGCCCTGCCCCAGCGACTGGGCGTTGTCCGGCTCGTCACCGTGCATCCACGCCACGATCGTCGGGTCATCCTTGTGGGCCAGAGCCACCTGATTCTGGCTGCAGATGACGGACATGCCCGCCTCTTTCAGACGCGTCAACTGCTCCTGCGTCGGCCCCCGCCAGAGCCCGACGTAGATGTTGATGCCGGCCTCGCGGTACTGCGCCGCTTTCGCCGGGTCCTGCAGCCACACGGCCACGGGAAAGAAACTTTTGTCCGCGCTCGGGCCGTGATTCCATCTCGCGTAGAACTCCCCCGCCCGGGCCCGGGGGCCAATCACCGTGACAACGAACAACAGAGCCATCGTGAACTTCGAAGCCATTCGTCACCTCCTGGAAACAAAGGAATTGATTTTCCCGACCATCATACCGCCGGCCGGAAGGTCTTTCCAGGAATTCTGTCACAAGAGTCATCATGTGTAGACAACCGCGTTTGTAGTGACGCCGTGAGGCGTTTCTCTTGATGCCCTTACGGGCACACTACAAACAGGCTTCGCTCGACCATGTCACCGAGGAATTGGATTGGCTATCTGCGGATCAGTGAGGGCGTGCGGCAAGTACTCGCTCATCCTGCGAAGGCTTGCACACTTTGCGCATAGAATGAGCAACTCGGTTGCCCATGCTGTTTGCCGTCCGATGCGGCGGGGCGCAGGCTAACCCGACTTCGCGGATTCGGGGGGTGGAACCGCCATGGCGGGGTCGAAATGGGTGTTTTTGGGCAAAAGTCTCCACTACGTCGTCGGCTGCGTTTGAACGGGTGCGGCCGTGATCCGGGGCGGC
>Ga0214473_10004032_pt1 | contig 17669 bp, 12 predicted proteins | sample RVTome_7_FD_203509 | JGI IMG/M metagenome (GOLD analysis project Ga0214473, IMG submission 203509) | Soil microbial communities from uranium-contaminated site in the Upper Colorado River Basin, Wyoming, United States - RVT98D197 | ecosystem: Environmental > Terrestrial > Soil > Contaminated >... | reverse complement strand
AGGTAGATGCCGCCGAGCGCCAGCGCCCCCAGGAGGAAGCCCCCGAGGACGGCGCCGGCGCCGCCGGGGCTCTCCACGGTGCCGAGCAGGGCGGCATAGAAGAGGACCGTTTCCACGCCTTCCCGGTACACGGCCAGGAACGCGATTCCCGCGAGCGCCAACGTGCCCCGGCGGGCCAGCGCCGTGTGCAGCCGCTCACGCACGAACGCGCGCCACCGCTCCGCCTCGATCTTCGACACCATCCACGATGCCACCCAGAACAGGACCACCGCGGCGAGCAGCATCGTGAGGCCTTCGACGGCCTCCTGCTGCGCGACCGACACCTCCAGCACGGTCGCGAACAGGGCGGCGGTGAGGAGGCTCGCCACGATGGCGAACCCGACCCCGATTCCGAGGTCGCGGATTCGCGCGGTCGCTCCCGCCTGCACGAGCAGACCGGTGAGCGCCCCGACGATCAGGATGGCTTCGAGGCCCTCGCGCAGAATGATCAGGAGCGATTGCCCGAAGAGCACCGCGTGCGACCCGTCCGCGTGCAGCACGGCAACCGCGTCACCGAGCGATCGGCGGGCCTCGGCCGCCGCCACGCCGATCGCGGTGGAGTCCCCCTCGGCCAGCGCGACCCGGAAGGACCCGAACGCGCGCTCGACACGCCGGACTGCCCGCCCGTCGCGCGCCCCCACCTCCCGCTCGATCCCTTCGAAGACGAGGTAGGCATCGAGTGCCGTGCTCAACGCCGCCTCGGGGTCTCCCGAGAGCGCGAGCGCCACGGCATCGGTGATCAGTCGTTCCGCCCGGGCCACGACGCGACGGGCCGCCAGCCGGCGGTTGCCGCCCAGTTCCTCGACGGCGCCGGCCGCACGCGCAAACGCCACCGCGGCCTCCGGCACCGCCGCGCCGGAGCGCCGCGCGAGGAGCGCCGCCAGCGAGTCATCGGTGACCCCAAGGGCCGCCGTCACGTCGCTCAGGTCCACGAGGCATGCGGGGCACCGGGCAGCGACCCACCGGCGTCCCTGTGTCCGCTCCGTGTCCGTGTAGCGGAGCCCGGCGACATAGACCGACACCGCCCAGCGGTCGTCGAGCGACAGCACGCCCTCGAACCCGGCCATGGCCGTTCCGGCGACGCCGACAGTGACCTTGCGGAAGAGGTCGAGGGGGCTCGTCGTGACCAACTCGGAGCGACGGGTGAAGTCCGACGGCGGGGGTGTCAGGGACGGGGCCGAGGGGCCGTCGCCGGCCCCGTCGAGCCCGTGGCACGCCGCGCAGGAGGAGGCGTACACCTCCGCCCCCCGTGCGAGCGAGACCGGACCGGTCGGCAGGGGATCCAAGCTGATCCCGAGCCCGGCGGCGAGAAGTGTCCGCAGCGTGTCCACCGCCGCCCGCAGCGCCGCGGGGTCGTCGAGCCGCCCAGCGGCATCACGCAGCCGGTCGAGGCGGGTCGTTGCCTCGAGTTGCACCGCGGACGGAAGCTGTTCCGCGAGCTTTCGGGCCTCTGTGAGGAAGAGGCGGGCCTCCCCGAGCTCGGCCGCACTCACCACCTGCCCGCCCGCGACCCCCAGCGCGTATTCGTCGACGGCAATCGCGCTCACGGTCGCAATCCGGCGGGCGACCGTTTCCGGGGCTTGAGCGGAGGCGGGGGCGGTTCCGAGTACGAGCCCGGTGACGCCCGCCAGCCAGGAGACGTGTTTGAGAATCATTCTCAAAGTCTGAGGTCTGCGAATTGTAGAGCGAAGTACTCGGGATTGCAACGACTCAGACGGGGGGCTACACGACGACCGCGATGGCGGCAGCCAGGTCATCCGTGTGGGTAAGCGAGAGCAGCACCTGGCTCCCACCCAGCTCGTCGAGACGGGGACCGGCACGCCCGTGCAGCCGGACCGACGGCCGGCCGGTGGGATCCCGCACGACCTCGATGTCGCGCCAGCTGATCCCGCGCGCGTCCTCGGTTCCCTGGAGGGCCTTGTACACGGCCTCCTTGGCGGCGACGCGGGCCGCAACGTGGCGCGCCGGAAACGCCATGCCGAGGCAGTAGGCTCGCTCATCCGCGGTCAGCAGCCGCGCCAGGGCGCGATCGCCGACGTGCGCGAGCATCCGTTCGATACGGGCGACCGCGACCAGGTCCACACCGACGGCCAGCGGCATCACGATCCCCGCGCCACGAAGAGCCGTCGGCGCAGGACCTGGTCGCCCATCTCGAGGATCACCGCGTACGCGCCGTTGGCGACCGCATCACCACCGAGATCCGTGAGGTCCCAGACGGCCTGGCCCGCCGCGCCGGGCACCGCGGCGCGGTATACCAGGAGCCCCGTGAACGTGAAGACCGAGAGTTGCGCGTCTCCCGGGGCCGGGTCCCACGTGACAAAGACGCGGCCGGACCGGACGGGATTCTCCGAAAGGCCGAGCTCCCCGGCCGCCACCGTGACACTGGTGTTGGTCGTTCCGAAGACGTGAACGGCGTCCAGGTGGACGGGCAGGTCGTGGGCGACGATCCGCAAACGCACGGTCGGCACGTCCGGCAGCGCGGCCGAGACCGGATACCAGACGGGGGCCGCGCCCTCGAGACGGACCAGGCCGGTCCATGTCGCCCCGCCGTCCGCCGAGACGTCGACCGTCGCATACCGCTCGGGGAGGAAGAGCGAACCGTCATGGCGCACCCAGAACGCCAGGCGTGGTGCGCCGACTCCGCTGAGAGCGATGTCCGGCGAGCGGAGGGTGTCCGTGCCGCCGAACCAATGCCAGTTTCCCTCGATCGACCCCGCGGGGTCACGCGTCCACCCGGACCACCCATCCTCCCGCTCCGCACCCTCCGTGAGGACGATGCGGGTTTCGACCCCGCCGCTCCCCGTCGCGAGCCGTGCGCCGGCTACTTCACCCACCAGGGGCGCATGCCAGCGCCAGACAAGGAGGCCCCGATCAATCGTGTCCGCGGTCAGGGCGAGGGTTTGCGTCGCCGTTCCGGTGACTGTGACCACCGGCGGTGCGCCGGCCGCGGTCACGAGTCGGGCCTCCGGCCACAGCACCTCCCACCGGGGGGTTGCCGCGTCCGGCGCCGCCGCCGCCGCCAGTACCGCGGCGGCGAACGGGAGGTTGTCCGCCACGACGGTTGCGATCGCCGCGGAGTCGTCGGGAAACGTGAACCCGTAGTCCGTGCCTCCGACGCAGCATCCAGCGGTCAGCTCGACCGTGAACGCGAGGGTTCCGTGCGTCCGGTACGCCCACTCTGTGTATTCCCCGTTGGTCGGGTAGAGCTGCCACGCCGGGCCGGGGTAGTAAGCGGGCCGGGCCGTCGCCGGCAGCGCATCGTGTACGGCCGGCTGGAGCGGCGTGCCGGCAGTGGCCGAGAATCGCTCCGCATCCGGTGACAGCGCCCCCGACGCATGCCCGTAGGGGTAAAGCACGAGATTGCTGAAGCTGTGGTACGACACAGCAACCGAGGGAGGGTGGAGCTCGTGGAAGGCCATGACCGCCTGGACCTCCGGTTCCGACCCCGGCGCCGGCCCCCGGTAGGTCTCGGTCGCGGGGCCCGGGTTCGAGCCCAGGTCGTCCACGCCCCAGAAGCCGGGGTAGTTGCGGTTCAGGTCCACACCGATGGTCCCGTCCCCGTTCACCCGGCGGTTCTTGCGCCAGAGTCGGGTGGAGTCGAACGAGAACCGGTACCCATCCGGATTCACGACGGGAATCACCCAGATGTCCCGCTGGGCCACGACAACCGGGTTGGGCGGGTCGTCGGTGAGCGTCTGGAGCAGCTGGAGCGCCATCTCCGCCGAAATCCACTCGCGGGCATGGTGGGCGCCAAGGAACAGGGCGTTCGGACGCGCCGGGGAGTCGCCGGCCGTGCCCACCTTGGCGACGAGGATTGGATGGCCCTCCCACGAGGTCCCGAGCGTATCCAGCAGTACCAACCCGGCCGCCGCCAGCGAGTCGAGCACCGCGTGCACGCGATCGAGATCGCGGAAGTGGACGGGCGGCGCGGCCGCACCGACCGGTGCGGCACGCGCCGCCAGCCCGACGGCGGCGAGCGCAGGCGTCTGGTCGGGCGTCGCGACGATCACGGCGTGGGGCACGCCATCCACCGGCTGGATGCCCGCCACCTCGAATCCCGCCAACGCGAGCTGTCGCAGCACGCCGAGCGAATCGAGCCGCACGAGGGTGGGCACGAGCTCCTGCGCCCGCGCCGGTCTGCCGAGACTCGCGGTCAGCGCGACGGCGACGATCGCGATCCGCCCTCGAGGGCTCACGGGAGCAGGCTCCATGCACGCTGGAGCCAGCCGGGCGCCCGCGCGTAGCCACCGAGGATGAGACCGAGCCATCCCGCCGCCGCGAGCGCGGGCACCGCCACCACGGCCACCGGCCACAGCGGGCGCCGCCACGCCGCGACGAGCCCCACCGCCTCCCGCCACCGGTTCGTCTCCTCGGCCAGCTGCTCTTCGAGGGCGAGCCAGGCCGCTTCGAGGCGGCGTGCCGCCGTGAGGAGCGCCCGTTGCCAATCATCCAGCGCGGACCGGTCGGCGGCCGTGGCGGACTCGAGTCTGGCACCCTTCGCCTGGAGATCGTCGAGGGCCGCGACCAACCCGGCCCCGGCCGCGCCGAGCCGCCCAGTCAGCCCGCGTACCTCCGCCGCATCCAGCGCCACGCGGCGCCGCAGCCGCCGGGGCATGCGCACGGCACGGGCCTCGGCATCGAGCTGACGGTTGACCCGCTCCACCAGCTCCCGGGCGATGCCGTTGACCGTCCGCTCCCAGACCTCCAGCCACAGCTCGAGCCCTACGGCGCGAATCGCTTCCGGGCGGGTGCCCTCCGCGGCGAGACGGCGCGCTTCCCCCGCCGCCTCGATCAGGCGCCCAAGCATGGCCACTCGGTATCGGTCGAGCGTCGGGTCCGGGGGCGACTGTCCGGTTCCCGTGAGGAGCTTGCCCAGGGCGGGGCCCAGCTCAGGGATGCGGACCGGGAGGAGCAGCTTGGGATTGGTCATGCATAGATGGCGGCGAGGACCGGCTCCAGCTCAGCGAAGCTCTCGAACGCCGCGTAGGCGCCCGCCGCCAGCAGGTCCGCCGAGCTGTACGATCCCGTCGCCACACCGATCCCCCGGGCTCCCACCTCGCAGCCGCACGTCATGTCCGCCGGCGTGTCTCCGAGGATCACGATGTCCGCCCCCGACGGGACGCGTCCCATGAGTGGCCCCGCGCGCGTCGCCGCGATGGCCGGCAGGCGCGCCCGATCGCTGTGGTCGGACCCGAAGGCCCCGACCCGGAACCGATCCGGCCTGATCCCGGCGGCCACCAACTTGAGCCGCGCCCCATCCGCCACGTTCCCCGTCAGCAGACCGAGGATCGAGTCGTGTCGGGCCTCGATGCTGTCGAGGAGCGCCGCCACACCGGGATACACCGTGGCCCGGCAGGTGCCGGCGTCCAACTCGACCGCGAGGAGGTCGACGTAGCGCTGGCAGACGGCCGCGATGCGCCGCTCGTCGTGGCGGTCGGCATGCGCCACTTCCGCGAGGAGTTCTCGTACGATCTGCGGATCGGTCTTCCCGTCGAACCGGACCCGGCTGTCCGGGGCGGGTGGCGCGACCTCGTTGATCAGCGCGGCGTGGATGGCACGACGGCCCGCCCCGTGGGTGTGGAGCAGCGTGCCGTCGATGTCGAAGAGCACGAGCTTGCGAAGCACGCGAGGAAACATAGGCCGCGCCGGTTGGTGGTGGAAGCGAAGCGGGAATTGCGACGCGGGTCACGAAACGTTCGATGCATCCCAGTCGCGCACGTCCGCGGAGTTCCCGCAAGAGGCCTGATACCATGCAGGTTGCAACGCGGGGCTCGTCCGGCGCCTTTTCACGCATCGCGTGAGACGGAACCGCGTAAGTAGCTACCAATCTTGATCTTGGGCGGTCGTCAACCCTTGTGTGATCCGCCAGGATGCACTACTCTTTGTCCCCGGTGCCGATCCCCAGCGACGCCGCGCATGTATCCCGGATCACGCTTCCGGGCCTTCGAGCATCCCCGCCAGTGATCTACGTCGCAAGTGCCGTCGATTGGCACGTGCGTTGCCTCCGGACCCCGTCAGCGTCGCGCGGCAACCAGGCGTCCGCGGACTCGTGCTCCACCACCGAAGAGGAGAACTGATCATGAAGCGCGCATTGCTTGGCCTTGTGCTCGCGGCGTCCGCCGCGATCTCGGCGCCCGCCGTGGCCCAGAACCAAACGGACAGCGACCAGCTGACCGCGACGGCGGTCGTCGCCGCGGCCATCACGGTGGCTCGGGTGTCCGACCTGGACTTCGGCACGGTCATGCCCAACTTCGGCCGCACGATCCTGCACACCGACGGCGGCGCCGGCCACTTCCAGGTGACGGGTGCCGCGAGCGCCGAGGTGACCCTCTCGTTCTCGATCCTGCCGGGCACGCTCAGCTTCGGGGCGAACACGTTGCCGGTGGTGTTCACGGCGCTGCACAACACCGCCGCCGATCCCACGGGAGGGACCACCTTCGACCCCGGCGTCGGGGAACCCGGAACGAACCTCGATGCCACGACCGGTGAGCTGCACGTCTATGTCGGCGGCACGGTGACCGCGGCAGGGACGCAGGTCTCCGGGACGTACACGGCTCAGGTCGAGCTCACGGCCGCGTACACGGGCAACTAAACCCTCGCCCGCTGTACACGGGGCGCGCACAACGCGCGTCGCCTCTTCGGTGCGCTGGCGGTCGGCTTCGGCCGGCCGCCAGCCAGGCGGCGGAGGGCCAGAAGGAGCAGACCATGGCCGCACGCAGGATCGGCATTGCCCTCCTGCTGGTGGCGATCGGTGCAGGGACGCTGGAGGCACAGAGCCGGCCGATCACCGTTCAGGCGCGTCGCGATCTCGATTTCGGGACGGTGATCCCGGGAGTTCCTACGACCGTCAGCCGGCTCGATCCGACCGCTGGACAGTTCACCGTTCGCGGACGGCGGGATGCGGAAGTCCTCCTCGAGCTCACCTTGCCCATCGCCCTTGCCGGCGCGACGGGAGCCGTCCCCCTCAGTTTCGGCCTCGCCGATGGGGGGCATGGCCCGCAGGCCGATCTTGCCGCGAGTCAGCCGTTCGACCCGCGCGTGCCGATCACGGTCATCCTCCCCGGCAACGGGACCTATTACGTGTGGCTGGGCGGGACTGTCCAGCCGCTCGCGCAGCAGGTGCCCGGAACGTACAGCGCGCAAATTGTGCTCACGGCGTCCTACACGGGGAACTGACGTGAAGCGACTGTCCACTCTCGTTGCGCGCGCGGCAGTGGTCGCCACGACCGCCATCGCGCTATGGCCCGTCGTCGCGGACGCCGTACTCGTGGCGCCGCACGCACTCTTCCTGAGCGATCGCTCCCGCTCAGGGCAGATCTACCTGGTCAATCAGGGGAATACGGCCGAAGAAGTCATCATCGCCCTGCAGTTCGGCTATCCGGAGACGGATTCTGCCGGTGCCATGCGGATCCGCCTGGTGGAGACCCCCGAGCCGGGGGCCCCGTCCGCGGCGGAGTGGCTCCGCGCCTTCCCGCGCCGGGTCTTGGTGGAGGCGGGACAGCGCCAGGCGGTCCGGATCCAGGCCACGCCGCCCGCCACCCTGCCGGACGGGGAGTACTGGTCGCGGCTGATCGTGACGTCCCAGGCCCAGCCCCCCAGTGCTGCCGGCCGCGACTCCGCCGTGCGGGCGGGTGTCACGTTTGCGCTTCGGACGATCACGTCGATCACCTTCCGCAAGGGCGTCGTGCAGACGGGCGTGCGACTCGACTCGCTGTCGGCCCGGTTGACGGCCGACTCGCTCGAAACGTGGATCGGGCTCGCCCGCGAGGGGAATGCCGCCTTCCTCGGCAGCCTCCGCTTCGAGTTGCGCGACAGCACCAATCAGGTCGTCCGGGAATGGGGCACCACCCCCATCGCCGTGTACTACCGCCTGCTGCGCCGGTTCGACCTGCCCGTCGACTCTCTTGCGCCGGGTTCGTACCGCCTGTTCGCGCTGGTCTCGACCGCGCGCCAGGACATCGCGCCGCAGCACGTCCTGCCGACGGCGCCGGTCGAGCAGTCCGTGGGGATCCTGCTGCCGTGAAGCGTCTCGGGGCTCTGATGCTCTCGCTTCTGGCTGCCGCGGTCATGCCGCGGCTCGCCGGAGCGCAGTCGTCGGGCCTCGTGACGGCGATGGTGGAGGTCGCCAACGACCCGCTGATCATTCAGCCGTTCGCGTCCCTCGACTTCGGGCAACTGGTGCCCGGCACGCCCTTGAGCATCGCGCCGAGGACGTCGGCCAGCGCGGGCAAGTTCGAGATTCGTGGCGTGCGGCGCGCGGAGTTCACACTCGATTTCACGCTGCCGACGCTGTTGCGTGCGGGCAATGGGCCCTATACCATCCCGTTGACTTTCGGCGGGGCGGCAGCGTGCCACACTGCCCAGGACAACCAGAACGCCTGTAGTTTGATCGACCCGTCCGTCACGCTGACCGCGCGCATCCGGAACCAAACACCGCCCGATAACACCCATTACGTGTGGCTGGGAGGAACGGTGTCGCCGAGTCCGACGCAGTTCCCCGGCGTCTACACGGCGGTGGTCATCGCCACGGTGCAGTACACCGGCAACTAGCCGTGTCAACGCGCCGGCGCCAGGCTCTCCGTGCTCCCGGACTCGCGCTGGCTCTCGTCGCCACCTGGCTGACGCCCACCGCCGCCCAGGATCCCACCTCCGCCCCGGACATCCTGATCGAAGTGCGCCTCGAGAACGGCCCCAGCCGGGTCGTGTTCGCGCGTGTCGTGGGCGATCGGGTCCACCTCGATGGCCGGGAGGTGCTGGACCTGGCCGGTGTCGAGATCCTGCGGGTCGCGCGCGACACCTTGCTCGAGTTCCGGCTCGCGCCCACCGCCGCGCCGACGGTGATCGCGACCCGCGCGGGGTACCTCGGAAATGGCGACACCCGGACCGCCCTCCCCGGCTGGAGCGCCACCTGGATCGACGGCGCGCTCTACCTCGAGGCCTCGCTCCTCGATCGGCTCCTCGGGGTCTCGACCCGCGTGGACCTCGCAGGTCTCAGCGTGGTGCTCGGCGGCACGGGGCATCTGCCCGCCGTGGCGCGGGCGGCGGCCGAACACGTCGACGCAGCGTACGCTGACCTGCTTGCGACCCCAGAGCTCCTGCTGGACGTCCGCATCGAACAGGGGACCAGCGGCCTGGCGCTCGCGCGCGCCCTCGAGGGACGGACGTGGGTCGCTGCCTCGCAGGTCCTGCAACTGGCCGAGGTCAGGGTCACACGACTCGTGCCCGACTCCGGCCTGGCGTTCGTGCTGGAACCCGACGGCACCGTGGTGGAGGTGCACACGGACCGGAGGTATGTCACCCGGGGGAACGAGCGCAGGGACCTCCCGCCCCTCGACGCGGTCTGGATCGAGGGTACGCTCTACCTGGAGCTGGAGCTGTTCGCGGAGCTGCTGGGGGTGGGCGTCAGCGCGAATCTGGCCGAGCTCACCATCGCGATCCGCAACGCGGTCCATCTGCCGGCCGTCGCGCGCGTGCTTCGCGAGCAACGGCGCGCGCGACTGCGGCCCGACGGCGCGCGGCCCGACGGGGCCAACGTGCCGCTCCAGCAACACGCCGGACCTCTGGGCGGCGCGGTGCTCGACTGGGCCGCCCAGCTCGGCACGACCGCGCCCGCAGGACCCGGCAAGCTGTCGGTCGAGTCAGGCGCCATCCAGCTCGGGCTGGGCGTGGGCCTCTTCGGCGGCAGCGGCCTCCTGATCCACGAGGAACGGTGGCTGCCCGACCCCGTCGGGAACGTCCGCGAGACGGATGCCTCGTGGACGCGGGTCTGGCCCACCAGCACGAAGCTCCGTCAGGTTCGGCTTGGGGAAGTCTCCGGAACCGGACGCCAGGCACGGCAGATCCACGGCGCCGCTATCACAAATGCCCCGTTCGTTCGCCCCGTCACGTTTGCGGGGGGAGTCCTCCGCGGCGCCCTACCCCTGGGGTGGGAAGTGGAGCTCTACCGGCAGGGCTCACTCGTGGGATTGTCGACCGTGGGAGATGACGGCCGCTACGCCTTCGAGGTTCCGCTGGTCTACGGCACGAACCCGGTCGAGGTGATCGGGTACGGACCCACCGGCGAGGTGCGCCGGTTCGAGCGCACGTTCGAGGTTCCATTCGAGCGCCTGCCGGCACGGCAATTCGAGTACGGCCTGGGCGCGGGTGGCTGCGGCGTCGACCCATGCCAGGCGACCGGGAACATCGATCTGCGCTACGGTGCCACGCGCCAGCTCACGCTGCGGGCCGGCTGGGATCAATTCTGGCGCGATACGCTCCCCGACCTGTGGCACCCCTACGGGAGCGCCACCTTCCAGGCCACCCGCAGCCTGGCCTTCTTCGGCGAGCTCGTCGGCAACGCGCAGGTGGGGGGCCTCGTGTCGTTTGCGCCCACACCGGAGTTGCGGGGCGGCCTGGGCCACACGCACTACCTGGCGGATTCAACCGTCGTGCCGTTGGTCGGGTCGGCCCTGCTCGACGATCTCACGAGCGCGTCCCTGTTCGTGCGGCCCGCCGCCCTCGGCCAGCGCGTCTACCTCCAGGCGGACGGGCGGCGCGCGTCCGGATCGCTCCAGCGACGCTACGACGGGCAGGTCATGCTGACGGCGAGCGTCCCGTCCGCGCGGCTCGATGCGGGCGTGCGCGTGGCCCGGGCGAGTCTGCGCCAGGCCCCGTTCGTCACCACCACCGTCTTCGCGCTGCAGGCGCTCTACCAGACGGGACTCGCGTTCGGCCCGCTCCACCGGACGATCGTGCGGGCCGCGGTCGAGGTGGACCCCGATTCCGGGCTCCAGCGCGCCCTGGCCGGATTCGCCCGGACCCTGCTCCGCGACTATTACCTGGACGCGAGGGTGGAGTGGGATCGGGATCTCGGGGTCATCGCCAGCCTCGGATTCAAGGCCAACCTGCCCTCCGTGCGGTTCGCCAGCCAGAATCGGCTGGACGACTTTGGCGCCGTCGGGCTCCAAAGCGCCGAGGGCTCGCTCATGTACGACCGGGACGGCGGCCGTCTCACGACCGGGGATGGCCGCGGCATCGGGCGCGCTGGCGTCACCGGCACCGTGTTCCTCGACCTCAACGGCAACGGCGTGCGCGATCCCGCCGAGCCCCCGGTGGTGGGCGCGCTGGTCCGCGTGGGCCCCTGGATCGCGGAGGCGGATGCCAACGGCCGGTACACCGTGTGGGACGTCGTGCCGTTCGAGGCCCTCATCATCGAGGTGGACGCGGGGTCGGCGGCCGATCCGCAGTGGACGCCATCCGTGGTCCGCTACCTGCTCAACCCAGACCCGAACCAGTTCGTCCCCGTGGATATCCCGTTCGTGCAGACGGTCGAGGCCATGGGCGAGGTCCGCCAGGCGCCGGAGGGCGCGCCCTTCCCCGGCATCGACGTGGTGCTCGAGCCCACCGATGGCTCGGAACCGTATACCGCGCGGACGTTCTCGGATGGCGCCTTCTACCTCATGGGGATCCGTCCGGGGGTGTACCGGGTGACGATCGCGCCGGCGGTGCGCGAGGCGCTCAACCTGGACGTGGAGGACCTGCTGATCGAGGTCGCCGCGGGACAGACCGCCCCCGCATCGGGCATCGTTCTGTGGGTGCGGCGGGTGGAGAACTAGACGGGCAGACGCACGACCGCACCAGACGCGGGAGACGCCGAGTCGCCGAGTGGTCATGTGTTGCGAGTTGCGAGGCCTCACGACTGCGCACGCATAGCCACTCGGCGTCTTGGCGTCTCCCGCGTCTAATCCAATGCGTCCAACCGTCTACGCGTCCACCCACCGCGGATCAGCAAGGCCGGGAATCCCGCCCATCCCTCGCGCCTGCCTGACCGCCCGCTCGATCGCCACGGCCAGTGCATCCTGCGCCAGCAACTCCACGCGCATCGCGTCAGACGCCGTGTCGCCGGTCGAGACCGCAAACACGATGTCGCCATCCACCTGCGTGCCCACCGGCCGGATGCGCCACGCCAACGCGTCCGCCGCCGCCCGAGCCACCTCGCACAGCTGCTGCCGGTTGAGCGCCGCGTTCGTTCCGACGACCACGAGCGTCGTGTTCCCCCATCGACGGAACGGCGGCGCCCCGGCCACCAACCGGGACCGCGCGTCGGCGAAGCCGGCGCCGTCGCGGGCACCCGCCAGAATCTGTCCGTCGGCGTCCAGCACGTCGCCGAACGCGTTGACGACGGCCAGCGCGCCGACGACCAGATCCCCGCCGCGCACCGACCACGTGCCGACCCCGCCTTTCATGGCGTGCTCGAGGCCCAGCGCCTTGCCGACCGTGGCACCCGTGCCCGCACCCACGGAGCCTTCGGCCACGCTCGCCCCCGCGGCGTTGCACGCCGCGTACGCGTCGTCGGGCCTGGGCCAGCGATCCGCCCGCCCGACCGGCCCGAGATCGAAGACGACGGCGGCCGGGACGATGGGAACGACCGCGACGCCGGCGGGGAATCCGCGGTCACGCTCGCGCAACCACCGCATGACACCGTCGGCGGCGCCAAGCCCGTAGGCCGATCCTCCCGTGAGGAGGATGGCATGAATGGCGGGCACGAGGTGGCGCGGCGACAGAACGTCGAATTCTCGCGTGCCGGTCGCCCGGCCCCGGACGTACGCGCCGGCGCGCATCCCATCCGCCGGCCCGAGCACCACGGTGCAGCCGGTTCCGGCGGCTGCGTCGGTCCAGTGCCCGACGGCGATGCCGGGAACGTCGGTGAGGGAGGGACGGGAGGTCAGACGCTCAGGACGCCGGCGCCGGCGCCCCGCCCTGCTTTGCCTGGCACGCCTTGCAGCGGGTGACGCCGCGCATCGAGCAGATGACGCAGATGAAGGTCCCGCAGTCCTCGCAGGGGTAGCCCTCCGAGGCCCGTTCCTCGTTGCCGCAGGCGCGGCAGATCATGGCGTCCCGCTCAGGAGACACGCTCACCTCCGTTGGAGAGGTCCGCAGCGACCATCACAGCATACGTGGCGCGCCGTTACGGCGCGAGGACGCGAAGCGCGCCGGGCAGCAGCTCGACCGTGAAGGGAGTCTGGCCCGCCGGCTCACCATCGAGCTGCGCGGGCTGTCCCGGCTCCATTTCGACGGTCACCACACGACCCCGCGCATACTGCACCCGGGTGCTGCCGTTATCCCCCGTGATCCACTCGAGCACCACCCCCAGGCTTTCGAACAGCCCCTCCGCCGAGAGCACGACGACGTCCAGCAGCCCGTCATCGAGCGCGACGCCTTTCCGGAACGTCACGAACGGCGGCATGAACTCCGCGCAGTTGGCGATGAGGACCGACGCCGCGGTGCCCTGGAGCGCCCGGCCGTCCACGGTGATGCGGCAGGCCACGCTCTTCACGGCCCCCATCGTCTCCCACGCCCGGGCGACGTACGCCCCCATCTTCCAGCGCCGCTTGGACTCGCGTGTGGTTCCGGCCATCAACTCGGCGTCGAAGCCCGCGCCGGCGGCCACGGCGAAGTAGTGCGGCCCGTCCGGTCGTTCCATGACCCCGAGATCGATTCGGCGAGGCCGCGCGCGGGCGATCGTGAGGGCCGCCTTCTTGGGGTTCCGTGGAATGCGGAGGTTCCCGGCCAGCAGGTTCCCCGTCCCGCCGGGAATCATGCCCAGCGGCACCTCCGACCCCCGCAAGCCCTTCACCGCCTGCATCGTGGTCCCGTCACCCCCGTAGACGGCCACGACGTCCACGCCGTCGCGCACGCCGTCCGCCGCCAGATCGGCTGCGTGCCCTGGGTGCGTGGTGCCCGCGACGTCCACGTCCCACCCCTCCCGCCCGAGGACGGTCGAGACTGTCCGCACGATCTCCGGATCGGTGCGGGCTGCCATGGGGTTGGTGATGAGCAGGACGCGCGCCATCAGAACCGTTTCTCCCAGAGGAGGTCGAACCCGAACTGCAGCCGCCCGACACCCGCCGCCGAGACCTGGCACACCTCGACCGGATCGGCGCTCGCGAGGAGGCTCCACTCCCGCGACATCCGGAACTCCACCGAGCCGCCGATGTTCTGTGCCGTGAACGCCTGCTTGCGGCAGATGCGGGGATTCAGCTTCACGAACCACCGGTCGCTGATCTGCCGCCCGATGGCGATCTCCGTGGCCTCGACCCCCTGCAGCCCGAACTGGGGGCGGATCTCCAGGTAGTCGAGCGGGACACCCAGGTCCCCCATCAGCTGGGAGGAGAATTGCCCGCTCACCTGGGCCGCGAGTGTGGAGATGCTCTCCTCGACCCCGTAGCGGCCTACGCTCCGACCGGACTGGACGTTGGGCGCCCCGATCACAAGGTACGAGATGATCTCCTCGTCCGTGAGCGCCGGCTGGACGTCGCTCGTCAGCCGCAGCTCGGGGGCGAGCAGCGTCCCCCCCACGTGGACGAAGACCGTGACGGCTTCCCCACGCTGTCCCCGCAGCTGATGCCGGGCGTCGATGTCGAGTCCCGCATTGAGATCCGGCGTGCCGAAATACCGCACTTCGCCACGGGTGACGTTGAACTGCTTCCGGATGGTGGGTCCCACGTAGAGCTGATAGGTCCCACGCGGCGTGCGCAGCGTTCCGTCGAGCCGGTAGCGGTCGGCCTCCTTCTGGGCCAGCACGCGACCCGAGAGGAACACGTCGGTCTCGGTCGAGCGGAGGTGTACGTCGTTCCCCATCGTGAGCTCGAGGTCCCGGATGCGGAGGCTGTCCAGGAACCGGTTCTCGAAGTCGGGGCCCAGGTGGCCGGCTCGGAGCGCCGCCGCCGAGGTCGAGTCGAGGGCAACGAGCGTATCACTGAGGTCGACCACGTTCTTGCCGATGATGTCGGCGAAGTACACGGTCCCGCGCGGAATGGTGCCGGCGCCGGTCAGCACGGCGCCGAACACCGGTCCTCGCAACGTGACCTCGCCCGACGTCACCAGGGTCAGGAAGTCCGGAATGTCGAGCGCCCGGAAATCGGACGCGCGGATCCGCAGGTCGAGCACCGGCTTCGTGAGACCCGCGAGCCGGACCACGCCGGACACGCTGGCCACCCCGGAACCGCTCGCCACGCTCAGCGTGTCCACGCCGATCGTATCGCCGCGGAGCGTCAGGTGACCGTGCAGCTGACGGTGGCGCACGCCGAGCGCCGGGAGCGTGGCCCCGCCCTCCCGGATCTCGAGGAATCCACTCAGCTCGGGATTGTCCCAGGTCCCCTCGACGCCGAGATCGAACGTCAGGCGGCCTTCGGTCTCGCGGATGAGCGGCGACACCGCCGAGAGCAGGCCCAGATCCACGTCGTCGGCCCGGCCCCGCACCGACAGCCGTCCCGGCAGCCGGCGCCGCTCCAGGGCGCGGAAGGACAGGTCGTAGGGCAGCGTGACCGTGATGGCGACGATCTGCGTGCCGCCCCGCCACGTGCTGATCTGCCCGGTCACCCGCCGGTCGCTATAGTGCAGCGTGCCATCCAGCTGGGGCGTGCGGTAGTCGTTGAAGACGGCGTCCCGCATCCCGAACTGCAGGACGACGACCGGGGCCGCGGCCGTGCCGCTCACCATCGCGGTGCCGGACAGCTCGCCGGACGCGGAGCGCGGATCGAATTGGAGCAAGGCCCACAGATCGGCCATCCGCACGCCCTCGGCGCTCACCGCCAGCGAATCCGCCTCGCGTCCCGGCACGCCGCCCGTGACCGTGATCGCGCCGCGCCCGTCGGACGTCGTCAGGCGCGCGGCGTGGAACCGCGCGGACCGCGGGGTGACCGTGACGCGCGCTCCCGGCGCAAGCCGCCACTCGTCACCGGCCGTCTCGAGCACGAGCGAGTCCACGTCCACCACGACGGTGTCCGCCAGCGCCACCCATCCCCCCGCGCGGAGGCCGGCCGCCGAGCCAATGGCACCGCCCCCGAGCCAATGGAGCGAGTCGCGCGTCCCGTGAACATCAGCGTGGAGTCCCGTGAAGTGACGCTCCCCGCGCTCGACGGAGGCGATCTCGCCCTGGGCGACGAGTCGCCCACCGTCCGCCAGCTCCCACCGTCCCACCGTGCCCACGTCACGGAAGACCGACCGATCGACACGGAGCTCGGGCACGCGCACCTCCCAGGCGACGGTGGGACGCTCGACCGACCCCGACACGACCAGCTGTCCCGTCGCCTCCCCCGCGATGGTATCTGCCCCGAGCAGCAGCACCCCGCCGAGGCGCTGGACCACCGGCTGGAGCTCCGAAACGGCCTGCGCCTGCATGCCGAGGACGAGGGAGTCGCTCCCGCGTCCGGTGAGCGCCAGGCGGCCGGTGCCCTCCAACACGGCACCAAGGAGCGCGGCGCGCAGCGAGTCCACGACGAGCACGTCGGACTCGATCCGCACGGCGGCCGACGCCCCCTCCACGCGGCTGCCACCCACGGTCGACCGCCCAAGATCGAGTTGCAGATCGACCACCGGTGGCCGCAGCGTGTCCGTCTCGTAGCGCCCCCGGATCCGGCCATCCAGGACCGTCTCGGGCAGGCGCTCCGCGAGGGCTACGAGCTCGAGCCCGGTGAATCGTGCGTCGAGGTCGCGGGCACCCATGTGCGTCTCGACGGCCACGAACGTCCCCCCGCCGTCGAGTGTGCCGTGCGGACCGGCCAACGAACCCTGGAGGGTCAGCGCGTCGACGGAGCCGTCGAGCGTGAGTGTGCCGGCCATGGCCCCGAGAAACGGAATCGTGGGATAGTCAGGACGCAGAGCATCCCACTGGAGCGAGTCGAGCCGCAGGCTGCCGAACGCGCCGACCGTGTCCCGCCGCACGTCCAGGCGCACCCACCCGGACGCGAAGGACGTTCCGAAGCCCTCGCGGCGGTGCGCGAATGCACCCGTGAACGTTGCGTTGGCCCAGGCGCCATCCAGGACGCCCTTGCCCTCGAGGTCGCCCTGCAGGGCGACGGCGGGCGAGATCGCGCGCACCGTGGCCAGGGCGACGCGCGCCGTGTCCAGCTCCAGCGTCCGGAAGACGATGTCGCCGGGCACGCCGAAGGCGACGCCGCCCCGGCCCCGGAGGAGTGTCTCGGCGGAGTCCGCGCGGCGATCGTGAAACACCCAGTCGAGGTCCACCGCGACCGCCCGCCGCGCGCCGTCCGCGCGGGTGCGGCCCGAGAGCCGCCCGTCGAAGGGAACCGTGTCGAGGACGCCCTCCAGATAGGCAAGATCGAAGTCCCGGGTCTGCAGGTCCACGTCGTGCGCCGCCCATTCCTCCCCCGGACCGAGGTCCATCCCGAAGTCACCGCGGACAACGCCGCCGTCCGAGATGCGCAGATCGAGGTCCCGCGCGCGCACCACCATCACGTCCCGCGGGTCCGAGCGGACCGTGATGGCGCCCGAGCCCCGCACGCCTGGTGGCAGCCAGTCGAAGAGGTCGGTCAGGTCCTCGGAGGCAAACCGGCGAGCGCGGAAGTCCAGGTCGACCTTGAGGTCGCGACTCAGCGAGTAGAACCTCCCCTGCATCGTCGACGTGGTGCGCGGGAGCCGGACGCTGCGGAAACCCACCGTGATCGTGTCACCCAGGATCCCCAGGGTTCCGTCCGCGTCCTCGACCGTGAGCGCGGGCGCAGACAGCGCCGCCTCGAGCGCCGCGAACTCGAGGCGGACGCCGCGCTCGCTCGGAACGGGGGAGCTGATCCGCGCGTACGGCAACTCCGCCCTGGCGACGTGCATCGTCCGCTCGATCATCCGGGTCG
>Ga0214473_10004031_pt1 | contig 17671 bp, 18 predicted proteins | sample RVTome_7_FD_203509 | JGI IMG/M metagenome (GOLD analysis project Ga0214473, IMG submission 203509) | Soil microbial communities from uranium-contaminated site in the Upper Colorado River Basin, Wyoming, United States - RVT98D197 | ecosystem: Environmental > Terrestrial > Soil > Contaminated >... | reverse complement strand
CCTGCCCGCGATTCTGGTCCCTGTCGCCCTCGGGGCCCGCCTCCTCGGGGCTCCGGACCTGGCGGTGTTCGCCGCCGCGGGCGTGGCGGTGCTTCCGCTCGCACACCTCATGGGCCTCGCGACGGAGGAGCTCGGGAAGCGCGCGGGCCCCGGGATCGGCGGCCTCCTGAACGCGACCCTCGGAAACGCGACGGAGATGATCATCGCCCTCATCGCGCTCGCGCGGGCCGCATCGCTGGCTGCAACGGGTGTCCCCGCGGACGGTATTCGGGCGGACGCCTTCGTCGAAGTCGTGAAGGCGTCGATCACGGGCTCGATCATCGGGAACGTACTCCTCGTCCTCGGCCTGAGCGTGCTCGTAGGCGGCATCCGGCACAAGACGCAGCGGTTCTCCGTGCGAGCCGCGGAGCTCCAGGTGACCCTCCTCGTCCTCGCGATCGTCGCGCTCGTGATGCCCGAGCTGTTCCAGCTCTCCTATGCGGGCGCCGGCGGCGTGCCCGCGAACCTGCCGAACGTCAGTTTCGGGATCTCGGTGCTCCTCCTCATCGGGTACGTGCTCGGCCTCGTCTTCTCGTTGCACACGCACAAGGACGTGTTCAACCCGGTCACGCACGAGGCGGAGGCGCCAATCTGGAGCCGGAACCTCGCGCTCGGGGTCCTGATCGTCTCCACAGTCCTCGTCGGGCTCGTCGCGGAGGCGCTCGTCGGCGCCGTCGAGGGCGTCACCGCCACCCTCGGGCTCACGGAGATCTTCGTGGGCGTCGTCCTCATCGCGATCATCGGCAACGCCGCGGAGCACGGCGCCGCCATCATGATGGCGTGGAAGGACAAGATGGACCTGAGCGTCGGCATCGCGACGATCTCCAGCGTCCAGATCGCCGTGTTCGTGACGCCCGTGCTCGTCCTCGCGTCGATGGCGATGGGGAAGCCGCTGACCCTCGCGTTCGAGGTGTTCGAGCTCGTCGCGATCATCCTGTCCGTGGCGATCCTGGCGGTGCTCGCGAAGGACGGGGAGACGAACTGGTACGAGGGCGTGCTCCTCCTGCTCGTCTACGCGATCATCGGGGTCGGCTTCTTCTACCACCCCTGAGGGCCTCGGCGACCTTCCGGTGGCGCGCGCACAGGAGGCCGGACTCGACCTGGGCGTGGAGCATCTCCTCCTGCCAGTGCGCGTTGAATAGCGCGCAATCCTCGTCGTCGCAGAACGGCTCCCCCGTGACCTGGTGGAGCACAGCCTGCAGCACGTACCCCTTCGCGACCTGCGTGAGCCGCGTGTCGTCCCAGTCGAGGAACCGGCCCGCGTACTCCTGCTTCAGCGCCTCGTACCGCGCGTCCGCCGCGTCGATCCGGAGACCGCGTTTGGCGGCGTAGAACCCTCGCGGCTTCGCAGGCGCCTCCACGAGCCCGGACGTGGAGACGATCGACGGGAGCCCGAGAACGACCGCCCGCGCGTGGTACCGCCGGTCCGCATCGTCGAACGTGCCCGGGAGGCGCGACGTGAACGCGACGTGCGCCACCGCCAACGTCCTCTCCTTTGGCGGCAGCGCGGACCGGAGGACCCCCTGGAACCGGAAGCCGTCGTACAGCACGCCCGGCACCCGGCGCTCCGGCGTCTCCAGCAGGCGGCGCTCGAAGAGGGCGAGCGCGGGCGGAAGGGGATCCAACGGAACGAGCGGCCGCGAGAGGTCCGTCACCCGCGTGGCGGCGATCCTGGCGGCGATCTCGTCGAGGTCCGGGACGGGGTGTTGTCGGAAGAACTCCTTCCGCACGGAGGTCGGGACCCCGAGCACCTGTCGCACGTGGGCGGCGACCGCGCGAGCGTCGAGGGTGGGGGCGGACGGGTCCTCGTACAGGTAGACGCGTCGCAGGTCCACGCGGGACGAAACGCCGTCCGCGATATGAAGCTGGCTCAGCGCTTCCGCGCGACGGGCTTGCCCTTCGCCTCTGCGCCCTTCGCGGCGGGGACGCCCTTCTTCAGCATCTTGAGCGCCTCCTCCGCCGCCCGGCGGCCGGAGAGGAGCATCGCGCCGAACGTCGGGCCCATCCGCGGGAGGCCGTAGGTGGAGCACACCGCCATCCCCGCGACGATCACGCCGGGGTACGCGAGGCCCGTGTGTTCGACGACCGCGTCCTCGGAGCGCTCGATCCACATGCCGCCCTCGCCGATGCGCTTCGCGAGGCCGCGCTTCTCGAGCGACTGGATCACGAGCGCGTCGTGTCCCGTCGCGTCGATCACGAGGTCGCACTCGAGGGCGATCGGGTCCACGCACGTGATCTCGTGGGGGAGCGCCTGGACGGGCGTCCAGTTGATCACGACGCCTCCCACGCGGTTGTCCTCCCGGATCACGACGTCCTCGAACGACGTCATGTTCTGGATCTTCGCGCCCGCGTCCATCGTGGCGGCGATCAGCTTGCTGCACGCGTGCGGGCCCGGCGTGACGAACAGACCCTTCGAGAACTCCTCGTACGGGCACCCGATCTCGTCGAGCACCTTCTGGGCGGGCGCGCGGACGGTGATCGTGTTCATCAGGAAGCCGCCGATCCAGAAGCCGCCGCCGATGTAGTTGTTCCGCTCGATCACGACGACCTCGACGCCGTGCTTCGCGAGGTCCCGCGCGGCCATGAGGCCGCTCGGCCCGCCGCCGATGACGACGACCTCTGTGTCCGCGTACCGATCGAGGTCCTTCGCGAACCCGCTCAGAATCGCGCGGGTGACTTCCTTCTCGCTCGCCGGCTGGAAAATCGGCATGGTGCCACCGTCCGGATTCCCTACCCCGGCGGGGTATATTACGGTTCCCTACCGAGGGGCGTGACGGACGCGTCCGGTGGCGTCCCCGCGCGAATGCCCCGAGCCGTCGCCGGCTCTACTTGTACTTCCTCAGCGACGCCTGGTCCTCGTCGAAGACTTCCTCGAAGTACGCGAGCGTGCCCTTCCGGAGGTTCGCGTCGTCGACGGAGGGATTCACGAACTCGCCCTCGACGACGACCCTGGTCCGGTCGCCCTGGGCGGTGTAAGAGTGCGTGTGCTTCGTTCCCTTCATCGGTCCGTCCAGCGTCTCGAGCGTGAAGCTCAGCGGCGGATTGAGCGTCATCAGATAGGTCTCCTTCCGCCACGTCTTCCCGTCCGGGTTCCGCACCTGGCCGGCGATCTTCAGCGCGGCCCCCTTCTGCTCCAGGACCGGCCCCAGTCTCGTGGACTGGTGCTGATGGTTGGGCATGTCCTGGATGTACTTCCAGACCTTCTCGATCGGCGCGTCGAACACGCCTTCGTCCCGTACGTGTACCACGGTTACGTCCCCCGCCCAACCAGCCGTCCGCGACGGATAAACCCTTAGGGCCCAGTTTGGGGCATTCCATCGGAGACGCCGCTTCAGATCTCGAGGACCGCGCTCACCGTGCGGCCCCCGGCCTGGCGGAACCCGAGGTCCTCGTAGAGGCGGATCGCGGGGTCGTTGCCCATGGTCACGTACAAGGCGAGGCGGTCGTGCCCGAGGTCGACGAGCGCGTTCGTCGTGGCGGCGAGGAGCGCGCGGGCGAGCCCCTGGCGGCGCCGGTCCTTCCGCACCGCCAGCTCGGAGACGAGAGGCGTCCCCATCCACAGGGTCGTCAGCAGGGCGGCCGCGAGCCCCGCATCGTCTCGCGCGAGCCACGAGGCGAGGGGCAGATACGTCCCGGTCTCGCCCTTCCAGATCGACGTCGCGTAGTCCCGCCACTCCTCCGGCGGGCCCACGTGCATCCCAAACGCCTGCTCCATGTGCCCCTCGTACGCCGCCATCAGGAACGCCGCGATGTCGTCGACGTCCGTCGCCTCGGGATGCGACATCGGGAGCGCGGGCTTGTCGACTTTCGTGCGCCGCGCCTCCATCCGCATCCGGGAGAACGTCTCGCGGAACCCGAGCCCCGTGAACGCCGCGGAATACGAGTCGTCGTAGCTCGCGACGACCTTCTCCGCGCCCTTCGCGATGAACGGCTCCGTCGCGAGGAGGACCGCGTCCCGCGTCCAGCTGCGCGCCTCCGGGACGAGGGAGAAGAACGTGATCGCGTCCGCCAGCCGCACGGTGCCCACGATCCGCCCGCCCTCGAGGAACGCGAAGTACGTCCGTTGCTCCTCCGGCGGGAGCCGCAGGTACCGCTCCATGTGGACGAGGAAGCTCGGGCTCGGCAGGTCCGTCCGGCCCGCCACGTGCGCCTGCCAGTACGCGGCCGCGTCGGCCGTCTCCAGGGGCGCAATCTCGAGCCCGGGCATCCCCGCCGCCAACCCTAGGGACCGTATGAACGCTTCGATTCCGAAGCCTTAAGTCCGTGAGGCGGGTTCGATGGACCATGGACTTCGCGCCCTCGTCTTCCCATGAGATGATCCGGAAGATGGTGCACGAGTTCGCGGTGCGCGAGCTGCGCCCGGACTGCCTGAAGTGGGACGAGGAGCAGACGTACCCGGACTGGTGGGTGCCGAAGCTCGGCGAACTCGGACTCCTCGGCGTGTTCGTGCCGGAGAAGTACAGCGGCGCGGGGCTCGACGCGGTCTCGTACGCGATCGCGATCGAGGAGCTGTCGTGGGGCGACGCCTCGATCGGCGTCTTGGCGGCGGTGAACAACGGCCTCGCCTGCGACCCGATCCTCAGGTGGGGGACGGAGGAACAGAAGCAGGCGTACCTGCCGAAGCTCGCGTCCGGCGAGTGGCTCGGCGCGTACGCGCTCACGGAGCCCGGTTCCGGGTCGGACGCGGCGGCGATGCGGACGACGGCCGCCCTCGAGGGGGACGAGTGGGTCCTGAACGGCACGAAGGCGTTCGTCACGAACGCCCTCCACGCGAAGCTCCTCGTCGTCTACGCCCGCACGGGTTCGGAGAAGTACGACATCAGCGCATTCCTCGTGCCGAAGCCCACGAAGGGCCTCACGGACCTGAAGAAGGAGAACAAGATGGGGATCCGCGCGAGCGACACGATGACGCTCGGCCTCGACGATTGCCGGATCCCGAAGGAGAACCTGCTCGGACCGCGGGGGAAGGGGTTCAACGTGGCGCTCGCGACGCTCGACGGCGGTCGGATCGGGATCGCGTCCCAGTCGATCGGGATCGCGCAGGCGGCGTACGACGAGGCGGTGAAGTTCGCGAAGGACCGGGTCGCGTTCGGGAAGCCGATCGCGGAGCTGCAGGCGATCCAGTTCAAACTCGCGGACATGGCGATGGAGATCCACGCCGCCCGACTCCTCACGTACCGCGCCGCCTGGATGAAGGACCAGGGCGTGCGCCACACGCAGGAGTCGTCCGTCGCGAAGCTGTTCGCGAGCGAGGCGGCCCACCGGGCGGTGAACGAGGCCGTCCAGATCCATGGGGGCTACGGGTTCATCAAGGAGTACCTGGTCGAGAAGCTGTATCGGGATCAGCGGGTCACGGAGATCTATGAAGGAACGTCGGAAGTCCAGCGCCTGGTCATCGCGCGTTCGGTTCTCGGGGGCAAGTAGCGGCCCCGCGCACCGCGACTGGTACCGCGCGTTCGCGGACCTGTACGACGAATGGGCGACCCCGGGCGGGATCGCCAGGACCGTGGAGTTCCTCGACCGCCAGTTCCACCGCCACCGGGTCCGAGAGGCCGTCGACGTCGCGTGCGGGACCTTCTCGATCGACCTCGGCCTCGCGAAGCGCGGCTACGAGGTCGTCGGCCGGGACCGGTCTCCGGAGATGGTCCGGGTCGGCCAGCGCGCCGCCCGCCGCGCGCGGGTCCCCGCGGACGTAGCGGAGGGGGACATGCGGACGCTCCGCCTCGGGCGGGAGTTCGGCGCGGTCCTTTGCGTCGGGACGGCGTTCAACTATCTGACGGAGCCGGGGGACGTGCGCCGCGCGTTCCGCACGTTCCGAACCCTCCTCCGCCCCGGAGGCCTCCTCGTCCTGGACGTCCCGAACTTCGACGCGTGGATCGACAACCCGATGAACGCGCGGGCGGAGGTCGACCGCCGCACGCCGAGCGGGACGCGCATCGCGATCTTCGGATTCAACGAGCAGACCCCCGGCAAGACCCTGCACATCGCGCGGTTCCTGACCGTGGTCCAGGTCGGCCACCGGATCGACATCCGGTTCGACGAGGCGCCCATGAAGGTCTGGTCGAAGGAGGCGTTGTCCCGCGCGCTCCGCACCCAGGGGTTCCGGCCCGTCGGGTGGTACGGCGACCTGGCGGTGGGGGCCGCCTACCGCCGCAAGCGCAGCCCCCGCCTCGTCGCCCTCGCGACCCGTCTGTAGGGACCGTCGGGGCGAACCTCAAATATCCGCCGCCCGCTCCCGCGGACCCGTGACCACCGTCCTGTACATGGAGGAACGGCGCGGCCAGGAGCCGGACCCGAACTACCTGCGCGAGTTCGACGGCCGCGTCGTCGAGCGGGGCCCGGACTTCGTCGTCCTCGACCGCACCGCGTTCTACGCGGAGGGGGGCGGCCAGCCGTGGGACACGGGCGTCCTGCGGTCGGCGGGCGGCGAGTCGCGAATCCACAAGGTCACGAAGGAGAAGGGCGTCGTCAAGCACTTCGTGGACCGGATGCCCGAGGCGGACGAGGTCCACGGCGAGCTGGACTGGGACCGCCGGTACGCACACATGCGGTTCCACACGTCCCAGCACCTGATGTCGGGCATCGTCTGGTCGCTGTTCCACGCCCGCACGGTCGGGAACCAGATCCACGCGGACCGCGCGCGCGTCGACTTCCAGCCCGCGAGCTTCACGCCGGAGGACCTGAAGCGGATCGAGGACGAGTGCAACCGCGCAGTCGCCGAGTCTCTCCCCGTCCGGATTTCCGAGGAGGACCGCGCGAAGATCGAGGCGGAGATCGGCGACCGCTCCCTCGTCGACCTGATCCCGAAGCACATCACGCGGCTCCGCGTGATCCGCGTCGGGGACCGCGACTACTGCCCGTGCGGGGGCACGCACCTGAAGAACACGTCGGAGATCGGCGGCATCCGGATCACGGAGCGGCGCAGCAAGGGGAGGGACACGGACCGGATCGCTTACGAGCTCACGGCCCCCAGATGAGGGCGTCCATCATTACTCCGCGCGGCCCGCGAGGCAGCCGTCGCACGCGCATCCCGGCTCGCAGCACGTCACGCAGACGCCGCAGTCCTCGCACATCTCCGTCGTCGCGTAGTGTCCGCCGCACCCGGGGCACTGGAACGTGTAGTTCTCCCCGGGGCGGTGCATCTTGCGGGTGGGGTTTTGAAGCTTCCGATGCGGTTCTCGCTACGTCGCATTCTGCGGCCGCGCGGCCCTCCGCTCGCGGCGGCGGCGCTCCCCGACGGGATCGCGCGCGAACGCCAGGATGACGCCGGAGGCGCTGACCCACACCGCCGCCACGAGGAAGGGGATGATCGTGACCTGGCCCGCGACCATCGTGACCTGGAGCACTGCAGAGAGGAGGACGGGACCGAAGAGGAAGCCGAGATCCCCGATCGTCCGGTACAGGCCCATCGAGGTCCCCATGAGCTCCCGCGGGGTCAGGTCCGTCGTCCACGCCGCCAGCGGCCCGTGGACGCCGAGCACGAGGCCGTACGCGAACATGACGGGGATCGCGCTCCCCAGGTCCTTCGCGAAGAACAGGAACGGCGCGACGACGCCCGCCGCGACGAGGGAGGTCACGAACGGGATCTTCCGGCCCAGGCGGTCCGCGATGACCCCGCTCGGGTACATCGTGAGGAGGGTCGCGACCGCGTTCGTCGTGATCAGCACGCCCGTGTACGTGACCGCCAAGGTCTGGCTCACGCCCCAGTTGTAGACGATGAAGAGCGGCAGGAGCGTGGAGATCAGACCCGACCGGACGAAGAACGCGCCCATCGTCCCGACGTTCACGAGCACGTAGGACCGGTCGCTCATCAGGCGGCGGACCGCGGGCCAGCTCACGCGCCCGGGCGCGTCGGACTCCTCCTCCGCCTCGAGGCCGAACATGAGGAAGACCATGCCCACGCACGCGAGGAGCGCGTACGTCGCGAACGGGGCGCGCAGCCCGCCCGCGAGGACGACCGCCCCGCCAATCACCGGGCCGATCACCTGGCCGATGAGTAGCGCGTTCACGTAGATGCCCATGTACCGGCCCCGCCGATCCGGCGGCGCGGACTTCGCCAGCCGCCCGAGGGAGGACGTGATGTAGAACGCGCTCCCGATGCCCTCCGCAACGCGGACGGCGAGGAGGACCCAGTACGTGAAGGCCCACACCGCCGCGGCGGACGTGAGCGCGATGATCGAGAGCCCGACCATCATCATGCGGCGGTTCCCGAACCGGTCCCCGAGGGCCCCCGCGGGGAGGTCGACGAACACGCGGGCCGCCGGGAGGGCGCCGACGAGGATGCCGACGAGGAACGCGGTCGCGCCGAGGTGGATGCCGTACTGCGGAATCGCCGGCGTGATAATCGAGATCCCGATCATGACGAGGAAGACGGTGCCGGATAGCACGGCGACCGTGCGCCGCGGCGACTGCACGGCCGTCCCTTAGAAAAGGTCCGACTTAAACGTTCTCTGTGTACGGGAAGAGGCGTCGGCCTAGTCCTCCCGACGCGCGAACACGGTCCCCCCATCGCACTCGATGCGGACCACCTTGTAGTACGGGATCGTCGCAGTGGCGGTGGAGAAGTAGCGACGCCCGAGTTCCACAATCTCCTCGCCGCCGATTGCCTTCACGTCCGCCCCGCGCCCGCGGACCCACACCACGGCCTTGCGGAGGTTCCGCCCCTCGCGCCACCGGAGCTCGTTCAGGACGTCGCGGGCCTTCCGCACGGCACCGCCAAACGGTCACGGGCTCAAGTGCCCTGCGGTCACGCCGCCGGCGGCGCCTCGGCCTCGGCCTTCGCGTCTGCGCGCCAGCGGTAGAGCAGGACGCCGAGGGCGGCGATCGTCGCGACCTCAAGCGCCTTCGACACGAGCCCGAGCGCCTCGTACTCCTCCGGGCCTTCCGCGTACGGGAGCGTCACGGTCCGCGAGAGGACGAACAGGCCGATGAGGCCGATCGTGAGCACCGTCGACAGGAGGTAGACGAACGGCCGGGGCTTCAGCAAGCCGAACCCCAGGCCGATCTGCGCCACTCCGGCCGCGACGAAGAACACCGCGAACGGCAGGATCGCGAGGTGCTCGCTGACGACGTAGAAGTGCAGGACGCCGTCCGCGAACATGAGGGTCGAGGCCGCGAACAGAGCGGTCGCCTTGCGGCTCGCCGGCCGCTCGAGGAGGAACATCCTCGCGCCGACCATTGAGAGGAGGACGCCGACGACCAGGACTGCGGTCGCCGCCGCGTTGTGAACCATGACCTCGGTGTCGTCGTGGGCGCCGGGGGGCTCCGGCATCCCGAGGACGTAGCTCAGGTCCCACGCCACGGCACCCATCGCGATGAATAGACCCACGAGCAGGAGCTCGAATCCCAGGCGGCGCCGCACTTTCGGTCCCCCGAAAGGGGTCACCCGATGCCCTCCTAATATTCGTTTCCCCAACCGCCGCCCGAGGGAAAGGGTCAAGCCCCGCGGCCGGATGGGGCCGGCGTGGCCGAGTACCCCGCGCCTGTCGGGCGCCTCCTGCAGGCGGCGGGCGCCGCCGTGGGGGACCGCGTCCGCGTCGCGGGCGGGGGCCGCGCGTACGAGGGGGTCCTGATGCCCCACACGGAGTTCTCCGGCGCGGACATCCTCGTCCTCAAGCTCGACACCGGGTACAACGTGGGCGTCCCCGCGGGTCCGGACACCGCCGTCTCCCTCCTGGGCCGCGGGAAGGCGGACGCGGCCGTGCGGGCCCTGCCGCCGCCCGCACCCGACCGGCCGACCGCGGCGGTGCTCGGGACGGGGGGCACGATCGCCTCGTACGTCGACTACCGGACGGGCGCCGTCCACCCCGCCGCCACGGCGGAGGAGCTCGTCTTCTCCGTGCCGGAGCTGCTCGGGGTCTGCAACGTCCGCGCGCGCGTCGTCTACAGCGTGTTCAGCGAAAACCTCGATGCGGAGCACTGGCAGTCCCTGGCGGTGGAGTCCGCAAAGGAGCTGAACGCGGGCGCGCGGGCGGTGATCATCCCGCACGGGACGGACACGCTCCACTTCACGAGCGCGGCGCTCGCCTTCATGCTCCGGAACCTGACCGGCCCCGTCGTCCTCGTCGGGAGCCAGCGGTCGTCGGACCGGCCGAGCAGCGACGCCGCGTTCAACCTGGTGTGCGCCGCCCGGCTGGCGGCGGAGGACCTCGGCGAAGTCGTCTCCTGCACGCACCACGAGACCGGGGACACGACGTGCGACGTGATCCGGGGGACGAAGGTGCGCAAGATGCATTCCTCACGGCGGGACGCGTTCAAGGCGGTGAACGACCGGCGGCTCGGGGCGGTGCACGCGGACGGGCGGATCGCGTGGGAGGCGCCCGTGGACCCCCGCGGGAAGGGGCCCGTCGTCGCGGAGACCGGGATGGACGAGGACGTGGTCCTCGTGCAGTTCTACCCGGGCATGCGCGCGAAGCGGTTCGAGGCGCTCACGCACGGGGCGCACGGGGTCGTGATCGCCGGCACCGGGCTCGGGCACGTGAGCGACGCCCTGATGCCCCCGATCCGGGCGCTCGCGTCCGGGGGCGTTCCCGTCGTGATGACGACGCAGTGCCTGAACGGCCGCGTCGGCCTTCGGGTGTACGACAAGGGCCGCGACCTGCTCGCGGCGGGCGCGATCCCCGGCGAGGACATGCTCCCGGAGGTCGCGCTCGTGAAGCTGATGTGGGTCCTTGGGCGGACGCGGGACCCGGCCGAGGCCCGCGACCTGATGGCCACGAACCTGGCGGGGGAAATCAACCCGTCGATTACGCTCGACGAATACGTGTTCTGAACGGGACGGGGGTCGGGCGCGTCGGGGCGACGTACGTAAAGCTCTAAATCTGCGAGGCGTGTGCGTCGGCGGAATGAGGCTCCGCGCGACGGGGAAGCTCGGGGAGCTGTGCAGCGAGTCGAGCGTGCCCGTGCTCCCCGCGAAGGAGAAGGTGATCGGCTTCCGCCGACTCCAGTACGCGGTCTACCGCCGCGGGCTCCTGAAGAAGGGCGTGTTGCCCACGACGACGGGGTGGGTGTACCTCACGAGCGACCGGATCCTGATGCTCGACGAGGGATGGACGCCGAGGGACGGGGCGCAGTGGAAGACGTTCCAAGAGGTCCTCTTCCCGGAGGTCGAGTGGGTCCGCCACCAGCGGCTGACCGTGTGGATCGACGTGGCGGCGCCGGACGGGAAGTACGTGGTCTCGTTCCTCCCGTACGGTCCGGCCGCGCGGCTCTTCGGCTGGCTCCAGAAGGAGAAGGTGACCCGGAGGAAGTACGCGGCGGGCGAGCTCGAGAGCGCGTACGCGAAGGAGCGGTGGTACCGCCACCCGCCGAAGTGAGGCGCATGGACTACGCCGCCCTCGGCTTCCGTTCGGGCCTCGAGGTCCATCAGCAGCTCGACGCCCGCAAGCTGTTCTGTCGGGACCGGGCGGAGCTCTCGGAGGACGTCACGCAGGAGTTCCGCCGCCGGCTCCGGCCGACGCAGTCCGAGCTCGGGGAGGTCGACGCCGCGGCGATCGAGGAGTCGAAACGGAACCTCGCGTTCGTCTACCAGGCGACGCGGAACACGTGCCTCGTGGAGGCGGACGAGGAGCCCCCGCACCCGTGCGACGAGGACGCGCTCGACACGGCACTCCTGGTTTCCCTCCTGTTCAACGCCCACGTCGTCGACGAGGTCCACTTCATGCGGAAGATCGTGATCGACGGGTCGAACACCGCGGGCTTCCAGCGCACCGCGCTCGTCGCGACGGACGGGTGGTTCGAGCTCGACGGGAAGCGCTACGGGGTGCCCGCGATCTGCCTCGAGGAGGACGCGGCGCGACGGGTCGAGCGGCGGGACGGGGAGGTCGTGTACCGCCTCGACCGGCTCGGGATCCCGCTCGTGGAGGTCGGCACGGACCCCACGATCCACAGCCCCGAGGAGGCTGCCCGGGTCGCGCGTCGGATCGGGAGCCTGCTCCGCGCGACGCGCCGGGTGAAGCGAGGCCTCGGGACGATCCGCGAGGACGTGAACGTGAGCATCGCGTGCGGTGCGCGCACGGAGACGAAGGGCGTACAGGAGCTCGGGATGATCTCCACCTACCTCGAACGGGAGGTCGCGCGGCAACTCATGCTGTGCGAGACGGCGGAGGAGCTGCGGGCGCACGGCGTGACCTCCGTCGATCGGGAGGTCCGCGACGTCACGGACGCGCTCGCCGCGACGAAATCCTCCCTCGTCCGGAAGGCGCTCGCGGGCGGGGACCGCGTCCTCGGCGCCCGCCTCCACGGGTTCGCGGGGCGGCTCCAGGGGAAGCTCGGGCCGGAGCTCGCGTCGCACGCGCGCGTCGCGGGCGTCGGCGGCATCCTCCACTCCGACGAGCTCCCGGGGCACGGGATCACCGCCGAGGAGGTGGCGGAGGTCTCCCGGCGGCTGGCGGTGGGACCCGGAGACGGATTCCTCCTCGTCGTCAGCGACGCGGTCCGCGCGGGCGCGGCGGTCCGGGAGGCGCTCGATCGGGCGGCGGAGGCGCTCCGGGGCGTGCCGCCGGAGACGCGCGACCCGCAGCCGGACGGCACGACGATCTACTCGCGCCCGCTCGCGGGCCGGGCCCGCATGTACCCGGAGACGGACGTGCCCCCGATCCGGATCACGAAGGGGCGGCTCGACCGACTCCGCGCCGAGCTCCCGGAGATGCCCGAGGTCCGCCTCGAGAGGCTCGTGGCCGCGTACGGGCTCGCCCGCCAGCAGACGGAGCAGCTCCTCGAGGACGGCTACGACGTGGAGTTCGAGGCGCTCGCAACGGAGTTCGGAGACCCGCACGTCGTCGCGAGCGCGCTGACGTATCAGTACACGGAGATCCGCCGCGAGGGGCTCGACGTCGACGGCATCCCGCTCGACCGGCTCCGGGACATGTTCCGCCTCCTGCGGGACGGCCGTTTCGCGAAGGAGGCGGTCCCACAGCTCCTCCGGCACATGGCGCGCGAGGGCTCGGAGGCCGCGGAGGCGGTCGCCGCCCTCGGCCTCGGCTCGCTGGCGGACGAGGAGGTCGACGCGGTGCTCGACGAGATCGTGGCGGCGCACGAGGCGATGGTCCGCGAGCGGGGCGAGAAGGCGATCGGGCCGCTGATGGGTGTCGCGATGGAGCGCCTCCGCGGGAAGGCGGACGGGCGGCTCGTGAACGAGCGGCTGCGCGCGCGGATCGCCGCCAAACGGCCGTGATTTTCGGCGGCGCTGACCCCGCCCTCCACTCCATAGAGAGGCGCGCTCGATACCTATTTAACCGGACACCCCATTCGCCGCGCGTGGTCGCCATGCCCAAGGTAAAAGGAGAGAAGGGGGACTGGTTCGATTCCCTCGACGCGGAGCTCCAGAAGAAGACGACGGAGATCCTGCAGGACGTCGGCGCGCAGGCGTCGAAGCGGACGGACCTCAACAAGACGCTCATCGAGGACTGCTGGAAGATCTGGAAGCGGTTCAACGCGATGAACGTCCACCTCACCCTCGAGCCGAACTACGAACGGTGGGCCGTGTTCCCGGACACCTGGCCGGAGGGCGACTGGCGGTGGCGGGAGGGGTTCAACGCGGCCGGGGTCCAGGCGATCACCCTGACGGACCGGACGCCCGAGCAGGGGCGGGTCGGGGACGCCCTGAAGATTGTGCACTACGACTCGGAGGGACGGCCCCGCCTCAAGATCACGTTCGAGTACTGCGAGGGGGAGCACTACTACAAGTACAGCGGCTGGAAGCGGATCTGGTCGATCCACACGCTCGTCGACGCGTCGACGGACCGGCTCGAGATGGAGACCGTCCACAAGACCTTCGCGGACGTCGTCAAGGTCTGGTACGAGAGCCACCTGCGGCGGAACCGGGACCTTCTGATCCGGCATCTCAAGAAGAACTACGAGCGCGTCGAGACGTACAACCAGTGAACCTGGTCTTGCGCCGCGCGCCACTTGCGTATCCGCACGGCGAAGCCGACTCCTGAGGGTGCGCGCACCGAGCAGGTGCGGCACGACGGGCGCGTCTTCGACTCCGAGGAGCCACCCATTCGGGCACACCGCAGCCTCGCGCGCCCGTTCTGCACACGCCGCGGCGCTCGGACGAAACCACGAGGCCGCCAAGACGGCGCCGGACAATCCGACCCGACTCCCAGACGGTCCTCCGGGACCGCCGGACGACTCGCGGCGGGCGGCGGACACCCGTCGGTGCCCCGGACGGGCGCCCGGGGGCCTCGGTCGGGGCTCCCGGAGGACGGGGACGGCCGTCCGACGGCGGCCGCGGACCCGAACGGGGCGCCGGGAGCACGCCAAGGGCCGGTTCGCGCGTCCGGAACTCCCCTCCATCCGTGCGGAGATCGGCGGAAGGACTTCTGAGCATCGGACGGAGTCGTCCGCCGCGGGATGCGGCGTCGGGGGCGCCCGCCGGAGGCCGTCCCCAGACCGAGCTCCCGCCCCGTCCGACGGCCCCGGACGGCCCGCACCCGCCCCCGCGATGCGAGGTTTCTGTCCAAAGCCAACCGACACATGCTTGCGGGCATGAAACCACCGCCTCGTGGAGCCGTCCGGTTCCGACGTCGTTGTCCGTCCTGTGCGAAAGCACAAGACGCGCAACCAGTGATCAGAGCCGCTCGAGGATGACGGTGTAGACCGCGTGGGCGTCCTCGCTCGCGAGGTTCCGGTAGCGCGCCGCGTACGCGTCCTCCGCGTCGTCGTACGTCACGAGCGGCTCCGCCCGACCCCCGGTCGCCGTGCGGTTCACGAGGGTGTACGCGGGCGCGCCGAGCGCCCCGGGCCACGCGACCACGAACTCGTCGACGAAACACCCCTCGCACGGGACGCGCCCGCTCCGGTACGGGTCGAAGACCGCGAGCGTCACGAACGTCCGCCCTCCCGCGTCCGTCTCGTTCGTGAACAGGGGCCGGTACGTCGCGTTCGCCTCGAGGACGACGACCCGCGGGTTCGCGAGCTCCTCACCCTGGACCCACACGGTCCCGCTGCCGTCGACCTGCGCGTCCGTCGCGTTCCACGCGACCCGCGTCACGTTCGTGATCTGCGCCGCCAGGCCCTGCGCGAACTCGACCCAGTACGGGAAGTACGCGCGGTCCTCGAACGTCGCCCACGCCCGCGCCTCGAGCGGTCGGCGGAACTCCGGGATGCCCTTGAACCGGAACTCGAGGACGACCGCGAGATGGCGCGTAAGCGTCACGCGTACGTCGACGGCGGTCTGGCCCACGAAGGTTGCCTCCGCCTCAAGAGGCGGCTCCGCGAACAGGACGCCGTGCGCGGTGCCCTCCGTCGGTCCGAACGGCCCGAGCCACGCCACGAGCACGAGGGCGAACGCGATCCCGAGCACCGCCCATCGTCCCGGCCGCCGCTCCTCGGCGACGGGGGGCGGACCGAGACGGGACGCGAGGTACGCGGAGAGGACGAAGACCGCGCCGCCGACGGAAAGGAAGAGGGCGAAGTACAAGAGGAGCGCCGCGGAGACCGTGACGGCGAACCCCAGGCTGGGCAGGACCGCCGCGATCGGTGCGAACCAGAAGAGGCCGAGGTACAGGAACTGGCGGCGGGCCGAGGCGAACGGGGCGGTGAGCCGCACGACCTCGAGGCTGATCCAGTACGCCGCAGCGACCGCCCACAGGAGGCCGACGACGACGAAAGACGCGACGAGGTGGGGCGCCTCGAGGGTGGCGGCGGCGTGGGCGGCATCCCCCGCGGTCGCGTCGATCGCCCCGAGCGCGAGGTACACGGACGAGTACACGAGGAGGACCTCGAGGAGGAGGAGCGCGAACAGGCGCCCGAGGAACGTGCGCACGCGCGGGTACGCGAAGAGGACGCCGACCCCGAAGAGGAGCTCGACGAAGATCCCCGCCAGGGACAGGGAGGCGTCGAGCACATCCGGCGTGCCGAGCGGGAGGAAGACGAACGCGAAGCCGGATCCGGGGGAGACGTACGCGCCGTAGAAGGAGCCGCCGAACGCGAGGGCGAACAGCCCGTGCCCGAGGAACTCGTGCGCCGCGACGCCGACGAAGCGGGCGACGACGAACCCGAGGAGGACGGCGAGGGCGAACGGGGCGGGCTCGCGGGGGTCCCACGCGCGCATCGCCGCGCGAACGGGGCGGCGCCTTATGGCCCTACCGCTTCTTCCGCTTCCGCGGCCTCGGCACCTTGAGGCCGAGGTTCTTCGCGAGCTGGCGGAACTCCCCGTCGTCGAGCCACGGCACCTTCAGGTAGTGAATCAGCTCGCGGTCCGTCATGCCGAGCCGGCGGCCCTCCGCAGTGCAGGCGCGGTACGCCTCGAGCTCCGTGGGCCGGTTCTCGTACGTCCAGCGGTTGTGGAACAGGGGGCGCCCGTCCCGGTGCTGCTTCACGTGGACGAGTTCGTGGATCACGTCGAGGTAGATGTCCCGCGGGTTCCCGTTCGCGAGGTAGTGCGTCGAGACGATTAGGTGGCCATCCTCGTCCGAGACGCCCATGTAGCCCCACCGCGAGGTGAAGAACTCAACCTTCACGGTGCGCAGCACCTGCGCGGTCCGCGGGCCGAAGGTCTTCCGCACCGCCGCCACGTCCTCGAACCCCCTGAAGAACTCCGTGAACGGGTGGAATCGGACGGGCACCTTTCGCGGGAGGGACACCCCGACGGAGCGGGGGTCGAATCTCCGGGCCATGCGCGCCCGGACGGTACACGCCTCTTAAACTTTAGGGCGGCCTCAACGCGGGCGGCGCTCCGCCCGGCACCAAGCCCCGTTGCAGCAGGCCATCGGCTCTGAGGCGCGGCGCTTCTCCGCCACGAGCGCCTCCGCGAGGGCGGTCGAGATCATGGGCTCACCGTCTTCCGCTTGTGCGCGCGGACCGTGATCGAGGATGCGGGCATGTCGGCCCGGCCCGTGCCCCACCGCCCGTCCTCGAGGATCTCCACGTCCCGGAACCCCGCCGCGCGGATCGTCTCGAGATACTCGCCCCGCACCATCGCCCCGCCGACGCAGCCGCACACGTCCGCGAGCTCGAACGCCTTCTCCTTGACGATGTCGGAGACGACGAGCCGCCCGCCGGGCTTCAGGATGCGGTACGCCTCGCGGAAGACCGCCGCCTTGTCCGGGCTCAGGTTGATCACGCAGTTGCTGACGACGAGGTCCGCCGACCCGTCCGGCAGCGGGAGGCGCTCCATGATCGATTCGTGGAACTCCGCGTTGCGGATCCCGTGCTCCGCCACCAACGCGCGCGCCTTTGCGACCATCTCCGGCGTCATGTCGATTCCGATCGCGCGGCCCGCCGGCCCCACGAGGTCCGCAGCCAGGAAGACGTCCACGCCCGCGCCGCTCCCCAGGTCGACGACGACCTCGCCCTCGCACGGCGCCGCCAACCGCACGGGGTTCCCGCTCCCGAGCCCGAGGAACGCCCCCTCGGGGATCCGGGAGAGATCGTCCGCGGTGTAGCCGGAGCTGCAGCACCCGAGGGGCTCGCGCGCCGCCGCCAAGGCCGCCTTCGCGTAGTGCCCGCGCACCTGTTTGCGGAGTTCCTCCGCCTTCGTCGCCATTTTACCTACTACCCAACAGTAGTAGACAAGTTCATATACTCTCCCTACCGATTTCTCCGCAGATGTCGGAAGTGAGGGCGCGGGCGAGCGCACTTCTCGAGGAGGCGGCGAAGGGGAAGCGGGACGAGATCGCGGCGACCC
>Ga0214473_10004030_pt1 | contig 17671 bp, 14 predicted proteins | sample RVTome_7_FD_203509 | JGI IMG/M metagenome (GOLD analysis project Ga0214473, IMG submission 203509) | Soil microbial communities from uranium-contaminated site in the Upper Colorado River Basin, Wyoming, United States - RVT98D197 | ecosystem: Environmental > Terrestrial > Soil > Contaminated >... | reverse complement strand
AGCCCGCCATCGACCTGTTCCTGATCTGGGCCGGCGCCAACATCGTGGCCACGACGCTAGCCACGGGCTCGAGCCTGCCGCACGGGCTGCCAACTGCGGACGCGCTGTCGATCATCGCGGTGGGTTGCCTGCTGGGCACCGCTTTGATCGCAGCACTCGTGCCGCTGGGACCGCGCCTGGGCGTGCCTTCCGTGATCGCGGCGCGGGCGGCGCTCGGGATCCGCGGCGCGGCGCTGCTATCGCTGTTCATGTACGTCAGCAACTTCGCCTGGATCGCGGTCAACAACGTGATCGCCGCGTCGGCCTGCAACCACGCGGTCGGAGGCAGCGCGGCTGCCTGGGCCGTCGTGATCGGGCTCGTCACGACCGCCGTGGTCGCCGCGGGACCGCGGGCCGTCGGCTTGGCCGACCGCGTCGCGGTGCCGATCATGGTCGCGATCGGCCTGGTGCTGACCGTGCGCTGCCTGAGCCTGCCGGGCGCGGCGCCAGACGCTCCCGCCGCGGGCGCCCGCGGCTGGCTGCGCGGGTTCGACGTGGTCGTGGGTTACCAGGCGTCCTGGATGCTGATGTTCGCCGACTACTCGCGCTACACGCGCTCGTCCTCCCGCGCCGCGCTCGCGGTGTTCCTGGGCCTGGGCCTCACGAGCCTGTGGTTCATGTCCCTGGGTGCGCTGGGCGCGCGCGCGGTGGGCAGCTCGGATCCTGCGGCGATCGTCGCCGGCGCGGGCCTGGGCGCCGCGGGCGCCGCGCTGCTGGCGCTGGCCACGATTACCACCAACTTCGTGAACATCTACCTGTCGGCGCTCGCCTGGAAGAGCTTGTTCCCCGGCGCGCGGGACGCCGCCTCGATCTGGTTCATCGGCGGCGTGGCAACGCTGCTGAGCGCTTTCCCCGGCACGTGGCTTGCGCGCTACGCCGACTTCATCCTGGTGCTGGGCGCGCTCTTCGTACCGGTGGGCGGCGTGTTCCTGAGCCGGTTCTTCCTCGAGCGCGAGGCGGTGGACGTGGCCGCACTCTACGACGAGAGCGGACCCTACGCGGGCTTCAACCTACCGGCCCTGGCAGCGTGCGGACTCGGCGTCGTGGCCTATGTGCTCGCGCGCGGCATGGGGGGTACGCTGCCCGCGATCTTCGTGGCGATGGCCGCGCATCGGCTGCTGCGGGCTGGAAAGCCGACTACGCCGCCCGCAACAGCCTGAGGCCGTTGGCGATTACCACGAGCGAGGCGCCCATGTCGGCGGCGACCGCGGCCCAGAGGCTGCCGTGGCCCAGCAGCGCCAACGCCAGCACCAGCCCCTTCACCGCCAGCGCGAGCGCGATGTTCTGGCGGATCACACGCACCGTTGCCCGCCCGAGCGCGATCGCTTCCGGGATGCGCCGTAGGTCGTCCGACATCAGGGCGATGTCGGCGGTCTCGAGCGCGGCATCCGAGCCGCGCACCCCCATCGCGATGCCCACCGACGACGCGGCCAGCGCCGGCGCGTCGTTGACGCCGTCGCCGACCATCGCGGTCGGACCCGCCTGTTTTCGGAGCGCGCTCACCCGCGCCACCTTGTCCTCGGGCAGCAGGTCGGCGGCGCGCTCCTCGATGCCCAACCGGTCGGCGATGGCGTCCGCGGTACGCGCGTTGTCCCCCGTCAGCAGCACCACACGGATCTTCTCCGCGTGCAGCGCCGCGACGGCGGCCAGGGCCTCCGGCCGCACGGCATCGGCCACGGCCACGACTCCGATCAGCCCGCAGCCGTCCGTCTCCTGGCCCACGAGCACCGCGGTCTTGCCCTCCGACTCCAACCGCTCGAGCTCGCCGTCCAGGCAGTGGTCGCACCGCCCGCGCTCGGCGAACGCCCGGTGGCTGCCGACCAGCACCCGCTGCCCGTCCACGTTGCCACGCACGCCCAGGCCGGGCAGCGCCGTGACATCGGCCGCCGGCGGCGGGGCAATCCCCTCGCGTCGACACGCCTCCAGCAGCGCGGCTGCGATCGGGTGCTTGCTGCGCGCCTCCACAGCGGCCGCCAGGCGCAGCACCTCTTCGCGCGAGCGGCCGCTGGCCGGGAACACGTCCGTGACTTCGGGCACGCCGCGGGTGAGCGTGCCGGTCTTGTCGAAGGCCACGGCGCGCACGCGGCCGATCGTCTCGAGGTGCGCGCCGCCCTTGACGAGGACACCGCGCCGCGAAGCCGCCGTCAGCGCCGACACGATCGAGACCGGCGTCGAGATCACGAGGGCGCAGGGGCACGAGATCACGAGCAGCACGAGCGCGCGGTAGGTCCACTCACCGAAGTCCTCGCCCCATAGCAGCGGCGGCAGGACGGCCAGCGTCAGCGCCAGCGCCACTACCGCCGGCGTGTAGACGCGCGCGAAGCGCTCCACGAAACCCTGGCTAGGCGCGCGCGACGACTGCGCCTCTTCGACCCGCCGGATGATCCGCGCCAGCGTCGTCTCCGAGGCAGGGCGCGTGACACGCAGGGCGAGCACCCCCGAGCCGTTGATGGAGCCCGCGAAAACGCTGCCGCCCGGCGCCTTGGCGAGCGGCCGCGACTCGCCCGTCAGGGGCGACTCGTCCAGCTCGCTCTCTCCCTCTTCCACGATCCCGTCGAGGGGGACGCGGTCGCCCGGACCGACCACGACGACCTCGCCGACTCGAATCCCCGAAGCCGCCACGGTCTGCTCGCGGCCGTCCCGGCGCACGAGTGCCGTCTCCGGCGCCAGATCCAGCAGACCCCCGATCGCGCGGCGCGCCCGCTCCAGGCTGCGCGCTTCGAGCAGCTGTGCCAGCGAGAACAGCACGACGGTCGTGGCTGCCTCGGCCCACTCCCCGATCGCCATCGCGCCGAGCACCGCGATCGTCATGAGGGCGTTCATGTCGAGCGCCCGCTGCCGCACCAGGCGCAGGCCCTTGCGCGCGATCGGCGCGCCGCCGATCGCGATCGCGGCGGCGAACAGCGGCGGCGCAGCCCCGGGGCGCAGGAAGAATGCCCCAAAGCCTGCGAGCGTCAGTGCCAACGCGACGAGGGTGGTGGTCGCGAGAGCCGAGGCCTTGGGCGCAGCGCTCGCCTCGAGAACCTCGAACCCGCCCTGGGCGAACACCTGCCGAAGCTCTTCGTCGCGCAGCGTGTGGACGACGGTGGCCCTGCCCGTGGCGCCGGAGGCCCGCACCGAGCAGACACCGCTGACGCGCCCCAGGTGCTTCTCGATGGCCGATGCCTCCGTGGCGCAGTCGAGGCCCGTCACGTGGAAGACCTGGGTCCGCTCGTTCTCGCACCCGGGACAGGGCGAAGACGTCATCCCCGCCTCCGGCGGCTGGGCGCCGCGGCATCTTCAGCCGCGTGGGACAGGCCCATGTCGACGAGCGTCCGGATGTGCTCGTCCTGCAGATGGTAGTAAGTCCGCTTGCCCTGCCGGCGCACGGCAACCAGGCGGCGATCGCGCAGCAGCCGGAGCTGGTGGCTGGCCGCCGATGGCGAGACGCCCAGCAACCCCGCCAGGTCCGAGACGCACAGCTCGTCGACCGAGAGCGCGTGCAGGATGCGCGTGCGCGTGGGGTCGCCCAGCAGGGAGAAGGTCTCGGCCAGGGCCAGCGCGGCGTCGGGCGACACGAGCGCGCGGCGCACCCGCCGCACCCGCGAGTCGTCCGCGAATTCCGCAGCGCGGCGCGGCGGAACATGTGCACGTATGTTCATATGTCCAGATGTTAAGCCTTCCGGCCCTCGAATGCAAGACGTCTTGCGCGCCCGCTTCCGCCGCGGAACGAAGGGGCTCGGGGAGGACCGCCGGGTTCAGCCTTGCTTCGGGATGCGAGCCAGGTAGGCCCGGGCGGTGCCATGCGGCTCGAGGCCGACGCAGCGCGCGTACTCGTGGAGAAACCCGCGCAGGTATACGGGCGCCGGCAGGTCGCTGTGGCGGTCCTGTTCGATGTACTCCAGGAAGCGCACTCCCACCTTGCTGACCGCGGCGATCTCGCGAAGCGTAACGCCGCGCTGCTCGCGAAAGCGGCGCAGCGCGGCCCCGGTGATCGGCTCGGGCAGGCTCTCGCGCGGCGCAGCGTGCACCGGAGCCGGCTCCGCGTCGGCACGAGCGGCCTGCCGCGAATCGAAGCGGAGCAGCGGCTCCCCAGCCGGCGCAACGCCCAGGCTCACGTCGTACTCGCGCCGTCTTGCCGGGTCGGACAGCACGGCGTACGCCTCCTGGACGCGCGCCCGCGCCGCGCGCACCTCGTCGATATCCAGCAGCGAGTAGGTGGCGAGCGCCGCGTCGTCGTAGAGCTCGAGATGGAAGCGGTAGGCCCGCTCCACGCGCTCGGCGCTGGCCCGCGGGTCGAGCCCCAGCGCCTCGTAGTGCGTGCCGCCCTGCGGCCCGCCTACCACGGCGGCTCCAGACTCTCGCCGCGCGACAGCCCGCGCGCGAGCTGGCGCACCTGCTCGGCCGCGCGACAGTGCGGGGCGTCCACCATGAACAGCTTGCGGCGGCGCACGGCACGCCAGACCGCGTCGTCGAAGTGCACGAAGCCGGCAAACGTGGCGCGCACCCCGAGGTGGCGCGCGCAGGCGGCCACGAGCTGGTGACCCACCGCCACGTCCGCCTCGTCCCGCACCTGGTTCACGACGAAGATCGGGTGGAAGCCCTCGATCTCGCGCCTCAAGGCCGGGGCCGCCCCCGGGTCCTCCTGTTCGACCCGCGCCAGCAGGTCGAGTGGCGAGCGGATGCCGTGCGGGTTCTTCGGGTCCAGCGCGGAGTCGATGAGCTGGCGGATCGCCTCGGGCTCGGCGACCGCGCGCAGCCGGCGGTAGAGCGCGCTCTTGATGAAGCGGTAGCCGTTCTCGATGGACGTGGGCTCGGGCACGACCGTCAGCACGCCGAGATCGGCGATCAGGAAGAAATCGACGATGTTGAAGGAGTTCCCGGCGCCCAGGTCCATCAGCACCACGTCCACGTCCAGGGCGCGGATGCGGTTCAGCACTCGCACCTTCTGTGGGTACTTGATGTTCGCCGCGCCCAGGAAGTCCGAAGCCCCGGAGATCAGGCGCAGGCGCGGGAAGCCGGTTTCGAGCACCACGTCCTCGATGCGCTCCGCCCGCCGCTGGATGAAGTCCGCGAGAGTCCGGTCCGGGCTCCGCAGGCCCAGGCAGGTGTGCAGATTGGCCCCGCCCAGATCGGCGTCTACCAGCACCACCCGCTTGCCGAGCCGGGCGAGCTGAAAACCCAGCGACGCCGCCAAGAGCGACTTGCCGATGCCCCCCTTGCCCCCACCCACGCACCAGATCTGCCGGCGGAGTCGCGGGGCAGCCGCGGGGAGCGCGCCCGTCACCGGAAGCCCACGCTCCGCACGACGGCGTCGGCCAGCGCGCGGCTCGCCTTCGACTTCTTCCAGACCTGGCTGGGAACGAAAGCGATGATGCAGAGCGACTCCGCGGCACCCACCACGGTGAGATTGCGCTGGCGCCACTCGCGATGTCCCTGGATCGGCGCGTCGTAGCGCACCCGAAACGCCGAGTCCAGGAAGCGCCGGTCCGCGAGGCCGCCGCTCAAGTAGTCGTACTCGAATTCGATCCAGGGATCGGTCTGTGGCGCGCCGGGCAAGCGTTGGGTCATGCAGAGCCCGTGGAACGCGTCGTATCCCGCCTCGCCTCGCTGGAACACGAAGCGCACGACCATCTGATCTCCGGCCACCTGCAACACGCCGGGTTCGGAAGGGAACGTCTCTTCCGTCCAGCTCTCCGGGGTCTTGAAACTGAAGGCGCCGGAGGGGTGACGGTGCTCGTGCGTCAGCGGAGGCGCTGCGTTCTTCTCGCTCGCTCCGAGGATGGCTGAGGATGCCAGGCTGATGGCGAGCGCCGCCCGGAGGGCCCGGCCGAGCGCCTCGCGCACCTTCCCCCTGCGCGGCATTCGCGTGGAAGATAGCCGATATCCCCCGCGAGCATCAAGATGGGCGCAAGGAGACAGCCAATGATCGGGCGCTGGACTAGAAGCGTCCCTTGAAACGCACGAGCACGGCCTCCAGCACTCCCGCCGCGACCGCACGTCCCTTGTCCGACAGCCGTGCGGGGTCCACCGCCGCGCCCCGGGGATCGATGTCACCCACCTTCATGCCCGCCTCGACGGGCGTCGCGTCCGCGAGCAGGCCGCGCACCAAGCCGCCGCTCCGCGCGTTGACCGGCGCTCCGTCCACCTGGCCCACGCGCCAGCCGCGCGGCACGAGCGCGCCGATGCGGCAGCCCCCCTGGAACGTCCCCGCGCGCGGCGCGCGCAGCACCCGGTCAGCCCCGATTCCGAGCACCGGCGTGGGCAGTGCCGTGTCCGCCTGTGCCCCGCCCGACCAGAGCACGCGCCCGAACTCGGCGCCCCGCTGCGTCTCGATCACCGCGTGGACGTCCTCGCCGGCCACGAAACCCGGGCCGAGGCCTATCACGAGAGGCGCGTCCGCGCAGCGTGTCCCCAGGTTGTGCTTGGCCATGCGGGCGTCCACCACGACCTCGGGTCGGAAGCGTGTGATGCACTCTCCCTCAGGGTCGACGATCACGGGGACGAAGGGCAGCCCGGCCAGCTCGGCGATCGCGGCGGCCCTCAGGCGTCGGCCCGTCACGCCCTCGACGGCGGTCTGCCCCGAGCCGACCGCCTCGGCGAAGCAGACCAGCCGCCGCACTGCGAGCGGCGGCCTGCGTTCGAGCACGAGCACGGGAAAGCCGCACTGGAACAGCAGCCGGGCCGCGGCCGATCCGAGCTCGCCGCCCCCGCGCACGACGATGGGGGTGGCCGCGAACATCGAGGCTACGCGGCTGGCGGCGGGCAGCGGTCAGCCCCGGCCGACTCGCATGCGGCCGGGGAGCTCCGCACCCATCGGCCGGACCGCCTCCGGCTTGACTCCGCGCCGGACCGCGATGATCTCGGCCATGATGCTGACGGCGATCTCCTCGGGCGTTGCCGCCCCGATCTCGACGCCCAGCGGGCAGTGGACCTCGGCCAGGGCGTCGGCCGGGAAGCCGCGCTCCTCGAGCTCGGCCAGCACGTGGACCATCTTGGGCTTGCTGCCGAGCAGGCCGACGAAGCGCAGGCCCTTGCCCAGCACCGCCGCGAGGGCGTCGGCGTCGCCGCGGTGGCCGCGCGTCACCACGACCGCGTAGGAGGCCCGCCCCAGGGTCATCTGTGCCGCGGCCTCCGCGAAGGGTTCTACGATCACGCGGTCGGCGTCCGGGAAGCGCTCGCGGTTCGCGAACTTGATCCGGTCGTCGGCCAGCTCGACCCGGAAGCCGACGTTCCTGGCCAGCCGGGCCAGGGGCTGGGCCACGTGGCCGGCGCCGAACAGGCACAGCGTAGGCGTGCCCTCGATCGGCTCGATGAACACCTGCATCCTCCCCCCGCAGACCAGGCCGTCCTCCCCCGCCTGGTCGGGCGTGAGATCGTAGCCGGCCTGCTGCGGCTGCCGGGTCTCGATCGCATGCCGGGCGCGCCAGACCATCTCGGCCTCGAGGCAGCCGCCGCCGATCGTGCCGACGATCCCGCCGTCGGCGTAGACAACCATCTTGGCGCCGGCTTTCTGCGGCGTCGAGCCTTCCGTCGAGATCACCGTGACGAGCGCCGCGGGAACTCCCTCCCGCTCGGCGCGCAGCGCCGCTTCGAGCACGTCCCTCATCGTGGCGTTTCAGCATAGCACGCCGTTCCCGACGGCATCGCGAGCGACCCTCGTCAAAGAAACCATCCGGCGGGTGCCCGCCGGGAGCGAGGCCGCCGATCAGAGCGCCTGCCAGACGCGGCACACGCCGGCTCGGGCAGACCCGGCGGCGACGAACGCGTACAGGGGCAGCAGCCGAGCTGCGATCGCGCCCGCCGCCGTGAGCGCCCCCTCGTCCTCGGCCTTGTTCAGGAACACGCCGGCGCGCGCGCCGCGCGGAACCCGCGCCAGGTACCCGTCGCCGTGAGCGAGGACCCGTGCCACGTCCTCGGCGTCTGCCGCCTCACCCACCGCCTTGCCGCAGGCCGCGGCGACTCGCTGGAGCCGGTGCACGCGCTCCTCGTCGAGGGGCCGCCCGAGGACGTCCAGCGCCGCCAGGACCAGCACCAGCGTGCTCGAGCCGGGGATCACCGGCTCGTGGCTCGCGGGCAGCTTCAGCGAGCGGCCCCGCGCGCCGTCGGCCTCCACGAGCACGAGGTCCGCGTGCGCGGCGAGCGCATCGACGCGCGAGGCAGGCACGCCCTGGATCTTGTCGGAACGAACCCGACGGCCGAGCAGCGTGGCGCGGCCGTGCTCGCGGAGCGCCGCGTCCAGGCCCGGCAGCGGGTCGCCCTCGGCCTCGACGAACACGGGGCCGGTCAATGCTTCGGGCAGGGCGCCCATGTGGGTGGTGGTCGTGGCGAGCACGCGCAGTCCGGCTCGGCGGGCGTCCTCGGCCAGCCGGTAGAGGAGCGTCGTCTTGCCGCCGGCGCCGACGATCGCCACGACGTCTCCCCGGCCGATCGCGAGCGGCGCCAGAAGCCCGCTCACGTTCCGGCGTCGCCGATCACGGACCGGCCGCTGCAGGAGTCAAGGAAAGGAGAACCCTCGAGCGCTGCTCGCTCGCCTAGAACGGACGCAGGGCTCTCAAGGCCTCTTCGAGGCTCTTGCGGTCCAGTGGCTTGGGAACACATGCCTTGAACAGGGCCGAGCGCTGCCCCATGTCGGCCGCCGAAGCCAGCGCTACGATCGGCACCCCGACCGTCGCCTGGTTCTCCCGGAGCCGCTCGGCCACTTCCTCGGCGCGCAGCCGCGGCAGGATGCGGTCGAGGACCACGGCCGAAGGCACCAGGCGCATCGCGGCCTCCAGCGCCTCGACGCCGTCCGTCACCTCCAGTGTGCCGTAGCCCAACGCCTCGGCCACGCGCCGCACCTCCCGCCGCGTCCCTTCGTCCCCGGCGGCCACCAGCACCAGCGGCGGCCGCATCTGGGCCGCCGCCCCGAACAGCGGCAGCGAGAACGAGAACGTGGAGCCGCGGCCGGGTTCGCTTTCGACCTGCATCCGCCCGCCGTGAGCGCGTACGACCCGCTCACAGATGTAAAGGCCCAGCCCGGATCCTTCGAGCTGCGCCGTGCGTCGGTTGCGCACGCGCGAAAAGGGCCGGAACAGCCGGCCGAGATCGGCGCCGTCGATGCCGATGCCGCGGTCCGTCACTCGCACACTCACCATCTCCTGCTCGCGCTGGACCTCGACACGCACCGGGCCGCCATCGGGCGAGTACTTGACTGCGTTCGAGAGCAGGTTCTCCAGCACCTCGGCCACGCGCTCGCGGTCCGCCCAGCACGGCAGCGGGTCCTCCGGGATCGTGGCCTCGACGGGGTGCTGGATGTCCGGCGGCTGGCGGGCCAGCACCTCGCGCAGCGTGGCTGCGAGGTCGATCACGCCGAACTCGAACGGGAAGTGGCCGGTCTCGAGGCGCGTGGTCTTGAGCGTCTTGTCGACCAGGCTCGCCATGTGCGTGGCGGCCTGCACGATGGCGCGCGCGCCCTCGAGGCGTTCCTCGCGCGGGGCGTCCGGCTTGAGCTCGAGCAGCTCGGCGTGACCCAGCACGCCGGCCAACGGGGCCCGGAAGTCGTGGGCCACGATGTTCACGACCTCGCTCTTGGTGCGGTCCAGCTCCACCAGCTTGGCGTTGGTGCGCTCGAGCGCCTGATACAGCTCGGCGTTGCGCAGGATGATGCCGATCCCGTCGGCGAGCGTCTCGAGCGTGATCACCTGCCCGCGGTCGAAGCTGCGCGTCGAGTCGCCCTCCACGTTCAGCACCGCCACCACGTCGTCGCCGGAGACGATGGGCACCGCGACCGCGCTGCGGCTCGCGGGGAACAGGCGCAGGTGATCCGGGTCCTGGGACAGGTCGGGCACCAGCACGGTGCGGCGCTCGCGCAGCGCCCGGCCGGGCAGGCCGGCCGTGCGCGGGATGCTGGCAAAGCCCGCGGGCCGCGGCTCGGCGCAGGCCGCCGCCGCGATGCGGAGCTGATCCCCTTCGCTTTCCGGCATCAGCACCAGCACGACCGGGTAGTGGAAGGCCTCGTGGATGCGGCGCACGGCGGTCTCGAGGATGCGCTCCCGAGACAGGTTGCCGGTGATCTCGCGGATCAGCGTGTTGACGAGCGCCAGCTGCTCGCTGCGCTCGCGCTCCGCGGCGAAGGCCATCGAGTTCGCGACCGCGATCGAGAGCTGGCCGGCGAATCGCGTCAAGTAGTCGAGCTCGTCGCGGGTGAAGGGCGGCGAGCCGGGCCGGCGCGTGGCGTTCAGGGTGCCGAAGATGGCGGGCCGCTCGCGCTCCCGGTCGTAGTAGGTGAGCGGCACGCAGATCAGGCGCGCCACGGGGTTGGCACGCGGCACGAACTCGAGCGAGCCCTCCACGTCGTTGATCAGCGCCGGAACGCCGTCCCGGGCGACGCGTCCGGCGACGCCCTCGCCGAGCCGGAAGACGGGCGCGGCGTACGGCTCGCGCAACGGGTCGCGGCCCCAGGCGGTGAACAGCTCGAGCGTCCCCTCGGCCTCGTTCAGCCGGAGCGCCGAGGCGTGGTCGGCCTTGATCAGGCGCCCCACCTCCTGGGTCGCCTTCTCGAAGAGCAGACGCAGGTCGCGCAGCGCGCCGGTCTCGAGGCCCAGCTCGTAGAGCGTCGCCATCTGCCGCGCCATGCGCTCGGTCTCGGCGGCGCCGGCCGACTTCTCGAGCGCCACGGCGAGCTGGCCGGCCAGCGCGGTGAGCAGGTTGACCTCGTCCTCGGAGATGGGCTGCGCCGGAACGCGCACGATCTCGAGCACGCCGAGCGCGCGATCGCCGGCGCGCACGGGTATCGCCACCTCGGAGGCGAGATCGGTCTCGTGCGCCCGCAGCGGCATCGCCCCGCGCAGCGCCCAGCGCAGCAGCTCGGCGTCGGCCGGGAGCCGTTCGGGGCGCTCGACTCCGGACGCGAACTCCAGCTTCACGCCGCCGGCCCCGTCCGAGACGTGGAAGGCCGCCCGCTCGTAGCGCAGGTCCTTTCGGATGCGCGAGACCGTCAGCTCCACGAGCGGGCCGCGGCCGGCGGTCGCGGCCATGGCGCCCATGATGGCGGCCAGGCGCTCCAGCCGTTCGGCGTGGCGGCGCTGCTCCACGAAGATCTGGCGGCTGCGCAGGAAGGTGGCCGCCGGCCCGGCGAAGATCGAGAGCAGCTGCACGTCGGCGTCGCTGAACCCGCCCGGCTTGTTGATCGCCGCCAGCACACCGAGGAAGCGCCCCTCGGACATCATTGGAACCATCACCAGCGACTCGGCGCCGGCCACCTCCATCACGTCGTGGAGCAACCGGGTATCGCTCTGCACCTTGTTGCTGACGTACGGGCGTCCGCTGCGGAAGTCGAGCAGCCCGCGGTACTCTGGCTTCACCAGGTACCGCACGCGCCGCGCCACGTCGTCCGCCAATCCGTGGACCGGCAAGGCGGCCGCCATCGTCTTGCTGGCCGGGTCGTAGAGCGCGATTCCGCAGATCGGCGCGCCGATCAGCCGGCCCAGGCGCTCGCTCACCGTGCGGTTGAACTCCTCCGGCTCCGCGATCAGGGACCAGTCGCGGCTGACCTCGTGGAGCCGCGCCAGGTTGCGGGCGTGAACCCGTGCCTCCTCGCGCGCGCAGACGATCTCGTCGTGCAACGCCTTGAAGCGCAGGAAGGCCCTCACCTTGAGCAGCAGCATCGGCGTGTCGACGGGCTTCTGCAGGAAGTCGTCCGCGCCGGCCTCGTGGCCCTGCCGCACCGCGGCTACATCCCCGAAAGCCGTCAGGATCAGCACCGGCAGCGACGGGCCGTGCGTCTCGCGGAGACGCGTACAGGTTTCGAACCCGTTGATGCCCGGCAGGCACACGTCGAGGATCACGAGGTCGATGCGCTCCCGTGCGAGCAGGTCGAGCGCCTGCTCCCCCGACTCGGCGCGCAGCACGGGATAGCCGTGGTGGGCGAGCAGGTCCATCAGGGTTCGGGCGACGAACGGGTCGGCGGCGACGACGAGGATCCGGCCCTGGCGCTGCTCGGACACGCTCAGATCCGCCCGTCAGCGGCGCGGGCGCGGCCGGATGGAACGAGACGCGACAGCGGCGCGATCCAGTGGAGGGCCTGGAAGATCATGGTTCGTGGCGACGATCAAGGATGCGCCCTGCGGACGCCGCATGCTTATGATGCGGCAGCCGACGCAGCGAGTCAACGGCGCCTAGACGACGCCCTCGCGCCGAAGCGTTGCGAGGCTCTCAGGCGAAAGGCCCAGGCGCTCGCGCAACACCTCTTCCGTGTCCTGACCCAGCAGCGGCGGCGGACGGCGCGACGCGCGGCGGGCGTCGCTCAGGTGGATGGGGCTTCCGACGTAGCGGCCGCGCCCGGCGAGCGGGTGCTCGAGCTCGAGCAGCAGCCCGCGGGCCGCGACCTGCGGTCCGTCGAGCGCCTCACCCACGCTGCGCACGCGGCCGCACGGCACCCCGGCAGCCTCCAGCGCCGACAGCCAGTCACCCGCAGGCCGAGCCTTCAGCAGTGGCGCCAGCACGCTGCGCAGGTCCGCGTAGTTCGTGACGCGCAGCGCGTTCGTGGCGAAGCGCGGGTCCGCTGCCAGCTCGGCGCGTCCGAGGACGGCACAGAACGAGCGCCAGAGCGACTCACTGCCGACCCCCACGATCAGGTAGCCGTCGGCGGCTTCGAAGGTCTCGTACGGCGCCAGGTTCGGGTGACGGTTCCCCAACCGCACCGGCTCCTGGCCCCCGATCAGGTAGCTGGCGGCCTGATAGGTCAGCGTGGGCAGCAGGCTCTCGAGCAGCGAGACGTCCACGCACGCGCCCTGCCCTGTCCTTTCGCGGCGCAGCAGCGCCAGCGCAATGCCTTGGAACGCCGTCATGCCCGCCAGCACGTCGACGAGCGAGGCGCCCACCTTGAACGGGGGGCCATCCGCGGCGCCGGTCAGGCTCATCAGACCTCCCTCGCCCTGGACCACGGCGTCGTAGCCGGGGCGCCCGCCCCAGGGCCCGTCGGGTCCGTAGCCCGAGATCGAGGCGTACACGATCCGCGGGTGGCGGCGGTGCACCTCGTCCCACGAGAGACCGAGCCGGTCCAGCGTGCCGGGCCGGAAGTTCTCGACCAGCACGTCTGCTGTCTCGAGCAGGCGCCACAGGATCTCGCGTCCCTGTGGCGGCTTGAGGTTCAGGGTGATCCCGCGCTTGCCCCGGTTCACCGACAGGAAGTACACGCTCTCGCCGTTCACGAACGGCGGACCCCAGCCGCGCGTGTCGTCCCCCTTGCCGGGTTCCTCGATCTTGACGACGTCGGCGCCGGCGTCGGCCAGCGCCTGCGTGCAGTAGGGGCCGGCCAGGATGCGGCTGAGATCGACGACGCGCACGCCTTCGAGGGGATCCATGGCCTCAACGCACACGCGTGAGCGCTAGCGCCAGCGGATCACGTCCGCCTTGGCCAGCAGGTCGAGGTACTCCGTCAGCTCCGAGACCGGCAGCGGCGCGTAGCGCCCGCTGAGAACGTCGCGGATCTCGGCCACGTTGCGCCGGCCGTCCACGAGATTGAGAGCCTCGTACGCGAGCACGTCGCCCTGCTCGCGCCTGGCCAGGGCGAAGCCCGGGGCTTCCGCGCTGGTCACGTCTCCGGCGGCGCCGCGCGCCAGCGCCTCGCTCAGGTGGTCGTAGTAGTAGACGTCCAGCGGCCCGCGCACAGCCTCGTTGCGCAAGGGAACCCGGACGTCGGCTCCCGAAGGCGGCGCGGGGCGCGGCGCCGCCTTCTCGAGGCGCCCCTGCTCCTCGCGCACGGCCCCGGCCGCCGACGGCCACAGCGTCGCGAGCGAGCGCAGGGTGGCGACGGCGACGGCCGCCGTCTCGCGCTCGATGAGGGCGGCGTCGTAGCGGTCGTCCTGCAGCTCGGCAGCGAGCCGCGCCCGGGCGACGCGCTCGGCTAGCGCCGCCCGCGTCAGAGCCAGCAGGCGCGGCGCCTCAGCCTCTGGCAGCGCGGCCAGAGTCCAGGCGATGCCCGCACCCAGGTAGGCCACACGCCCGAGCTTGGTCGCGTCCAGGTTCTCCGGCTGGTCCTTGTTGGTGTGAATCGTCACGTCGGGCCAGTCGTGGAAGTAGACCATCGGGACGCCGAAGCTCGATTCCTGGAAGACCTGATGGTCGCTCCCCAGCTCGATCCCGCGGAGGTCGCCGGCGAACGCCTCGCGCGAGCCGGGCGGCCACACCAAGCCCGCCCGCGGATCGCCGCCGCGCTCGGCGTGGCGCGCCGATGCACGCACGACGTCGTCGAACCAGGCGCGCGCGATCTCGCTCACGACGTGGGGGCGCGACTCCGCCGTGCGCGACAGGTGGAAGCTGCCGCGGATCGTCGCCGGCACGCCCCCGACCATGTCCATGTGGATCCCGGCCACGGCGGCGCCGGCGACCTCGGGATGGCGCACGAGGTACGCTTGGGCGCCCGCGATCTCGGGCAGCCACAAGAAGCGCAGCGTGCGCCGCGGCGGGGGCAGCGCACCCGCGGCGATGGCCGCCCGCAGGGCACGCGCGACCTCCAGGATGGCCGCGCTGCCGGAAGCGTTGTCGTTGGCGCCGGCGGACTGGTGGCAGAGGTGCGCCGTCAGCAGCACCTCGCCAGCCGCGGCATCCGTCCCCGGGATCGTCGCGACCACGACGTCATAACTGGCCGGGACCATGCGCGCCCGCACGCGCGCCCGCAGCAGGATCTTCTCGCCCGCGGCGAGCCGCTGTCGCAGCTCCTGGGACTGGCGCTTAGAGAGCATGAACGCGAAGCGGTTGGCGGTCTGGTAGGGCGAGAGGTGTCCCCAGCGCACCAGGTCGCGGTCGTCGCCGGACCACGCGCTCGTCTGGTTCGGAAAATCCGAGAGGAACCCCGCGGCCCGGCGCTCCGCGCACGCGAGCTGATGCACGCGCGCCAGCGGACCGCTGGCCAGCACGATCCGGCCGGCCACATCCTTGGCTTCGTAGTCGCGCGGATCGACGCCGGACCCCACGTCGACCAGCTCGGCGGTCGCATCGGCGTCCTGGCTGTAGTCGGCCAGCGCCACGGGCAGCTCCGGGAAGCGCGCGAGCACGCGCGGCCGCGGCGAGACCTCCTCGAGTGCCGCATGCTCCGCCGTCCAGCCGAGGTAGCTGCGGAAGTGCGCGTACCGCGTCTGTCCGTCGGCCGGGAAACGCTCGATTCCGGCAGCCTCGAGTCCCGCCGCGAGCAGACGGTCCCGAACGTGCCCGGCGGCTGCGGCGAAGCCGGGTGAGCCGTGCACGCGATGGAAGCGGGACAGCTCCCGCACCGTTTCGAGCGTCGCGACCCCGTCCACCTGGGCTTCGAGGATCCTGGGCAAGGCGTCGGGCCAGAACGGAATGCGGCGCGCCTCGGCGGCGGGAGACGCCGACGCGACCCACACCAGGCCACCGACGAGCGCGGCACGGGTTGTCATCGCCACCTCCACGGCGCGCGACTATAGCACCACGAAGGCGGCGTGCTAGCATCTCGACCGCACGCGGAGGACGACGATGCGCCAAGTGAGACGAGCCCAGGCTCTCATGTTGGCGGTGAGCGCCGCGGCCGTGATCGGCGGCGCCTGGCTCTCCCTCGGGCCGCCGGGACTCACCCTGCGCAACGCCGGTATCCGCATCGAGTACCCGCGAGCACGAGGGCTCTGGGGGTTGGCGGCGGGGGGCGGGCTCGCGCTGGCCGCGGCGGCGGCATCGAAGCGCTGGCTCCGCGTGACCCTGGCGGGGGCCGCCATCGCGGCCGCGCTCGCGTCGGCCGAGCGCCTGCGCTACAGGCTCGAGGCCGGGCCCGAGGCGCTCGTGACGCGGGGCGTCCTGGGCGAGACCGCGCTCTCCTGGCGCGACGTGAGTCGCGTCGAGCTCGGACCCGAGATCCTGGTCGTCTGGGGCCGGGCCGACGCGCAGATCCGCGTGGTGACCTCGGACTTCAGCCTGGACCATCGCGCGACGCTCGAGCGCACCATCGCTCGGCGCGTCGCCGAGAACGCGCCACAGCCGAGGTAGCCAGCGCTGAAGCCAGAAAGCTGATGCATAGGAAAGCTCGGCCCCCATTCACTCTGGGCCGAGCGTGTTGGGGGGGAGCCCCAAGGCCGCGGGGGGGGTGCGTTCCAGCGGAGTACCCCCCCCGGCAACTTGACTAGATAAACAGGTGCTCGTCCTCGACGTAGCGGCGGGAGGAGCCGCGGCCCTGGTTGTCCTGGCCGCGAAGCTGGTGGAACACATCGAGCCCGCGCCTGATCCCCTTGAAGAACGCGGTGATCTCGGCGAGCGGTCCCAGCGGGCGGATGATCACCCTCCGGACCAGCTCCATCGCCTCCTCGATCTTCCCCACCGTGTCCGCCAGCAGGTCGTCGACCCGCCGCGCCTGCAGCACGGCCAGGTCCGAAACCTCGCTCAGGTTCCGCGTGATGCGTGACAGGTTCTCGAACGTGGGCCGGATCTCGCGGTCGAGCCGTTGTTGCAGCTCGTCCAGGCGTTGCGCCAGGCGCCGGCCGTAGATCATCAGTCCGACGATGAACCCGGCCTGCACCACCGAGGCCAGCGCGATCACTCCGAGAAACGTCACCCCCAGGGAGTCCATAACCCCTCTTCGCTTCCGATCATCGGACTTCTCGAGCAAACACGCGCCACGCCGTGGGGGCCCCGCGGGCGCGAACCGCCCCGGCGGGAGGGAAGCGCCCCTCGGGCTGCGCCTACATCTTCTCCTTCTCGTCGCGGTAGGCCTGGCGTCCGGCATCGACGGCGGCGGCCAGCCGTTCCTTGCGCCGTTCCAGGCTCTCGCGCTGCTTCTCGACGTAGCCCCCGGCCTCGTCGAGGATCTCGCGGCTGCGTCCCACGACCTTGTCCTTGAGCTGCTTGCCGCGCTCCGCGCTGTCGCGCAGCCGCTCCTCGAGCAGATCGCGCGTCTCCTTGCCGGAGCGCGGGGCGAACAGGATCGCGAGGGCGGCTCCGGTCAGTCCGCCGAGCAGGAACGACAGGATGACACCCGGAGTGTTCCCGCCACGTTCATCGCTCATGAGTTCCTCCTCGAACCGTCACCTCAGTGTAGAACAGTCGCGAATCGAGCCGCAACTGTTCGAGCGAATCGCGCGCTGGCTTCCGCCTGGAATACGCGCCGTGACGAAGGCTGAGATCAGCGTGCTCGTGCGTCGTGATCGTCCCCTCGTGCTCGATTCCCCGTGCTACGATCCGCTGCGAATGGCCCGCCGTTTTCTTGCCGCCCTCACCCTGCTCGCCTCGACCCCCGCCTATGCCGGCGGCCTGCTGGCCGACCGCGTCCTGGTCAACGGCCGCATCATCACCGTGGACGGGCGCGACAGCGTCGCCGAAGCGGTCGCGATCCGGGACGGGAAGATCGTCGCCGTCGGCTCAAACCAGCAGATCGAAGCCCTGGTCGGGCCCGAGACGGAACGTTTCGACCTCCACGGCCTGACCGCGACCCCCGGCCTTCTCGACGCCCACAATCACTTCGCCGCAGGCGGACTGGATCGCCTGTACCTGCTGGACCTGAGCTATCCGGCCGTCAAGAGCATCGCGGAAGTCGCGGCGAAGGTGAAAGCCCAGGCCGGGGCCACAAAGCCCGGCGAGTGGATCCAAGGCCGAGGCTGGGACGAAGGCAAGCTCGCGGAGCGCAGGTACATCCTCGCCTCCGACCTCGACGCGGCCGCGCCCGATC
>Ga0214473_10004029_pt1 | contig 17671 bp, 12 predicted proteins | sample RVTome_7_FD_203509 | JGI IMG/M metagenome (GOLD analysis project Ga0214473, IMG submission 203509) | Soil microbial communities from uranium-contaminated site in the Upper Colorado River Basin, Wyoming, United States - RVT98D197 | ecosystem: Environmental > Terrestrial > Soil > Contaminated >... | reverse complement strand
CGTCGGCGTTGGCGTGGGAGTACCGCCGCCACTAAGCAACTGCGGCCAATTGCCACTCGCGTTCCTTGAACTAAAAGAGACATAAGGACTGGTAGCAACGGTCGATTTCAAAACCAGGCTAATGAGATTTCTGCCGGCCGCTTTCTCTGCCTGCACATAGGAGGTAATGTCCCAATAGTACCAGCGTGAAGTATTGTCCAAGATTTGTACTGTGGCGAGAGCATTAGTTCCAGCTAAAGGCTTGTTGGTCCATGTGATCGTGTTTTCAACCCAGGACGAATCGGCAACTGGATAGATCGCTACTGGAATGTTGGTTGTTGACGTGCTGCTTATCTTTCCGAAAAGTTGTAGACCAACTGTTCCCGCAGGAGACACTGAACTCACATCGAATTTCAAATACGATTCAAGACCATTCAGCCTCACCGCTAAACTAGTTCCTGTGCCATTTGTAGTTGATGGATTACTAGACGAAACATAAGCGTCAGCCAGAGGGGAAGAACCGGCAGTTGGGGCCGGAGTGGGAGTCGGAGTTGCGGTGGGGGTGGGAGTCGGAGTTGCGATGGGGGTGGGAGTCGCAGTTGCGGTGGGCGTGGGAGTCGGAGTTGCGGTGGGCGTGGGAGTCGGAGTTGCGGTGGGCGTGGGAGTCGGAGTTGCGGTGGGCGTGGGAGTGGGAGTTGCAGTGGGCGTGGGAGTCGGAGTAGGGGCCACGTCTCCTAAAGTGACCTCATAGATTTTGCCATCATTCTCTTGCGGATCGTCGTTATTATCGATGCCTCGATCGGCGATGTACAGGCTCATCACCGATGGGTCGGTACTGGCCGGCGCATAAGCGATGCCTCCCGGTGCCACTGCGTTCAAGAAGTCGATATCAATCACCCGCACGGGCGCGCCTGCCGTCGTAGTCTCGACAACAGGCGAATTATTGGAATTACCGACAAGGAAGAGCGTGCCGCTAACTGAATTGAAATCGATACCTTCGGGGTCGTGAACATTCAGGCTGGAGGTATCAAAGTGGGTCACTTGATCGTCGCCGGCTGGGGCCACGCCATCAAAAAGTTCATTGCTCCCCGGATCGATGATATACACCTCAGCCCCGAGGCCGTCTACTATGAAGAGCTTTCCTTGCCCGTAAGCAACTCCTTCTGGATCATTGCTGTTGAATGCTCTCGTATCGAACGACCGCCTGGTATCGTCCGCGGTGCCGTACTTCCCATCAGATCCCAGGTTCACTTCAGTAATCAGACGCTTGTCGTCATCGGAAAAGAACAGATGGCCGTTTTCGGGATTAACACTTACTCCGGTAGGCTCTTTTGAGAAGGCAGTCGTGCTGTAGGTCGCCGTCAGGCTTCCGCTTGTTGTAAGTTCGAATACATTCACTCCCGTGAAGTAGGGCGGCATCTCATCGACTTCGGCATCGCTAATCAAAAGCCTGTTGGCAGCCGGAAGAAAAGTTATACCCGAAGGATCAGGGCTCGCCGGCGACCACTCCGAGGTATCGATCGTGTTTGCGAGCGAAACCGTCAGAGCCGCCGGCAGGGCCACGAAAGCCGGCTGCGTGAGCGACAACTCAACGATTTGTCCCCGGGCTGGCCCTTGACTCTCCTTGCGCGCACTGCTTTGCACGGGGCCCTGGCCACTGTCGGCAATATACAAATTCATGAGACTCGGCTCGTCAGTGGGGTCTCCGCTAAGGCCGAAGACCATGCCCTGTGGATCTCGCAGATTGAGCCCGGAGAGATCACGAGTGCTAACCAGGAGACCTGTTTGCGTCAATTCAAAGAGCCTCTGCTCTTCGACGCTCAAAATATAGAGCCGGCTATTGTTTGGATTAAAGGCAATTCCACGAAGCTTCAGGCCTCCCAGCTCCTTTAGACTGATCTCCGACACCTCCGCATTGGCGGCGCCCGGTTGCGGGTTAGTGGTGATGCAGACGATCCGTGGCGTCCCAGCATCGAGAACATAGAGTTGCCCGCTCCGCGGATCGACAGTCATGCCCTGGGGATCGACAAGACCAAGCCCTTTGAAACGCAAGGGCACTTTCAGCACAGACTCGGCCTTGCCATCTGGCATCGCTGGAATCTGAACCAGCTCGGTTGTCGATCCATTAAGCACCATCAATCGTTTTGCTCGGCCATCAAAAGCCAGATTCAGAGGTTCTTCCGCCCCGTCCAGCCCGATAGAGCCCGCCGGCTCTCCAAGGCTGGTGATCACAACGGCCCTGGAAAAACTGCCACCGTTCTTTCCCCTTTTCTGCCCGGCCCCTCCCACGAGAAAACTGTTCGACTCCGGCAAGTAAGTCAGGCCAGCGGGATTTTGAATGCCAAAATCGGCGCTCTTCAACGCTCTGACTCTTCTGAGGTAGGGAGATTGCTCTTGAGCAGACGTGTCTGAGCTCTTCGTCAGTTGGAGGAGCATGAGAGATACAATAGAGATTACCGAGCAGGTAAAGAGATACCGACGGACAGCAGACATTTATTCAACCCTCCAAGTGTGAAGAGACTCGCGGCAATTGTTTTGTGGAATCCAAGCGGTTGCGGTTTGAGGAGAAAATGCTTACCGGATAATAGTTCACCCTGCCTTAGGGGTCTGGCGGAACAAACAGGTCAGGGCGCACTGGCATGGTCCACTCACCTTTCCCTGGAGGTAGTCTCCATCGTTTGCTGATGTCAGCCTCACGAGTATCGATACTGGCCCTGATAGTAGTAGTAGTCATCCTTCAGGATGTTGACGTTATTAAGGACGACGCCGAGGATTTTGGCCCCCACATTATTCAAGACCCTTTGCGAGTGCTGCACCACGTCGCGCGCACTCTTGCTGCCATGAACCACCAGCAAGACGGCATCGGTCATCGCCGAAATGATCACGCCGTCGGAGAAGGAGGCGATCGGTGGCGAGTCGATAATGACGTAGCTGAAAGTGGACTCCACTATGTTGAGAAAGCGGCGCATTTGCTCCGAACCCAGGAGCTCCGCCGGGTTGAGTGGCAATGGGCCAGAAGGAAGCAAGTACAGTCCGCTCTCGCTGTGCTGATCAACCCACATGTATACCTCAGCTTCAGTCAGTTCACCCGCCAGGATCGTGCTCAGACCCCGGCTATTATCCATTTCAAAGATGGAGTGCAAGCGCGGACGGCGCATATCGGCGTCAATCAGGAGTACATTGGCGCCTGTTTGAGCCAAACTAATCGCCATATTAACAGCGGTCGTAGTCTTGCCTTCGGACGCCTGGCTTGACGTAACCAGAAGAGTTTTCGGAGCCCCTTCAGCCGAGAGCAGTATTGAGGTGCGTAACTTCCGGTAGGCCTCGGCCAACGGAGAGCGCGCGTCTGCTTTTATCAGCAACTCGGAATCTTCTGGGTTGGAATTCCCAGTCAGCAACTTCATGGTGCCTTCAGACAACCGATGATGGTTTCTATTGAGCAATCTTTGTGCGCCACTGGAGATTCGATCACGCGCGGTCAAGCTCTTCGCTGAGGGGATTACTGCAAGTGCGGGCAGATTCAACATCTTCTCGACTTCCTCGCTCGAACGCACCGTGTTGTTTAAATACTCTCGCAGGATGGCGAGGCCTAGACCGACGGGCAGCGAGAGCAGCAATGCCAATGTCACATATCGCAACCGTTTCGGCCCGACAGGCTGCTCGGCGACGGTTGCATAATCGATCACGTGGATATTGCTTGAGGTTCCGGCACCCAATATTCCGTTCTCTTTGGAGCGCTGCAAGTAACCGTCGAGGAGCTTTTTGTTAGTCTCGATTTCCTGCTGAATAATGCGGTAATTGACCGCCACCTCATTCTGCGAGAGTGTCTCGCCACGCTGTCTATCAAAAGCTGCCCGCAGGGATTGCTCTCTCGCCAGGGCCTGACGATAGCGGGTCTCCAGGTTTGTTTTGACGATTGAAGTTGCGCGGCTGCGCGCCTCTTGCAACATCTTTTCCAGGACTACTATCTGCTGCTCAACCTCTTGAACCTCCGGCCATTTCGGGGTAGCCTCGACAAGCAGTTGTGCGCGACGTTGTTGGAGATCTTCCAGTTTGGCGGTCGCATTAGTAATATGTCTGGCGTTTTCTTCAGCCAGAGCCTCAGCCGCGCCGGGCGCGAAAGCCGCATTAACCGCTGCTTCCGCAATCTTTCGCTCATTCTCTGCTTCCAGCAGTTGCCTATTGAGGCCGGCGAGTCGTTCAACTACTGTGTTTTGGCCGGGGTCAAGAGAGAGAATCTGATTATTCTTGGTGTAGTCGATGAGTCGTTCCTCATCGGCACGGATTTGCGCTTGTAGATCCGTGATGCCCTTCTGCAGGAAGTCGCCCTCTTTGACATTTGTCGCGGTTTCTTTTTCGAGATTCATCTCCACCAGAGTTTGGGCGATCGTGTTGGCGATGTTGGCGGCAACCTGCGAATCAGCATGGGTGAAGTGGATGTCTATGAGACGGGTGTGCTTAAAGGGAAGCCGATCTCTCAAGATCGGCTCCACCGTGAGCCCAGTTCTCATGATCTCCACGTATGGCGCGAGTCGCTGAGCCTCTTGCGAATCCTCCGGTGTTTGATCCGTGCTTACTGGTTTATCGGCCGGCACGTTGTCTATTGTCTGGCCTGCCGGAGTTTTCGGCTTGAACCCACGAGGAAGAAATGCCTGGCTGCGTTCCAGATCGAGAGTCTTGATGACGCGGCGCAGCAAGCTGGGGCTCTCGATGATCTCGAGCTGAGTATTGTAGTAGATGAGGGAACTCCTGGCTGCAGAATCGAATTGGGAACCGCTGACTGCATCGACCTCCACTCGGACGACCGCCTCATACAGATCGGGTTGGCGAATCAGATAAATGGCAGCCAACACGGTGACGACAAGAGGAATACCGATTACCAGCCATGGATGCTCACAGATCGAGCGCCAGTAGTTACGAAGAGTCGGCTCTGCGACGGCCTCAGCCTCTATCTCATAGCTGCTGTCAACAGGTGGTCTGGGAGCAGCAATTTCCAGAGGACTTTTCGAGTCCTGAATGAATGTCGACCTTCTAACAATCTCCATAGATTCTCTCATTGTTCACCTTGAATTAACCTTGAATTTAGAGATACGCATCAATACGCATCATCTTACGCATCAATACGCATCATCTTACGCATCAATACGCATCATCTGATGACGCGTATTGGAGTATTGGAAATCGCGGGGGCAATTGCGCTCACGAGCGTTCTCAAGAATTTCTTCCCGCCCGACATCGGCACATCCACGATATCGTTCGGTTGGAGCACTACGTCTTCAGCCCGGCGTTTGTCAATCCCTTTCAAATCAACGAAGATTTCCGTCCTGGTGGTACTCCCGGCCATCTGTCTAATAATGCGAACTTTCTCGCTCTTGGTGTCCGGCATTATTCCACCAGCCATGGCGATGGCTTGCGACACAGTGATTGATTCTTTGAGCGGAATAGTCGCTGGCCTAAAGACATTACCGACGACAAAGGCCTTTTCGCTTTCGGGAAGAGTAACAATGTCGCCGGGCCTGACGTACGGATTTGCTTGTTCCTCCCCTCGTAACGTGTCATTCAAGTTGTAGGAAACGAGACTTCCAAGATCTGTCTGCGAATCTCCTGTCAGTTCTGTGTCAGTCGCAACATCTTGGCAAAGTTCCAGGTCTGATGTGTGAATGATCTGGATTCTTGCTCCCGCTCTTTCCCCCGGACCGCCCGCGTAAGACAGCAACTCGAGCAATCGCACGCGACGCTGGAGTTGAAATCTGCCGGGCGTGACAACGGCGCCGAGAACCGCTACAGGCTGAGATTGGAATTCTTTAACAAAGACTTCGATGCTGGGATTTCTCAAATACTCGAGGTAGCGCTTACCTAATTCTTTGGCCAGCTCGGTTTCTGTGCGACAAGCGGCCCGAATTCCCTCCTCAATGAGGGGCACTCGAATCATGCCGCGGGCATCGACACGTACAGCTTCGCGTGAGAGTTGCGGCCGGTTGAATACCCTTATTTCGAGGATGTCGCCGGGACCGATTTGATATGTATCAACATCCGGCGTTTCGTTCGTTGTTACATTGGCGGCAGAGGTTGGACCGGCCACCTCATTTTCAGCTAGCCGTGTTTTCTCTACCCGCTGAGCCACAGCCGCTTGCGAGAAGACCAATAACTGGGCTATGAGAAATCCCACCAAACAGAGTCCGATCTTGTTCATCGTTCTCGACCTCCTTAACCCAACCCTGCGTGATAACAGATCTTCACGTATTCACTTCCTTGTAAAACCAACTCTGCGCGACAACAACGCTTCGCGCAGGTGGTTAGGACGGGCGAGATTCAAAACTGTATTTGATAACAGGACAAACAACTCTTCATGTTCCCGGCGAAATATTCCGGTCAAGGGATTGTCGTCTGTCTTAATAACCACGCCGTCTCTAATCCACTGCCAGAATTGCGCCTGGGTGGTCCAGAATTGCTTGCGATTACGGCAGATTACCAGGGCGGTCTTTTTCTTTCGCTTCTTCTTGTTTCTTTTAGTATTCATCCTTAGATCTTCCCCCGCTCACTTCATACACCTCCGCCATTGCGTGCCGATTCCGTTGCGCGGAAAGGCTACGCAGATACCCCGTTGGGGAAACCTCTATTGCGAGGCAGCAATTGAGTTGTAAAGAACTCTGTTCTCTTTCTTAGCGGAGCTACATCAACAAGCGTGACAAGAGTTCGGTTCGTCTCTTCACGCCAAACTTGATAAAAATGTGACGCAAGTGGAATTTCACCGTCTTCTCGCTAATATTCAGCCGCTTTCCAATATCCGCATTCGTTAGACCCTCCGCGCAGCAGAAGGCGACCTGCGCTTCACGCCGGCTCAGGTTATGGCGGTCCAGAACCCGTTCCATTACATGACCAAAGGCAGCGCTGACTCTGTGCGCTTCCATCTCTTTCGGGTACGGCGGCAATCCGGCCGCTTTTCGCCTCGCGAAAATTTCCTCGGGCTGGTAGACCAAGTAGACCGTCTCAGGCCGGCCTGATTGATTCGTTTCCCCGGCAACCTCGTAGCGTTCAATACTCAGTCTTTTAATGAGTCCCTCGCGCGCCCTCTTGATAGCGCCAAAACCGTTGAGCCCAGTCAGCATCATCAACCGTCGGGTACTGAACACACCGAGGCGCGTGTTGGTGGCTGTAACTTCGCTGAGCATGGCCCAGTACACCTGCTGCTCAAGCGGAGTATGGCTCAGGGCAAGCAGGGCCATCTGCTCATCTTTCGAAGGTTCATAGCGCCCGCCAAAAGGCGAGTCAGCCAACTGTTTGTCACCCCGTTGATTTTGAATCGGTCTCATAAATTTGGACTGGATTCACCGCAGACTTACCGGCTGTGATCTCAGGTAAGCTGGAGACTAGTGCGAGGGGGTGGTCAATTCGTGGGGAATTTCCTTTTGACCCGTGTAACTTGTGTGACTCCCGTGTTTCCTTGTTCTCCCTAGAGAAATCTATATCGAGTAAGTTCCACGCCTAGTCCCCATCCGCCGTCGGATTGTGGCTCAGCGCGACATACAAAACCGTTCGCCGCCAATCGTGAAGTCGTCAGCTCATCCACCTGGTGAATCGAGAACTGGATCAGGACAAAGACTCGAGTTCCAGGATTAACTCGCCGCATCAGACGGACAAAGAACCCACCGGCGCTCAAGTTCTCAAGCACGGTCTCGGTCTCGAACACCCTGCCCACCGCATCACAGCCTCGTATCCAGGCGGGGAAAGGGAAGGCTATCCGGGGCTTTTTTCGGCGTTCTACATCATCGGTCACGAGTGCCCACGCTGCCGATTTTTCGAATGCAAGACGAACGCAAGATTAAGTACACCTTTTATTAACATCGCGCATCGGCGGATGATCCCATTTCTGAATAGGACCATCCTCCCATTTCGAAGATCCTGCGCATGGGCAGATTGGAGAATCCGCTCTCAAAAACCAGGAGGGGGGCCATCCGTGGGCCAGGCAAGACTCAGTCTGGCTAAATGGGGCGGCCACGGAGTTCACCAGCTAGCGCGCACTAGCAGATGTCAAAGGGAAACCATTGCTCGTGACTACGGCTCTGCCGCCTGATGTGCCGCGGTGGCTTGCCTCGCGGTATCAGCTGCCTCCAGGGTTTGGGGCTATGCCCTCCTTCGCAGAGGCTCTTGCGGATTCGCCGCAGAGTGGGGGAAAAGCAGCCCTTCAGTTGAACTAGCCGTGAGAGGAACCGTAAGCAGAAGGGCGCAGCCAACTCCGGTTCTTGGCAGCTACCGCGAGGCAAGCCATCGCGGCACATCAGGCGGCACAGCCGTAATGAATCCAGCTTGGTGCCTGACAGGCGGCACAGCCGTAATGAATCCAGCTTGGTGCCTGATAGTGGTTTCCTAAAGAGTGCCGCTCCCTACAAATCGAGGTCACACTACTCCGAGTCCGCTGATAACAAGGGCGAGAACCAAGAGCGGCTTGATAAGGCTGTGCTTGTACGCGTAAATAATTAATTCCAGCCGGTCCGAAACGCCAAGCTTGTCGAAGATGGAAGTCAGGTGATGGCGAACCGTAGCCTCACTTATGAAGAGCCGGGCCGAGATTTGTTTGTTCTTCAACCCTTCTCCAATGAGAGTAATGATTTCGTGCTCACGCTTTGTAAGCGTACCGATCTTGGCTGTCTCCAGTTCGGCCTCCTCGTTGACGCGAACGAGTCTGGCGAGAACGTTTGCTGTCATAGAACGGTTCAGCCAAGCCTCACCTCTATGAACCTTCTGAATGGCCTTTATGAACGTTTTCGCAGGTGTCTCCTTCAGCACAACTCCCATCGCGCCCAGGCAAACGGCGCGCTGATGAATTGTGGGATCACGAAGATCCGTTAGGATTAATATTTGCGCCTGGTCGGCGGCTGCGAGCAGTTGGGGGAGAAGATCGAGGTCCTTATCCTCGTTGATGGCAAGCAGAATCACATCTGGCTTTTCAGTAACAGCGACATTTACTGAATGCGCGCGGTTTTCTAGTTCTGCCACAACTGTCAGACCAGGCTGACTCTCGATTAGCATGCGGATTCCCGAGCGCACGACAGCCTGGTTGTCGATAAGCAGGATCCGGATGTTCTCCGTAATACGACGCAGTGGTTGCATGTTCCTCCGCAATCCCGTCGCAAAGTGGACAGGGCGTCTGCTGTAAGCAGATCAAGACGATCTGAAGTTAGGGACTGCAACATCACCGGAATAAGACGAGGGTGTAATGCGTATTCCGCGATTAGCCGGGCTGATACTGAAGAGGGTCCGAGGGCATTAAAGGCCAAATCGATGAGAGTGTCTTTCGCGCTTTTCGCACATTTCGTATATTTCGCGGGATTCGCGAGGGGAGTGTCCGCAGATTTCGCAGATTCCAACGATTTCGAAAACATGAGGAGTCTGCTCATAAGAGTTGTTTGAAATCGGTGTAATCTGCGAAATCTGTGGATCCACGATTTGCCCGCAAGCGCTTGACCTGGTCTGTGCTAGGCCATTAATCTCTCTCACCCCTCACGATCAATCCGCGGAGATGCAATGAAGAGGGTTCTGCTCGTAGTCGCGGTCGTTGTCCTGTATCTCCTGCACCAGGATTTTTGGTTCTGGCGCACAGCCTACCCTTTAATATTTGGCTTTATTCCTGTTGGCCTTTTCTATCACGCCTGTTTTTCAGCAGCCGCGTCTTTGCTCATGTGGCTCCTGGTCGCACACGCCTGGCCATCGCACCTTGAAAAAGAGACAGAATCAACGCCGAAGGAGCCAACGCCTTGATTCCGGCTCTAGTTGTCTTCATTTATCTCGCTGCAGTTCTCTACATTGGCATCTTCGCTTTTCGGCGCACCGTCAGCAGACATGAAGCGGAAGACTATTTCCTTGCCAGCCGATCCATAGGATCTTTCGTTTTTCTTTTTTCGCTGTTCGGCACAAACATGACTGCGTTCGCTATTCTCGGCTCCTCCGGCCACGCGTTCGCGAACGGCATCGTAACCTTCGGGCTGATGGCCTCCTCTTCAGGGCTGGTGATTCCCCTTACGATTTTTCTTGTAGGGACCCGAGTCTGGGCCTTGGGAAAGAAGTATGGGTTCATGACGCCGGTGCAGATGTTTCGTGATCGCTGGGAATGTAACCACATCGGAACAGTGATATTTGCTGTGCAAGCAGCTTTACTGGTGCCATATATCATCATCGGGATCATGGGTGGAGGCACAACTCTCAATGCGATAAGTGGCGGGTTCGTTCCGTACTGGTTTGGCGGTGCTATTGTAGCGCTGGTAGTAATGGGCTATGTGTTCTTCGGCGGGATGCGTGGAACTGCGTGGGTAAACACTTTCCAAACTATTCTGTTTCTTCTTTTTGGCGCTGTTGCGATCATAGTGATCGGGGCAGGCATGGGAGGTTTCCGTAATGCCGCGCAACAGATGTTGGCATCACCGATTTTCGCTCCCCTGCTCACCAGGGAACGCGTTTCTCCTCTGTACTTTTTCAGCTACACCTTCATTCCATTATCGGCGATAGCCTTCCCACATATTCTGATTTTTTGCCTTACTGCGCGAAAAATGGCGCAGTTTAAGAAGACTGTTATTTTCTATCCGCTGTGCATACTGGCCATATGGCTACCGTGCGTTTTTTTGGGCGTGATGGCAAACCGTGTCAGTGATGTTCCCCAAATTCGCGCCAAACAGGAAGCCCGCAGAGTATTGGCTACTCAGGGCAAGACAATGGCGCCGGAAGCGCGCGACGAATTGCGGGAAAAAGCTGCTGGGGACGATGTAATTCTGCGATTGCTGGAACGCTATGCGCCCCTTTGGTTAGCTGGGCTACTGGGTGCTGGAATCATGGCTGCTGTGATGGCAAGTGATTCTCAGATTCTTGCCCTCTCTACAATGTTTACGGAAGACGTCTTTGCTCACTACGGCGGAAAAGCACGATTCGGAGAACACGTGCAGGTTCAGACGGGACGTCTTTTCATAATTTTGATTACGGTGTTCGCATACTTGGTAGCGTTGCGCGCGCCTGAGACCATCTTCGAGCTGGCTATTCAATATGCCTTCTCCGGATTTGCCGCGCTTTCACCCTTGCTGTTAGCTGCACTGTTTTGGAAGGGCAGTACCAAGTGGGGGGCACTGGGAGCCACAATTTGGACAGCTTTAGCGGTTGTCGCCGTGGCCGTATTTCAGTCGGTTATTCCCGCTCCGGCACCTGGACCAGCGACAGTTATCTGGAGCTTAGGTGGAACGGAGATTCTCTCGCGCACGCCAGGAGGTACTGCAGTCTTCGGCTTTATGCCGGTAGTGCCGATGGTAGTAGTCTCGACGCTTCTCATGTTTGTAGTTTCCGTGCTAACCGCGAAGCCAAAACCAGCCACAGTTGCTAGATACTTTTCCAGTCAATCAAACTGAGAACGTGCCGTTAGCCGAAACAATAAAGGCGGCCGTCCTGTGAGCCGATTACGATGCGGCCGTTGGCAATTGCTGGTGAGGCTGACAGCGGCGCGCCAGCATTAAACTCCCAAAGCTTTCTGCCATTCGTTAAACTCAACACATAAAAACGGCCGTCATTGGAGCCGATGAAGACGCGCGCTCCAGCTATAGCAGGAGAGGATTCGACGCGAGCGCGCGTGACAAACGTCCAGATAGCTTTTCCCGCTGGGCTCAGACCGTGGACCAACTTATCACGGCCACCGATCACGATGCGGTTCTCCGTAACGGCTGCGGATGAGTAGAAAGGAAAGTGACGTTCTGGATGTTGGTAACGCCAACCGACCTCACGACGTCTCAGGCTAACCATCAGAACTTCATTGTTAAATGTACCGTAGTACGCAGCCCCGCCTCGGAGGGCGGGCGAAGCTCCTGTGTAGGCGCCGGAAGAGACATGGAACATTTCTTTGCCATCAGATATGCGGATGGCCCGAAAGAGTTGGTCACAACCCGCAGAATACGCCATTCCCCCCGAGATGCTGGGAGTGGAATGCACAGGACCTTCAGTCTTAACCTTCCATAAAAGCGAACCATTCTTCGTCGACAGGCAGTACAGAAACTGGTCATATGAGCCAATCAAAACCCTATCACCAACTACTATGGGAGACGATTTGATCTCAGCGGCGGTCTTAAATGTCCAAAGGCGTTTTCCATCCGAAGCGTTTATGGCATGAAGTTGTCCACCGAGGTCTCCGACGTAAACAACGCCACTGGCATATGCTGGTGACGACTCCCCGACAGGCGCGTCGGTGGAATACTTCCAGTAAACTGTGCCGTTTTCCAGACTAAGGGCTATTAACTCGCCTCGCTGCGTGGCCACGAACGTGGTTCCGCCAACAACGGCCGCAGAAGACTCTATCGAATCGCCCGCTTCGTAGGTCCACAGAAGCTTGAGTTGCGTGGGTAGGTTTGCTCGAGAGACACCGGTCAATTGTTGATTTCCGCGAAACTGCGACCAGTTGTCGGCGGGTGTATCCTGAGCCCGCAAATTCACCGGAACAAGAATAAATAGCGACAGCAGCAGAAAGAGACACTGCAGGAGTCGAAGAACTTTTCGGTTAACGATAGGATTGCTCATAAATCTCTAGGGCCCCGGCTGCGTCAAATGGCCTGGGATTGAAGTTGCCCGTCCACTGGGTTGCGGCTTCTGCGGCCAGCAAGTTCAGGCTCGACCTCGGTACTCCTGCCTGTTCTAACGTGGTTGTCAATTCCCCCGCAGTCGCCAAATCTTCCAACCTCCGGGCCAGGATCTCGGCTGGATCCTCACTTCCAATTATCAACTGCGACTTTGTTAGTCCAAGAAGTTCACGATAGCGTTCCCGAGCTACAGATGCGTTCCACCGGACCACTGACGGAAGCAGCATCGCAATCGCCTGGCCGTGGGTTGTACCAAAGTGAGCGCTTAGTGGATTGGCGCAAGCATGGGTTGCTCCCAGCATCGAATTCTCAATGGCTGTTCCTGCGAGAAATGCACCCAATTGCATGGCTGCGCGCGCGGCAAGATCAGCCGGCTTCGTTAGAACAGTCTCGTAGTTCCCTTCCAGCAATCGCCAGGCTTCGCGAGAGAAAAGCTCTGACAAGTGGCTTTTCTCAGTGGTCACGTAAGTCTCGACTGCATGAGCCAAAGCGTCGAAACCGGAGGTCGCGGTAACGGATGCGGGTTGTGAAACTGTGAGCGCGGGGTCAAGCACGGCAATGCGGAAAGCCATCTTCGGATCACCACATGCCATTTTGTTATGTGTGAGTGAGTCGGAGATCAATGCATAAGTTTGCGCTTCGCTGCCCGTGCCGGCTGTGGTGGGAACTCCGATCATGGGAAGCAGTTGCCTTACTGCTTTGCCATAACCGGCGTAGTTCTGGACTTCGCCACCATTGGTTAGTAGTAGATTGATTCCCTTGGCGCAGTCCAGTGAACTGCCGCCGCCGAGAGCGATTATTGAATCCACTTCCAGCGGCGCCGCGATAGCTCGCCCCGCCTCCACCATCGTTGCATCGGGATTCACATCGAAATCGTGAAAACGGACGATTTCAATCCCTTTTTTCCGGAGCGGCAGCAGACCTTCGTCTACATGGCCCGAAGCCACCAGTCCCGGATCTGCGACGAAGAGCGTCCGCCGGAAGCCCAGTTCCCATGCAAACTCGCCCATCCGTGCAATGGTGCCGGCGCCACAAATAACGCGAGTGCGGCACTCGAAATCGAAAGACTTCATTGTGGATGGTAAAAGCCTATACGTTGCGGATGTGAACCGGTATTGGAAACACTCGTCGTTGTGTTTGCTGATGTTGCCAGGGCAAAAAGCTGATTACGGTTGGATATGTAGAGTACGCCGTTGGCAGGCACAGCCGTTGAGTAAACTGAGCTGCCCATATTGATTTCACTAATCACCTTTTTCGTCTTGCCTTCCTGCATGATTAAGACATCACCATCTTCATCGCCAAGGTACAGCTTGCCGTCAACCAGAAGTGGTGAACCCCAAATCGCGGCAAAAAGGTCATGAGTCCAGTATACCTGACCAGTTTTGGCGTCCAACGCGTGCAGAAAGCCAGAGAAATCCGGCTCGTACACAACGCCGTCTTTGATTGCCGGGGTGGAGATTGAACGTCGAATCTTGTCGTAGTGCCACACGAGACCGCTCCTGGTAATGTCTCCGCGCAGAGTGGCATCGATACAGTACATGTGACCCACACCTTCCCCGTGCTCCGGATCCTGACCGTTAGCTATATAGACCTTGTTATCGTAGACGACGGGGGTGCTGATCAGTTCATTGCGCGTCTTTGGCCAGACCGACTCTTTGGGATTGGTGTCAAACTCCCAGAGCTTCTTTCCGGTCAGCGCCTCATAGCCCCTGATCCAACCATCGCCCTGACCGTGTACAACCTGGACCACTCCACCGATCGTCCCCACCGTGGGGGAACTCCATTGTCCATGTAAGATTCGATCCTCGACTGAGTTGTCTTCCCAAACAAGCTTTCCGGTCTTCTTGTTAACGGCAATGATTGCAGGCGCCTTAGGCGAAGGAATATTTACGTGGCTTTCATCTTGACCATTCGATGTGCTTACGAAAATTAGATCGCCATATGTCACTGGCGAGGAGTTGGCGAGATTGTGAGGCAAGGACCCAACCTCTTCGATCATATCAAAGCGCCAAACTACATCGGCGTTAAGCTCGCCGTTCAACTTCTCGTCCGTTACGGGTCCATCATTCTCGTTGTCGCGAAAGCCCGCCGTATCCAAACACATCAACTCGGCCCGGTTGGAAACATAATAGACACGATCGCCATCCGCCAACGGAGAAGAAGCTACACCTTGATAGGGCCAGTCGTTTACTCTGCCCGCCGCCAGCTTGTCGTGGACCATCTGCCACATGAACTGACCATCAGATTCTCGGAACGCCATCAGCACACCCTTGTCACCCGTGACCTTGGGATCGCGCATACCTTCGTTGTTAGTCCCTAAGTAGATCATTCCCCCGGATACGACAGCGTTGCCATATGTTTGCGATCCTAGTTGCGCCACCCACTTAACATTCGTCTTCTGCTTGACGTCCCACGTTGTAGGAAGTCCTTTCATGTTTGAGACCATGTTCCGATCGGGGGTGCCGCCCCACATGGGCCAATCGCCGCTGCCCGGATCAGAAGCCATCGCGACCAACGACCGCGCCGACGGCATAAAGCAAAAGCCGGCAAAGGCTGCTACCAAAGTGACCGCGAAAAGCACGCGCAAGCGTACCCTCTTGACTCTAGATTCTCGACTCTCAACTCTAGACTGTTTGTTCATTGGTTCACGTATACCTTTAGATTATCGAAGTAGACCTCTGCCAAGGCGTTGCCAAACAAACCAGGCGCGCCCTGTCGATTGGGGATGGGATCGATCCGCTCTAGCATCCAGGCGGCGGGCTCTGCCTCTCCCGCCGGCCACACCTTCCCTCTCGCTTTGACCTTGCCGTCTCCAAGATTTTCGACCCTTAACTTTAAGTGGTACCAAACATCAGGTTTCCAGGGAAAAGGGATGCTCACCGTCCGCTTCGTTTCGGGTTGCCACGGCTCGATGTGAAGCGTTTGACTGTTACCGTAGAGCGTCAGCACGTAACGCTGCGCGATAATACCTGTATCACCTTGTTGGCGCCGCTTCTGAGTCGCTCTGACGTCTGCCTCTACAGTGTAATCCGACCAATTCGACGGCCCCAGGAAGGCCCGAGCGCGACTCAGGAGTGAGGAACCTTCTGTGGTCTTAACGAGAACTTTGCTACCTTCCATCTCACGCACTGTGAATTTCCCTGTGGTGTTAACCCAACCTTGCGGCAGAGTGTTCAGCACCATCGCATCAAAGGTTTCATTCCACGGCAACGGCGGAAAGACTCTTACGGACGCCGCACCGCTGATGTTTCCTAAAGATGCTTTAACCAGCCCGGCCTGCACACCCACATCGCCTGCTGGAACAAACTCACCACCAGTGAGGCTTCCTTTCAACCCATCCAGTGACCATGAAGCCGCCGGTTCTTCGCGAATAAAGCGGCCCAGTTCATCAAAAAGGCGGACTCGAAAATTTGCCTTCTCACCCGGTTTCAGTATGAGCTCTGTAGGTATCACCTGCACGTGGGTCGGTACAGCACTGGCGGGAGCGTTTTCAGGATGTGGAACTTCTGCATTGCCATTCTTCAGCGCCTTCTTGCCAACGCAGTAAAGGTTGGAATCGCTTACCACGAAGATGTGACCACTTGAAATAGCTACTGAGCCGATAATGGCTTCAGGCCGGGCTTCAGTTCCCAGTTGATCCTGATCGAGAATCTGTGCGCCAGTCGCGCTCGGCTTCAGAATGAAGAATTTGCCGTTCTCGGTGCCTACGTATAATTTCCCATCTGCCAGCACAGGAGATGCCTTCTGAATCGTTCCGAGATTAAGGATCCATAATTGTTTACCGGTATTAACATCAAAAGCGGCAATGTTGGCGCCATTGTCAACCTGGTAGAACCGTTCTCCATCAAGCACCGGCGATGAGAAGCCGCCCTGCCACCCATAAGTTCGCCATTTAATCTGCTCCTTTTTGATTTCGCCCCGCGCGCCGGCGTCAACAGCCACGATCATACCCATCTCGCTGGAATCAAGATTCTCTTCACTGTGTGTGAGGATGGCAGTGTTTCCGGAGACAATCACGCCAGTGTTAAGACCTCGTTTGCTAATTTCAATTTTCCAGACAGGCTCTCCCGTCTGCGGCTTGATCGCGTGGACAACGCCGTCACTTGAGCCCTGGATAAGGAGCCTTGTGCCATTAACAGTGGCGATGATGGGCGGAGCATATGTCGTATCGTACGGGCGACCGCCGGGCGCGCTTACCCAAATGCATTCGCCCGTCTTCTTGTTAAAACCCATAAACCTATGCGCGCCGCGGCCATGCTGCCCCCACATGAACGTGACTCCGCTGACGATTACAAGGTCACCATCGATGATCGGGGAGACGGTGCGCCCGCCGTGCGTCGTCAGCAGTCCAAAGTCTTCTCCCAGTGAGCGCTCCCAGAGCACCTTACCGTCATGAGTTAAACCCAGTAGGGTCCCACCAACGCCCAAAGCATAGACGTTGCCGGTTGCGGGATCCGCCACAGGCGACGCCCACCCAACACGATGTGGGGGTACATCGCTAAGATAGATGTTGAACCGATGTTCCCATAACAGTTTTCCGTTCTGGACGGAGAAACACATTAGGCGTTCCTGCAGGGTTTCGCCTGACCCTGCGGAGTTTTGCAGATAAACTCGATCGCCTAATACTATGGGAGCCGAACGTCCGCCATAAGGAGCCTTCCAGGCGAGGTTCTCTCCCGAAGGGGACCAATGTGTTGGCAGGTTCTTCTCAAGAGAAATGCCATCGCGCATAGGGCCACGCCATTCAGCCCAATCATTTCCCATTGCGTGACCTGACACATAGAATAAGAAAAGCGCATTCAAAAAAATGGAGAGCTGGTTATTCATTTTGGATTTCATTGGGTACCTCTTGAACGAGAGGTCTTGAAAAGATATAAAGAAGTCACACGATATGCGCAACTCTGCAGATGTTTCATACGTAGGAAGTCGTTGCAGGCAATTCAGTATTATTTTCCATCGACCTGCTTGAACACGCAAGTCGACAGGCCGCTTCCTTAGTAAACGTTAGTTCGCCACTAGTAGTTTCTCCCAACTGCCAACTATTGTTACAGTACGCACCCTAATCGAGAGAGGATGAAAACAATGAAAAT
>Ga0214473_10004028_pt1 | contig 17672 bp, 18 predicted proteins | sample RVTome_7_FD_203509 | JGI IMG/M metagenome (GOLD analysis project Ga0214473, IMG submission 203509) | Soil microbial communities from uranium-contaminated site in the Upper Colorado River Basin, Wyoming, United States - RVT98D197 | ecosystem: Environmental > Terrestrial > Soil > Contaminated >... | reverse complement strand
TTTCCGCGGAACAGGATCCAAAACAGACGGTGCCTTCCCCGAAAGTGAAGAATCCCTGGGGTTGGGCCGGATCAAAGTTCCGAGAGTACTTCACGAAGGATTCGGGCAAGCGGTAGCGTTCTATAAGGCGTCGCATCGTTGCACTTTCGCGGCATAGCGCAAAGAGCAAAGGGCATAGCGCCTGACGATCGGCGCTCTGCGCCATGCGCTTAGCGCTTTGCCAGCTGTTTGGTCACCGTCACCCAATGTGCCTGTAGAGAAGCCTGCCTGCGGCAACCAGGACGGCGTCCGGGATATGGCAGACAAGCCGCCTTAGGAACTGCGCTCTGCGGGAATTGGGAGACGGCTTCGGCGCTATCGCCATGCGCCATGGGCTTAGCGCTTTGCTTGGGACCAGGCGGTAGTATGTCAAGTCCATACGGCTGGCGCCCAGGCGCTCCTTGAACTTTACGAGGCCGGCGTCATCCGGCTCGGAACGCCCCAGATCAAGCTGGCTCATTCCCTGATCCTTGGCTTCCTGAATCGTCTTCCAGAAGAGAAAGGGCATGCCGCCGAGATGGTCGAACCTCTCGTCCGAGCAGCCGTACTTGTATGTGACGGTATTCTTGAAAGCGAGTGTCAGCATGGCGGCCACAGGACGATCGCACTTCGAAGCGACGCGAATGGTCAGTTGGTCGCCCATAGATGCAACGAGATGGCGGAACCACTGGAGCGGCTGTGGGGGCAGACAGTGGCGCCGGCGGGTTCGCAGCAGCAGCGGGTAGAACTTGCGCAACAAGGACTCGGAGCGGCCCTTCTCATAGCCCAGCTCTTCCCTTTGGGCTCGGCGGACCTTGCGCTGGATGCAGTCCTTGTGCAGACGGCGGAACAACGCATCCAGAGGCGGACCCAGCGATAACATGTGCAGATGGAACTTCTCCGACGGTCGTAGACCCGAGGCTGCCAGCCCTTCCGATTCCTCGGTTGAGAGGGAGCGGACCTCGGCGTACCTGCAGCGCTTACGGCCGATGTGCTCGCGAACGTGCGCCAGAATATCCGCTTCCTCGGCTGATGAGTTGACCAACGGATCGCAGTGGTCGGAGAACGGCAGCGATACCAGTCGTCGTCCCGTGATACAGCTCCTCACGTCGCAGCAAAGCAGACCATTCTCCAACGGCCCGCCGGGCGCCGAGGTGGAGAACACAACTGGATTGTAACCGTAGGTCCCACGCAAGGCTGAGAGCCATCCGCGCGTATGGAATACGCTGGCCCGCGGATGCTGCCGCAACAGCGTATCCCATCTTGGGTCCGCCAATGGATCGACGATGTAAACACTCACCTAAACCATACTCCCGCGTGGCTGCACGGAACGTCCGAACAAAATACCTGCCCCACCCAGGCTGGCGCTGCGTACCTGGGTCGCCAAGAATACGATGTTCGCACCTCTCCACCCGGGGATGCGAAAGCGGGCTCTTGGGGCCTTCAGAGGTTCCGTCTTTTTGCCACTATGAGCCCTTCTGGCCTTGGCGTTCTTGGCGACTTGGCGGTTAAGAATTTCGGATCGGGGTTCACAGCAACATCTTGCGGCAGTAGAAGGCCTCGGCGTAACCGCTGGGAGCATTGCATTCCATACCGCGCAGTCTGAGAAGGGAAAGAAACAGGTCTTCCGAAAACCAATGCCTATCTTCCTGGGTCTGGAAAGATGCGAGGATTGTGTCGATTTTACGGCGGCTTGTAGATTCATTCAGTTCAACGAACGCATTGGGGCCGGCAAGATCTCCATCATACTTCGGGATCTCGTATTCCAGGATGAAGTGGTTCCGAAAGGTGTTCCAGGTCAGCTCGGAAATTAGCCGGTGATCCTGGTGCAGATCTTGCCGGTAGTGGGTGAAGATGAGATCGGGAGACAGTCTTGTCTTGAGTGCCTCAAAGTACTCTTTGATCTCGCCACCAATGTAAGGGAAGAAGCCGTCTCGGAAGTCTTGCACCAAGACTTTCTTCTTTGCGGCTCGTCGAAGGAAAACGTTGGCACTTTCCGTGGCCTCGCGCCGCCGCTCCTCGTTCGCGCTGAACACGATCCAGGTGACATCGAGCGGAGTCTCACCGTCAGTCAGTTTCAGGATAGTACCACCGCAGCCGATCTCCAAATCGTCTGAGTGTGCCCCCAGGCACAATACTCGAAGGGGAGATGCAGAAGAGGGGTTCACTAAAGTACAGTTAATCATCAGTACTCTCGCAGCAAACGTTCAGCCATCTGTACTCAAATCGCCAAGCGCAAAGCGCATAGAGCATGGAGTCGGACGCTTTGCGCCATGCGCATTGCCTGCTGCCTGTTGGATCCCGCCGAAACCGACTCAATAACTCAATAGACTCAATGGACCCAACAACGACGAAGAAAGCGTTCGGTCGTTCGGTTGGCCGGTCGTTCGGTGGTTCCTCAACGCTAGAAGCGTTCGACGGTTCGGCAGTTCGGCTGTTCTGTTTGCTGCCAGCTGCTAGCTGCCCGCTGCCAGCTCTGAGTGAGGCTGCCAGCTGTGAGTTGCGCCTTGCGCCGAAAGGGCAGGGGGTTCCGACGCTATGCGCTCTGCGCTATGCGCTTTGCTCCAAGAGGGCAAAGGAGAGACTCAGGCCGAGCACCGACCCTGTCGAGTCAATCGGGCGTGCGCGTTCTTTCCAGGGCTAGGAGAGGAGCGTCGAACCCGCTGGCCATCGGAGGCTTTCCGTTCGCATCCCGCTTCCACACCTCCCATGGCGCTCTCCCACGGGCGTACATGTCGTCCAGGAGTTGTTTGTCCTTGAAGGTGTCCATGGCTGTCCAGAACCCGTCATATTTATGAGCGACAACCTGTTGCTCGTCTACCAATCGTTGGAAGGGCTCATTGAGCAGTTCTTCGCCATCACGGATGTACTCGAAAATCTGTTTCTTGAAAACGAAGTATCCCCCATTAATGCGAACCTGAGATCGCCGGACATCGCTGATTTCCCGAACGACCCCGTCGCTGTTGGCGGAAATGAAATGGAAGCTCACATTCGGCTTCACCCAGAGGAATGTAGCCAGCCGATTGTGTCGGTGGAAGTGATCTATGTGTGTGGGAAGAGATAGGTCGGTCAAACCGTCGGTATAATTGGCCATAAAGAGCTCTTCGCCATTGAGGTACTTCTCGACGGCCTTGAGCCGCTGGGCGATGTTGGAATTGAGTCCGGTGTCTGCGAACGTAATTCGCCAGTCTTGGATGTCGCTGCTGGCAAGCTCGAGGTTCTTGCCGCCTCCGGAGAGGACAAAATCATTGGAGGTGCATTCGCTGTAGTTGAGAAAGTAATTCTTGATCACGTCCGCTCCATGGCCAAGACACAGGATGAAGTCCTTGTGTCCATAGTGGGCGTAATACTTCATGACGTTCCACAGGATCGGCCGGTATCCGATGTTCACCATGGGTTTCGGGATGGTCTCTGAATGCTCTCGAAGACGCATGCCCAAGCCACCGCAAAACAGCACAACTTTCATTTGACTCTCCTTAGACCACCAAGGTGCCAAGAGCGCCAGGGCGGGAAAGGCTCATTGTCGGGAGGCGAATCTAGCTTCACACAAACTCAGGACAGTGTCTCCGCAGCCATCGGTTAAGGGATAGCAACATGCTACCCTTGCGAGGGTTGCGCCATTGGCCAAGCTCCCGCTCTGGCAGTCCAGGTTGGTCACGGTGACAGTGACCGCCCCGGCGGCATGGACCGGAGTCGTGGCGGCGATGCCGGTGCTGTTCACCGTCCCAATGGTCGCCGCGATCAACGCGAGACCTGGGGCACCCGAGCCGCTGGCCATTCAGATGTAGAATCGCGACCCTAGAACGCCGCGAAGCCCCGTTCGAACTCCTGGGCCATCGGGCCGCCGATGGACTCCGCCGTGTCGAAGACGGTCTCGACCGCCGACCGCAGCTCATCCCGGAGTTAGCGGTGAACAGTGCCAGATCGAGGAGGGGAATCTTGCTGGTGCTCATACGGTGCTTCCTTTTTGCCACCGGTGGGCCGCAGGGGTTGTGCCGTGTTCCCCCATCGACGGCCTGTCTTCAAGGGTAGCACGTCTCGCCCAGTCACGGCTTGTCCTGCTGGAAAAGACTATCGAAGTGCCGGGAAAAACAGCTGACGTACGTCTTCACCACGCCCGCACATCGCAACTTGATTCCTTTTGGGGTTCATACCCAGCGGCTTGCCGCGAGGAGCTTCATTCTTTCACCGTCGTCGACTGATCCGTGTGGCTAGTGCGCGCCTGGCCGCGGAAGCCCCCGCAGGGATTACGCCCGGGCCGCGGCCCGGGTGGTTCGTTGATGGATTCCGAGTCTTTCATCATCCCGCTAAAGCCCTTATAGTCACCCGAGCATGGCTGTGCAGCCCTATACATAGAATCCGTCGATTTGGGAAACACACGCCTCCAGCATTTTCTAATTGCCTGTTCTGGATTCAGAATCTCTTGCAAGACCATAACCATTGCAGCTCTTAGCAACACGGAAGCCTTGAGTGGGTAACCCAATTCTTCAAGTCTACTTTTGTGATATGACCAAAATTCCTTTCCCCTGGATCCAACAATGTTTACTGCCAAGAATCGATGATAATTATAGAGGGTTTTCTTCAACAGTCGTCCCATTTCCTTCTTGCTGAGGTAAAAAGGACCATACTGTATGACATCATTCAAGTATGCGGACACATAACGGTTAATCTCCACAGACTTAGAACTCTGCGTGTCTTTATGAGTCCTCTCGTATGAAAGGACTTGGTATACGAATCCGAAATCCGATTTCTGCAAGTATTTGAAACAGGCGCTCGTATCTGCGTGCGGGGACGAATTGGGATAGAACCCTCCACTATTTCTCACGAGATCTGCGCGATATAACAGTGAGGTTGGAGTTCCAAATCCAAAGTCCTTTTGACCCCTGAGGAGAATCTGACGGCAGAGCGCGAGTCCCGGCACTACAACTCTTGGGTATGTGAATCCCTGCCATCTGATCTTACTTCCACTGAGCTGGTATGATCCAACAATGCCCACAGATGGATTCGCCTGAGCTATCGCGACCATTCGCGAAATACAATCGGGAAAAATGAGATCATCCGCGGACACGACCTTACAGTACTTAACCGCTGGAGAGATAAGGCTGAACGCAATATTGTGATTCTCTATAACTCCAACACATCTGTCATTGTTGTGGACTCGGATACGGCTATCTCGTGCGGCATAGTCCAAGGCAATGTCCAGCGAACGATCTGTGCTACAGTTGTTAACAATTATATACTCATACTGCGTGAATGTTTGCGTAAGCACACTCTCAATACACTCCGCGAGGAAGTGCTCGCCATTGTAGACGGGGCTAACCACAGTGACCAGAGGTGCTTCAGGCATATTCTATTCCCCCCAGGCGTCGCTCGTCCCCTAGGAGCGGGGCACCGGGGACTCGACTGATCATCATACAATAGAGAATCCCTCGAGCGACAGTTAGAAAAGGCGATTACGCGCAGAGCTTGGGCCGTATGTTGAAATGGCAAAGATATGTCTCATTACCGCCGGAGCTAACAGATCAATATGGAATGCCATTGTTCCCGATGTTACCGTGTTTCCAGAGACCATCCCAGGGGGATTGCAGTGGTATCTGAACCTGGCATGCGGGCGTTTGGCTAAGGGTTGAGAAGAACCAACGGCAGGCATGCATCAAGACTCCTGCTTGGGGAATAGATCATCGAATTGAAGCGTTAACTTTCTCTTGTAGCATGCTAGTCGCTCGGCCATGCGCCTCCTAATCGCGTCACGACTGCTTACTAGGGACAAGAATGTGTCTGTCAACAACTGCACATCGAGACTGCGTATATCCACACAGTATTGCGATAGTCCTAGATCGTGCATCAGGCTAGCAACCTTCGGATGATGCGATATGGCGAGGACGGGTATGTTCAGCATATGAGCGAATACGACTCCGTGAAATCGACATGTAACAACGTAGTCCATTGTGGACATCCGAGCTAACAATTCTTCGCCCGAGTGCACAGCTGCGTTGTCGATACGGTTTGACTTAGAGGTTTCTATTTCACTGCGTAAAGTGCTGTGTAGATCGTCGATAGCTAGCGGATCGATTCCTATATCGCTACCAAAGAGGGCCAGAGTATAATCGCTTCTGATGAGCCACGCACCGAATAGCGCAAGCTTCCGAATGAAGCCATCGTAAGCAACTTGGTCCTTTTCCGGGTAGACGCGGGGATCGCAATAAGGCATAGGGGCAATGCCAACGATCACCTTACCTGTTCTTCGAATCGCGCTGGCTACGTTAAGCGCGGGAATCGGGAGAGAATATACACTATCAGGAAACACTTGACTTCTACGGGCAAATCCTATCTGGTGGGCAAGCGTCCTTGAGTTCTCGTCGCGAAAAGACGCATAGTCCGCGAGGAGTAGAGCGCGTCTGACAAAGAATTTGCTCAAGGGATGAGCAAGGGGACCAGCACCCACATTTAAGAACACACGCTTTACGTGTGCCAACCTAGCAAGCAATATCCATTTGAAAATTGTGTACGGGAAATGCCACGGTCCATCCCACTCTGTCAGCTGGCCACCGCCATTTATGATCAACAGGTCAAATGATTTGATAATTCGGAACGATTCGCATAGAAAGACGAATTCCTGAAACAATACCCTGGGCATCCGAATTGCCACAGAATATATCGCCCGCAGTAGGCTAAAGAGAGAGCGATACTTGCTCAGCACACTCTTGAGCTTGTCTTTACACGTCACTTCACTTCTTACAATTCGATACCCAAAATCCCATGTCTTTTTTCGGATGGCGTAAGTCGGAATCCCATGTCTTGTCTGGGTATCCTCGGGGTTCAAGGAGAACCCAATCACCACGGCCTCGGGCCATCGCGTCTTGATATTGTGCATCACGGCAGCAAGAGTTGCGTCATCTCCGAGATTTCCGCCGCCCAGATGATCGAGAAGTCCAACCTGTGTGTACACCGGGCCCATGGCATCCATCCTATTTCACGAGACCTACACCGGGACAAGCCTGTGTCGAGGTGCGCGATTGTGGCAAAGGACGGCGGCCAGGCTTGGAGATAACCCATTCGGAATTCCCATCGGGTGTTTCACGGAAGTAAGCATGCGAGGCATAACGGAGTTTCCAACGATTTCGCTTTCTGTAGTCCAGTTCAAAGCCCCCAGTATTTCCAGGTCCTGTCGCCCCTCAAGGAAGGATCGCCATCGTGAATGTCTTGCATTGAACCCAGAAGGGGTTTCCAGCGGAGATCAAGTGCAATCTCTCTGTGGATGGGCGGATCACTTCGTCCAACGACAAGCTATCCACCTGGTGTAAGACCAGTTCTCCTCTTGCATCTGCATATTGCCCAAGGCACAAAATGAAGTGCTTCTTGCCCATGTCGGCTTGGGGATCGCGCCTGACCCACCCTTCAAGCGAGTGCCCATACCGCGCAGGACAGGACTGGGTTCATTCGACTTCACGCCCTGCGATAAATGTTACGGATCCATTGTGTCCAAAGCCTTCTGGGCTGCATTCTCTCCACTCTTGAATGATTCATCAGTCCACATGTATCCCCAATCTCCATACCGTCCACAATAGGCGATACCGAGATCATTGAGGTAGCCATGGACCGTCTCGAGGGCAGGCGAGCGGTCGAGGTCGAAGATGATGTTGGCGTATCGCAACAACATGGCATGACTGAACAAGATGCGGTCGTCCTCGCGCAGGAGGCCGCAGCGACGGAGGTCCGTGATGACGGGCTCAATCCAGTCGTCGGCCGACCCGCTCAAGGGCTTGTACTTGTCGGAGAAGTAGAGTTCCGCCTGGATACTTCCTGCGCCCGGAGGAGCGTTGCCGGCAGAGAGCATGTGCGGAAAGCCGAGGCGTGTGAAACAAATGTCCTCGTCATAGAAGTAGGTCATGTGGGCATCGGAAAGGTCCTTGCGATCCACGCCGACGTTCACAAGTACGCATGTCGAGCAAGCCAGGAGCCGGGAAGCATCGAGAACGTCTCGTGGCGCGCCACGTATCATGCGAACGAGATCCGGGAGCGGTATTGAAGAGACCAGCGCATCGTAGTGTGCCACGCTGCCGTTCGAGAAGGTGAGCTGTCTTGCTCGGGGATCGAGCGACACCAGCTCGTGATTGAGTTTCAGGTTTCCCATTGGGACGAATGTTCTCAGATAGGATACAAATCCACCCTCGCTCGGGTAACGAAAGTGTGTGATGTAGTGTACCTGCGGGGATGATGGTGAGAGCGCGCCACGCAGCACTTCCTCGAGGCTCGGCCGGTAGATGCGTGGGCCCAGCCAGTCGGTGCTCATGTTGTCGGCGGTGGTGAGATGGTATTTTCGCGTGTACTGCATGGGAAAGAGCTCGGCGAAGGTCCGGCCGAAGCTCGACAGCAGCCAGTCGGCGTAGTTCTTCACCGGTCGGTCGGGTGCCTGGCGCTCCTCCACGAAGTCGGTAATGACCTTGACAATCACATCTTCAGGCAGTCCGTGCAGGTTGAGCTGCACAGGGTGCCGCGGCCAGTACCCCCGCCAGTAGTTATTCAGGTTGATCTGCAACGTCTCGTACTGCTGATCAACACTTTCGGCGAAGAGGTCCTGAATGCGGGGATCCTTGGTAAAGGAAATGTGCGGGCCCACGTCGAAGCTGAAGCCGCTGTCGTAGCGGAAGGACGCCGTGTGGCCGCCATGGTAGCCGTTCTTGTCATACATGACGGGTGTGATGCCCTCGGCATGGAGCCTGTAGGCGGCACCGAACCCAGCCATTCCAGTTCCAAGGACGATGATGTTTGGCATTGAAAGAGCTTCTCCTGGTTCTCCGGTCTACGTTATATCACCGCCGCTGGCGGTGCATGCAGGCGTTAGTTCTGTGAGAGTGCCTCATACCGCTCGATTTGCATTCGCGTAAGGAGTCCAAGATCGGCCCCGGCCTGGAATGCACGGTACCACTCGACGATCCAGTCGAGGGCCAGGTTCAGGGGAAGCACGGGATGCCAATCCAAGCACGCCCTCGCCTTGGAGGTGTCCAGCTTGAGAGACTGGTCCTCATGCGGGTGCATTCCGGCATCGTGATTCCACGAGGCGTGGTTCCCCCACGACCGTGCCAATTCGTCTGCAATCCATGAAACAGGCTTGGCGTCCGCGTCGGCAGGGCCGAAGTTCCAGGCCGAGGCGAAGCGAGAAGCGTCCTCCGTGAGTCGCTCAGCGAGCATGAGGTATCCCCGCAGCGGTTCCAAGACGAACTGCCATGGCCGGATGGCAGCAGGGTTTCGGATCAGGCAGGGTTGCCCCGCAAGGAAGGCCCTCATGAGGTCAGGAATGAGTTGGTTCTTGGTCCAATCGCCACCTCCGATAACATTCCCGGCACGAGCGCTCGCGACGGCGACGCCGTGACGCTCGACCGAGGCGGGAGGGAAGAACGACGCTCGGTAAGCGTTGATCACGAGCTCGGCGCAACCCTTTGAGTTCGAGTATGGATCCCAACCGCCCATGGGCTCGTTCTCGCGATATCCCCAGACCCACTCATGGTTTTCGTAGCACTTATCACTCGTAACGATGACCACCACGCATGGCCGTTCGAGTTGCCGTATCGCTTCCAGCAGATGCACCGTCCCCATGACGTTGGTGGAGTAGCTTTCGATGGGATCCTCGTAGCCGCGACGCACCACGGTCTGCGCGGCCATGTGGATGACCACGTCGGGACGGCACTCGGCTACCGCAGACTTGAGCCGCGGGAAGTCGCGAATGTCCGCGCAAATGGAGCGGACGGCGCCTGCGACCTCCGCCTGCTCGAACAGGCTCGGCTGGGTCGGCGGGCCGAGTGCGTATCCTGTCACGTTGGCTCCAAGTGCATGCAGCCACAGCGAAAGCCAGCTTCCCTTGAAGCCGGTATGGCCGGTGAGGAACACGCGGCGACCCTTCCAGAACAAACGGTCAGGCATGGCCAGTCCAACCTTTATGAAATGCTTCCCGCAGGCGCCGGCTGCCTCGGCTGTGCCTGTGACCGTGGCGTCACGCGCGGCCATCGTGCGAGCTGTTCCCGCCAGAGTCCCTCGAAGAGCTGGTCGCGGGGTGGCTCCTTCACGTCATCGAGGGATATCATGTCGTCCTTCGAAACATCTCGACGCAACACGCATCCTTCCGAGAGGGATATTGGCAGGGCTGCCGTGGCGCGAGCCGTAGCGGTGTTGTCGATGAGCCCATATGTGCAGAACCCGCCGACACCGTCGAGGCGCTCGCCGGCTTTCAGATCGCGCTTGGCAACCGTCACCACTTCGCAGACGGGGCCCGCGATGGGCGCGACGGTCGGGTCTCGATGGATGACCGCTCGACCGATGGTCGAGGCGATCTGGATGTGAGGCAAATGAAACGGTGTGTAGAAGACGTAGAACGGCCCATCGCCGAGCTTGTAGTACGCTAGCTGAACCTTCTTGAGCGGTGATTCCTCGTGAACGATGACGAAGGCGCCGGTGTGCGGTGCCGCGCCGACGGCATAGTCGACCAGGCCACTACTGAGCATCTGGTCGGCGGGCAGCAGGTGCGCCAGCTCCCGGACGTACTTGCAGGCAGGACCGTACATGCCACGGCGCCCAGCGTGGAATCCCGTCGCATTGGCGAGAACCGTCGTCTCCATGGATAGCTTCGTGGCGTCTGCAAACGAAGTGACCTTCCTGGCATCCTGGTCATGCTTCTCAGCAAATGCCCGCTGGGTCTCGGGGGTTCGATAGTAGTCGACCATGCCCTTGATGTTGCCCGCGGCCACGGGATGGAGACCCAGCGATCGGAGATAGCGAAAGAGGGTCATCGCCACTCCCGGTTCATCCCCGTCCGTGTGGGTGACTACCACCCCGGCCCGGTCTGCCTTCACCTTCAGAATCGGGCCGAGCAGCGAATCGAGCTCGGCGTTCACCAGCACCACATGCTTGCCATGGTCGAACGCGTCGAGGACCACACGGGCTGCGGTCTCGACGGTGCCCGTTACTTCCACGAGGACATCGATGGCCTCGCAAGCGGTCAGCACCGACGGATCGTCGGTCAGCACGGGGAACCCACGAGCGATTGCCGCTTCCGCCTCACGAGCAGACGTTGGACGACCCCACTGCGTGATGCCGGCCTCCCGGAATGCCCGTTCACCATGCGCCGGCGTCCGATTCGCGATCGCCACGAGGCGAATCCCCGGTGCCGGTGTTCCGAGCTGCAGGGCGATGGCACGTCCCGTTGCCCCGGCTCCAACCATCCCGACGCGGATGGGACGACCCGTGGCCTCACGCTCTCGAAGGGCAGTATCCACAATCATGGGCGGCTCCTACCGCTCAACGAGCGGCCAGTTGCGATCTTGGTCAGAGACCACCGTAGCGACCAAGGGCCATTGAATGCTGAACGCCGGATCGTCGAATCGCACGCCACGCACTGCGCTTGGGGTGTAGACTCCCGAGGTCATGTAGTACATCTCCGTGCGATCCTGGAGCGTCTGGTATCCGTGCGCACAGTGCTCGGGCACGTACAGCATTCGACCGTTCTCCGCACTCAACTCCGCGCCGTACCATTTGCCATATGACAGGGACTCCGGTCTGAGGTCGAGCACCACGTCGAAAATGGCTCCTCTGGTGCAGCGGACCAGCTTGGCCTCGAGTGCGGGCGCCTCCTGGAAGTGCATCCCCCGAACCGTCCCCTTGGGTACGCTAAATCCCATATTCGCCTGGACAGGCAAGAAGTCGAGACCGTGCTCCGCAAATTCCCGGACACACCACGCCCGCATGAACCGGCCGCGATCATCTTCGTGCGGATTCGGATCGATCACCATTGCGCCAGCGAGGTCGCTCTCCATGAAACGCATGCAGTCACCATCCTTGATTTCTACGTACGACCGGCCTGGAGGAAGAAGGCGTAAGGAAGAAGGGAAATGCCTCCACATCTGTCCACCTACAAGCAAGTCAGGCCTTCCCAGGTCCTTTCAAGGAGGTCTGTGATTTCGCAGATCTCACGAGAATAGTTTGGGATCTGTCCTTTGCCATTGAGAAACGCGGGACCGTTCCACTCGAATGATGACCACGAGATCCGGCCGGGCCTGCGCGCTATATTCGTTCAACGGCCGTCCGCCGGCTGCCCAGCGGCCAAAGACCACTTTCGCGGAGCAGCGCCATGTACACCGGCTTCTGCTTCATGATAAAAAGGAGACTGAAGAGATAAACGCCAAACAAGATGGTGGATTCCGCGGCCAGCCGGGCGACCGGCGGTTCCACGCGATCCACAATCGATTGAACAGCCAGCGTTGCAGCAGCTCCTATGGCAATGGATATGAAGGAAGGCGCTGCGGCCCTGAGGATGTCCCGCATGGTTATCAAGGTTCCGTGCTTTGCCCACAGTAGAATGGGCACGGTGGCAAGTGCCATGGTGATGGAGAACGCCGCGGCGACCCCCTGCGGCCCATGCTGCAGGCCAAGCACCAAACTCAGAAACAGCACCGGTTTGACCACCATCACAATCTTGAGATTCCGACCTGCCCGACCGCCGGCCAGCATCAGCCAGGAAAAAGGATTGCAGAAGGCATAGGCAAGCATTATCGGTGCCAATAGACGAAAGATGCCCGCTACCTCATGCCATCTCGGTCCGAGAAAAAACAGAATGATATCGTCGGGGAACAGCGCGCATCCCATAGTAATCGGTATAATTAGAGACAGAAAGAGGCTGTAGCCTTTCAAGAAATAGGTTCTGAGGCGTGCGGGATCATTCTGGACGCGTGATAAAGCCGGAAACCCCACCAACCCGGTTGTTGAGTTGAGATTTTCGATTGGCAAAGTGATGAGTTGGTAGGCCCGGCCGTAGATCCCCAGCGCCTCCGCCCCCCAAAAACGTCCGATCAACACCTTGTCGGCGTTGTTGCCCAGGTAAACAATAACATTGTTCAAGGTAATCGCGCCGCCATACGCTAGCATCGATCGGATCCCCGACCGCCGCTGCGGCCTCCCGGGAATCCATCCAGTGGCCAGCCACACTCCTAGAAGACTTACCGTCGGTGAGCTGATTGTCATCGCCACCAGCGCCCAATATCCGTGCCCCGCCACGGCCAGGCCAATGCCCACCGCAGTGCTGAAGATGATGGAAGCTGTATCGATGACCGCCAGCACCGTGAAGCGCATGCTCCGCTGCAGCATCGCCCGATGTTGCGCTGCCGCTCCGTTGAAAATAAAGCTCGTTCCCAAGGCCACGGTCACCCAAAACAGCCGCGGCTCTCGATAAAACGCGGTGAGAAACGGAGCAGTAGCCGCAGCCAGCAAGGCGAGCAACCCGCCCACGGCGAGATTTACCCAGAAGAGAGTGGAGGTCTGCGCTCTCGTAATGGAAACACGTTGAACCGTAGCCATCCCCAGACCGGCATCCCTGAGCAACCCAAGGAATCCTGTGAACACAGTCGCCATGTTCACCAAGCCGAAGTCTTCCTTGAGTAGAAGGCGTGCCAGCACCATCAACGAGCCGGTGCGCAGGACAAGCGCACCAGCCTGCGCGCCGGCGGAAACCAGAGCCCCACGGGCCGTCTTCCGTGTCAGATCCTTCGGCGCGACATCGCTCGCCCAAGCCTCCGCTCCCCCACCAACCTGGCTCACACCAGGAGTCGTAGAGGCCGGCTCGACTTTGCGATGAGTAGTTGCGTAGTCAGAATTCACGTTCCGCATTCGTTCGGCACATTTCGCCCATCAAAGTAGAGATAGGGCTTAATCCCAGGATTGGATCAAGGACCACCTGCATCGTCGCATTAAGATTTGTGCTCGTTTGGCCAGAGGCCAGTTGTCTGCTAGTCACGAACTTCGGTCTGAACGGACTCATCGAGGCCGTTGGCCAGCGGGAAGATATCGTGCTGCCGCTGAGCATTTGAGGCCGGTAACTCACCCGATTCACCTGGGCTTGTCCCTGCGCCCGGCGCTGCCACGCGTAGAACACGGCCCGGGGGAGCGCTAAGGCCTGTAGGACGCGCTGGAACGCCCACCCGCCCCGCGCTCGGGTCTGTATGACGAGCGCCAACGCCTCGCCCTCGGTAGCCGCCGCAGTCCGCAGCGGCTCGCCCAGCCTCAGCCGTCTATTCCCGGATTCAATGGTTCTGCTAGGCAGATCTAAATGGGTCCAGAGCAAGGATTATTTCTTCCCATGTGGTACGGTCTTGAAAGTGACGAGCAGATAAGAAGACAACTCGGCCAGTTTTTGTTTGCCGCCTGGAAACAGTAACCATATTCCCAAATAAGACGAGGAAGCCAAAAGCAAAGAAAGAGGAATCTTAAGAAGATTATGCGATGCCTCGATTTGTGGGGACACCCCCATTAGCACAGCACCCATTAGCAGACTCGAGAATACGGGTATGGATATTGCCTCGAAGAACAGGGGAATCGATACTGGGGTGTCTCGGAAGCTAAACCGAAGGAAGGGAATACAGGTAATGTAATTACGGATTGCGTACGCTGTGGCAACACCCAGCGGGCCCCAGTATGCCCCGACGCAAACTGCCGCAATGACAGATATCGCACTCATTATCCCCCAACGCACATATCGCCCTGATTTCCCGCATGTGACCATGACAAATCCGCCCGTACTGGCGACAGGCTGTATGAATGCTGCAATGGCAAGCATTCTGAAGATTGCGACGGAACCCAGCCACTTGTTGCCTAACAGGAGCATGACTAACTCTTCGGAATAGACAATCAAATACATTGCCAGCGGCATCATCGCGAAGGATAGAGCAGAAATGATCTTCCTGTAGGATTCTCGATACCGGTCGGGTTCTTTCTGCAGGGTGCTCAGCAGCGGCTCTGCGACGTAATCAACTGGGAACTGAAGCTGGTTGATGGTTACGGACACAAGCTGATTCGCTTGCCTGTAGAATCCCAACGGACCCGCGCCCCAGAGTCTCCCGACGAGGATTTGGTCCAGACTCCTTGAAAGATGATGCATGATGTTGAATGTCGTTATATCTCCCCCGAAGCGGAGCATGGGAGCGATCCCTGAATTCCGGACCGACATGCTGGGCCGCCAGCGGCACAAATACCAGGTCCCCGCAGCAAAGCATACACTTCTCGCGACTTCTTTCCACACTAAGGCCCAGTACCCAAATCCTTGCCAAGCCAGCCAAACACTCACCGCAAGGCTCAGAAGCGTTGAGATGATCTGAATGCATGCCAATTGCCCAAAGCGCATCTGGCGGCGAAGGAGAGCCTCGTGCTGGACGGTCAAACCGCCAAAGAAGAAGCTCGACGATAAAGCCAGTGTGATTGCAACTAAACGATGGTCCCCATAGAACCAAGCGATCGCAGGGGAAGAAGCAGCTACAATGAGCATGAGCAGTGTACCCAGACCAGTATTGATCCAGAACAGAGCGCTGACTTGCTCGTGACTGAGTTCTTTGCGCTGCACAGTCGCAGTAGAAAGGCCAAGATCTTTGGACCTTTCCGCGATGGCGGTAATGGCTGTCACCATGGCGATCAATCCAAAGTGCTCAGGGATGAGCAGACGCGCCAACACAGTCGTGGCTCCCAGGCGCAGGACAAACGACGCGCCCTCGGCAACCAACGTGTTTAAGCCGCCGCGGATTGATTTGGCCCCTAGCTGCTCTGCGATATGCTCAGTACCGAACAGATGTTCGTATGTGCGTGCGTCCGGGCTCATCACATTGCCCACCATACCATTGCCCACCCTACCACTGTCCCAACGTTGAGTTGTAGGACTCACGGGGCTAGCTGATAGTGCTGTGGATTCTGCACATGCGTGGTTTCATCGATTTGAACAGGTGAACTGCCGCGGGCCATACTCTCTCATTCTCGTAAGAGGGGATGGCCCATTGACGCTGGCCGGACGATCTTCGCCCAACTGACGGTTCGTATCTCGGTGCGAGTTCCGCCAGGGTGTCGATCGCAACCACGGCTACGACAAGGTCAAGAGCTTCCCTTCGTGGGATCAGTTCCTCTGCATGGCCTTCGCCCGGCTTACCTACGTGGAAAGTCTGCGGGACATCCATGCCCGCCGCCGCGTGGGCCAGCCCAAGCTTCACCACAATGTCCAGCAGAAAGTGCTCTCCATCGGACAGATTCGACGCCCAGAGGCGCGCGGCAATTTCCTCTCCACAGCACTTGGGGAAGCTCCCAAGGCCACCCTGCCCCTACGCCATCCTATCAGCTAGAAGGGAGTACCGTGCGATACTCATATGGTCCGTTACTGCGTCGTATACTGCGTCCAAAGGTATTGACGTTGTTGCATTCTCATCGAAGTCTCTCCGGTAGAAATAGTTCACAAGCTTGGGAGAGACAATTGTGCGCTGAAGACCATAGCCGTGGATCTCCCAGGGACTTGTGCAGATGAATATGCTCATGCACTGTATCTGACTTCCAAGCGCGATGTGCATGGGCAGACTGTCGCCGCTTACAAGATAGCGGTGATTCTGAACATCAGCAAGGTGTTCGAGCAAAGACCCTCTTGTCGGGAGAACGTTGACGACAAATCCCCTCTTTTCGAGGAGATTCCTGAGACCGTCGTAGTATGCCCAGTTCTTCATGGGCCAGACGGAGCCGGAGTGCGGGGCGAGAGCGATATCGCCGATCAGGTCAGTTGGGATGGGGCTCGGCAGAAGGTACGGTTCACCCTTGAAGGTATACCCTAATCCGTTGAAGATCATTTCTTGATAGGTCTTTCGGTTCTTGAGCTTTAAGTGGTCCGCGGTTTCTTTCCCAAATCGGCTTATCAGGCTGAGATCGAACCAGTCTCGGGAGCTTTCGGTGTACGCGAGGTTACCGCTATCATCCAGGTACGCCCCAAATAGTTCGTCATATGTCAAGCGACTCAGGGTTCGGGCAGCCGAGGTGGAGTCCTCCAGATTCAATACCAAATCGTAATGCCGCCCATCAAGAACGTTTCTTTCGCTCCACCGGATAGAAAGGGCTATTTGTTGTATGCCGGTGAGCAGATCAATATTTCGATCGTCGGTTAGCCAGTGTATCTCACCGGGCAGTACGGGAAGGAGAGGTGTCGTTCTTACAACGTCACCGCTTGCGCCGAGTTTTATGATCAGGATGCGCATCGGGGGAAGGCTCCCTATCCAAAGAATTCCACGGCACGCGAGAGATAATTCCAGTGGCTCGTCACGGACTGAAGCGGGCCGGCAGCGGGAGGAGTCGTGGGGGTACGAGCAGTTCTGCTTCAAGTAGAGGAAATTGTCGAGTCGTTCGCAAGAGCCACGCGGGCGGCGATAGCCTTTGTGCTATAGCCGTGTAGGACGGGCACGAGGTGAACTCGACCGCCGTATGACTCAACGGTGGCTCGTCCTACCACTTCCTCCGGTCGGTAGTCCGCCCCTTTTACCAGTATGTTTGGTGTAAGTGATTCAATTAGCAAGTCCGGCGTGTCTTCATGGAAGACGACGACGAGATCCACGCAGTCGAGCGAACTCAACAGGGCGGCGCGATCACGCTCGGTAAGAATCGGGCGACCTGTCCCCTTGAGGCGACGAACCGAGGCATCGGAATTCAAGCCTACAACGAGGCGGTCGCCAAGTTCCTTCGCATGACTGAGCAGGTGGATATGGCCTGGATGGAGCAGGTCGAAGCACCCGTTTGTAAAAACTATTTGCTCCCCGTACGCCTTCCAGGCTTGGACTTGAATAGCGGCTGAGTGCGACGAAGTAATCTTGTTCAAAATA
>Ga0214473_10004026_pt1 | contig 17684 bp, 15 predicted proteins | sample RVTome_7_FD_203509 | JGI IMG/M metagenome (GOLD analysis project Ga0214473, IMG submission 203509) | Soil microbial communities from uranium-contaminated site in the Upper Colorado River Basin, Wyoming, United States - RVT98D197 | ecosystem: Environmental > Terrestrial > Soil > Contaminated >... | reverse complement strand
CCGGGACCTAAAGGTAAATCCCTCAGGGGCTCTGGTCTCTGGCTTGATCTTTATGCTTAGCGGATACTTTTTATCTGTCCACAGCCTGCTGACCATCCTTTTATCCAGCGTCTGGACGCCTTTAATTATGATGTTTTTCAGAAGGGCGATCAATAAAAAGGGTTTGAAAAATGAAATGTTTACCGCCATTTTTATCACCCTTTCTTTCTTAGGTGGAGGGATTGAAATTGTCTATGGAAATTTTTTTGTTCTTCTGCTGATGGTGATCTTTTCTCTGTCTTCCCATTCGTTCCCATTACAGGGCGTCATTCCCGCGAAAGCGGGAATCCAGAAAAGTACTGGATTCCCCCGTATCAAGTACGGGGCAGGCTTAATCAAGCCCGGAATGACAAAATGTATAAGATTTATGTTGCCCTATATAAAAAGACTGAGAAGCTTAATTATTATCTCCATCCTATTTTTATTTCTCTCGGCCGTCCAATTATTCCCTTTTGTTGAGTTATTTCATCATTCCATCAGGGGAAATGGAATTTCCTATCAGGAAGCAACGATATGGAGTTTTGCACCCAAAGATATCCTCCTTTTCTTTCTGCCCGATGCTTATGGATATTTCTTGGACGTGAAAAGATATTGGGTGACTCAATGCTGGCTCAAGACTCTCTATACCGGTGGACTCCCTTTTATTTTAAGCCTCATCTTCTTCGTCGCCCCTCACCCTTCCCCTCTCCCCCAATGGGGAGAGGGAATTGAAAAAGGTCCCCTCTCCCCTCCTGGGGAGAGGGATGGGGTGAGGGGATTTGATAAAGATCGAAAACTCTACCTTTCGTTGATGATCCTTTCCCTATTTTTATCTCTCGGACATTACAATCCCCTTTACCCATTTGTATTTAAATATGTCCCATTTTTTAGCGGAATTAGGTATCCCGTTAAATTTCTCTATATCTTTATCCTGGTTATCTCTATCACAGCCGGTTTCGGATTCCAGAGATTGACAGAATGGCCAGCGAGGGAGGAGAAAAAAAGTTCAAAGAATCTTCTCATCATCCTGTCGCTTATATCCGGTCTTCTCCTTCTATTGATGGTTATAGGCCATCAAGATATCGAACACTTCCTGAAAGGGAAGGGAATGGATGTTCCAAATTTTAATCACCTTTCTATTAATCTTCATCATGCTAAAAGATTTTTATTCTACCTCGCCATTTTCTTTCTCTTGTTAAGAGTTGGGCATGAGTTGAAATGGAAGGTTTGGATAAAAGTTTTACTGCTTTTCTTCCTGATAGCAGACCTTTTTGGAAACATGGGCTTCTATGGAAAAGAAAGGACCACGGATTACTTCCAAAAGACCAGAATCATGGAGATGATCTCATCCGATCACGGGGATTTTAGAATATTCTCAACAGGCAAGACGATTTCGCTCGATACTCCTGTTCTTATTGGAGGAGCCTCCCCTCTCGATGTCTTTAAAGAAAAACATTTGCCATCCATGACCTTGCTTTATCAACTCCATAATATCTGGGGCCTCGATGTGATTCGATTGAGAAGAGTCGATGAACTCTATCATGCACTGACCGGAGCCCCGTCGATCTCTGCAACCCAACTCCTTGACCTCTATGGCGTAAAATACGTTATTTCCATTTCTCCTATTGAGGAAACCTCTCGTTGTGAATTGATCTACGCAAGAATCGAAGGACTTCAGGGAGAGAAGGAAGACCTACTTAAGGAAAATACCATTAAATTATATAAACATCGAAGTCCTTTTCCGAGGGCATGGCTTGTGAAAGATTTTAAGGTCATGGATTCAAAGGCGATTTTTTCAGTCATCACTCAGAAGGGATTCGATCCTGGCCAAGAGGTTCTCCTTGAGGAAGAGTTAAAATGGGAGAGGGCGTCCTCGAACCATGTTGCGGAGAAAAATAAGGTTGAATTCATTTCCGAGAGAAATAATTGGCTTCAACTCCAGGTTGAGACAAAAGAAGATAGTCTGTTAGTATTGAGCGATACTTATTATCCGGGGTGGAAAGCATTGGTGGACGGGAATCGCCAAAATATTTACCAGGCAAATTACACCTTTCGGGCAATCCCTCTTAGTGCTGGGACCCACCGTGTAGATTTCCTTTACGATCCTGTGAGTTTTAAGTTGGGCGCTGGGGTGACCCTTCTGGGAATCTTGGGTTGCATTGCGGTTGCATTGATCGGGCGGCCGCACCTGCCTGCCGGTAGGCAGGGAGGGCCGCCCCTACAGAGAATAAATTTTAATGGGAAAGACCTTCCTCTTTAATAAGCTACTCGATCTATCTCATCGAGTGTGGTGATCCCTTTCAGAACTTTTCTTAAGCCATCCACCCTCAAAGGGACCAACCCTGTTGTTTTCTTCGCAACATCTCGAATCACCTGGGTAGAAGCCCTTTCAGAAATGAGTATTTTAATCTCCTCATTGACCAAGAGGAGCTCGTAGATTCCCGACCTTCCCCAATATCCAGATTGCTTACAATGTTTGCAGCCTTTTCCTTGATAAAGGGTTAAGGGTTCTTTTGACGTTGCCACCTCCTCACCGAGATCCTTCATGACATTCGGATCAACCTGATAAGAGGTTTTGCAATCCGGACAGATGGTCCGAATCAGACGTTGGGCCAGGACTCCGATAATAGAAGAAGAGATGAGATAAGGTTCCACCCCGATATCGACCAATCGAGAGATGGCTTCCGGAGCATCATTGGTGTGTAGTGTGCTTAAGACCAGATGGCCTGTCAGGGCTGCCTGCATAGCAATTTCTGAGGTCTCTAAATCCCGGATCTCTCCGATCATGATAATGTCAGGATCCTGACGGAGAATAGACCTCAATCCTGTAGCAAAATTGATCCCTGCTTTGGGATTGATCTGTGTCTGCCTGATAAAGGCCAACCGATACTCCACAGGGTCTTCAATGGTGATAATATTTTTTTCCTTCGAATTAATCATATTGAGAAGGGCATAAAGGGTGGTTGTTTTCCCACTTCCCGTGGGACCTGTCACCAGGATAATTCCATTTGATTTTCGAATTAATTGTTTGAAATGATCCAACGTTTCTTGAGAAAAACCTAATTCTTCTAATTTAAAGAGCGGGCTGGTCTGGTCAAGAATTCGGAGAACCACATTTTCACCATAGATCGTAGGAAAAGTGGAGACCCTGATTTCAAAACCTCGCTTCTCCATTTTGACATTGAAGTTTCCATCTTGAGGAAGTCTGGTCTCGGCAATATCCATCTCAGCCAAGATCTTAATTCGGGAGGTGAGAGCCGCATGAATTTGCTTGGGTAGGGTGAGGGATTCATATAAAAAGCCATCAATTCGAAACCGAACCCGTAAGGTCTTTTCATCAGGTTCGAAGTGGATATCACTGGCACGATCTCGAATCGCTTGGATCATGACCAGATCCAGCATCCGGGCAGCAGGGGCTTCCTCCATTGGGCCGGTGGGGATATCTTTCACAGCGAGGTCATAAGTCTTTTTGTAGTCCGAAGGTTCCTGAGGTGGCCCCGCCATGTTTCCCTTCATCCAATGCTGGAGGGTGTTTTCAAGTGTGGTGGCCGCAGCTCCGTAGTGCTGTTCAATCGCTTTTTTAATTTTCCTCTCAGTGCTGATCGTTATTTCCACATCGGTCTTCACCCTGTTTCTCAATTCATCCAATGCAAGGAGATTGAGAGGCGTAGCCATGGCGACCGTTAAGGCACCTCCAATTTTAAAAAGAGGGATTAACGTATGGCGCCGCGCCAGTTCTTCCGGAATCGTCTTTACGATCTTCTCATCAATGAGATAAGTGTCCAGATCAACATAAGGGAGATTAAAGTAATCGGCCAGGCACTGAAGGGCCAGCTCTTCTTTGGCGTAACCGAGTCGCACGATCGCCTGTTCCAAACGCTCCCCTTTCTGTCTCTGCTCCTGGGAAGCCTTCTTCAATTGATCGGAAGTGATGACCCCCAGTCCGATCAGAAAATCACCAAAGCTTTTTTTCTCTTCTACCATGATCAAACCCTTTCATTGAATCTCCTCCCCCCTAATAAAGGGGAGAAGGGGGATTATTACTTTTTATTCCTTTTTGCCTCGGCGATAGCATTCAAATGTCTTTGTACCTTTGAAACCAAATCCGGATGAGAATTTGAGGATAACTGGATAAATTGTTGATAATGACTGACCGCCCTTTCCGAGTTTTCTGATTGTTCATAAAGCAGTGCAATATTGTAATGCGTTTCTCTGTGAAGTGGGTTGAGGGCGAGGGCCTTCTGATAGGATTCAATGGCCTTCTCTCCCTCGCCTTTTTTCTTGTAAAGGATCCCAAGGTTGATATAACTTTCGATGTTATTGGAATTGATGCTAAGGGCCTTTTGGAAGGCCTCCAGCGCTTCATCGTAGCGTCCTTTGAGGAAAAAGAGGATTCCAAGATTATTATAACCTTTTTCATATTTTGGGTTGATTTCGGTGGATTTCTGATAGAATCCAAAGGCCCTGTCCACCTCTCCCAACATTTGGTAGATAACTCCCAGATTGTTATAAGCTTCGATATAAGTCGGATCCAACTCAATGACCTTTTGGTAGGATTGAATCGCCTTCGAGAATTCTCTCTGGTTATAGAAATGAACTCCTGAGTTAAAATGGTTGAGGATATCCAAAACCAATGTGCGATCTTTTCTAACTTCCTGTTCGACTCCGATAGATTTGGAAAGTGACTCTTCTTTCTGAGAGACTGGAGGAGGAGGCAGACTCTTTTCCGCTATGACCTTTCCCTGGGGTTCTAATTTCTCTCTCTCGGGCCTCTGGTTGATCAGCGATTCTCCTTTCTTTTCATTGGAAGATGGTTTGATTTCAGATGCTTCTTCTTTTCCTCGAGGGAGAGAAGGACGGCCGCTGAAGGCCGTTTTTAGGCGAGGAAGTATCTTTGCATTTTCTTTGCCAGTAAGCAAGGACTCCTCATCCTTTGGCAAACTCACCATTTCCTTTGGAGGTTCTTGGGATATTTTTTCTACCACAAGGACGGAAGAAGGGCGGTCGCTGAGGACCGCCCCTACGTATGGGAGCCCCTCTGTGCCTGCCTGGCCGGTAGGCAGGGGCTCCTCTTTTTTGGGCACTGCCTCAGAGTGTATCCTCTCCATCGGAATAATGGCTCGATAGGGTTGGATAGCGAAGGGCGGAGATGCAGGTTTTAGCAAAACGAATAAAAGGATACACAGGCTGATGAGACCCGTACTGAGGAGGGCCCATTGTTTTTTAGATTTCCTTACTCTTCTATTGTTTGAGTGAGGGTATTTTAATATTGGAATCTCTTCGGATTCTTTCAGCCGGAGCTGTTGTGCCTGTTTGAGGGCATCCATGATCAGGCTCATTTTGAAACCTCCTGAGATTCCATTTCCAAATTCTTTGCGGATATGTTTTTCATAAAATTTTGGACCTGTTCCTTATTCAACAGAAGGGTCGAAGCAGATGGAGAAGGGGTGCCCATAATCTGAGAATAGACGTTTGGGATTCTATCCCAGATAAAGTTTTTAGCATTTTGAAGAAGGGATAAATAACTTTGGTTCATTAGTATCAAGCTCATCAATAAGAATATAGAGATGGTCCAAAGAGCGATCCGCAATGGGATTAATTTTTTTGGAAAGGTGTAAGAATAAAATGGCTTTGGAGCTTCCTCTTCTCCTAAAAGGCTATTCTTTGCCTTTTGGATGATTTCCTTGTCGATATGAAAGTTTTGCTCAACGAAACCACCCAACAAGGCTCGATCACAGAGGAGATTGATCAAACGAGGGATACCTTTCGAGAATTTAAAGATTTCGTTAAGAGCAGAATTTGAAAAGGTAAGATTCCCTTGCGCCCCACCCACCATTAAACGTTGGTAGATATAAGCTTCGGTTTCCTTCCGAGTAAGGGGATGAAGATGATTTCGGATCATAATACGTTGATTTAGCTGTTTTAACTTATCCGATCGGAGCTTATGATCCAACTCCAACTGGCCAAGCAGGATGATCTGAATCAGTTTCTCTTTTTCCGTTTCTAAATTGGAGAGCATGCGGATCTGCTCGAGAACAGGGGTGGATAGGTTTTGTGCTTCATCGATGATCAAAACGGCATTTTCTCCACGAGATAACAATTGAAGGAGAAATTGATTCAACGCATATATCCGATCATACTTGGTTCTCCCTGTTGTTGGAAAACCAAAGTCAAGCAGAATTGATTCCAATAATTTCCCTTCTGTAAGGAAGGAGTTGAAAATCACCGCCGTCTTTATTTTTCCGCCCAATTTCTCTAACAGGGCCCGGCAGATGGTTGTCTTCCCGGTTCCTACATCACCGGTAAGGACCATAAAACCCTCCTTCTGTTGAATTCCGTAAAGAAGAGATTCAATAGCTGTCCGATGGCTCTCACTCTGATAGAGAAATTGAGGATCAGGGGTTAAGGCGAATGGTTTTTCTCTTAAGCCATAAAATTCTTGATACATCTTTTTTACCCCCAAAAGGTCATTGGGTCAGGGTTAGGACGCCCGTTTGGATTGATAGTTAAACGGTTATGGGTGACGACGCTGGTATCGAAGCAAGAAGCTCGAAATTAGAAGTTCGAGTATCCAGCATCCATATACGAGCCTCGATACGAGCTTCGACAACGACAAACGTTAATTTCAATTTAACGAAACGGGCATCCTTACCTTAATCTTTAGACATAAAACTTCTATTTTTTCGTTAAGTCTTCCACTTTTTTACCCACCTGGAGGGTAGGAGTAATCATGATCACCAGCTCTGAATTTCTTTTCTTATCGGTTTTGTATCGGAACAATCCTCCCAGCAGAGGGATAGAGTCCAAAACCGGAACTCCGGTATAGGACTCCTCTTTCTTTTCCTGCATCAGGCCGGCGATGATGATCGTCTGGCCGTCTCTGACCCTCACCGTTGTATCCGTCTCCCTCACACTCAGGAGAGGAAACGTTGACTTTCCATCTGGAGTTGTTTTTTCCCCTGTCTTATCCGTGATACTGGGATGGATGTTCATGATGATGGTGCCATCTTCAGCAATTTGAGGTGTCACATCCAGGATGATCCCAATATCGATGGTCATGGGCTGAATGATTTGGGTTACTGTAGTCTGTGTGGCCACAGCACCGGTAATGAAGAAGACATCCTGATTCCCGACACGGATAATCGCCTTCTGATTATTAAGCGTGGAAATGGTTGGATTGGAGAGAATCTTCACGTCTCCCTGTTCTGAGATGGCCTGCATGATATCAGAAAGGGCCACCTCCGAGCCTGCCCCACCGAGCGCAAAAACGCCTCCGAAAGGTTTAATTTTAAAGACCCCCGGCGTATTAATGGTTGTTCCTGTGGAGGTATCCCCAGCGGCATAACCCGTCGTACTTCCAGGATACCCTGTCGTTCCCGCTTTATTCGTTAATCCCCATGCGAAGTTAATGGAGCGAGGGAGCCCTTCAATCACCTTCCAATTAATCCCCTCCTTATGTTCATCGGAGAGGATCACCTCCATGATCTTTGCTTGAATGGTCACCTGTCTCTGAGAACTACCTTCCACGGTCTCGAGGTAGAAAGCTACCTTATTCAAATTGATAGGGTAATCAGTCACCAGGATCACCCCAGTGGATTTATTGATCACCACTTTTTTCCCTTTTCCATTCATTCTTGCCCAGGTCGTTTTTTCTTTTTCACCAGGAGTCTCTTTTTCATTCTCCTCGGCCGATCCAAAAACAAGGGTCTCTAATCCTTTTTGAATATCCTTCCACAGATCCATCTCATCAAAACTGATGAGGTCCGTATATCCGGTTCTGGCACCCCCTGGACTGAGAGCGGTCTGCTGCCCTGGGAGGGCACTGGCCTGCAGGCCTCCACCTGTGCTGGTGCTGGTGTAGACCTCCCTTTTTCCCGTCCGTCTGGTGGCAATATAGTTCAGTGCAAAGAGACGGGTTTCTACTTGGGGTCTCAATATCTTAATAAATTTTCCGTCGACGTGATAGGTCCATCCCAACGGAGTAAGAATGGCATTCAGGGCCTCTTTCAAAGTCACTCGTTTTAAATCGATGGTTACCTTCCCATTCAGATCGGGATCGATGACCATATTAAGTTCACTCTCCTTGGAGAAGGCCAGAAGAACATCCTGAATGTTTGAATCTCTGGCGTAGATGGAAAAAACTCTGTCGGGTACTTTCTTCGCCTCCTCCATCTGAGGGACCACAATTTCTTTTAATTTTTCTTCAGGAGGAGGTTGGGGTCTGATAGCCTCCACCTTTTGGGATGGTAATTTAGCTCGTTCTTTTATGGGGGCAGTGGCACACCCCATGCCCCATAATAAAACGAGAGAAATGGCAGAGAAGGTTTTCATTTTCATCTTTTTTCTCCTTTTTCTTCTTCAACGGTTAATAAAACAGGACTTTGAGATAAAAGAAGTGTTCTCTTTTGATCCCCTTTTCCTAAAATGACTCGATCAGGCTTAATTTCTAAAACTTTTTCATCCTGAATGGGATCTCCTACTTTAACAATATGGCGATCAATCAATGCCAATCGGATGCGATCGCTGATTAAAATGGCCTTGATCTTCAAGGGCGAAGGAAGTATTTCGTTTTGTTTGCTCCCCATTTTTATAAGAGTCTCCTTCGTTCCCAGTGTTGTATCCATCTTGGAAATAAGACGGATCCCTGAGGGAAGGAGGAAGGGATCCCTACCGGTTTCTTGAGACAAAACCATTTTCCCTTTGGTTTGCTCAGCAGTTGCTAACAAATCCATCAGGGTAGGTCCAGAAAAAATAAAAATATGGGTGAAGGTCAGAACTAATATGATCTTTTTGTGCCCCTTCACTGAATATCCTCCTATAAAGTTACTAAAAGTGTTCAAACCCGCCTGACAGCAGTCAGGGATTCGAGGGTTCATATATTTTAAGATCCTCCCTGGAACCCTTGATCCCTTGACTCTTTGACTCCTTTCGATTCATCTGTGACATACATACTTAACCTCATGGTAACCTTTAATAGAGGTTGAACCTCTTCATTCTTTTCTATTTGGAGGCTGTCCGCATGGATGAGAAAAGGAAGCTCCTCAATCCCCTTTAGATAAGTTCCAAGCTTGGCATAGGTTGAGTGTAAAACCATCTGAACAGTAACTCTTCTGTACTGAGAAACAGAAGTTTCTTTCTTCCCCTCAGGAGGAGGGTGTTTTTCTTCCTGAGGAGTCAGGGAGATAAACTTCATCTGAAGGGGGTCACTCTCTCTGGCTAAATGCTTCAAGTAGGTTCTGAATTCTTCGCCCTTCAATGTTCGTTCACTTAACCTTTTGAATTCTCCTTCCTGACGGAGGACTTCAGTCTCCAATGCTTCCACTCCTTTCGCCAACAGAAGGGATTCGTTCAATTTTAGATCAACCGACTTGACCTCTGCCCTGAGCATCTTTATTTTGCGAATCTGGGGAGTGTAATAGAAATAGTCGAAGGCCCAAATGGCAATGGCAATGATGGCCAAACCAGCCAATATCTTTTCTCTACTTTTTTTTAGCTTCATGATTTATTGTTTTTCCTCTCTTTTATGACCATCAAGATTGATGTCACAGACGATTTCAAATCCAGCCCCAGGTCGAGTATATAATTTGTTCTCATCTGCTGAGACCAGCTTGACATTTTTAAATAAAGGAGATCCCTCAAGGCGCTCAATGATGAGGGCCAATGCTGTGAGACAATTTACATCGTTACCAAAGGTGAGACCTGATAGATGGAGTTCTCTTGCCTCACCGTTTGTGGATTCCCCTTTCAAAGGTTTTCCCTTATGTTGGACCAAAAGAAGTGTCAACGTGACACTGTCCGGCAGCATACGACTAACTTCTCTCAAGATATTTCGATACGGGACAGAGATAACCATTGAGGATGGGAATTGAGAAAGCTTTTCTTTAACTTGAAGATCCCTCTCTTTTAACAGTTTCAGTTTTACCTGAAGCGCTTCGGAGGTTGCTATGTTCGCCATCTTCGTATCTTTTTCTTTCTGGATGTCGGATACTTGTCCGGTCATATACCAGATGATCCCCAAAAAAATAAAAAGTGTGATCAGTGGTACCAAGACCGGAATCAATTTCCCTATCTGCGTTTTAGATAACATTGGTTTTTTAGCAGGAAGCAGTTCGATTCGTTCTGGCTCAGGGAGTGCTATTCCCGCCGCAATAGCGAAGCTTGAGCCCATCTGATCAAGGAACTGAGCATCGATCTTCTTTGAATCAAAAAGAATCTTTCTCAGTGGGTTAAAATGTTCCACAGGCAATCGAAGCTCATTCGCAAGATAGGAGGCAATATTCTTTAAATTGGCGCCTCCACCGGTCAGTAGGACCCTGTCAATTTGTTCAACGTTAAATAAATTTCTATAATATTCAAGAGAGCGCCCTATCTCTGCTGCCAATTTCTCTAAAACAGGCCTAACGAGAAAAGATAACTTCGATAAAGAGACGAATTTATCACTTATCCCCTCTTGATGAGGTTCTGAAGGGACTCCCATCTCTCGCTTTATAATCTCCGCTCGTTCATAAAGGAGATCAGGTTCTTCCGCAGAGCTGATTCCCTCTGCAATCGCTCTGGTCATATCCACACCAGTAGGTGTGACCTCTCGGCTGAATTGCAAAATTCGATCTTTGAATAGATAAATGCCTGTTTTTTCAGATCCGAGATCAATCAAGGCCACGGTTTCTTCTTTCCTAATCTGACCCCAGGTCAAGAGGGTGTTCCAGAGGGCAAAAGGACCCACCTCCAGATGAGTGGGTTGAAGCCCAGCCCCTTCCGCGATGGAGAGAGTTCGGTCAATGAGTTGTTTTGGACAGGCGACTGTGATCAAGTCCAATTTCTTGATGTTATCTTCCACATATTCATTCAATACATGGAAATCAATTTGGGCAGTCTCAATAGGGAAGGGGAGATGGTCTTTGATTTCCCAGCGAACGGCCTCTTTTAACTCACCCTTGGGAAGAGAAGGAATAGATATAGGCTTGGTATGAATCCCCGAACCTGAAACAGTCAGTCTCACCTGTTTGGTTTTAAAACCCAGTTCCTTGAGCAGGGCCTCAAGGATTTCGGAAATAGTCTTCACATCCTCCTTATTCTTGCTGTAGGGGATTTCCTTGATCCCCAAATGAGTGAGGAAGGGGCCTTTTGGGGTCATCTTGAAACCCACTAATTTAATGGAATGAGAACCAATGTCTAAACCAATCGTTTCTTTAGCCATATTAAATGCACCTTTTGGTTTCGTAGCGATGCCATTTACTGGCATCGTTTTCGTTCTAAATTAAAAATGTAAAAGTGTACATATTTCCGTTTGTATCATAGAAATAAATGTTGATTGAATTATTTGGACTAATATTTTGGTTCCATCCAACATCTATCCTAATGACTTGGTTAGGACCTATAGCTTGGCTGTTTCCAGCAGGGGTGAAATTTCTAAAACCACTGTCATACGTCCCCGTGAACACTGTATTGGTAGTTGCACCTAATGTCATTGTGATACTGGTTAGTTGTCTGTTAGGTGGCTCGTCCCAAGAAGCGGAAAAAGCAGTAAGTGTTAAACTTGAACTCCCAATGTTTTTAATATAAAACCTTGCGACGGTTCTTGGATTGAACCAGTAAGGGGAAGGAGAATCGGGGTCTAAGATTAGCACCTGTAAGAAACTGGTAAAATTGGAGACACTAATTCTCCTTCTTTCAGTGCCCGTGGGAACTTCTCCAACAGAGGTGAGGGTGTTATTGGTGTCATTATAGGTGAGGATAAACCTTCCACTGCCAAGGTTTCTTGTAACACCGGTCAGACCAACGAGTTGGGAAGGAGTTGTCCATGCTGGCGTTTGCGAAAGGGCGTACCGGACAGCGAATTCCACTCCGGATTGGGCAATGAAAAAAGCCTGATTGGAGTGGATGGGAAAGATAATAGATTTCTGCTTCGTGGGGATCAGATAAGAGAAGACATACCCGATCGTAACCATTAACAGCATGGCGAATACTAGAAAGAGAACGGAAAGGCCTTTTGAATTCATCCGGAGAAAAATCCCTCCCAACCTCCCTTTGCTAAAGGAAGGGGTAATTGTTCCTCCCTTTCTAAAATAATGTAGGGGAGCCCCTCTGTAGGCTCCTGAATTGGAAGTCCCTTTTTCCAATGGGTGGTCACTGAGAGCCGCCCCTACTGCATTTAACCAATGGTTTCTCAACTGCTAATCTCCTCTTGCCAGTTTTGGAAAAAGTTTTTATAGTTTGCACTATTTGGAAGGTTTTTAGGATAGACCTTTGTTTGTAAGGTCACATTTTCACCCGTTCCCAATGAAAGGGTGAGCACCATTTTTATTTCATCGTCAGCACCCCGTGTGACTGTGAATGCAAAGACATTTTCCGCTATCACATAGGGGGTAGAGGCTTTGACCTTCTCCAAATTGCTTCCGATCCAACGGTAGGTAATGGTTTCATTGGCAGTATCCTGACCCGTACCGGTTGCATGGGTTCTTATAAATGTGATTGAAGTGGCTGTACTTCCTGTGACGCTGTTTGCATCCCGGATATCCCTGCACATTCTTTCCAACGCTAATTTCCCTTCATCGAAAAGGATCTTCTGATTGACGGTCATGGTGTAAACTCTCAAGCTGCTAACCAAGAAATAGATCGTAATAGCCGAAACAATCGATAAAATAACGATCACGATGACTACCTCGATTAAAGTGAACCCTAAATCCCCCCAACCCCCCTTTAATAAAGGGGGGAGAGGGGGGATTATTCGGTTACGGAAAATTCGTGACCACCGAATAGACCTCATAAGTATTGTTCTCCGGATCTTTTAAACGGACTAGAATCCTTTTGTATCCGACATCTGAACCTGATGTATTGAAATTATTATCCACATAGACAATCTCCCATTGCCACTGGTAATTGGAAATATCTGTGTTGGTATATGGAGTGAGAGCGGTCGGGTTAAGAGCGGCATTGCCATAATTGAACTTCATGAACTCTTCCATTTTCTGGTGGGCAAGAAACATCGCGGTCGTTACCATCTCAGGCTTTCCACTACTTTTTACACCCGTTGCAAAAGGGACGACGATGGCAGGCAAGAGGATTCCGGCCATGACAATCAAGACAATGATTTCGATAAGGGTAAAGCCCCTGCTGCCAATTGCGGAATGCGGAATGCGGATTGCGGAATATTTTAACCCTGAGATCAAGTTTTTCATCTCTCTCTTTTCCATAAACATTCCTATTTTTCTGTCTTAAATATTTTTTATTCCGAAATCCGCATTCCGAAATCCGAAATTATATGACTCCGAACTGTTATGAAATATTAACCTTTCCTGTATAATTCACAATACTGATGGTTTTCGTCTGTCCCCCTCCGGAAACCGTCACAGAACCACCCCCTCCTAATGTTGGTTCCCCAAGAGAATTAAAGGTGATTGTAAAGTTGCCTCCAACCGTAACCCCTGAAGGAAGCTGACCGGTAGAATCAAATGGGCTGGTCGGGTTGAAAGTATAAACCGATATCCCGGAGATGAAGACCACGCTCTTCGAGACTCGGTTCGCCATTGCGAATTCCTGGGCATATCGGATATCGGATGCAATCATGCTTGCCGCTCCCTCCACCGAAGCCTTTGATGTTGTCATGCCGATGTCTAATTTAGCAACCACCACAGCAGAAAGTATCCCAATAATGACCATAACGAGAATGACTTCAATGAGGGTCATGCCCGATTGCGGATCGCGGATTGCGGAATGCGGAGAAAATAATTCGCAGTTAATTTTAAGTTTGGAACATTTGGTATTAATGCTCCGAACTCCCAGCCTGTTCGGCAGGCAGGCGAACTCCGAACTCACCATTTCATATTTATAACCCTTCAACTTCATTTTTCCCTCGAAAGAGTTACTTAAACAGAGAGGCCATGTTCCACCACGGCAGGAAAACAGCCAATGCCAAAAATAAAACAACGACTCCCATAAAAAGTGTTAAAGCAGGTTCAATGTAGGTGGTCATTTTTTTAATCGCAGTTTCAAGTTCAACATCATAGTACTCTGTGATTCTTACCAACATTTCATCGAATGTTCCTGTAGATTCTCCCACGGCCACCATCTGAATAACGAGGGGGGTGAACCTTCCACTCTCCCTCATCGCATCGGCCAAACTCCTTCCCTCTCTAACCTTCCGGCTGATTTCTTCGATAGATTGAGAGAGAATAACATTGTTGATCGTGGTGGAGGTAATCTCGAGGATCTGGAGGATAGGGATTCCACTCCTGTTTAACATGACAAAAGTATGGGTAAATCGAGACAGAGCAGCGATTAAGAAAAGGCGACCCAAAACAGGGATTTTTATTTTAAGTCTATCCCAGAAGACCCTTCCATTTTCTGTCCGGATATAGCGTGTTAACAGGATCGGGATGGACACAAACACTGATAGTACAAGATACCAATAATTTTGAAAGAGGTTATTGGTCCAGATCATCATTTTGGTCGGCAAGGGTAGGGGGGTCTTGAATTGAGCAAAGATCTGAGCAAACCTCGGGATGACAAAAGCGAGCAAAACGATAAATGCGATGACCACCGAAAAGAGTACGATCTTGGGATAACGGGTTGTCTCTTTGACCCTCTGCCGGGTTCTCAATTCCCGATCTGCAAGAGTTACATAGCGATCGAGAGATTCCCCAAGCTTTCCTGAGGTTTCACCCGCCCGGATCATATTGACATAAACAACAGAAAAGACATCTGGATATTTGGACATGGCCCCGAAAAGCGTATTGCCTCCTTCAATCTGGAGACCAATCTCCTCCAGTATCTCTTTAAACCTTTGATTCAATGTCTGCTCTTTCAGACTCCTAAGCCCCGAAAGCAAAGGAAGTCCTGCTTTGTATAATGTGGAAAGCTGCTGACTAAAGACAATCAGTTCTTCTAACTTCACTTTTTTGAATCGTTTCCAAAGGTCCGACAGGTCAAGGGAGGCTGAAACTGCTTCCTCTTCGATGGCAATAGGAAAGTATCCTGTCTCATAGAGGCGATTCCCTGCCAGTTCGATCGTCGGAGCATCGATCGTCCCGTTCATCGCTTTCCCTGATCTATCTCTCACTCTATATTTGAAGGTCGGCATGGGTCATTCCCTTTTAAATTGCGGAATTCGGATTGCGGATTTCGGAATTTTTACTCCGCATTCCGCATTCTGAATTCCGAAATCGAATCGCCTCTTGACCCCTTTCATTTACTGAGATACGCTTTCACCTTTTCCAATAAATAATCCATTTCAAAAGGTTTAGTGATATACTCATCCGCCCCAGTCTCCTTTCCCAGGATTTTATCCTTCTCCTGGGTCTTGGCTGTCAGCATTAAAATAGGGATATGTTTGTATCTTTCATCAAACTTTAATAACCGGCAGACTTTGTAGCCATCCAGTTTTGGTAACATCAAATCAAGAATGATGAGATCTGGATTCTCTTTTCTTGCCTGATTCAGTGCATCTTCCCCATTGTAAGAGACGAGGGTATCAAACCCTTCGATCTCCAATGGGAAACGGATGGTTTCTACTAAATCCACTTCATCATCGACAATTAAAATCTTCTTTGGGCTCATTGCTTAACCTCCTAATCTTTCTTTTGCCAACCGGAAGAGTTCTCCCTTTGATAGGGCTTCTTGAGGGTAGGTAGCTGTCCCCACTTTGATCCTAAGCGGTTTCTCTTGGCCTTCGAGTGGATGTTTTTGGATTTCTTCCCCAATTCGTTGGTGAATCACCTGTGCCCCATTGAGATTCGCCTCACAGAGGGCAGCCAATATTTTTTCTTTCTCCCGTCTCAACAAAATATCTGTCTTCCTGCAGAGACATTGTTTAACCTTCTCTTCCAATTGGTTCAATAAGGCCTCTTTGACTTCTCCGCCTTCATCCAATACCTTGATCAGGAAGAGGGTGAGGGGGGCATCATTTTCCTGGGCCCGCCGGAACTCCTTATCCAGGATGAAGCGAAAGTGAGGTTCCCTTCTCTCACCTTCTGCAAGGGGCAAGGTGAATGTAAACGTGCTTCCTTTTTCTACCTCACTTTCCACCCAGATCTTTCCTTGATGAGCTTCTACCAGTCCTTTTGTGATCGCCAGACCTAACCCAGTCCCGCTCACGGATCGTTGAAGGGAACCTTCCACTTGATGAAATTTTTCAAAGATGGGCTCCAGATGTTCCGGAGGAATTCCGATCCCATTGTCCTCTATAGAGACAGCGACTTTATCGCCATATTCCCCTTCCTTTTCCTTGGAAAGATGTTTAGCCCTGATGATTATTTTTCCTCCTTCAGGTGTGAATTTAATGGCATTACCTATCAAGTTCGTCAGGATTTGTTCAATATTTTCTGGATCTCCATAGACTGCTGGAAGTTGTTCGGAGATTTCCACTTCGATTTGAATCGACTTGACATCCGCTTGCGGTCTCAAAGAAGATGCCGTTAATTCGATGATTCCTTTTAATTCTAAATTCTCGAACTTCAATTCAATCTTTCCCGATTCAATCCTTGAGAGGTTAAGAAGATCGTTGAGAATATTGGTAAGTCGGTTGATATTTCTCTCGGCCATGGAAAGAAATTTTGACTGATTTTCGTTAATTTCTCCGGTCTTCCCACTTAACATCAATTGCACCGCATTTTTAATAGCAGCAAGTGGAGTCCTTAACTCATGGGAAGCGATCGAAACAAATTCAGATTTCATAGCGTCAATCTTCCTCAACTCCTGATTAGCCTTTTCCAATTGGTCGGCGAAGTCTTGAAGTCTGACGAAACGTTGCCTCTCTTCCAAAACTTTTCGGATGCGAATCATTAATTCGTCGAGGCTAAGGGGTTTCATAAGATAATCACTCGCTCCTCGTTTCATTGCTTCCAAGGCCGAGTCAATGGTCCCATGGCCAGTCATCATCATGGTGAGGATCTCAGGTTTTGACCTGGCAATCTCTGTCATTAATTGAAGTCCATCCATCTTTGGCATTTTCAGGTCTGTTAAGACAAGGTCGAAAGATTCTTTCTCTATCTTTTGAAGGGCGTCTTCCCCCGAACTAGCAAGTTCTACATGAAAATTGCCAATACGACTAAGAGCCTTATGGAGGAAGTCCCTAATCTCTTTTTCATCATCCACAACTAAAATTCTGTTTTCCATTTCCTATCCTTTTTCATTGGAAGAGGGATTCTCTTTCCAAGAAAGCCATTCATCTAAGGCGTCTTTTTTGAACCTCCAACTCCCGCCCACCTTACGGCCGGGGATCTCACCATTTTTTGCCAAACGGTAAATGGTTCGAACATGGACGCTCAAATATTCCGCTGCCTCACGAGGTGTCATAATCTCTCTCATAAACTCTCTCCAATTTTAATAAAATTTAATCTCCCCAATTTCCTATCTCCCTATTTAATTATTTGTCGAGCACCTCACGCACCTTATGGGATAGCGTTTTGTGTGAGAAAGGTTTCTGCAAGAAGTAGGTACCGGGTTCCAGCGTGCCCTGGTGCACGATCGCGTTATCCGTATAACCCGAAGTATAAAGTACTCCGATATCAGGTCTTAAACGTTTAAGCTTTTCGGACAATTCTTTCCCGCCCATCTGAGGCATCACGACATCCGTCAGCAAGAGATGGATTTTTTCTCCGGCCTTTTCCTTAGCTACACGCAACGCTTCCTCACCATTCGAGGCTTCCAATACCGTGTACCCTTGCTGA
>Ga0214473_10004025_pt1 | contig 17686 bp, 21 predicted proteins | sample RVTome_7_FD_203509 | JGI IMG/M metagenome (GOLD analysis project Ga0214473, IMG submission 203509) | Soil microbial communities from uranium-contaminated site in the Upper Colorado River Basin, Wyoming, United States - RVT98D197 | ecosystem: Environmental > Terrestrial > Soil > Contaminated >... | reverse complement strand
GCCCCGAATTCGACCGCCTTTTCCGGAACCATCTCAAGGCGGCCTACCGGGAGATGGGGGAAACCTCTCCCGATGCGCTCGACATTCCCATCATCCGGCCCGACCGCATGCCCGCGGGGACCAGCTACCTGCAAAGCCCGAGGATGTATCTGCGGCCTCGAATCAGCGGAAATATCACTTCCTACTTCGAATGGAGCGGCGCCACGCGCTACGTCCCGAATCCCGGCTTCGGGACGATGCACCGGGCCGGGCACGGCATTCTTGCCTGCCTTCATTACGGGTTCGATGAAGCGTTCCTTTACCTGCGGGCCGATTTCAATCCGGCGGTGCACGAGATCGCAACGCCGATCGAGGTGGAATTCCTGTTCCCGGCGAAAAACCGGAAGATCTCCCTGGCCATCGGACCTGCGGACAGTACGTTGGCTATGTCCGCGGGGACTATCGAGGAAACCGCCGACGACAAGGATGCCGGGACGCGGCCGGAAACGATCTCGGCCGCCTTTCAGAAGGTGCTTGAACTTGGGATACCGTTCCAACTGCTTCGTTGCGAAGGAGAGGACACGATCGATTTCTTCATGACGCTTTCCGGAAACGGCCTGATCGGGGAGCGCTGGCCGATGTACGGGACGTTCACGGCGGAATTGCCTGGGAAGGACTTCGAGGAGCGGATGTGGGAAGTGTAGGGCCGCATAGCGGATGAGGAGCCCCGTACCGGAAATTACAGGAATTTGATCTCTTGCGCGGCCGAGCAGACGACGTATATCCGGTCGTTGTTCGAGAGGGAATCGGCCGGCACGAGGAAAAAACCCGCGCGGCCCGGTTTATAGCCTTGCGTAAATCCCACGATCTGTTCCCCGTCATTGAACCGGACGTTGATCTTGCGTCCCGCTACCGGTTTTGACGGTTCGAAGGCCTTCTGTTCCTCGTAGGCGGCGTTTCCCGCCAGGTCCTTGACGAAGAAGACCGCCTTAAGTTCCGAAACCCTGACCTCGACGGGCTTGTCCGATGACGTGACGGTTTCGGTGATGTGGAAAAACTCCTTTCCTGCTATGAAATCGCCGGTGAATCCTTTCAGCTTCCGTCCGTCCTGGTACCGGATCACAATTCGGTTCTGCATGGTCTTTCCCTCACCGTGTCATACGCGAATCCGTCTCCACACGACCGATGATACCACGAGGGTAGAGTCAGTATATTTTCAGAGTGGCATCTTGCTTCACTATGGATGGTCAGCGTCTGGTAATGTATATTATGTCAAATACGAGGGAGAAAAAGAAAATCCTACCGCTTCCTCGAAATCACGAACTTCCAGCCCATGAACAAGGGACTCACCTGCTCCGTCAGCCGGTCGCAGAAATCGCGCACCATCGGGATCCGCTGGAGGTATGGGATCTTCGGGAACAAGCCGGCCGACTGCGCCGGGATGCTTAAAAAATCGAAAAGGAATTCCCGGCTGATCTCGAAGTGGTAATCGACCTCCGTGGTGCGGAACGCGGCCTCCTGGGCGGAAAGACATTCCTGGAGCTCCGAAAACGATACCGCACCGTATTGGTATTTCACCTCGGGAAACGCGCGGGAGACGGCGTCTTTCTGAAGCTCGTCGAACAGCCCGGAATAGAAACTGATGGCGACGACTCCCCCGGGCACGATCAGGCCGCACGCCTGGGCGATCGATTCCGCGTATTTCGGGATAAGAAAGATCGATGCGGTATAAAACACCGCGTCGAAATTGTCATGAAAATAGTTGGAAAGCCGCTCCGCGTCTCCCCGAACGAAATAGATTCCGGGAAGCCCCTTGCAGCGGTCCCTGGCGCGTAAAAGCATCGCATCGGAAAGGTCGATCCCGTAGACGACGGGAGGCCGGGGGAACGCCCGGTACAGCGCAAGTGTGGAAATGCCGGTCCCGCAGCCGACGTCCAATATCCGTTCCGGGAGATCCGGCTCGATCAGCTCGCACAGCCGCCGGGTTAGGTTTTCGAACAGGTGGTGCTTTTCCTCGAAAGCGTCGTAGATCCCGGCGCTCTCGTCGAAGTTCTTCTCGACGGCTCTCTTGAAACGGCTGTTTAAATCCTCCCTTTCCTTCATTCCCGACGCTACACCTTCGCCAAGGGATCGAAGAGCTTCCGGTATTCCTCCATCGCGTACCGGTCCGTCATTCCCGCGATGTAGTCGCAGACGACCCTGCGGATCCCGTCGGTCTTCACCCGGGAATAGATATGGGGAGGAAGCTGCTCGGGACGGTCGCAGTAGGAATGGAAAAGGTCTCCGATGATGCGCCGCGCCTTCTGCTCCATCCGGATAACCCGGTAGTTTCCGTACATTTCCTTCAAAAGAAATTCCTTCAATGCGTCCTTTTTCGCGGAGAATGCGCTGTCGAAGGAAATGCACCGGCTCCGGCACGTGCGTCCTTCGTCGGGAGTCCGGATGTTGTTTTCCACGAGAAGCGCATGGCTCGTTCGGATCAGGTTCTGTGTCAAAGAGGAAATCATATGTGATATCGACCTTGAAAACAGCACATCCTCATCCATTGCCTTATATTTTCCGTACGCAGCGATAAGCGCTTCGCGCCACAACTCCACCGATTCGAGGGAAGCGGGGGTAAGCATCCCGGAGCGCAACCCGTCCTCCACGTCGTGGTTGCAATAGGCGATCTCGTCGGAGATATCAGCCACCTGGGCCTCGAGGCAGGGGAACCCCGGCTCGTCGAACCCGCGCACCGCGGGCGGGTGATCGTACTCCGAGCTGTGCTTGCAGATCCCTTCCCTTACCTCGTAGGAAAGGTTCAAACCGTCGAAATGGGGATACCGCTTCTCCAGGACATCGACGACCCGAAGGCTTTGCAGGTTGTGCTCGAATCCCCCCTCCCCTTCCATCAGCGTGTCCATCACCCGCTCTCCCGCGTGCCCGAACGGAGTGTGGCCCAGGTCGTGGGCAAGGACGATCGCCTCGGTCAGGTCTTCGTTCAGACGAAGGGCCCGGGAAACGGAACGCGCAATCTGGGAGACCTCGATCGTGTGCGTGAGGCGGGTCCGGTAATGGTCGCCCTCGTGGTTGACGAAGACCTGGGTCTTGTATTCCAGCCGCCGGAAAGCGGCGGAATGGATCACCCGGTCCCGGTCCCTCTGGAACACGGACCGGAAAGGGTCTTCCGGCTCTGGATGCTTCCGCCCGCGGGCCCCGCCGCTTTTCACGGCGTACGGCGCAAGTCGCTCCTCTTCCCGGCGCTCGAGCTCCTCCCGCTCAAGCATGGGACTTGACCACGACGCGGTTCTTCCCGGCGCTCTTCGCGCTGTAGGCGGCCTCGTCGGCGTAGCGGACGAGCTGGTCCTCCGTCGCGGCCCCTTCCTCCGCCGTGTAGATTCCGATGCTGACCGTGAGATGAACTTCCCCGGGCACCTGGGGGAGAAAATCGTGCTTCCCCACTTCCGTCTTGATGCGCTCCGCCAGCATGAGGGCGCCGGCGGAGGTCGATTCCGGAAGGATGACCCCGAACTCCTCTCCCCCGTACCGCGCCACGATGTCCGTGGCGCGCGCGCAGTTCCGCAGCATGTCGGCGATCTTTCGCAGCGCCAGGTCGCCCGCGAGGTGCCCGTAACTGTCGTTGAACCTCTTGAAGTCGTCGACGTCGATGAGGAGGAGGGAGACGGAATGGCGGTACCGGCGCGCCCTTTCCAGCTCGCGCCGCAGCTGCTGGTAGAACTCCCGGTGGTTGTACAAACCGGTCAGGCCGTCGGTGATCGACATCTTCCTCATGTTTTCGTGGAGCTCCACCACCTCAAGGGCCATGGAGGCCTCGTTCACGAGGGTAACGATCGGGACGACCGTTTCCCTCGATATTTTCCTGGACTCCTCCCGGGTGCGTACCGCCAGCAGCGCGGTCGGCGAGAACATCTCGCACAGGACGCAGGCCTTCCGCCGTTCCGTGGCGGGGAGGGCGGCGTTGGCGAAGCAATCGTCGAAATGGTCCACCCAGCAGCGGCTGTTCCTTGTAAGGAACGCAGTGCAATCGACGTTCCCGCAGCTCTTCACTTCCGAGCATTTCCCCACCAACTTCCGGGAAACGGGGAGGAGGAAGAAGGGGCCTTCCCCGATCACGGTCTTGTCCTCCGGACAGAACGCATGCTCCGCCAGCGACTGGGACAGGATGGAATTCCCGCTCCAGAACGCGTTCGCGAGCAGCGATCCCTCGTCCCATGCGGGGATGCGGACCATCGACGGACCGGTGGCGATGTCGAAGTCCTCATGGAACGCGAGACATCCGTCCCGGTCGATCACCCCGAGCGCCGCTCCCTGGAACCCGAGCCCGCCCCTCACCCCTTTCTGGAGGGCGTCGAACACCTCCTCGGTGCGGAACGAACCCAGCATCTTCTTGGTGCACCGGTGGTGCGTGATCAGGTCCTGGTGCATCTTCGCCAACTCGATGAGACGCTGGTCCTTCAACAACTGCCGTTCCTGCTGCAGATGCGCGACCTCCGCCGCGAAACGTTCCAGGCATTCCTTGGCCGCATCGGCCGCCGCCAGGGGGTCGGATCCGGACGGAATCGCCTCCCCGTGCTTCTTCATCGTGTCGGAAAGAAGATCCACGGAGTAATCGGCCGGCTTCATGTACCGCAGGTACATCCAGATGAACCCGAATGCGGTCACGTAATGCCTTACGACTTCCGCGGAGGATCGGTCGGAAAACTCGAAAGAAATGAAAATGAGGATGAGGACGACGGTCATGACGAGATCGCTCTTGCGACCGGGAGCCCTAAGTCTTTTCCAGAGCGTTATTTTCACGTTGGACGATTCTCCGTTACATTCTGGTAAATTTTACGCCAAATCCGCCGAAAAGTTTATAAAGACAGGAAAATAATCCATTACGAAACGGTAATCGACACTGCCCGGGGGGGATCGATGGGAAATCATAAGCGGCGAAAGTATCTGATCGACATCCGAACCCAGGGGCCGTTTCTCCTGAAGGTCGGCTCCGTCTGCGCGGGGGGGACCCTGCTCCTCTGCGTGCTCCTCTACTATCTGACGGATGAAGAGCTCGGCCGCAGCTTTTACAGCGTTCACCTCCGGCTTCGCAACACGTGGCAGATCCTCTTTCCCGCCGTGCTGATCAGCGGCGGAATCTCCTTTTTCCTGACGATCGGGACCACTCTTCTGCTCGCCCTTCGGGAATCGCATCGCCTCGGCGGACCGATCTACAAGTTCAACGTCCTCTTTTCCCGCCTCGAGGCCGGATACTTCGGCACCGATTTCCACTTCCGCCACGGCGACCTGCTCTACAGCCTGGGAGAATCGTACCGGACCGCGCTGCAGGCGAACCGGGAGCGGATCGCCGCCGTTCAGGAACTGATCCATTCCGCGGATCTGCTGGCGCAGGATCTGCAGTCGAAGTTTCTCCTGATCCCCCTCCCGCCGGAGGAAAGGTCCGCGCTGGAAAAATCGCTGGAGGTGGTCGTCCGCCTCCGCGAGGTCTCGCAGACCCTCGATCCGGGGGACGCGTGATCCGAAAGGCGCTGCTCGTCCTTGCGGCATTCGCCGCGTATGCCGCGTTCTACGCGGCATTCGCGTGGTGGCGCACCGACGCCTCCAACTCCGCGAATCCGCATGCGTTCATGAAGGACCCCGCCCGCTGCAGAGAGTGCCACATGGAAAACCGGCCCGTTGCGGGCCGCCCGTACGCGATGATGAACTTCCGGAAGGACATTTACAGCCTGTGCGTCTCCTGCCATCCTTCGCAGATCGCCCATCCCGTCGACATCGCGCCGGGAAGCGGTCGGGGGAAGGACCTCCCCCTGGACATCGACGGCACCATGACGTGCATCACGTGCCATGCCCCCCACGCGCCCGCCTTCTCCAACCGCCGCCACACGGGCCGCACGCTGTTCGAGAAGGCAAGGGATGCCGCCTTCCCGTTCCTCCCCGGAAAGTACCGGACGTATTTCCTGCGGATTCCCAGCCCCGCCGGAGAGATCTGCGAATCCTGCCACCGGCTCCGGAACATGAAGTCCCGCGTCGATGTTGCGGCGGTCGATCCCGCGCAGTATGCCGGGGCAAGGGCCTGCGCCTCATGCCACCCGGAGGCGTACCGCCGATGGGAACACACCGCCCACGCGCGGATGCTGCGCAATCCGCGAAGGAACCCGGACGCCGTGCTCGCGCAGTTCACGGAATCCTCTCCCCTGCTCTCCTCCGAAATCGCCTACGTCATAGGAAGCAGGAACGTCCAGAGGTTCATCAGCCGCAAGGGGGACGCGCTGGTGGTCCGCACCCCCATCTGGCTGGTCCGCTCGAAAAAGTGGAATCTCATGTACTGGCGGGAGATGGACTGGCTGAAATCGTGCGCGGGCTGCCATACCACCGGGTACAACCCCTACCTTCGCAAGTATGCGGAGGAGGGAATCGGCTGCGAGGCGTGCCACGGGCCGGGAAAGAAGCACGCCTCCACCGCGAGCGCCGCCGACATCGTGCACCCCGGGAAACTCTCCGAGCCGCGCCGCTCCATGATCTGCGAATCGTGCCACACCACCGGCCACGACGCGACCGGCGAATACAGCTTCCCCGTCGGGTTCGTTCCCGGGGCGGACCTGCGGCAATACTTCCAGGGGCTGACGCCCAAGCCCGGGCAGGACGACACCTCCTTCAAGGGAAACGACAGCTACGTGGACCGCCACGCCCAGTATCTCTTCTGGCGCTCCCGGATGCTGCTCGTGGAAGGCGAAACGTGCGACCTCTGCAAGAATTTCCGGGTCGGGCGGAAAGAAGCGGCAAGCAACGGGCCGAAGAAGATGACGGCGCAGGAATTCTGCCTTTCCTGCCACGACGGGACGGTCCTCCCCTCCCCGCGGGGCCATTCCCGTCAAGGGATCGAGAACACCCCCTGCCTGTCCTGCCATCCCCCCGAGCGCAACCGGAACGGGGAGGTCACCATCCATGACCATCGCTACATCCCCGGCGAATCGATGGCGAAAAACGACTTTATCCCCGCACCGGATTTCCGTAGCATCTGTTACGGGTGCCATCCCTCTCCCGCGAAAGGAAAATAAAGACGACATGAAACGCATCGCGGCCTCTCTCGTCTGCATTTTAGTGCTGGCTTTCTTTGCCCCAACCGCCCATGCGCTGTGCGTGGAGGTGGGGAAGGAAGTACCGGACATCCGTCTTCCGAAGCTCGACGGAGGGACGCTTTCGCTCTCCGGCCTCCGGGGAAAAATCGTTCTCCTTGCCTTCTGGGCATCGTGGTGCCCCCGTTGCGAGGAGGAACTGACCTTCCTCCAGGGAGTCTACAAGACGAGTCCGGATATCGTCGTCGTCGCCATCAACCAGGAAAGCCAGAACATCTCCCGGGCGCATATCGAGCGGATCCGGAACACCCTCAAGGAATGGAAGATCGATTTTCCCGTGCTCGTCGACAAGAAACTGGAGGCCTGGAACGCCTTCTGCATCAACGCCCTTCCGACCAGCATCATTCTCGACAAGAAGGGAGTGGTCCGTTTCGCGGAGCCGAATTACTACTGGGCGTCGCAGGATAATATCGCCGAAGTGATCACGGCGATCCGTTTGGGGAAGTAGCGATGCCGTCGCCGCCGGCCCGGGTCGTCGGAGCGGCGCTCCTTGCGCTCCTCCTGTCCGCGGGCGCGATCTCCATCGCGGCATCGACCGGCAAGCAGACGGGTTTGAGACCTCTTCTCCGGCCCGGGGAAAAGGCGCCCGCCTTTACCCTTTCGGACATCGACGGGAAGCGGGTTACCTATCGCCCGGCAGGCAGGAAGCCCTCGTTGGTCGTGTTCTGGTCCGCATTTTGCCCGCTGTGCCGCGAGCTGACCCCGTTCCTGAACGACATCGCCCGGCGACACGGCGGATCGGTCCGGATCGTGAGCGTGAACCTCGACGGGAAACGTTTTTCGCACGCGGTGCAGGCGTTCGCAAGGGATTCCGGCATCGCTTACCCGGTCCTTTACGACGATCTCCGCGGCGATTTTTTCATCGCATCGGATCCGTATGGCATCGAAAAGACGCCGACGGCCGTGCTGGTGGACGCGGGCGGTACGGTTCGGGCGGCATACGTGGCGGAAGGGATTCGTGAAATGATCCGGAACTTCGAAACCGCCGTTTCCGGTCTAAAAAAAGGAACGGGCGTAAAGAAGTAGCCTGCGCGCGTCGGCCCCCGACGCGGAAAACCATCCTTTGTACACCGAAACGGCGCCCTTCCATCCGGCCGCCGTTCCGGGCGCCAGCAGGCAGGGAATCCATAACAGAAGCGATAAGAACACGATCGCCCCGGAAAAAAGGCGGCCGCTTCTCTTCACGTCCGGTTGTCCCCTGAATAATCCTTCCGCCGAGAACAGGAGGTGCATGGAGAATAAGAAGGAGGCCAGGGCAAGGTAGACGTCCGGAACCCACGGAGAGGCGGAGCGAAGGAGAACCGCGGCGCATCCCGCGGCCACGCTGTACAGGGGGAAGATGTAGGGCGCAAGGTCGATGATCACGTTCGTGCGGTCGATCACGACCTTCCCGCCGTCGCGGGAAGTGATGTGGAACGAATGGACTTTCCGCAGGAAGATCTTTGCGGCGATCAGATGGGAAAATTCGTGGGCCCAGAGATACATTCTCTCGGGCTTCCTGATGACGACATGCGCAACAAGATACAGCGCCGCTCCTCCCAGAAGGATCCATCCCTCCTCCCTTGTGTACAGGAGGGCCGCCTGCGCCGGGAAGCCGTAAAGAAGGATGCCGAACAGGATGAGAAGTGGTATCCCCGCGAGAGAAAAGAGAAATACTCTCAATAAAAGCTCTCCGAAAACCAAAGGAAACCGTATTTTATCGAGTCGATAAACCGTATATTTATTATTCCCATCTGACTGGTTTACATTTTTATAACGTTATGCTATTTTCTGTCAAAATCGCTTGGCAGGAGACCTTCCTCATTTGGAAGCACTTCCGAATATCTTGAAAACCCGTGACCTGGCGATAATCCTCGACATGAGCCCCGACGCCGTGAACGACATGGCCCGCAAAGGTCTCCTCAAGGGGTACAAAAGCGGCAACCAGTGGCGTTTCCGGCGGAAGGACATCGAGAGGTTCCTCGGAAAAGAACAGAGGAAGATGGCGCCCCCGGGGTGACTCGAACACCCGGCAAACGGTTTAGGAAACCGCTGCTCTATCCGCCTGAGCTACGGGGGCGTATCCCCGACGTTGCGTTCCGCTTCCCTACTCGTTGAACTTCAGCAGGGAAAACACCTTCCGCCCTTTCAGTTTCTCGCGTCCCTTCAGGTCCGTCAATTCGGCCAGGAAACAGCACTCCACGATTTCCGCCCCCAGCTTGTCCAGAAGGCCCGCCACGGCGGCCATGGTCCCCCCCGTCGCGAGCACGTCGTCCGCCACGATCACCCGCATCCCCGGGCGGATGGCGTCTGCGTGGATCTCCAGCCGGTCCTTCCCGTACTCCAGGTCGTACGTCGCGGACACGGTGCGGAACGGCAGCTTCCCCTGCTTTCTCACCAGGAGAACGCCCGTGCCCAGCTTGTACGCCATCGCCGCTCCCATGATGAAGCCCCTCGCTTCCACGCCCACGACCGCGTCGATCCCTTCGTGGAAGTGCCGATGGGCCATGAGATCGATGGCCCGCTGGAAGGAGGAAGGGTCCGACAACAGCGTGGTGATGTCCTTGAACTGGATCCCCTTCTTCGGGAAGTCCGGGATGTTCCGTATCCGTTTCTTCAGCTGCTTCATTTCGGCGTATCCGTCTCCCTGATATATTCTCCCGGATCCACGGCCCGATCCCCTACCCGGATCTCGAAATGGAGGTGAGGGGTGGTGGCGTTTCCGGTTTTACCGACGGTTCCGATCAGCCCCCCCGCCGGAACCGCATCACCGGATTTTACCTGAATTTCCCGCAAATGTCCGTACAGCGTTGTGATCCCTCTCCCGTGGTCCAGCGCGGCCGCGTTCCCGTATCCCTTCCACTGGTCTCCGGCGTAGAAAACAAATCCGGATTCCGCCGCGCGCACCGGCGTGCCTTCCGTCGCAAGGATATCCACGCCGCGATGCTGACGTCCCTGCCGCCCTCCGAACCCCGAGACGATCTTTCCTTCCACCGGCCACTGAAACCGCCGCAGTGCGGAATCCACGGCGTCCGCTGGAGGGCGGATCCCCGTTCCGCCCGCGCATCCGATAAAAAGAGCGGCGAAAGCGCACAGGAGAAAAAGATTCCGGATCAGTCGGGGAATCCGCATTGCCCGATGAGGGGCACGAACCGGCACCCGCCCAGGAAATCCTTCCGCATCTTCCCCGATTCCTTCGTCACGCGGACCAGTTCCTGCTCCCACCTTCCGCCGATAGGAAGCACCGCGATCCCGCCTTCGGCGAGCTGCTCGAACAGGGGCGGCGGAACGCTCGGCGCCGCGGCGGTGACGAGGATCCGGTCGAAGGGCGCCTCATCGGGTATCCCCAGGGTGCCGTCCCCCGTCCGGAAGCGCACGTTCTCCACGCCCAGCTCCCGAAGGATCCTTTCCGCGGAAGATTGGAGGGAGGCGATCCGCTCGACGGTGACCACTTCCCTTGCCAGCCGGCACAGGATGGCTGTCTGGTACCCGGAGCCCGTTCCGATTTCCAGCACCTTCTCCGTCCCGGCAAGCGCAAGGGCCGCGGTCATTTCCGCGACGATGTACGGCTGGGAAATCGTCTGGCCTTCCCCGATGGGAAGCGGCCCGTCGTCGTGGGCCCGCTCCAACAGGAAGGATGGGACGAAAAGGTGCCTTGGGATCTCTTCCATCGCGGCGAGGAGGCGCTCGTTATGGATCCCCCGGGCCCGGATCTGTTCCGCCACCATCCGGCGGCGCTTCGCGGCGAACGGGTCCTTACCCCTCATATCTCACCGGGGTTCGTAATGAGGGATTACCATTTCCAGCGGCGGAGCGCGCGCATGGAAGCGTAGTTCGTGAGATCGAGGTGGATCGGGGTCACCGAGATGCAGCCCTGCTCCACCGCCTCCAGGTCGGACCCGGGGATATCCTCGCGGCTCGGGATGTCCCCGCCGATCCAGTAATATTTCCTTCCCCGCGGGTCCTTCTTTTCCACGATTGCGTTTCCGTAGATCCGCTTCCCCTGCCGGGTGATCCGTATGCCCCGCACCTCTTCCGCCGGAATATTGGGAAGGTTGATGTTCAGGAACGTGTCCTTGGGAAGCCCATGCCGCAGCACTTTCCGGGCGGCGTTCAGGGCGAACGCAGCGGCGTCGCCGAACCGGAACCGGCTCCGGGAAGCCAGTGAAACGGCGATCGACGGGATGCCCAGAAGCGTCCCCTCCATCGCCGCGGACACCGTCCCGGAGTACGTGATGTCGTCCCCCATGTTCGCCCCCTTGTTGATTCCGGAGGCGACGAGGGCCACCTTCTTCTTCCGCAGGATCCGGTTCACCGCGAGGTTCACGCAATCGGTCGGGGTCCCGTCCACGGCGTAGACGCGGTTCTCCAGCTTCTCGATGCGAAGCGGATGCGCAAGGGTCAAGGCGTGGCTGGCGGCGCTTCGTTCGCGGTCGGGGGCGACCACGTACACCGTCCCCAATGCGCGCAGCGTTCCGGCGAGGGCCGCGATCCCCTCCGACCGGACGCCGTCGTCGTTGCACACCAGGATTATGGGCGGAGAATGCTTCAAGGCGTTTCGGGCGGACTACGGAAAACGAAAATGGTCGGGGCGACTGGACTTGAACCAGCGGCCCCTTGCACCCCATGCAAGTGCGCTACCAGGCTGCGCTACGCCCCGACCCAGGGAAAGCATCTTACCCGTACCCCCTGCCGTTGTCACGCCAAATTTGCTTCCACTACATGGTAGCATCATGCGCGTCCGAAATCGTCCTCGATCCTTTCGATGTCGTCCTCGCCGAAGTATTCCCCCCGCTGCACTTCGATGATGACCAGGTTTGTTTTGCCCACGTTCCGGACGCGGTGGATCGTGCCCACCGGGATATCGACGGAAGACCCCGCCTTCACGGAAACCTGCCTGGTTCCGCGCGTCACAATCCCTTTCCCGGAAATCACGTGCCAGTGCTCGGTGCGGAGTCGATGCCGCTGCAGGCTCATCCGTTTCCCCGGCAATACGACGAGACGTTTCACCTTGTGGTCCTTCTCGTCGGAAAGCACGGTGAAGGTTCCCCATGGGCGATTGCCTTCATCGTCCGTTTTTCGCAATCGGCGGGAGGGTGTGGATGGACGCGGGTTAATGACTCAGCATCTCCCGGATCTTCCCCAGGTCCTTCTTCACGCGTTGGAGGAGAACCTTGTGGCTCTTTTCTTCCAGACCCAAATCGAGCTGTTTGGTATTTTTCTTCAACGCATCCTTTAACTTCTTCTTCGCCCCCTCGATGGTAAACCGCTCCTCGTAAAGGAGCCGCCGGATTTCCACGAGGGTATCCAGCTCCTGGCGTTTGTAGACGCGATGCTTCGAACGGTTTTTCGATGGGGTCAGCCGGAATTCCGATTCCCAGAAACGGACGACGTAGGGCTGCACGCCCAAGATCTCGCTGACCTCTCCGATCTTAAAGTAAAACTTGTCCGGAATCGCGGGCCTCGTCACGCCTGCCCCTGGAGGTCGTTTCAGGACTTCTTATCGTTGATGTGCGCTTTCAGTATCTGGCTGGGCCGGAACGTAAGCACCCGCCGCGCCGTGATCTGAATGTCGTCGCCGGTCTGCGGGTTACGGCCCTTCCGCGGACGCTTGTCGCGCAGAATGAAGTTGCCGAAGCCGGAGATCTTGATTTTCTCTCCGCTTTTCAGGCTGGTTTTCATCGTATCGAAAATCGCTTCCACAATATCCTGCGACTCCTTCTTCGACAGCCCGCCGACCTTTTCGTAGACGATCTCGACCAGTTCCGCCTTCGTCATGCAGCCCTCCCTCCCGGCTCGTCTTACGACGTGCGAATTTTGCCGCCGAAGCGATTCTCCAATAAATTTACTATTTTGGTATGTATACTATTTACGTCGGCATCCGTCAAGGTTCTGTCCAGCGGTTGGATTTTCACCCGAATCGCTACGCTCTTTAACCCCTGGCCGATCTTTTCCCCCGTAAATATGTCGAATACCGTGGCCGATTCGATTTCCTCCGCAAGCGCGGACACCATCGACAGGACATCCCCCACGGGAACCTGTTCGGAAAGGATACACGCAATGTCCCGGATAACGGGAGGATATTTCGACAGCGCCCGATATTGCGCCTCCGGCGGCCTGGCGCGGGTCGCCGCTCCGATCCGGATCTCGCCGTAAAATACCGTGCCGGGAATCTCGAGCGCCGCGGCAAGCTCCCGGCGGACCACTCCAAGCCATCCCACGGTTTCCCCATCCTTCAATATTTCCGCCGCTTTCCCCTGGGAAAGGAACGGCTTCGCGACCGTCGGCACGAAATGGACGGGAGTTGCGCCAAGGAATGACAGGAGGGACTCGGCAACCCCCTTCGCGTCGAAAAGGTCAAGCGCGCTTTGCCCTCCGCTCCAGTTTTCCGGAAGACGCCTTCCGTACAGGACGAATCCCAGGCGCGGTTCCTCGAAATGACCATCCGTGAACGACTTTCCGAACGCCTTGCCCGTTTCGAACAGCCGGATGTCCTCGACGAACCTGCGGAGGTTCGAAGCGACGTTGTGGAGCATCCCCATCAGAAGGTGGGGACGCATCATCGTCGTATCGTCCGAAATCGGATTCGTAAGCCGCATGGCGTCCGAAGGGTCGAATCCCAGCAGGGATGCGTACTGTTTCCATTCCTTTTCCGGCACGAAGGAGAAGTTGATCGCCTGGGTGAACCCCTGGCTCCGGAGGAACTCGGATGCATCCTCCGTGATTTTCACGAACCGGTCGTCCGGCGAAAATTCCGGTGCGCCGGATTCCGGGTAGGTCGTGGGGATCTTGTCGTACCCCGTGATGCGCGCCACTTCCTCCACCAGGTCGATCTCCCGCTCGATGTCGAACCGGTGCGGAGGCACGGCGACGCTCCACCTCCCCTCCCCCTCGTTCCGGACGGGGAATTCGAGCCGGCGGAAGACTTCCGCGCACTCGTCTCCGGTGCAATCCCTGCCCAGGATCCGCCCCGCCCTGGCCGGCCGGAACGGCACGGACCGCGAAAAATCCTTTCCTCCCCCCACGTCGAACGTGCCCCGGGCCACGGTAAAGGAGGCGAACCGTGAGAGAAGGGACACCGCGCGGTCGGCGGCGTACATTGTCCCGCCCGGGTCGACCCCGCGTTCGAACCGGTAGGAAGACTCGGTGGACAGCCCGAGCCGCCTCGACGTCCAACGGATGGAGGCGGGCGCGAAATGCGCGCTTTCGAAGAGGACTCGCCGCGTCGTGGGAAGAACCTCGGTATTCTGCCCTCCCATCACTCCCGCAACCGCCACGGGCCCATCGCCGTCCCAGATGAGCAGCATCTCCGGAAGGATCTCCCGCGCGGCTCCGTCCAGGGTGACATAGCTTCGGGGGATACCCGATCGCTTTACGTCGATCTTCCGGCCCGCCAGGCGGTCCAGGTCGAAGGCGTGCATCGGCTGGCCCAGTTCCAGAAAAATGTAATTCGTGATATCGACGATGTTGTTGATCGGCCGGACGCCGCAGAGCGAAAGGCGCCGCTGCATCCAGTCCGGAGACGGGGCGATCGTCACGTCGGCGATCGCGCGGGCGGAATACCGGGGACAGAGATCCGCGTCGGTCACCGCCACGGAAGCGAAGTCCCCGATGGGCAGGCCGCTCTCCCGGATCGGCGCCTCGGGAACGGAGACCTTTTCCCCGGTGATGGCGGCGACCTCGCGCGCCACCCCCAGGACGCTCAGGCAATCTCCCCGGTTCGGCGTGATCTCGACTTCCAGAAGCCAGTCCGAAAGTCCGATGGCGTCCGCCAGGGGTTTCCCCAGCCCGGTTTCGGGAGGGAGGATCATGATCCCCGCCGATTCCTCCGACAGGCGCAGCTCCATTTCCGAGCAGAGCATCCCCTCCGACGCCTCTCCCCGGATCTTTGCCTTCTTGATCTCCATTCCGTTGGGAAGTTTCGCGCCCGTGCGCGCCAGCGCCACGACGTCGCCCTGCTTCATGTTCTTCGCGCCGCAGACGATGGGGTATTCCCGGGTCCCGTCCGTCACGCGGCAGAGCGACAGCTTGTCGGCGTTGGGGTGCCGCCCCTGCGCCAGGATCTTCGCCGTGACGACGTTGTCCAGCCCTTCTCCCAGGAAACGACAGGAGGAGACCTCTACCCCCGCCATCGTGAGGGCATCCCCGATTTCCGCGGCGGAAAGCCGGGTGTCCACGAATTCCTTGAGCCAGGAATAAAGGATTTTCACTCGCGCCTGCCCCTGATCGTTCTTCCCTGCGGCTAAAACTGCGAAATGAAGCGGATGTCGTTCTCGAAGAAAAGCCGGATGTCGTTGATGCCGTGCCGCAGCATCGCGATCCGCTCCACGCCCATCCCGAAGGCGAACCCGGTGTACTCCTCCGGGTCGTACCCGACGAAGCCGAAGACGGAGGGATCGATCATCCCGCACCCCAGGATCTCCAGCCATCCGGAATCCTTGCAGACCCGGCAGCCGGCCCCGCGGCAGATGACGCATCGGATATCGACTTCCGCCGACGGCTCGGTGAAGGGGAAGAAGCTCGGCCGGAACCTCAACGGCAGCTCGGACCCGAACATCATCCCGCAGAACTCGGTGAGCAATCCTTTCAGGTCGGCCATGGTGACGCTCCGGTCGACGGCGAACCCTTCCACCTGGTGGAACATCGGGCTGTGGGTGACATCGGAATCGCAGCGGTACACCGCGCCCGGCGCGATCACCCGCACGGGAGGGCGCATCCCCTCCATCGTCCGGATCTGGATGGGGGAAGTGTGCGTTCGAAGGACCAGGTCCATCTCCGGCCAGTCCATGTAGAAGGTGTCCTGCATGTCCCGGGCGGGATGGTCCTTGGGGATGTTGAGGGCCTCGAAGTTGTAGTAGTCCTTCTCGATCTCCGGGCCTAAGCGTACGGAAAACCCGAGGCGCTGAAATACGGAAACGATCTCGAACAGGGTCCGTGAAACCGGATGGCGGTGCCCGATGGCCGGTGCTCTGCCGGGCAGCGTAACGTCCAGCCGGCCGCTCCCCTCCCTCGCGAGCCGCTCCTTTTCGCGGATTTCCTCGAGGCGCGCATCGAAGGCGGACTCGAGCGTCCCTCTCGCCTCGTTGGCGGCCGCCCCGATCCGTTTTTTTTCCTCGGCCGGAAGGTAGGCGACGGTCTTCAGGATCTCGGAAACCGCGCCCTTCTTCCCGAAATATTTCCCCTTGGCGTCGAGGAGATCGCTCTCGCTCGCGGCCGCGGAAATGGCGCGCAATCCCGCTTCCTGCAGCTCCTTCAAACGGTCGGACGGGTCAGTCAACCGATGGCCGCCTTATCACCCGATGGCTGCCTTGGCCGCATCCGCCAATGCGCGGAACCCGGGGACGTCGTTGATCGCGAGGTCCGCCAGGATCTTCCGGTCGACCTCGATCCCCGCCTTCTTCAGCCCGAAAAGGAACTGGCTGTAGGAAAGCCCGTTTTCCCGGGCCGCGGCATTGACCCGAATAATCCAGAGGGAGCGGATCTCCCGCTTCTTGTTCCTGCGGTCGCGGTAGGCGTACCGCAACGCGCGGGCGACCGTCTCCTTCGCCGTGCGCAGCAGGCTGCCGTGCCCTCCGCGGAACCCTTTCGCCAACTTGAAGATCTTGCGTCGCTTCTTGTGTGAATGTACGGCTCTTTTTACGCGTGGCATCTCGGTATTCCTCTCTCTTTTCTCTTAGAGATACGGCAGCAGGCGCCGGATCGACTTCTCGTTAGCCGAATCGACCAATGCGCTCTTGCGCAGCCCCCGCTTCCTCTTCCGGTTCTTGGTGCATAAGATGTGGCTTTTCCCCGCTTTGGCGCGCTTGATCCCGCCAGACCCCGTCGCGCGGAAGCGCTTCTTCGCGCCCCGGTTCGATTTCATCTTCGGCATTATTTCCCCTCCTGTTTTTCCGCCGGTGCGGGAGGCGCTGCCGGCGCCGGTTTGGGCGCCCCCCCCGTCGTCGCCGGCCGTTGCCCGGAAGCGGCGGCCGGCGGACCGGTTGTCTTTTTCTTGTGCGCCGTGGGGGAAACGACCATCATCATCGTTTTCCCCTCCATCTTCGGAGGCGACTCGACCTTGGAAAGGTCGCCGACCGCGTCGAGCACGTGCTTAAGCACCTCGAACCCGCTCTGGGAAGCGTAGGTCAGCTCCCTTCCGCGGAACCGCACCGTCACCTTGACCTTGTCGCCTTCCTCCAGGAATCTGCGGATGTGCTTGATCTTGACGTTCAGATCGTGATCGTCCGTCTTCGGCCGGACCTTGATCTCCTTGACCTGGATCACGGTCTGCTTCTTCCTGGCCTCCTGCTCCCGCTTGCTCTGCATGTACTTGAACTTCCCGTAATCCATGATCCGGCAAACCGGGGGCGCCGCGGCGGGCGCCACCTCCACAAGATCGAGGTCGAGGGCGCGCGCCCTCTGCAACGCATCGTTGATGGAAACGACTCCCAACTGTTCGTTGTTGACTCCGACCAGCCGCACCTCCGGCACATGGATCTGCTCGTTGATTCTGGATTCCTTGCTGATGGCTCCCTCCTTTAGTTTGTGGTTTGTTCCGCTTCGACCCGAAGCCTCTCGATGAATTCCTCCAGGGACATGGGAGGCAACTGTTCCCC
>Ga0214473_10004024_pt1 | contig 17687 bp, 17 predicted proteins | sample RVTome_7_FD_203509 | JGI IMG/M metagenome (GOLD analysis project Ga0214473, IMG submission 203509) | Soil microbial communities from uranium-contaminated site in the Upper Colorado River Basin, Wyoming, United States - RVT98D197 | ecosystem: Environmental > Terrestrial > Soil > Contaminated >... | reverse complement strand
ATCCCTGCCCGTGCGGCAGCGGGCGGGTGTTCGGCGCTTGTTGTGGGGGGGTGGGTTGGGGACGGTGATGGTATGATTCAACCCGGTCGCAACCAGCCCTGCCCGTGTGGCAGCGGAAAGAAGTTCAAGAACTGCCACGCCAGGGCCATGCAGGTGGCGGCATCGGGCCCGGACCTCACCTGGAAGCGCATCCGGCGCGCGCTGGACGGCTTTCCGGACATGATGTTGCGCTTCGTCCGGAGCGTCTACGGCCCGGACGCGCTCCACGAGGGGTGGGAGGAGTTCGACGTCTGGCGGGACGGTCCAGGGTTCGATCCGGACACGCCGCACATGCAGGTTTTCATGCCCTGGTTCTTCCACCACTGGGCCCCCGATCCGCATGGCACCGACATCACGGACGCCACCCTGCATGACCGCTCTCCCACCGCGGTGCTGCTCGAGCGGCGCGGCCGCCGCCTCGATCCCCTGTTGCGGCGCTATCTGGAGGCGTGCGTAGCCACCCCGTTCAGCTTCCACGAGGTCCTCCATTGCCAGCCCGGCGTGGGGTTCCGCGCGCGGGACATCTTCCTGGGCGGCGAACGGGAGGTGCTCGAACGATCGGCCTCGGAGACCATGGAAGTGGGAGGCGCCTTCTATGGCCTGCTCGTCACGTGCGACGGCGTCACGCTCATGGAGGCCTGCGGCCCGCTTTCCATACCGCCCGCTGAAAAGATCTCCCTCATCGAGCTGCGGGAGCGGATCTCCGGAGGCACGGCCGAAGTGACGGCGGAGATGCTGGCGGACTGGAACATCGAGTTGCGGGACGCTTACCATGAGCTCACCGAATGGCTGATGGACCCGCCCATGCCCGAGATGCACAACACGGAGGGCCACGATCTCGTCTTTCACACGCTGACCTTCGAGATCGGCTCCGCGCAGGAAGCCTTCGACGCACTGAAGCATCTGGCCAATTGTGACCCGCCGGAGGAGGTGGAGGAGGCCGCACAGCGGGACGAGGAGGGGCGGGTCGAAGCGGCGGTCTTCTCGTGGACGGACGAGACCACCGTCCTCGGCCACATCGAGATCTCAGGCACGCGGCTGGTGATCCAGGTAAACTCGGCCGAGCGCGCGGCTCGCTTCCGCGCCATCATGGAGGGGGCCCTGGGCACCAAGGCCCGGCACGTGGATACCGAGGTGCAGCTCCTGGAGGAGGAACTGGCGAAGCGATCAGAAGAAAGCGAGCCGGAGCCGCCGGATGAGCTCGACCTCACCGACCACCCCGAAGTGCGCCAACACCTCGAGGAGATGATGGCCACCCATTACGAAGCGTGGGTCGCCGAAAAGCTCCCCGCCCTCGGCGGCCTCACCCCCCTGGAGGCCGTCCAGGACCGGGCCGGACGCGAGAAGGTGGCGGCCCTCGTGGATCAGCTGGCCCGGGACGGCCGGCGCATGGAACCGCCCCTCCCCGAGGCCATCATCACGAAGCTGCGCCAGCGTCTCGGCCTGGCGTGACGGCGAGCCCATGTTGATGCCGGGCCCGTCCGCACCGTCCGCCGCCCGCAGGAGCACACCGCCGACCGGAGCCCGCCATGCGATTTCGGGAGGAGTACGCCGACCCTGATGAGGCCGAGCTTAGCCACCTGGTGGAACTGGTGGTGGACCTCTGCCACGTCACGCCCACCGTCCCCCGTTCGCTCATCCAGGAGACCCTGGCCTACGGCCCGGCCGCCGTGCGAGAACTGATGTTCACGTACGAGTTCCTGCGCCCGTGCTGGACGGGAGGGGAGGATGATGAGGATGATGAGGAGGAGGAGGAGGAGGAGGGGGACGAGGAGTGGGAGGACGGGGAGGAGAGCGCGGAGCTCTCGGAAGAAATCGAGGCGGATCTCGATGCCTTGCCATGGGAGCGGAAATACCTCTTCCTGGCCCTGATACTCCTGGAGGACAGAGAGTCGGCGGATCTATCCTTCTGGCCGCTGGTGGCGCTGGCCGTCTCCAGGTCCGAGCTGACCATTCCCGCCTTCCGCGACGTGCTGGAGAGGGCGGACCCGCGCCCCGCCCTGGCGGTCCACATGTGGATGGCCGCCGACGGGCTGGCGCGCGTGGGGGAGCCGGCCGTGGACACGCTGGCGGACTGCGTCCGGAGCCCCGTGAAGCTGACGCGGATGTGGAGCTACGCGGCGCTGGGATGGATGGAGGACCGAAGGTCGCTTGATGTGTTGATGGATGCGGCGCGCACGGAGATGGAGGTGCCGGACGCGGCGGCGTTGGCGCTCGGCAGCCGGCGTGCCGCCGTGGCCATCGATCTCGTGGAGCAGCTCCTCGAGCGCTGCCAGCCATGGCAGGCCGTGGCGGTGCGGGCGGCACTCGTGGATCTGCGCAGCGAGCGGCCGCCGACCGGACCGCGGCACGAGGACTGGCGCCTCCGCTACCGTGTGGACGCCGTGACCGGGATGATCGGCCCGCCCGTTGCCCTGGCGCTGCACAGCCTTCACATGGAGGCCGCAGAGGGCCCGATCGAGCCGTGGGAGGGCGATCCGGTAGAGGAGGCGGTGGCCACGCTGGAGGGTGCGCGGTCGTGCGGCGGCTGCGGCCGCGCCATGTGGAAGCCGACCGGTTATCCGGTCTGTCCGGACACCGCGGCGGCGATTCCTTACATGCAGTATGCCTGGCTGCTCAGACAGAAGAGTGAGGGCGCGCCGGACATGACGGCGGCGCTGGACGAACTGGACTGGCAGGCGGCGTTGCTGTGGATGGCCAGCCAGCCAGGCGACGAAGTGGACTGGGAGGAGCGCGGCGGTGACTTCGGGGGGCCCGAGGCGGCGCGGGGGTGGCTGCCGGTGATGCGCGGCGCGTGCGCGTGGCTGCTGGCGCGGGGCATCGAGGACATCGACGAGGCGCTCGCGTGCCTCGCGGCCGAGGCGCTGGCGCTCGCCAGGGAGCACGGCGATCCAGCGGGCGTCGAAGCCCACCTGGCCATCCGCATCGTACGCATGCCGCCGGAGCACTTCCTCGAGCGCGGGGACCCCTGCCCGTGCGGCAGCGGGAGGTCGTTCGGCGGGTGTTGCGCGGGTGGGGGCCCGACGGGGTAGCGCACGGCGCCGGCCCCTCAGGTAGACGTCATCACCTCGAAATGCCGCCCCACATGCGCAATGATGAAGCGCGGCTCGGTGGGGACGCGCGAAGTGAAGTAGATGCGCAGGCAGCGGCGGGGGTCGTAGGTGGCGCCCAGGGCAATGTGCTCCACCGCCTCCACGGCGGTTCCGCCCGCGTCGGTGAAGAGGTACTGCTCCCGTAGCCGCCCCGAGGTGCTCCTGGCTATGCCGGGGCGGTAGTCCACGCCCAGGTCGCGGAAGGCCTCGCGGAGTGAAGTGCCCAGCACGCCGTCGCGCCGCTGCCTGGCCACGCGGGCCATGGCGTCCAGCACCGCCCGCACCCGCTCCGGGTCCTCGAAGGGGCTCTCGGCGGCGGAGGTACGGGCCGAGTCCAGGAAGACCAGGGCGTCGGCGTGGGCCTCGGCGGCGCCCTCCACCACCTCCACGAGGGTGGTGCGCCCCTCGTCCTCCTCCTCCGCGGCGGGATCGGGGGTGCCCGCCTCTCTCGCGGCGTCTTCCGCGGGCTCATCCCCGGCCAGCGCCTCCCCGAGGAACTCCTCCAGGCGCCCCAGGCGTCGCTCGATGGCGCTGGTGCTGGCGGAGCGCACGGCACCGATGGTGCGCAGGCGCTCCACCTCGTCCGCCAGATCGCGGACCAGACCGGCCACCTTCCCGACGTCATCGAGGAGGCGGAAGAGGAGCGGCGTGGGATCAGGCCAGGCAGCGGGCGGAGCGGCGCCTTCGGGGGTGGGCGGCGCGCTCGGCTCGGGGCTCTCCCGCGGGCCAGGGGCGCTATCGGGCACCACGTCCACCTCAGCGGTGGCGGCGGCGGCGGCCGGCGCCTCTTCCACGTCCACGGGCTCATCCTCCTCCGGCGCCTCGTAGCGCTCATCGAGGAGGGGTGGCAGCTGCACCCGCTCGCCCAGCCACATCCCCAGTTCACCCAACCAGGTGGCGCGGATCACCGGATCCACCAGGCGATCGGCCACCAGGAGCGGGTGATCCATGGGGTCGTCGTGCCGGGACCACCCCGGGTAATAGGCGTGCACCGCGCCCCAGTAGGCGGACATGCGCCGCTCTCTGATGGCGTCGGTGAGGACGAACGTGAGGTCGTGGTAGCGGAGGTAATACAGGCGCGCACGGCCCAGGAGCTGCCACGCCAGATCGTCCGGATCCACCATGTATTCCTCCCGCTCGGTGGGGGAGAGCAGGGCCACGGGGAGTTCGCGCTCCGGCGCGGCGAGCACGCTCTCCACGAAGTCCTCCACCTCCCCCTGGCCGAGGGGGATCGGCCGCACCGGCGCGCCCATCCAGGTGAGGCTGCCCTCGCCCGCCAGAGCGCGCAGGAAGGCGGGCTGCGCCTGCCCGGCTCCCACGTAGCCGCGCACGCTGAACGTGCCCTCGTCGGCGGTGACCCGCACGTTCACCCGCGTGTAATGGCTCCGCTCCTCGAGCAGCACCCGGGTGGTGATGGGGGCGCCCGCCACCACGGGGTGCACCGAGCGCCAGATGACCTCCCCCAGCCACTCCGTGCCGGGCTCCTCCCGGACGTGGTAGCGCAGTCCGCTGAAACGCGACGGGGTCCGCTCCACCTCCTCGTCGCGCAGCAGCCGGGGGCATTCGGGCCAGGTGAGGCGGACGTCATCGGTGATGGCCTCCAGCAGCAGCTCCACGGCCGGGCGGCCGCGGACCACCGGGTTCACCGTGCACTGGAGGGCAAAGAGGGTCTCCCGCGCTGTGCCGGGACGCAGGCGGGCGGCGGCCGCGGAGGAGCGCTCCACGATCTCCCCCGCCCCGGAGCCGGTGATGCGCCAGCCGGTGGAGGTGTAGCTGCCGTGCGCGGATTGGGCGGAGGGGTCCATACCTGCAAGGTGCGGCATTGCGCGCGGAAAGTCCACGACGGTGCGGAGGGCGGCGTCGGGGCAGGTCCTTGCTGAATTCCCGCCTTAGCTTTATATTACAAAGTACTCCGTTGCTACGGATGCTGTTGATGCCACGATGCCAACTTAGAGGAAGCCACATGCCCGCTCGCGCCGCCTCGATCACCCTGCTCGTCCTTGCGCTCACCGCTGGCTGCATCGAGGACGGGGACGTGGAGCTCGTCTCCGCTGGCAGCGCGGCGGCCGCCTCGGCGGTCCACCCGAGCTTCCTGTACGGCCGGATCACCACCGTGGACGGGGAGAGCTACCAGGGTCGGCTCCGCTTCGGGGGGGACCAGGAAGCCTTCTGGGGGGACTACTTCAACGGCTACAAGGACGGCAATCCGTGGGTGGAGCGGGTGCCGGAGGGGCAGCTCGGGGAACGGCCCCTGCTCGACCTGTTCGGGGTGGAGATCGGCAGCCGTGGACCCGACGGGGATTTCAACCGGCAGATGATGGCGCGCTTCGGGGACATTGCGGCCATCGAGGCGGATGGGCGGGACCTGTGGGTGCGGCTCAGGAGCGGGACGGAGATCCACCTGTCCCGCTACGCCGCCGACGATTTCGCGGACGGGCTGCGCGTCTGGGACCGGTCGGGCGCGGTGCTGGACCTGGACGAGGGGCGCGTGCGCAGGATCGAGTTCATGGCGCCGCCGCCCTCGGACGCGGCGCCTCCCCGGCGGCTGTACGGGACGGTGCGCACGCGGCAGGGGGATTTCACGGGATTCGTGGAGTGGAACCGCACGGGGAGTCTGGGAAGCGACGAGCTCCAGGGACGCACCGCGGACGGCCGCGTGGTCCGTCTCCCGTTCGACTCCATCCGCGCCATCGAGCGGGCGTCGCCCGAGAGCGCGCGGGTGAGCCTGCTGGATGGTCGCGTCCTGGTGCTCTCGGGCAGCCGGGACGTGGGCCGGGGCGGCGGGGGGATCTTTGTGGATGACGTGCGCTACGGGCGGGTGCTGGTGTCCTGGGAGGCTTTTGACCGGGTCGATTTCCTGGGCTTCGGTGGCGATGGCGGTGGCGGTGGCGGTCCGGAGGGTAGCGGGCCTGGCTACGCCGACTTCCCGGTGGGAGGACCGCTCATGGGGACCGTCACGACCCGCGCGGGGCGCAGCTTCACCGGCCAGTTGATTTACGACCTGGATGAGAGCCAGACCACCGAGACGCTGGACGCGCCGATCGGCGGCGTGGACTACACGATTCCGTTCGGGATGGTCGCTTCCGTGGCGCTGCCGGCGGACGGGGGGCGGGCGGTGGTGACGCTCAGGAGCGGGGAGGAGCTGCGGCTCGAGCGCGGCGGGGATCTGGGGGCTGGGAACGCTGGGGTGCTGGTGTTTGTGGGCGGGGAGCGGCGGGAGTTTGTGGGGTGGTCGGAGGTTGTGGGGGTGGAGTTTTTGGGCCACACTACTCGATGATTCGCAGCACCGTGGAATGCGGCGGGTCGGACACGGTGACCCCGGCGTCCACGAGCATCTCGCGCGTCAGCGGGCGCGCTTGTCCTGCCGATCTCCGCTGCAGGCCGGGCTTTCCGAAGAGGGAAACGCCGCTCGGTAGCCCTCGCTGGTCGTGCCGAAGAAGGTGCTGGATGCCGTCCACGCCGAGATCCCGGAACGCCGTGGCCCAGAGCTGCGGAAGGGAGTAGGGCACTGCCGTGATCAGCTCGTTCGTGAGGCCGAACCGGCCCGCGCGGGCATGCGTGGTGTGCGCAACCTGGGCAGCCGGCGGTTTGACCGTCCTCAGCTCCCGATCTCGCACCCATGCAGTGCTCACCGGGCCGAGCCGCGAAGCCTCGCGGAGCGCAGCGTAGTCGTCGGTCGCAAAGTAGCACGTGCCCTCCGGCTGCACGTCGAAGCGGCCGCTACCGTCGGAGGAGAAGTACCAGGTGCCATGGTGGCCGCGGCAGACGCGTACCAGCCGGACAGGCACCGCCGCGGTGGGGAAGCCCTCCAGGTCACCAGGTTCGCCCAGTGTGCGCCGGGGCTTCATGCGGCCAGGCGCTGCCTCACTGACCTGGCCACCGCCTGGACGTGCTCCAAGTCACCGCGCAGGAGCCCATCCAGCGGCGCCTCACCGAGCTCCGGCTCCAGCGTGCGCAGCCAACCGGCCAGCGTCCAACCATCCACGTCATGCTCGGGAAAAAGGGCCAGGACCTCCGCAAGGCCGGGGAGCAGGCCACCCGTGGCAGCGAACTGCCAGACGGGGTAGAGGTGGACACCGTCGGCCGTCACGACCCGCAGCAGCCGGCGCCGCGCCGCCTTGGCTACCACGGCCTGCCGCGAGATGCCGCCAAGGCGCGCCTGCGCGCCTTCCGAGCGGGTGAAGGGACCGGCCACTTCGTCCCAGGGTGATGGCTCCGGAACCGTGGCAAGCACGGCCCGCTCCCCAAGATCACCCGGCTCACCGAGCGTCTGGCGCAGCTGATGGCCGGCCTGCTCGTGCGCTTGCACCCGCTCCGTGAGTGCCTCGCGGAATCGGCGCGTGGCCATTTCCACGAACTCCCCGTCCCGTACAGGCGCCGTTCCGGCCATGTCGCCTCCCCGATGAGTGGCCCGTCAACACCGTCAACTACTCCTAATATCAGCATGGGGATCAACAGTGTCAACACTTGGTCACAATCGCCGAGCCGGGAGCTTGGGGCACGTTACATTCATGCCGCTGAGGTCATTGCAAACGTGCCGCTGGAGGCGCCGCGCGGCGCGACAGCAGCGCGCGCTGGTCGAGCTGGATACGTGCGGGCGCGAATGTCGCTTGCTAGGGCATGTTGCACGGCGTGCCCGCGCCCAGGATGGCGAAGGAGTAGTAGCTGAAAGGGCAGTGCTACTCCTCCGGATCAATGCCCTCAGGGAGCTCGTCACCAGGCATCGGGGGCTCATCGGGCACCTTCACGAGGACCCGTCTGAACTTGTCACCGCGCGCCAAGGTCACCCACCGCTCTCGGACTGCAATTCGCAGAGGATCAAGGTCGATACGGTTGATCCATTCGTCCATCTGAATCCATGAGAACGTATCGGGGAGCTCGATCTCAGGAAGGTGCGAAAAACGTTGCCCCTTCCGGGTGGAGAGGTAGAGGATGTCGAACAACGCCTTTTCCGGTGTCGCGATGTCGAAATTTCCCATTCCTCGGTATGGTGCGAAACCATCGAACAGCTTGGACTGAATCTGGTGGAAGTGGTAATGGCCTACCGGCGTGACCAGATCTGCGCGTTGCGTGGTAGCCATCACGTGTACCACGCGGGGGACCTGGTCGATCATCCCATGGAGGTTCAGCGCCGATACAAGAGACACGTATCCGCCCTCGTCGCCGGAGAAAAGGCGAGGCACTACCGCGTACGGCGAAAAATCGGGGTGATTCGGAATGGCCCAAAGGCCGCGTCGCACCTTCGTGAGCATCCCCTCCTCTTCGAGACGTGCCAGGTCGCGGGACGCGTTTGACGGACGCACCCCTGCGGCTTCAGCCACCTCTCCCGTTGTGAAAACAGCGGAGGTGAGTAGCATTTCTGTCCAAATAGCCTTCCCCACGCTCGTCATGCTTGCTCCGACCGCTCGATGACGGCTTCGATCAGCGCTGCCGCCTCTCCGTCGCGCACCTTGCCGAGCTCCTCGAGAATGAGGAGGTAAACCACCTCGCGGGCGGAAACGGCTGTCAGCGGCGCTCGTGGCATTATACGTCGTAAATATCAGTAAGCGATAACTACGATGTATAATGGATCACGGCGCGGGAGTTCCGTCAAAGGGCTTGTGGGCGGCAAGCTGCACGGCAGGATGGCAGCATGGGAGGCCCTCTCCAACCGGCAAGGTGCGCTCAGAAGGACCCCACGAGTTCAACGCTGATCCCTGCCCTCTCCTTGTCCTTCGGCTTTGGCCCCACCTGGATCCGCACCTCCATGTCCAGGGCGTTGAGAAACCGCTCCAAACGCTCCATGCTGAAGCGACCCAGCTTGCCGCGAACGAGATCGGACACGTCGGGCTGAGCGATGCCGAGCACCTCCGCGGCCTGCACCTGGGTCAGATTGCGTTGGCGAATCTCCCGACGGATGACTCGAGCGAGATCCGCCTTCGCGAGACGCTGCTCCGCCCCTAGCGCTCCGAGATCCTGAAAGACGTTGCCGCTGCTCTCTCGGACCGTGAGATCGTCGCTCATGTTGCTCGTTCGGATTCGTTCGGACTCAACCTTGGCCGCCAATTATAGCATCATTGCTATACCATCGCGAGGCCGGTAGCGCCATCCTGTCTCGATTAGCCATGGTAACGCCCCGCCTCAACATGCATGCTGCAATCCGACCCCGGCGATCGTTGCTAATTATCGGAACAGCGTATATCATAATGAACAGGCGAGAGGACGAAAAATCGGTCGCCTGGCTGGGCGACTCCCGCGCGGTCGTGCGAGGGTCGTTCCAGAAGACGACACGGACTACGTCCCGGTCGGACCTCGAGGTTGGCCGCCATCGGTATGCGGAGTTGAAGGGGCATCGACAGCAGAGGAGCGAGACGGATGGTAATTGAGTACGTGACTCTCCCGGGCGGCAACATCTTCGAGGACGTCGGCTTCGATCGCGAGGAAGCGGCGAACCTGAAGATCCGGTGCCGGTTGATGGTCGCGGTGGAACGATTGATCAAAGCGGAAGGGCTGACGCAACAGCAGGCGGCGGAGCGCCTGGGCACCACACAACCGCGGGTTAGTGACCTGGTCCGCGGGAAGATCGACCAGTTCACGATCGACTCGCTCGTGAACATGCTCTCGCACGCTGGGGTGCCGGTGCCCGTCGAGGGTCGGGGACCGAAGCGACCCGCCCACCCTGGCGCTGTCGTCAGGATCAAGCTGGAGGAGTTGGAGTTGTCCGTCACCGAGGCAGCTCAGCGTCTGCACGTCTCCCGACGCACGCTGAGCGAACTGGTCAACGAGGGCCGGGGTGTGAGTCCTGAAATGGCGTTGAAGCTGGGCCGCTTCTTCGGTAACGGCACGGAGTCGTGGCTGTCCATGCAGATGGCGCACGACCGGTGGCGGGTGGAGCACGACGAGGAGGCGCTGAGGGAGGCTAACCGGGTGGAGCCGGCGGCGTAAGAGCGCGGGAATCTGTACATATCATTGTACATATTCTCTCGACTGCGGCAACGCGGCCGCTGGGCAGCGGCTCGACGAGCCAGATGCCTTGGAGGATAATCTACTGTAACGTAGACTAATCAGGAGTAGACTCCGAATGGGTGCCGCCGAAGGCGCGCACTGGCCTGACGTGGGCGAGGACATCAGCGTGCGGGGCATGCTGCACGGGAGAGGATGACATGGCCGAGATCCGAGTGATGCGGGACGGGAGCGCCGTCGTGCGCATTCCTGCGTCAGACGGCCTGCATCTCCCCGCGACTCACGGGACGAAGAAGGTGAAGGTCGTTCAGACTGAGAGGGGCCTCCTCATTTCGACCGGCCCGGCGTCGAAGAACCAGAGGGTCATGCGGGCGTACGAGATGAACGCGCGCCGCTTCGACACGGTCATGCGCGATCTGTCGGTGTAGGGTCTCGCCCACTGTGGGTCCTTCGGGATCCGCCGAGCGATCATCTCCCGCCCTCTGCCTGAGATGGATAGAACGCCTGCCCAACAGGCTCAACCAAGTCGTCGTGAGCAAGGTTGTTGATGAAGATCACGAGGTTAGCGGAACCATGTCTAGCGCTGGGAACTAGAAGCCCCCCACACTCCAGCCACGAAGCCGCGCTGCCGATTTCCTGCGGGACATCCCACGATGGCGACGTCACGGATTCGACGTCGATCTCGAAGGGGTAAAGTGGGGCGAGGTGCCTCAAGTCGGCAACGCGTCCAAGATGCACATCGAGTTCGTGCGTGATTCGTCTTCTCTTTATCTCAATGGATTGCAAGGCAATGATATGGTCGATTTCCCGAGCGGCTCCCTCTGCAGAGAGCGAGCAATAAAGCGCGGCTACCTCAGGTGGGTTCCAGCGGGCCCCGCGCGTATTCTCCCGAAACGGATCGGACCCCTCGAACACCTGACGCCATACCCTGCCCTCCCACTTGACGACCGTTTCCTCGAGCGCGTCGAGGAAGACCGGGTCGAACGGTCGTCTGCTCATGAACTGCCGCGTTACCCGTATGCCGCAGACTGCAGCCGGTCGATGATCGCCAGGACCTCATCGATCCGATCACCTGCGACTAAATCCGCTGGGCGCTCCCCCCCGAGTTCGCCGTGTGGGCTGAACAGCCAGAGCCTTGCTTCGTCAGGTTCGTAGAACTGCCCCAGTTGCTCGGCCAGCCATTCGAGCCGCAGAAGTCGGTTCAGACTGTCGGGCTGAGGGGAGGACCTGCCTGTCTGCCAGCGGGATATCGTCTGCGGCGTTGTATCGAGGAGTTGCGCCACCTCCCGTGCAGAAATCCCACCGCGGTCCTTGATATTGTCGAGCTTACGAGCCACTGCGGTGGCCATGGTCATTCTCCTGTAAACAAAGTTATGCACAATCTGGTGAACACACCCGTTAACGTCAAGGGCGCGGCCTGACGGACGGCCGGCAGCGCGCGCTGGTCGCGCTGGATACGTGAGGACGCGCGAATGTCGCTTACTACGAGTGTCGTGCGCTGTATTCCAGTGTAGTTTGATGGGACACAGTGAACCCACGTCCCCGACGGGGCGGTCACGGAGATGATGGGATCATGGCCTCCAAACAACACAGCCTTCGCATTCCCGAGCCGCTCGACCGTGAGATCACCCGGGAGATCCGCTTCCGTGGCGAGCAGGACTGGTCGAAGGGAGCCATTTCGCTGCTGGAGGAGGCGGTGCGCGCGTCGCGGGTGCCGGGGATCGTGTTTCTCCAGCGGCGCGACGGGCGGCGGCCGCTGGTGGCCTTCTCCGGGCTGGAGGTGTGGGAGATCATTGCCACGTGGAAGGAGGGTGAGGAGAGCTGGGAGGTACTGGTCGAGGCCTATCCCGAACTCTCGGAGACGCAGTTGCGGACGGCGGTGGCGTACTACCAGGCCTATCCTGCCGAGATCGACGAGCGGCTGCGGCGCGAAGCCTACTGGACGCCGGAGCGGGTGGCCGAGGAGCTCCCCTTCACGCGCCGGATGGGGGCGTGAGCGGCGGCGCTCCGCACGACATTGAGGGCGCGCGATTCTATCTGGATGAAGACGTCCCGCACGGCGCGGCGGCCATCGGCAACGAGCTGGGGATGGATGTCATCGCGGCGCGCGACGCCCAGCCTTCCCTGCCCCGGGATGACGCCGTGCATCTGGCCGGGGCGGGCGCGAACCGGCGCATCATGGTCGCCTGCAACCGGGACGACTTCCTGGTGGCTACCCGCGACGCCTACCAGGCCAGCGCCGCTCATGCCGGCCTGCTCATCCTGACGCGCAAGCTGCCGCGGGAGCCCGCGCGCATTGCGCACGCCCTGGACCGGTGGGTGGCGGAGCGGCAACGGGAGGGCGGTTGGCCGATGCAGCGCTTCGAGGTGGCGTTTCTGTCGGGGTGATGGCGCGCGGGGCGCCGGCGCCATCTTTCGGGAAGCTGGTATTCGAATCCGCCTGATCGGCTCGGGCGAAGGCGCGCACTGGCCCTACGTGGACGAGGACATCAGCGTGCGACCCAGTCCTCCGCCGGCGCCACGCGTTGTGCATATCACCCACGCTATGGGTGATATTGGCCCACGTCAAGGGCTGGAGGCGTCCGATGCAGCGGCGGGCTGCTTTATAAGAGCACGACCTTGAAATAAGCTTGCCTTCGGATCCTTATGGGATAGATTGGTTGCCATAAGAATCTTTCGATGAGGCGAGCATGAACGTGGAATCTGCCAACCGCGCAGGGACGTTTCGGCGCCAGTCGGCCGGGCATACCGCCTTCGTCCCCGCGCCATTTCCTCCAGACGATCTCGATCTCGCCGGACTTCAGGAGTTGCTGGAGAGAGCCACCCTGGCACTCGGCAGACTGGTCGGGGCTGCGGAGATCCTGCCAGACCCGGACCTGTTCGTCTACATGTTCGTCCGACGGGAAGCCGTGCTCTCCAGCCAGATCGAAGGTACCGAGGCGTCCCTGGTGGACCTGCTCGAGTACGAGGCTCAGATGGAGATGGCGGACCGGCGCGTGGACGTGCGGGAGATCACCAATTACATCGCCGCGCTGCGATACGGCCTCGAACGGGTCCAGGAACTGCCGCTTTCCCTTCGTCTCATCCGTGAGATCCACGAGCGGCTCATGACTGGAGTCCGGGGCGGCGAGGCCGCGAAGACGCCCGGTGAGTTTCGCCGGTCCCAGAACTGGATCGGAGGCCCCACACCCGAAACAGCGCGCTTCGTACCACCGCCGGTCGAGGAGATGCACCACTGCCTGCATGAGCTCGAGTCATTCCTTCACGAGGAGTCTGACCTGCCAACGCTCGTCAGGGTGGGACTCGCGCACGCCCACTTCGAGACGATCCATCCTTTCCTCGACGGAAACGGGAGGGTGGGTCGGCTCCTCATCACCTTCTTCCTGGTGCACGAGGAGATCCTTCGGGATCCAATCCTGTACCTCTCGATCTTCTTCAAGCGCCACCGACAGGATTACTACGACCGGCTGCAGGCAATCAGGGAGAAAGGTGACTGGGAGGGGTGGCTGGCGTTCTTTCTCGAGGGGGTGGCCGAAGTGTCGACAGAGGCGACGACGACCGCTCGCCAGATCGTGCGTCTGCGTGAAGATGAGAGGGTGCGCATCGCGCGGGAGCTAGGGCGACGTGCCGCCTCCGGCCTCCAGTTGCTGGAGCATCTCTTCCGCAACCCTGTCGTCAACGTGAAGCGGGTGGAAGAGGTGACAGGGCTCTCTCAACCGGCCGCGAACGCCCTTACAAATGCCATGGTGGAAGCGGGTGTGCTGCGCGAAATGACTGGCAGGAAGACCTACCGCGTCTTCGGCTTCGACAGGTATCTCCAGCTGTTCCAGGAGCGGGACGAGCGGCGTTGAGCGCGCTGGCCGAGCTTGACAACCCACATGCTGTAAAAGATAATCTACGATAACGTAGACTAATCACGAGTAGACTATGGCCCAAGTGTCTCCCTATGTGTGGCCGCGGATCGATGAGTTCATCGACCGCAACGCCGAGATTGAACGTCTCGATTCCTGGTGGACCAGCGAAGAGCGCATGCCCGTCAACCTTTATGGTCGTCGGCGCGTGGGGAAGTCATGGCTTTTCCGCCGCTACGCACATGGCAAGCCGGCCGTGTTGCTGGTGGCCGAACGTTTGGCAGAGGGCGCCCAGCTGACCCGCTTCGCCGAACAGCTCACGCCACTCCTGGGTGGGGTTGCGCCCGACATACCTGACGTCCCCGTGCTGTTTCGGGTGCTCTACCGCCTGGCGCAGGACCACAAGGTGCTGGCCGTCATCGATGAGTTCCCGTGGCTGCTTGGAACCACCAGTAAGGAGGTCGAACGCACGCTGTCGGCCATCCAGGCTGTGATGGAGGAGGAGCGTGACCGCTCAAAGCTGAAGCTTGTGGTGTGCGGCTCGGCCGTGACCCAGATGGAGGCGTTACAGTCCGAACGCAGCCCGCTGCACGGCAGGCTCGTGCCTTTGAAGCTGCGCGCGCTGCCGTTCTGGCGCGGCAGTCAGTTCCTTCACGACGATGAAATTCACGAACGGTTCGTCAAGTTCGCCGTGGCGGGTGGGATGCCGCGGTACCTGGCTGCGCTCGCTGGAGGTGACCTGCGTGAGCGGGTCTGCGACCAACTGCTCCGTCCGGACGCGCCGCTGTGGAATGAGGGCCGGACGATTGTGGTTCAGGAACTGCGGGAACCCGCGGTCCACTTCGCGGTCCTGGAACAGCTGGCGTCGGGGGAGAAGGAAGTCGGTGAGCTGGCGGCCGCACTGCGGACCAGGAGCGGACCCGTGTCGAAGTACCTGTCCGTGCTCTCCGATCTACGCCTGGTCCGCAAGGATCTGCCTTATGGCGCATCGCCCAGTGATCGCGGCAGTCACTGGGTCCTTGACGACCCCTTCCTGCGTTTCTGGTTCCGATTCGTGTTCCCGTTCCAGGCCGACTTGGAGGCAGGTTTGGCGCCCGAGGCCCTTTTCGACAGCGAAATCGCTCCCGAACTGGCCGATCACGCCGCCCCGGTCTTCGAGGACCTGTGCCGCGAGCATGTGCGTGCCAACATGGGTTCGATCGCAACACGGGTGGGGCGTTGGTGGGGCAACGCGCTCAACCGGCTGCGTCAGTCAGGCGAGCGGAGCACCGAGGAGATCGATGTCGTAGGCACGGCCCGTAAGCGCGTGACTCTGGTTGGCGAGGTGAAATGGACCTCGAAGCCGATCGGGGAGAAGATCCTGAGTGACCTGGCCGATTACAAGGTGCCAGCCCTGCAACAGGCTGGATTCAAGCTGGCCGGCGAGCTGACAACGGTGCTGTTCAGTCGATCGGGCTACTCCGCCGGTCTGCGCGCCCGCGCTGAAGATGACGAGAGGCTGGTCCTCGTAGGCGTCGATGAGATGCTGTCTACGCTGCCTTAGGAGCTACAGCCGCAGCGCTCCGTGCAACGAGCGCCGTGTCCGCCGTCATGATTCCGTGTAGCCCGCCTGCGTTCGTGACCGCCGCTAAGATCGCGTAGGTTACGTCAACGAGAACCCCCGATCTCCCCCAACAGCACCTCCACCGCCCGGTCCAGCTGGCTGTCCCGCCCTTGGTACCACTCGCCCGCCGGCCGCTCCACCAGCACGTCCACGGGTCGGGGGTTCAGCTCCATGTCCTGGCCGCGGTTGTCGCGGATGAAGGTGCCGGGCATACGGATGGACGTGCCGTCCACCAGGCCGCGGCTGCCGGTGAAGATGATCCAGCCGGCCGTCGGTTCGCCGACCACCGAGCCCAGCTCCAGCTCCCTGTAGCCTTCGGTGAAGTCCTCACCGTCGGAGAGGGTGTGCTGGTTGGTGACGAGGACGGTGGGTGCCAGGAGGGCTCGCTGGCCGAGCTGGACACGTGAGGGCGCGCGAATGCTGCTTGCTCGCCCCTGCATGGTGAAGTAGTTCTGGCGCGTCAGGATGTCCAGCGCGTAGACGTTCACGAAGCCGCCATTGTTGTTGCGCACGTCAATGACCACGCCGTCCTTGCCGTGGTTCTCCTGGTCCAGGTCGAAGACGAGCTGGTCCAGGGCGCCCTGGGACATGGACGCAATGTGCACGTAGCCCAGCCGGCCGCCGCTGATCCGATCCACGTACGCGCGCCGGCTCTCCACCCAGTTGCGGTAGACCAGCTGGCGCTCGGCGCCGCCCGAGGTGGCCATGACCTCCACCTCCCGCGGGGCCGCCCCGCCGGTGCGCACGCGGAGCACCACTTTCTCCCCGGTCCTGTCCTTGAGCAGCAGGTCCAGATCGGTGCCGCCGTCCAGCGCCGTGCCGTCCACCGCCATGAGCTCGTCCCCCGCGGCAATCTCCCCGGCCACGTGCGCCGGCCCCAGCTCCAGCACCTCGGTGACCACGAAGCGGCCGTCATTCTCATAGGCCAGGCGGTCGAAGCGCAGGCCCAGCTTGCCGGTGGAGGCGCCGTCCCCGCCCTGCGGCGCGCCCGTTCGCCCGGAGTGGCCCAGGTGCGAACCGTTCAGCTCCCCCAGCATGAGGTTCATGAGGCGGCTGAACTCAGCGCGGGTCCTGGCCCCCTCGATCTGCGGGCGGAAGCGCGCGCGCACGGCCTGCCAGTCGGCGCCGTGGTAGTTGGCGTCGTAGAACCCGTCGCGCATCTCGCCCCAGCCCTGCTCGAAGGCGGCCAGCTTGATGGCGTCGAAATCCTCCGTCCACTCGATCGAGGTGGACACCGTGCGCGTCTGCCCGCCGGGCATGTTCACCACCCGCAGCTGCCCGCCCTGGGACACGTACAGCTGCCGTCCATTCTCGTTGTAAGCGACAGGATTCCCGTTCACGTCCATGCGCTCGATCTCCACGTCCCCATTCGGGCCGAACGTCACGCGGTGCAGCGCGCCGTCGCCGGTCAGGACCCCGCTCTCTCCGTCGGGGCTCAGCAGCACCTGCCCCACGGAGAAGCTGGTGTTCACGAAGTCCCCGCGGCGGCGGATGCCCTCGAAGACAATGCGGATGCGCTCGGGCGTGTCCACGGCCTCCGCGGCGGAGTCCGGCCGCTCGGTGGGCTCCTCCTCGGTCTCCTCTTCCTCCTCCTCCTTCTCCGGCTCGTTGAAGAGGTTGCGGAAGGCGTCCTCGTCAAAGGTGGGCGGCAGCGGCACCATGTCCACCTTGACCAGGCGGTTCGTCTCCGTCCGGTGGCCGGTGCGGAAGACCAGGTAGTCCCCCTTGGCGCTCCAGTCCAGGGCGCCGAGGTTGCTGTTGGCCACGAAGCTCACCTGCCGCGGCGTGCCGCCCTCCACGGGCACCACCATGACGTTGGTGAACTCGTCGGTCTCGCCGCCGTAGGCCAGCCAGCGGCTGTCAGGCGACCAGGTGGCACTGCCGGACACGTCCGTGGCCAGGCGCCGGTCCGCGCCGGATTCCCAGTCCAGCACGCGGAGCTCCGACACCTCGTCCGCCACGCGCGAGTAGGCCAGGTAGCGGCCGTCGGGGGAGAACGCTCCCAGGCCGTCCCGCCCGGCGCCGGTGGTCACCTGCCGCTCGGTGAGGGTGGCAAAGTTGTACGCGTAGACTTTGGGCGTGCCGCTCCGCCACGAGGTGTAGAGCAGCTGCCGGGAGTCGGGGGCCCAGACCAGGTTGCCCTCGTCGGCGGCGGTGCGG
>Ga0214473_10004023_pt1 | contig 17687 bp, 12 predicted proteins | sample RVTome_7_FD_203509 | JGI IMG/M metagenome (GOLD analysis project Ga0214473, IMG submission 203509) | Soil microbial communities from uranium-contaminated site in the Upper Colorado River Basin, Wyoming, United States - RVT98D197 | ecosystem: Environmental > Terrestrial > Soil > Contaminated >... | reverse complement strand
CATTTGCGTTCACACTTGCATTCGGTATCATCATCGGCACATACTCTTCAATCTTCGTTGCAAGCGCACTTGTTTTAGAATATGTTAATAAAACTAAAAGAAAAGTTGAATTTTAATCCGAAATCTTTTCAAATATTTTTTTTGTCATGCCGGACTTAATCCGGCATTTATTTTTTAAATGCAGACATATTTACTAAGGCACTGCTGCTAATGCGAAGCTTGTAGATTTTTCCGAAGTAATTTTATATTTTGAGAGAATTGAGGGAAGGAATAAAGAATCACCTTTCCAAAATTGCTGCGAAACAAACCTACCCTTATCTTCATAAACCAATTTAATTTTGCCATCAAGTATCAACAATATTCTCGGACCCGACTGATCATTAAATTCTAATTCTGATTTACCGGGATTATATAACTGAATTACAAATTCCTTGGCTGCAGTTTTATAGCTCACATGGTTTTTCTGCTTTTGCCCTTTAAGAATATTAGGACTGCCTAATTCAAATGTCAAAACTTTCAGAAGTGTGTTTAAATCTTTGAATTTTGGTGTTAATCCGGCACGAATAACATTATCTGAATTAGACATACACTCGAGAATATTTCCTTTCAGATAAGCATGAGGAACACCAGGATTCGTGAAAATCGCTTCTCCCCTTCTCAAGTGAACAAGATTAAGAAAGAACAGGATGAGCAAGCCAACATCGGTGTTATATTTCTTGTATAGTTTAATAAAGTGTTGTTCTAGCTCAGTTTTGTTCCTCTTCTTTCTTATCCGATCGTTTAACTTTTGGATAGTTTGCTTCAGTGCTTCTTCATCAGAGACAGACTTTTTACTTAAAGCAGTTAAAATGTTTTTGACTATTATTTTCTCGTCATGCTGTCCGCCTTTGGCGGATTGTTTCAGCATCTTAAGGTGGGGTTCTGAAATAAATTCAGAATGACTTTCCCCAGATATTTTCAAATATTTTTCTCCAATGAAATGATGAATCTGAGGATATTTTTTCAGAGTTTGCATTATCTGGTTGAATGGCATGAAACCAACTAATGCCGTTAACGAATCAAGCGCAATTGCAATTTCAAGTTTTTGATTAGGATCGGGATAATTAGCCGGATCTTTTTTATGCAATATAATTGCTTGTCTTTTATTTGGATGGGCTTGAATTGATAATGCTTCGTTAGCAGATAGTACCTTAAACAGAAATGGAAGTGTGTTTGAAAATTTCTTTGCAGTTTTACTTCCAAGCATTTCCTTCGGATATTGACGAATAACTTCGGTTAGAGTAAACTCTCTACCATTGTTAACCATCCTAGAAGACGCTTTTGGATGAGTACCCATCCAAAGTTCAGCATACGGTTTATTTTTTTCAGATTTAATATGCAGCAGCTTTGGAATGAAAGCATTCTTCCCTCTCGTTCCCCAATCGTAATGCTGGATGGAATTTCTTAAAATGTAAGGTTGTGGTTTGATCATAGTGAATACATTGAGAATGAATTGTTTGAAAAATTTTTGTTATTTGATTTCACTTTTTTTTCATTAAGCAACGAGTCCCTTAAGGATAGGCATTATAACGGTTTTCACCTGGCATATTTCTGCATACTTGATAAGTGTGGCTATGCTTTTCTTTTTTTGTTTAAGGTAATTTTTAAGCGCTTGCATAGCGAGATCCTCACCAAGCTTATTGCGGTATCTGAACATATCGCAAATGGTTTTTTCCCTATTATATATTTTCAGCTCACCATATTTTGTATGGATGATATCAATTCCGGGCTTATAAAATCTTTCACGAAAGAAAAACGTTTTTACCGGCGGATAGCTGATGCTCTTTTTTTTCTGTGAGTGAGGAATGGCATAATAAATTTCCGAAGGATTAAAATCAGTCATTTCATAATAATCGAGTGCAGAGATAAGACAAATTACTGCTTGTGGGTCTGCACGACAGACTGTAATAAGACTAAGATTTACATCTTTGAAGTATCCATAATCCGAAAGACGGTAAAAACCAGGCTTTATTTTTTCAAGAGTTTTTTCCTTAACGAGAAGAGTAATTTCGCGAGTATGGAAATTAGCTTTCTTAAGTTCTTTCATTGAGGCAAAACCACCGTTGTTTGCAATATATTCAACTATCTCTTCCATTTTACCTATGGTTCAATTTTACTGCCAATAATATACATTGGCAGATGTTTAGAACCAAGTGTTTTGGATTAATTGTCAGGCATATTCTCGTTTATTGCCTAAGATTCGATTCATTTTTAATGGTTCGATTTTACTGCCAATTGTGACGATTGGCAGAAGAATTGAATGAGTCGTTTTCAAGGTAGATGAAATGAACCTACCTTGAATTAGAACCATGTTTTTTGAATTTGTTGTTACGAAAATTTTCAAAATTTGCCTAAGATTCGATTAACACTTGATGGCTCGTTTTTACTGCCAATAAAAGTGATTGGCAGTAATTTGGAACCGACAAGTCAAAACGGAGAGAATGAAATTCCTATCGATTAGATATGCTCAATATCGGAAATAAAATAAGTTTAGTATTTTGATAATCTCTTCTCCAACTTCTCATAATCTCCTAAATATGCACGCATGAGACTTTTCCAGAGTTTGCCATGATTGACGACATGGAAATGTAGAAGCTCATGAACTATAACATAATCACCCAGTTTTTTAGGCATATTAATAAGCTGTGAGTTAAAGTTTAGGTTGCCAGCAGTTGAGCAGGAAGCCCATTTACGGCTCATGGGACGCACAGAGATGCTCTTTAAAGGGATATCTAGGTCAATGGCATATTTGACTACCCTTTTCTTAAATTGGGCTTTATCTAACCAGGTATTTCTAGGTCTTTTACTTCTGCTCATTGGCTTTTATAAATAGGTTAAAGAGGTGATCTATCAAAGCATTTGCTCTGTCAATATCATCTATTTCATCTAATAAAATTCCGTATAATTTTAATCTCAAATCTCTTGCTGATGCTTCGCTTTTATTCCAGTTAGGATATTCGCTAAAAGCCACTTTAAATTTCTTAGCGGTTTCATCTGAATTTTTTATACCGGATTCATTTAGCTTTTCAGATAGGAAATATTCTAAATCATCTAATCCTTTTTGCTTTTGCTTTTCTTCTTTCTCACTGATACCATCTAAAAGAGATTTTAATTTATCAAGTGCTTCTTCTGTAGTGATTATTCTGTCCTCATAATCCTCTTGTATCTGATGAGCTTTATCCTTTAGTGAAATTAAAGTGAGATCATTGCTTTCCTTCTCTGCGATTTTCTCAATGCTCTTAATAAGATTTATAACTTTTACATTCTCAGGAATTTTATTTGCTTTAATTGCTTCGATAGTTTCTTTGTCAAGTCCTACTAATTCATTTCCGCTTCCAAATATTTTTATATCCACATTTTCCTTTACAAGCTCAGCCGTCTTACGTTGAAATTCTTTATCAACATAGATTCTGTTTGCAAAAGCATTTCGAACTACGTAATAGATTTGTGTTAATGTTTTATAATCATCTATGAATGGTCTGAGAAATGCATCCGGGGATATTATCTCATAAAGCATTTCTAATTCTTTGTAAAACTTGAAGAATTCTTTACGCTTGGATTTATCTTTGAAATGTTCAACAAGTAAATCTATATCCTTGTCGTTATAATTTCCTTTGATCAAAGAAAGATATTGTAGTGCTTCTTTCTCCATATAGTTTTTGAATAAGGTTTTTAGCAATGCAATATCGCGAACAACACTTTTTACATCATCAGAATCAAAAGCTAATGCTTTTTCAAGTTTATCGAATATTCCGATAAAATCTAAAACAAATCCAAAAGGTTTCTTCTTACCGCTTTCTGTTTCATAAGGACGGTTTACTCTAGCGATTGCTTGCAGCAAAGTATGATCCCTCATTGGTTTATCCAGATACATTGCGTAAAGAATTGGTGCATCAAATCCAGTGAGTAGTTTTTCAGTAACTATTAAAATCTTGGGGAATTGATCAGGTTTGCAAAAACTTTTTCTTATTCTCTTTTCATCTTCTTTTGTGATGTGATACTTTTTCAGTTCTTCTGAATCGTTATAATTTCCAGTGTACACAACTTCAGAATATTCTTGAGGTAAATATTTATCTAATGCTTTTTTATACAGTGCACAAGCTTCACGATCAACACCAACTACGAACGCTTTATAACCAAGATTTTCAACGTGAGTTTTATAATGTTCTGAAATAAACTTTGCAATTTTATCAACTCTCCTTTTTCCCTTTAAGAAGTTTTTGGTGACTATTGCCCTTTCAAGTATTTTATTCAGTTCATCTATATCGCTTATGCCCTCGGCTTCAGCTAGATTTAAAAATTCTTTCTCCAATGTTTCTTCGGGAACTAAGAGATCATTAGAAGCTATTGTATAGTAAAGCGGTAAAGTTGTTCCATCCTCAATAGAATCTGAGATGGAATATTTATCAAGATAACCTTGTTCATCATCTATTCCGAAAGTCTTAAATGTACCTCTTCCGTAAGCAGTTTTATCAATGGGTGTTCCGGTGAAACCGATGTATGTAGCATTAGGTATTGCTGCCATTAGATAATTGCCTAGATCACCAGATGTAGTGCGATGTGCTTCGTCAACAAGTATATAAATATTTTTTCTGAGATTAACTTTCTCAGGCATTTCATTAAACTTGTGAATCATGCTAATAATAATTCCCCGATAATCTTCTCTTAGAAGATCGCGAAGCGTTATAATTTTATCTGCATGCTCAATGTTCTTTAATCCTAATGCAGTAAGATTCCTAATCATCTGATCTTCAAGCTCATTTCGGTCAATAAGTAAAATGATAGTGGGTTTATCTGTTTCTTTAAGCTTGAAAAGAATTTCAGAAGCTTTAATCATTGTATATGTTTTACCGGAACCTTGTGTATGCCAAATCAATCCACGGGATTTTGTCTCATCAATACTTCTTCTAATTACTTTTTCAACTGCTTTAACTTGATGCTGACGAAGTATGTACTTATTCAGTTCTTCATTTTGTTCGGCAAATATTATATAATTTTTTATGTACCTTAAAATTGTTTCACGATTAAAGAATGTTTTAATTTTTAATTCAAGATTACCAATCTCGTGCTCTCTCCAATTGAAAAGATCTTTACGATTAAGATTCCATGTCACACCATAAGAAAAACCTAATGCTTCGGTAACTGAAAATATTTGTTGTGGTATGAGCATTTCCGGTGTTTCGTTGTGGTAACGTCTTATCTGATCTATTCCGATTGCTATAGCTTCATCTTTGGTGGCATTTTTACATTCGATAACTACCAACGGAATACCGTTAACCAGAAAAACTACATCTTCACGATTGCCGTAACGTCCGTTGTGGTGATAGTATTCTTCAGTTATTTGAAAGATGTTATTAGAGGGTTTTTCAAAATCTATGAGCTTTAAGTTATACTCTCGATTTTCATCATTGTTAAAGAAATTCTTTTCACCTCTCAAGTACTCAAGAAAATCTTTATTGCCTTGAATATCGAAACGAAGTAATGATAGTTGAGAAATTATATCTGATGGGTTTATTAGTTTCGGATTAAACTCAGTGAGTTTTTGAGTTAAAATATCCTTGAAAAAAAGAGATGAGCTTTTAATTCTTTCTTGCGGTAATGAAGCTGAAATATCGAAGTGACGAAGTTCTTCTGCTTTGGATTGAGCAATAACTTGCCAATTTACCTTGCCGTCAGGCAGGCCTATCTCGTGAGCATACTCTAAAATTCTTTGCTGGACAGTTTTATGTTCTGTGAATGTCATAATAAAACATTCTTAAGCGTTTATTCCTTTTAAGGATTCTTCAAGTTCGAGCTCTATATCTTTCAAACGGATTTGACCAGTCATCAATAAATTTAAGTTTGATTTGAACAAATCCCTTAAAGAAGAACATTTGGATATTTGGCAATATAAATTCATACTTATACTATCAAGAATATTAATAATTTCATTTTGTTCTTCAATCCTTTTGGGAAGCGGAAATTTTACATTATCAACATCTTTTTTATTTAGTTGAGGTATTGGATTATCGTCTTTTAATCTTCCTATATCAAAAGTGAGGAACCAGTAGAATAAATATTTAGGGATAATGTCTTTGTTCGGGATTATAGCTATTAAATTTGGATCCAAAATCACTAAATGGTTATTCATCCTTTTTTTATTTGTAGAGATGGCTGCCCCTCTTTTTGGAAAGATTATTGAATGTATTGGAATTGGTTTTAGTTTTATCAAATTTGATTTTGAAACATGAAATTCGATATTAGAATGGCTTAAAATATTTTCATTACCAGGGAGATTCATATCGGATACTTTGATTGCTAAAACTTTATCATCTTCATTTTTGTGAGAATCAATTGTGGGAATTTTAGTAAATGAGAAACTATTACTTTTAACAATTCCATAATCCTTAATTAAAGCTACTTCCCAACTTTCCGGAATTAGACCGATTTCGGTTGGTTTCTGTGGTTCGCCGTTTAGCCCCTCGGTAAATAGTTTTTGCATTAACGCTTTTTTAAGCTCTTGACTGGTTTTAATTATCTGCTCTTGTGTCTCAATAGCTTTCTGAATTTGGGAAAGTACATGAGCAATTTTTTTTTGTTCGGGGAGTGGGGGAAGAGGAATACTAGTATTTTGTAAAACCGTTTTAGGAAGTCTCTGCCGACCAGTAGAACCTTCCATTTTTCCAGCTAATCTCTTTCGGACATCAGCTTTTAGAAGATAGTTGAAAAGGAAATACTTTGAACTAATATCTTTTATTTCATTAACTGGAATTACTTCAGTGGTTGCATAGCCAAATTTATAGGGTATTCGTGCAATAGCTTGCTTTCCATTTTCAAAAGAAGGAGTAATTTTTGCTAACAGAATATCACCATTTTCAAAATATGTTCCGCTTGAAAATGAACCAAATTTTTTAAGCTTGAAATCCTCAACATATACTTTATTTTCAAGTATCATTTCCATTGGAATAAATGGAAGTACAAAATCATTATCTATTTCAAGAATCCTCGGTTTTTTTGTAAATGTGAATGCATCTTGTACTTTTCTAACCTCCCAATCATCAGGAATTAAACCGATATCAGTTTGTTTGAAATTTGTATTCATTATCTTGAATAATGATATTTTTCTTCTCGTTTTTTAAATGCATCATATCCACCCTCCAATAACTCTGCAATTCTTTCTCTTATTGCTTCATTCTCAATTGAACCAGATAAAGTATGAGTGATTTTTTCATCATCGAAAGTGGCAACAATCACCTGTTCAGCATCACCATTGACAACCAAATTAGCATTATGGGTTGACACTATAATTTGTCGCTTCTCCTTTGCCTTACGAATTGTTTTGACTAAATCCTTGTAGATAAAATCATTATCGAGATGATCTTCCGGTTGATCAATAATTATAGGACAATTGTTTCCAACGCTAAGAAATAGTTTTAATATAACGGTTCCTTTTTGTTCCAGGGACAATCTACCGATAGGCTTATAAACTTCAGCCGAAACTTTGTATTCTATTTTGGTTTTTAAGTTAAAATAATTTGAGAATAAAATTGAATCAACCTCATCATTTGGCCAAGAATAAAACATATCAAATTTATTTGGATTGGCTGGATCTTCTTTCGTGAAATCTTCCAACCAATTTATGCATGCTTCACCACTTGATTTATCAACACCTAAGATCTCTACAAATTTATTTATTGATTTAATTTTTCTTTTATCGACATATTCATATAGCTTCATTATAAAATTTTGGTAATCGAGATCTAGTTCTGGTTCTAGCCTTAACGATTGAACAATTTCGAAGTTACTACTCATAAAATCACTAATAGCAATTATATATTTGGTCTTAAACTCTTCCAACTTTTGATAAATTTTCCGGTAAAGCGAAATTCTGTTATCTACTATACTTTGAAAATATCGATTTTCTTTTTCAAAAGATTGAATTGATTTTTCTAACTCAGACGCTCTGGATTTTAATCCCTCAATATATTCCACACTTACATCCAACTTACCTTTTAATTCCGTCTTTGCCTTATCTAGTGTTTTATTATAATCATTAATTATTTTTAAGTCATCAAGCTGGCTTTTCGCAGATTTCAATTGTTCTAATAAATTGTCAAAATTGAATGTAAGATTTAATTTTATACCCAGTGCAGACAATAAACCATTCAATTCAGTCAATTTGGTTTGTAGTTTACCATTGAACTGTGAAATGTCCTCATTAATATTTTCAAGAAGAAAATTTGACTGAGTGAGTTGATTTCTAAGTTTTCCTTTAGTTTGAAGTTCGGTTAAGATTAATCGTGTAGAATCTGACTCAAGCAATTCAATCTCTTTTTCAATTTTATTTTTTTCAATTTTTAATTCTTCAATTCCTTTAGCTCGAAGACTTTTTTGAACAGTTTGAATTTCACCGTTCATTTTTCTTAATGAAGTGACTAAATTATCAATATCGGTTATTATTGAATTAATCTCTTCTGCGTTTGTACTATTTTTAAGTACACTCTCGAAAGCCAAATTGTGAAGCTTGTTTTTATCAGTAGCAATTTCTTCAACTTGGTTTTGACTTAAATATAAAATTGGGTAGGAACAACTAAATTTCAGCGAGCTAAGCTCTGTCTTGTAATCATTCATCGGTTTATTATCTAAGTCATTATAACCAACAACAAAATCGACTTTAGCTTTATGTGATTGAAAATAGTTGATAAATGGAATTACTGTTGGATTCTTTTCATCCAGTTCTTTATTAACACCAAAACAATATGCAATTGATTCTAAGAGTGCTGATTTGCCTGAGCCTCGACCACCTATAATACAAACTAAATCTCTATTAAACGGAATGTTTTCATTCACAATTGGGAATCGGTCCGAATTCATAATTTCAAATCTATCGATTCTTAATTTTGGTGTATCAAACTCAGGGCTATTATCTTGTATTTTTATTCTACAATCTGGTTCATATAGAATTTGCTTGAGTCCCTCAAAGGTAGGATCAGCCTTAATCCAAGTATATTTACTTCCGATTTCTGTTAACTTATGTGCATCTGAGGAACAGATCGAAGGCTTATTAAACTTTTTTAAATAAAAATCTTTATTATCATCTTCATCTGTAATTTCACAAACATCTATAAAATTTTCCTTCATCAATTCTTCCTTAACCGGTCCTAAAGAGTTATACAGTGTTACACCAATTTTCCCTTCGTGTCTCATTTCCCTCTCTAGACTGTTTGATTTATCGCCAGCGTGCACTATAACAATGCCACCTAACTTTTTATGTATAATTTCACTCGCTTCCTTAAAAGGTACCTGAACTTCAAACATTCCTCTTTTAAAAGATTCTTCATTGGTAGGGTTTGAATTTCCCTCTTCAACTATTTTTTCTCTTCCTTTTTGAGTAATCCTAGTCTCAGAAATATTAAGTGGATTTAATATCAACTCATTAATTGCTTGTGCATTCACTGTAATGCCATCATAAACTCTAGGAAATAATCCGATTATATGTACAGATCTTGATCCATATTCTGTTCTAAACTCAACGCCAGGGACTACAGTTATACCATTCTCATCTCCTAGTTTAATAATTTCATCAACGTTTTTAGCGATATGATGGTCCGTTATTGCAATTACATCTAGATGCAATTCTTTTGCTTTTAAAATTATTTGTTCGGGATTCATCTCACCATCTGATGCATTAGAGTGAATATGTAGATCCCATTTTCTCCAAATTGATCCCCTTTTATCATTCATATGAATTCCTCAGAAACTATTTGAAATATTTTCGTATTTAATAACCCAACTTTTGAAAAATAGTTTTTAATTCTCCATCAATATCTTTTGATTCTTGATCAAGCTCTTTAAGCTCTTCTAAAATTTCTCCTATTGGTCTGTAAACTTCTTCATCAGCTGTATGTATGTATCGGGTTGGTGATAAGTTATAATCATTTTTTGCACTATCTTCCTTTGAAATTATCTTACTGAACTTGTCAGTCACCTTCCAGTTTAAGAAAGTATCAACAATTTTATTCTGGTTTTCTTCCGGTATATAGTTTTTTGGTTGCCCTTTAATAAAATCTTTGGAAGCGTTGATGAGTAAAATTTTATCTTTCTTTCCAGTAGATTTATTTCTATTGAGGAATAAAACTATACCAGGTGCTGAAGTATTGTAAAAAAGATTTTCAGGTAAGTAAAGCACTCCTTCAATAAAATCATTTTCAACAAACCATTTACGAATTTCTTTTTCTTTATTTGTGCTTTGGTTACCCGATCCTCGTGAGACTGCTCCAGTATCTAAGACAATAGCTGCCCTTCCTCCGCCTCCGGCGGAATCATTCAAAGAAGCGAGAATATGCTGCACCCATCCCCAATCTGCCGTTCCGTTTGGCGGATAACCAGCAGGAAACCTTTCTAGTTCATCGTTCTCATAAGTCTTTTGGTTAAATAAGCTTTGGTTCCACATCGGATTCGCAGCAACACGATCAAACTTCTTAAGTCCTGTCCCGGCTTTATCGGGATTGTTACCTTTTCTTCCCGAAGGGACGGATTCCCGAAATTTGGGATTGTTCATTGTATCGCCAATTTCGATAATGCCTTCCATATCATGAATAACCATGTTCATATTAGCCATTGCCCAAGTATTTGCTATATATTCTTGTCCATAGAGCTTTAACGGCGCATATTTAGTTTTAGAACGTAAGTTCATCTTCTCTTGAAGTGCAATCTGAAGTTTAATTAATAATCCAGCAGAACCAGTGCATGGATCATACATTTCCATTCCGGGTTCAGGATCAAGTATGCGTGCCATAATTAACCCAACTTCCATCGGCGTATAAAACTCTCCGGCACTCTGTCCACCACCTTCAGCAAACTTGCGAATTAGATATTCATAACTTCTTCCTATTATATCAGGTTCGACATCTTTAAGACCTAATCTTTTTTTACTAATCTCCTCAATAAGGTTGCTTAGTCTATCATCTTCAATATCTCGCTGTCCGTGTGTAGTGGCGTTAAAATCTATTCGATCAATAATTCCTTGCAATCTCGAATTCTCGCGAGCTATCGAGCGCATAAAATCGGTAAGCTGCTCGCCTATTTTTGAAGATAATTTTCGGATAACTGACCATGTAGATTCATCTAGATTTTCAGGTTGAAGTGGTATGTAGAAACGTGTGAGCTTACGGTCTTTGGCAATTAGCTTCAGGGCTTTTTCTTTTGAACCGACGTTGTCGGCGACTCGACTAACTTCATCATCGAATACATCACAGAGGCGTTTTACAAAGATTAGTGGTAGTATGAAGTCTTTATACTTGGGTGCGTCTTGTGCGCCTCTAATGGCACATGCCGCATCCCAAATCCAGGATTCGAGTGATTTGGAGTTGTTGTTGGTCATAAATACTATTTAATATCAAAAATTATCTTTGATAAAAATAGCAAATAACTTTTAGTAATGCACTTGAAAGGAAGAATTCTAAAATGTCAACTAAGCTAGGGTTTACCTTACTTTCACTAGCACCATTGTCATATGGAATTTTTTCAAGGTGGCAACTATTTTTAACATAAAGGCTTAATGATATATGTATTACAGTACCGCAACATGCATTTTGATGTTATCGAACAAATTATATTCATCATTCAATTATTTACTTATTTATACTAACATAATAAAAAAAATACAAAGTAGATAAAGAAAGTTTATTAAAATGTGTTTCGATAAAAGTTCATATGAAAAACAAAAACCGCCGGACACAATCAAAATGTCAAGGCGGCTATGTAGTTAAAAATGAGGTAATGAGCGAAGCGAAACAAAACCTTTTATTAACAAATATATGGCGAATGAAAGTTTCCGCCAAAGGCGGACAGCAATTTTTGTGAAGTGAGCGAAATGAAATTTCATCAGCAAAAGAACGAGGTAAAACCGAATCTGTGAGTAAGATCAGGTAATTTTATTAGTGAAACGAAAAATTACTGCTTACGAATATTTTAGTGAGCAAAGCGAGCTTCAACATTTAAGATAGTTTTACCAATTGTCTTTGAGAGCTGACCACTATCTAAAATGACTACATCAAACTTTCTTTCTGTCTATACCTTACCTATTTAACTTGCCTCTAAAATTGAAAATCTCAATAACGAACAAATAAGAAATTACTTCATTTTGTGTATCATTATTTTTCATACGCAAATCTTTTGTAAGAATTACCGAATACAGGTAGTTAGTCTTGCCATCTCAAAATGATTTACTTTGCATAAAATATCTATTCATACTTTACTCTACGGAATAGATATTGAAAAACTCTGTAAGGAAACGATGAGAAAAGAGAGGAAAAATGGGTAATGTTCAGTCACTATTGTCATTTGGAGCAATGCTGATTTTAGCATTAGTATCATTAAATTTTAATGATGCCGTGCTTAGCAATTCAACAACTGAAATAGAAAATAAAGTTGTTCTCACCGCATTTTCATTGGCAGATGATTTAATAGAGGAAATCAAAGTAAGAGCTTTTGACGCAGCTACAGTAGACTTCCCAACAAGCAATCCAGCAAGCTTAACGGCTGCTGGCAGTTTAGGCCCAGGTTGGTGGGAATCATATCCAAACTTCAATGACATAGACGACTTTAATAACTATTCAAGAGTAGTAAGTGCACCACATGCTGAAAATTATTCCGTCAATTGTAGTATTTATTATGTTAATGGGGATGACCCAGATCAAGTTTCTTCAACACAAACCTTTTATAAAAAAGCTACTGTCACAGTATCGAGTCCATACATGAAAAATCCCATTAGTTTATCATTCATTTTTACATTGAAGTAGTTATATGAGTACTATTTTAGATCTTATAGGATCAGCAGTAATTGGAGCAGCAGTAATTTTGTTAATGCTGCACTTAAATATGTATTCTTCAAATATCAAATTCAGTTCCGATTCAGAACTTCGTCTCCAACAAGATGCTAAAACTCTGGCCGATATAGTAAGCTACGACTTACGAAAAGTCGGTTTTCGAAAAAGCGGTACAGCAATGATTACGGCTCAACCAAAAAAAATATCTTTCTATTCAGACATCGACTCTAATGGAATTGTCGACGTAATTACTTATCAATTAAGTGATTCACTTTTAGTAAATAATACGACAAACCCAAGAGATAAAATTCTTTATCGAATAGTAAATAATGATACATCAAAGGGGCCGTCATTAGGATTAGTTGATTTAAATTTTGAATATCGTAATGTAACAGGAAATATAACGGTAAATTTGGATAGCATAAAATATATTAATGCCGAACTTTGGGTTGAATCACTAGAGATGGTTAAAGATCCCAAAGGAAAAAATAATTATTTGTTCACTTACTGGGAATTGACAATTAATCCAAGGAGTATTTAAACATGGGAAAAGGATTACTAATTATTGTTTTAGGAATTGCCGGAATACTTTCACTTCTAAAAATTGGCATAAGCGCTAACACTTCAAAAGAAGTAGATACTTCTGTAGATTTTTTTAAGAAAACCCACACGAGATTAATAGCAAATTCTGGTATTGAAATATATTTGGAGAAATTGAGAAGGGATAAAAATTTAACCGGTTATTCTGGGGAAAAATCCTTATTCGGTGGAGAGTATGAGGTTAATATTTCTGGTCCCGACTCTGCTCTTCAAATAGTATCCAACAGTGAATTTTATGGAACAACACATAGGAGTTTTGTTTTAGCTAAAAGGACACCGGTGAAAATGCCTACAATAAATTCGGCGTTATACATAAATGCAACCGGTTTAGGATTAAATCTAAATGGAAATATGGACATCGATGGAAATGATCACAATACAGATGGCAGCCCGGGTCCAAATCCTGCAGTACCGGGAGTTGGGCTTGATAGTCCGGCGGATAGTGCCTACTTCAAAAATAATATTAAACCAAAAATTTCTAGAGATATCCTTGGAGCAGGCGGGGCACCAAGTATAAGAGCCGTTGCGGATACAACCAATTGGTTGACAATAACAGAAGCATTAATCTTTGCTGCAGATATAACCATTCCATCTGGCACCTATGATACACCTGGATTGTATGGAACTCCAAGTGAACCTAAAATCACGTTTGTGAATGGTGATGTTCATCTCACTGGTGGATTCCAAGGCGATGGTATAATGATTGTTAATGGAAACTTAGAGATGGATGGTAATTCAACTTTCAGAGGTATAGTTCTAGTTTATAAAAACTCATCCATTGAAACTAATTTCTCTGGTAATGGTGGAATATTTGGCGGGACGATTTTAGCTGGTACAAACGTAAATATTCAAGCAACAGGCAACTCTAGTTTTTATTACAGTTCTCAAGCCCTAGCAAATGCTCAAGCAAAACTCAAATCATCCAGATTTGAAATTGTTGAATGGTGGGAATGATAATACTTCAACAATTACTAATTAAAAATTAAAGTATATTGAATTTAAATTAAATATATTAATCACGAAGAGTATAAGCCTAATGAAAAAAATAGCGTATTACATAGTAATGATTTTTGTAACATTATCAATAGCAGCATGTTCTGAAGAACCGCCGAGTATTCGAGTATCGAATGAACGAGCAACGAAAGCAAATGTTCAAATAAAAACTGTGAACAACACGATTAATCATAATGATGTGGCTGGAGGGACAGCTACAAATTATCAAGATGTATCAGAAGGAAAAATTGATGTTACTGCTGAAATTCAAAATGAAACGATTTCACCGACTACAACTTTTAATGCATCAAACGATAATAATTATACAATTATAATTTTGAATACTACGCCACCCGCATTAAAAGTGAATGTTTCAGATAAGTAGATAGAATATTTTAGAGGGGAAGAGGGATGCTATATTTTACTGTTGGACTCTATCACATCTAACTGAGCAGTTGGTGTGCCGAGTTTACATAACTCAACATTATAGGACTGATAGCAAGATTATATTATGTAAAGATGATTAGTTTGTTTAATAATGTTCGCTATATAATTCTGGCTGATAATGTAAGGTTTAACCTCCATAAAAAAATACAAAGTGGCTTAATATCCTTCCTTAATGTCCTTTCCTAAGCAGTTGTGAGCCGAAGGCGAATCATCTTAAATCTTAGTATAATAATTTGGATTAGATTTTAGAAATAAGAGGCTGGCATGAAAATATTGGATTAAATTAAAGGCCACAAATATAACTATTAACCAAGTTCATCTTTTTTATCAAAGGCAATTAACCAATCATTCATTGATTGATAAAATTTATATGGTAGTTTTTTAAAGTTATCTTGTTTTAAAGTTACACCTATTATTGATTTTATATCATCTTTGGTTAGGAAATTATATAGTTCGTCGGGTCTAAAGGTAGCTGGCTCATCTTCAAAATCTTGAATAATATAAGAATTAAAAAATTCTTTAAAGAAATCAATGTTATTAACTAAAGAGTTCATAAGATAATTATTTAAGTCTTTTTTCATCTCAATTTTGATATCATTTTTCTTTGCGAATTCAACAGCCTGCCACCAGCGCCAAATTGTGCTCAAAGGTGCATCAAAATAATCTTTATCGGAAAATGACATTGCTTTTTCAATTTTTTTATTTAATCGAATTAAATAATTCTTCACAACACTCTTCTTAATATCTTCAGAAAGTTTCAATCCTTTTGGTGTTCTATCCTCATGAATAGTATAGAATAAGACATTATTAGCAAATTCATCTGAGTTATTTTCGTAATCAAGAAGTTTTACTAAAATTTCTGGATTGCTTCCTTTTCTTTCTAAATAGTGCCAAACTTGAAATGCGGCTTGTTTTTTTTCTTCCAACCCTAAAAATCTCACTACCCTATTTGATAGATTTTTCTTAGCTATGAATGATAAAATAATTAACAGATTAAAGGCTACTTCTAGGGGTTCTTTTTCTAGTTTATCATAGACCCAACTAAGAGATAGACTTCTTAGATGAATATTTTCATCACCGATTGGAAAAATCTGTGAAAGGAGGTTCAATGATTTTTCTTTATCAAAAGTTTCTTTAGAAAGACTTTTGATAATTTCGTCTTTAAAATTTTGATTCGTTATTAGTTCAATGGTTTTATCAATTGAAGAACTTGAGAAATATCTTGATAGTAAAACATTTAATGCAATTCTATTTTTATTTTGAATCTCACGATATAACTCAACATATTCTATAAAAACATTACTGTTACTCAATTGCTTTGTAAGTTCATATTTATAAATAAATTCGATATTAGGAAATAAAATAAATATTAAATTTCTGTCATTTCCCTCTAAAGAATCAATTAATTGTTTTTTTGCAGCTATCAATTTTTCAATTATGGTTGTTCCATAAATTGAAGAAATTTCATCTATATCTACTACCGAAATTGATAAACTTTCTTGATTCCTTCTTATAAAATCAAAAAGATCGATACGAGTAGCTTCTATTAAACTCATCAGAAGGATATCGGGGAAATAAATGTCTCTTTTTAATTTAAAAATATTAGATTGAAATAAACGCTCAAAATGTTTTATTCTTCTAATAGTGGTTAAGGTATCTTTTAGCTCTTTTATTATATCAACATTTTTTTCTCTAATCTGTTTATTTATGTCTTCTGACTGCTCTGAGTTAAAATTTTGTTCCGATAAGTATTTATCAATTATATTTGATACTAATTTGACAAGTTCATCAGATGACAAGGATGGAATAATAAAGCTTGCGTCAAAATATTTATTAATTATTTCAGTATGATCTTTATTCATTTTTCATTAAAGTATTTGTAATATTTTTTATAAACATCTTGATCAGAAGCAATTAGTAGTACAACGTTATTCATGTTATGTTTTACTAATCTTATAAGATTAAAAACACCCACTAATTCTTTTGACATTAATCTATCTACATCATCAATAAAGCATATAATTCGTAAATCCGATAAGCACAACCATTTAGATATTTTTGATAAGTATTCCTCAATTTGAGGAATTGTCATGGTTCTATTTTGAATTGCAGATATGTACAAACCTTTGGATAATTTCTCCAAGAAATTAGACCAAATTACTTTCGAATCAATTCTAGGTAAAATGAATTCTTCCTCTAATTTTTTAATTACTAAATAAAAAAAATGAACATACAGAAGTTTAACATTCTCGAATTTGGAAACATTAATAAACATCGGTCTCACTTTCTTGTAAATATCCGATTCAGTTTGTTTGTTTTGCTGTTGAAAATGTAAGTTTAATAAATTCATTAAAGAGGTTTTACCACTTCCCCATTCTCCTCTTATTTCAATACAGACAGCACCATGGCCATTTTCACGAGTAGTTATATTAGCAGATATAGAACTAACTAGTTCAATAAAATTCAACCTATCTTCCTCAAATGTTTTTATTGGGGCTTCTCCGCTTAAATCATCAATAATTTTGGGACATTTACTATTAAAAGATTGTTTAATTGTTATACTAATTAGCAATACGAATAATTGGATAACTATATAGTCTCCATTAAATAAGAATGCTTTTTGATAGTAAAATGGTTTAAGAATTAATACCGAAAATGTAGTAACTAATAAAAGAATTAGAATGTAATGTTGATTTAAGGGACCAAATACGATAAAACTTTTCCAGGCTCTAAGGATATAATTCTTGATAAAAGATCTGTTAACAAAAATTAGTAAGCTTAAAAAAAAAACAATAAGTA
>Ga0214473_10004022_pt1 | contig 17695 bp, 14 predicted proteins | sample RVTome_7_FD_203509 | JGI IMG/M metagenome (GOLD analysis project Ga0214473, IMG submission 203509) | Soil microbial communities from uranium-contaminated site in the Upper Colorado River Basin, Wyoming, United States - RVT98D197 | ecosystem: Environmental > Terrestrial > Soil > Contaminated >... | reverse complement strand
CTCGACACGTGGTTCAGCTCGGCGCTGTGGCCGTTCAGTACGCTGGGCTGGCCGCACGATCCGAGCCGCGACCGTAAGGGAGCGGTCGATTCCGACGGCGCACCTCCCGCGAACCAACCGCTCCCTTACGGTCGCGGCTCGGTTCAGATGCTCCCGACCCTCGCCGACTTCGAATACTTCTACCCCACCAGCACGCTGGTGACCGCGCGCGGCATCATCACGCTCTGGGTCGCGCGGATGGTTATGACCGGCCTGTACTTCACCAAGCGCGCCCCGTTCCAGCACGTCCACATCCACCCCGTCATCCTCGACGGCCAGGGGCGGATCATGAGCAAGTCGCTGGGCAACGGCGTCGATCCGCTCGACATCATCGAGCTGTACGGCACCGACGCCCTGCGCTTCGTCATGGCCCAGATGGACACCGAGACGCAGGACGTGCGCATGCCCGTCAAGCCGGTCAAGCTCCGGGATGGCCGCACCGTCAACAGCAGCGAAAAATTCGAGATCGGCCGCAACTTCTGCAACAAGATCTGGCAGGCGGCGCTGGGCTTTGTGCTCCCGAACGTCCAGGACGTTGACGTTGAGTTGCACGAGCACGGAAACGAGAAATATCACACCAAGCGGCATCCCAAGGAACTGAGCGTCTTCGACCGTTGGATACGCACGAGGCTTCTCCACTGCATCGAAGAGGTCTCGCAAGCGCTAGAGCTATACCAGTTCCCTCGAGCATCCGACGCACTGCGCACGTTTTTCTGGTCGGAATTCTGCGACTGGTATCTGGAAGAGGCGAAACTCCGTCTTCGCGAGCCCGACGCGGGCGACGTGAAAGTAGTGATGCTGCAAGCTCTCGACCTTTCACTTTGCCTTATGCATCCGTTCATGCCGTTTATCACCGAAAAAATCTGGCAACAGATATCTACAACTATTCCCAGACATCATGAGCTGATTTGGCCCGACGAGCCGAACGACCGTCCGGTTCCGGACAAGGCTCCTCCGCTCATCATCGCGCCTTGGCCGCGAAATTGGGCCCCCGGTGAAGACAGGCTGTGCGACGCCGAGATCGGAAACCGCATCCAGCCGGTCATCGTCGCCCTCCGCGACACGCTGGCGTGGATCAATACGACGCGCTCGGCGGCGAGGAAAGAAGCCATCGGCAAGCTGCCGCACGCCGTGATTCGCGCCGCCGCCGCGCTGGTGCCTGGTCTGCGCGAACAGATGTCGGTGATCTGCCGCCTCGGGCGCTGTGAGACCCTGGAGATCGGCGACGCCGTGAGCAAGCCGGCCGAGTCGGCGGCGAAGGTTTTTCCCGGCATCGAGGTTTTCGTGCCGATCGGCGGCCTGGCGGACTTGGAAGTCGAGCGGCAGCGCTTGCACAAGGAGCGCAGCCAGCTTGTGGGCCATATCGAGCGGACGGAGAGCAAGCTCGCCAACGAAGGTTTCGTGGCCAAAGCGCCGCCGGCGGTGGTCGACAAGGAGCGCGCCCGCCTGGCGGAGCTGCGCGGGCAATTGGCGGCGTTAGAGCGCCATCTCACGGAAATCGCGACCTGAGCCGGCACCGTTTTCTCCGCGGCGTTCCGGCCCGCCCGACGCGGCAGCGTGCCCTGGTCGGCCACCCGCACGCACGGACTTGCCCGGGAACCCGAACGTGGTAGGATGCACGTACGCAGCTCGACGGCGGACGACGCCGGTCTGGCGGCCAGAGGCCGGTGCCGGCGTTTCCGTGGCGAGCGTGCGGGGTGTAGCTCAGTTTGGCTTAGAGCGCTTGGTTCGGGACCAAGAGGTCGCTGGTTCAAATCCAGTCACCCCGATTCGACAGTAGCGCCCCGCGGGTCAAGGACTTGCGGGGCTGTCGTTTTTGGGCGTTTGAACTGGACTCTTTGCCTTCCAGCCCCTCACCGGCGGATTTCGCCGCAGCGGATTGACGTTGTGTCAACAGAGGAACCCGATCCGGAATTGCATCGACCAGTCGTACCGCTTGTGGTCGCTCGTGATGCGTGCCCGGTCGTGTTTTAAAACCCGCCCGGACACCGGCTGGGCCTTTGAACCGCTTTGTCCCGTCGTCGCCGACGCATTCCCGGTACTGGCGGGCGCCGTGATCGCGCCAGACCCTTGCCGGCTTCTCAGCCATACGCCGGCAGGCTTCCACGTTCCTCCCCGGAACCGGCCGGACATAACCGTCCGCGTAGCGGGCCATGCGAGCTCTCCGGGCTTGCGAAGGATGATAGGTCTCCGGCCATTCTGGTCACCGCCAATCACCTGGCCTGACCGATGGACCGGGCTAGCCGCCGGCGATGGCACCTACGACCAGGAGGGGCTCCGCGCCCGTCGCGACCGCGTCGGGCAGCGGGGCGTCCGGCGGCTCATGGGACAGGTCCTGCTGGCAGGCGAAGAACCGCAGGAACGGCCGGCGGCGCTGCGTGGCGTGGTCGCGGATCGTCCCGCGCAGCATCGGATACCGGGCTTCGAGTGCGTCAAGCACCGAGCGCAGCGTGGCCGGACCCTCCACCTCGAGCTGCACCTCGGCGTCGACGCGCGCCAGCGTGCGCAGATGGAACGGCAGCTCGACACGGATCATGGGCGTCATGATAGTGCCCGGACTGCAACGGAAACCAGGCACGCATTAGAATGCGCCGCGCCATGAGCGCTGTGCTTGTCAGGATCAAGCGGGCTGTTCTCGCAGGGCGCTTCGAGTTTAGTCGCAAGGCTGCCGAGGAAATGGACGCCGACAATCTGACTCGCCTCGACGTGGCTGAATCGATCGTCACCGCGGTCGCCATCTACAAGACGATCCGCTCCCGCAGCCCTTTCCGAGGCCGTCGACGGGAGTCCCTCTACATCATCCAGAGCACCAATCTGATGGGCGTTCCGATCTACACCAAGGGGAAACTGGTTGCCGAGGCGGCCGTTGAGACGTACTATTTCCTGGTCTCGTCCAAACGAGCCGAATGAATGCCATGATCAACCTGAAGACCTGTCCAACCTGTGGAAGCCGGCGAATCCGGCGGGTGCGAAGGACCGTCACGCGGAAGAGCCGCGGCAAGCAATACACGGTCCCGCATTTGATCTTTCACGAATGTCCGGATTGCGGTGAACAGGTGTACAGCCCCGAGGCCATGGAAAAGATCGAGGCGCATCGACCAAAGCGCGGCCAGGCGGTCGCATAGCCGGCCTCGAGCGCGTCGAGCACCGCCGGCTACGTCACCGCCCCCTCGACCTCAAGCTGCACTTCGCCCTCCCCGCGCGCCAGCGTCCGCAGATGAAATGGGAGCGCGACGCGGATCATGGCAGCCTCTGCACGACAGATCTGAAGGAGGATTCTCGCCTGTGTGCCACCGCTTTCAAGCAGGCGCCGATCGGGTTGTCGAACGGCCACTGCTCAAGAGAACCGGCACACCGTCAGGGCCACCCGGCCGCGTGCGCGGACGGAGTCCGGGAGAGCGCCGGACCGAGGCGGAGCCTCGGCCCGCCCGCCGATTGCGGTCAAGATTGCCTTCGGATAAGCTACGGTGATATCGCAGATGTAGAATCGCCTTGCAGGAGATCGGCATAGAGTTCTGCGCGGGAGCGCCGACGACGAATGCCCCAGCATGATCCCATCGCGTTCGCGAACGCCCTCAGCGCGAAGCTGGCGACTCGCTCGCGCCATGTCTGCGTCTTCCTTGGGGCCGGGCTCGGCCGGGCATGCGGACTTCCTGATGTAGCGCAGCTCCAGGTCCGCGTGATTGAGCAATTGACGGACAGTGACCAAGAAGCTCTCCGACGCCAATTGGACGGGCGCAATCTGGAGCAAGCGCTTAGCCGTTTGCGCCGAATCGCGGGGCTTGTCTCTGGGGCCGAAGCGGTTGGAGGATTGACCGCGGAGAGAGCCGCGCAACTGGACGCGAAGGTGTGTCAGGCCATCGTCAAGGCGTTAGACATCACCGGGGCTAGCCTAGAACCGGCACAGGACTTTGCTGCGTGGGTCGCCCGCGCGAACTACCTGCTTCCAGTCGAGCTTTTCACCGTAAACTACGATCTGCTACTCGAAACCGCCCTCGACGGCTCGCGCGTCCCATACTTCGACGGATTCGTCGGTACGCTCCGGGCGAGGTTCCACACTGAACTCGTGGAGCCCGCTCCCGGATCAGACGCGGAGTCGATGCCAGCTTTTCTTGCGCGCCTCTGGAAGCTGCATGGCTCCGTGAATTGGAGTCGAGAGTCAAATGGTCAAATAGTCCGCCTCGGCCACCCGGTTCCCGACGGTCTCCCGGCGGCGATCTACCCATCGGATGCAAAGTACGAGGAGTCGCGCCGAGTTCCGTTTGTAGTGCTGCAGGATCGTCTGCGGCGCGCCCTGCACCACCCTGAGACGATTCTCATTGTCTCGGGCTACTCCTTCGGCGACGACGACCTCAACGAGTTGCTATTCGACGCGGCTTCTCGCCGTGAGCGATCCGAATTCGTCGCGCTGTGCTATTCCGAGATTCCTCAGGAGCTCGCCAAACGCGCCGCCAAAACACCCAATCTCCAAGTAGCCGGTGGCCGGGAGGCCATCTGCCGGGGCGTGAAGGGTTCGTGGACAGCGCCAAAGGAACCGCCACCGAGCCTGTGGGTCGATGGTCAGTTTGGTCTTCGAGACTTTCGCGAACTGGCGGCGTATCTGGCCAGAGGCTCGTCCCGAGCGCTACCGCACGAGCCCCGCGCGGGGGTGCCCGGGACCACCGAGAGAGCCGCTACCAACGCCAAGACTCCTTTAGGTGCAACAGATAATGTCTGAGCGAGACCCGACATGCATTGGCCGGGTGCGGCATGTACTTGGCGCCACCGTGACGGTGGCGCTCGATCCTGATCTCGCCGGCGTCGCACCTATCTACCGAGGACGACTGCAGCCCGTGGGCCAGATCGGTTCACTCGTGCGAATTCCCCAAGGGCTCGTGGACCTCATTGGCAGCGTAAGCCTCGTCGGCATTGCCGAACTGGCCGGCCCAGTCGCGCCAGCAGAGGCCGTTCAGCGCGACGAGCGCTGGCTTCAGGTTCAGTTGATTGGCGAGATCGATTGCGGAACGGGGCGCTTTCAGCGTGGCGTCGGATCATATCCAGGCTTGGACGATCCGGTGCACTTTGCCACTCCCCAGGAGCTTCAGTCTGTCTTTCCGGATGCCGACGACGAGCACGTCCGTTTGGGCCGGTTGGCGGCTGCCGAAGACGTGCCTCTGTGCTTGGACGCTTCCCGTTTGGTGATCCGCCACAGCGCCGTGGTCGGTTCCACCGGCTCCGGGAAAACGAGCGCCGTTGCCTCGCTTCTCCAGGGCTTTGTGAAAGGGGGTTGGCGCGCTGCGAACATCGTGGTCGTCGACCCGCATGGCGAGTACGCGACGGCCCTAGAGGGTAGCGCATCCGTACGAAGCGTCCTCGCAAGTGCCGATCGACGACTGCGCGTCCCGCACTGGGCACTCTCGGCCGCGGACATTCTGCGGGCCTTTATTGGCACCCCCGGCGGCGCCACGTTCAACAAACGATTCGCCGAACTCGTAGTGGAATCTCGGCGCCAGTTCCTGAAGGACTGCACTTGGTTGAAAATCGATCCGACATCGGTCACCGCGGATACGCCGGTACCCTTCGACATCCGCTGCGTCTGGCACAAGCTCGATTACGAAAACCATGAGACTCGCGAGAACAAGGCGGACCCGGGGACAGTTTGCGAGACGAATGCGGGCGACCCTTCGAAACTCCGTCCAGCGCAGTTTCAGCCGTACGGGCCCGGCGGACAGCCACCGCATCAAGGCCCAATGTACAGCGTTCACGGAACAGGACCCGATCTGCTGCGGCTCGGACTGCTCGATCCACAACTGCGCTTTTTCCAAGAGCCAGCCGCAGATCCGAAGGGTCACGATCCACTGGTGCAAGTCGCGCAGGAATGGCTCGGTGGGCCCCAGCCAGTATCTGTCCTTGACTTCAGTGGTGTCCCTTCTCTCGCCGCTGATCTGGCCATCGGTGTCGTTCTGAATCTGCTGTTCGAAATCGCTCTCCGCTGCCTTCCGGAGGGACCGGGCATCGGCCGCCCAAGCCCCGTTCTTGTAGTCCTCGAGGAAGCCCATCGGTACCTTGGTGAAGGTGCTTCCCTGCTTACACGTGAATCAGCCAACCGGATCGCGCGCGAGGGGCGCAAATACGGAATTGGCCTCCTGTTGGTCACCCAGCGCCCCACAGAGCTCCCGAAAACGGCGCTCGCTCAGTGTGGGACCATAATTGCTCTTCGTCTTTCGAATTCCGAAGATCAGGGAGCGGTTAAGGCAGCACTGCCCGACACCGTCGCGGGCTTGGCAGCGGTTCTCCCCTCGCTCCGCACACATGAGGCGATCATCAGTGGCGAAGCTGTGGTTCTGCCCGCTCGCGCCTGCCTTGACACACCAACCCCGTGGCCGCGAGCCGCGGATCCGTCCGTCAAGCCCTGGCGCCAGGAACCTCGGGTGCCCGACATTGCTCCAGCGTTGGCCGCATGGCGTGGCACGTTTGAGGTGCAACGTGATTGAGTGGATTCCGGTCGCGAATTCCAGCCGCATCGTCGCGGAGGCGTACGACCCAGCCACCGAGACCATCTATGTGCGATTCCCAAATGGCGTCGAGTGGTGGTACAGTGCCTGCCCTCCGCACGTTTGGGAGGAGTTTACAGCCCCTGGCCAATCGCGGGGCCAGTACATCAATAACGTCCTGAACCATAAGCCGAATGGTCGCCACGCGGGGTAACGGCGTCGTCATTAACGCGAGCAACCCGCCAATCAGTGCCACCGCGCCCGCACTATCGTAGCGTCTGCACCTCCAGCGACAGCACCGCCGGGAGGTCGCGGACGATGGGCGTCCAACTATCGCCCGCGTCGGCGCAGGCGTACACCTGCCCGCCCGTGGTGGGGGTAGTATACGCTGGACGCGTGGAGCGCGCCAAGAGCCAGCGCGCGATCGAGGCCCATCGACCGAAGGGCGGCAAGCCGGTCGCATAGCCGGGCCCCAACGCGTCGAAGACTGACCGACGGCGCAATACCAATTAACCGTGATGAGTAGGGGCAGAAATACGAATCAAATCTTCTCTGCTGAGCTTCAGCTTGTCGCGAGAATCCTTCCAGCGGCCCAGCAACCCCTGATACCACGGCAGGCGAGGCATGTGCCTATCATACGCGCGTCCCGCGGGATTCTCCAACGTAAGTTGTCTGGCGATCCTCAGGTATTCCGGTTCACTGTTAGCATCGAAGCCATCGAACTGAAGATCCTCGAAGTCGATTCCGGACTTGTCGTCCAACGCGTCGTAACATCGCTTGAAAACGTTGAACATTTGGAGTATCTCGCCAACTTCTTGTCGTCGAAGGTCCTCTATGATGACTTTTCGCCTGGACTTGGCCATGAGAACTTCTCCTGCAAGCACAAACGCGCCAGTATTGCGCAAGATGCATTGAATTCACAAGGCGAAGTTCGCCGTAGTCTTGCCGGCTGCGCCGCAGGGCGGCCCGAACCCGGCCAATGTCGGTCCTGCGGTCGATCATGGCCGAATGGTACACCATGAGATTCCGTCATTCAACGGCGGAATTTCATGGTAGCCATCGGGCGAGCGGCGCTCGTTGCCGGCGGGCGCCTGGCCGCGGCGGGCGGGGGGGCCATGAGCGGGGGCGCGGCGCCTTCGCCTCTATGCCAGTGTCTGCACTTCCACCGACAGAACCGCCGGCAGATCGCGGACGATGGGCGTCCACGTGTCGCCGGCGTCGGCGGAGGCGTACACCTGTCCGCCGGTCGTGCCGAAGTACACGCCGCACGGATCGAGCGCGTCGACGGCCAGCGCGCCGCGCAGCACGTTGACGTAGCAGTCGCGCTGCGGCAGACCCTGCGTCAGCGCTGCCCACTCGTTGCCGCCCGTACGGCTGCGGTAGACGCGCAGCTTCCCATCGGGCGGGAAATGCTCCGAGTCGCTCTTGATCGGGACGACGTAGACGGTGTCCGGTTCGTGCGCGTGGACGGCGATCGGGAACCCGAAGTCGCTCGGCAGGTTGCCGCTGATCTTCTGCCACGACTCGCCGGCGTCGTCGCTGCGACAGACGTGCCAGTGCAACTGCATGAACAGCACGTTGGGGCGCGAGGGGTGCAGCGCGATGCGGTGGACGCAGAAACCGACTTCCGCGTTCGGATCGGGGATGTACTGCGACTTCAGCCCGCGATTCATCGGCCGCCAGGTCTTTCCGGCGTCGTCGGTCCGGAACACGCCCGCGGCCGAGATGGCGATAAAGATCCGCCTGGGATTGCCCGGATCCTGAATGATCGTGTGCAGGCCCATCCCACCCGCGCCGGGCTGCCACTTCGGCCCCGACTCGTGGCCGCGAAGGCCGGGCAGTTCCTGCCACGTTTTGCCGCCGTCCGTGGTGCCGAAAATGGCGGCGTCTTCCACGCCCGCATATACGGTGTCCGGATCGGTGAGCGACGGTTCGAGATGCCAGACGCGCTTGAACTCCCAGGGGTGCTGCGTGCCGTTGTACCACTGATGCGTGCCGAGAGGGGTGGCGGCGCTGTCGTACTTGAACTCGTTGCCGATCGGCTCCCACGTCTTGCCGCCGTCGCTCGAGCGCTGGATCATCTGCCCGAACCAGCCGCTGGTCTGCGACGCGTACAGCCGGCTCGGGTCCGCGGGCGAGCCTTTCACGTGGTAAATCTCCCAGCCGGCGAAGTGCGGCCCGCTGATGTCCCACCGCTGCCGCTTGGCGTCCGATGTCAAGACGAACGCGCCCTTGCGTGTGCCAACTAGTACTCGTACGCCGCGCATTCCTTACTGCCTCCGATCAGGGGTGGGCCTTGGCTCAAATCGGTTGTGCAGCAACGCGGACCTTTCATCCGTCGAATTGATCGTAGGCGGAGTCGCGGCGGTTACAAGCGGAAAATCGGCGTGCGGCGAGCGCAATTCAAAGCGGCAAGTCGCTGTAAAGGGTTGTGAAGCAGGGCTTTACGGCCGTACGCAGCGAGGCGTGGCCCTGCAAGTGGTCCGGCTCGCGTCCCCAATGATCATGCAAATGGCGCCGATGACCCCGCAAATCGGCGGCTGCGCTGGGTGCGCAAACAGCTCCGCGCCGCCCGACCGCTACGGCGGGAGGACGTGGAAAGACAGTTCGGCGTGTCCGCGAGAATTGCCAGGCGGGACTTTCAGGCTTTTCGGGAGGCCGGGGATGTCGAGTTCGTGGGGCCCGCGAAGACCGGCGACTACCGCCTCACAACCCGACGACGTTAGGCGCACTGGCCCACAAGTCGTTCAACGACAGCCGGATGCGGCAGCCTTGCCCCGGCGAAGGCGGCCATGTACCCTTCAACCATCTCGGGCGACGGTTCAAACGAGTGCCAGTCACCCCGAGCCTTCTTCGAAATGGGCCCTTCGGCGAAAAGCGGAGGGCCTTCTCTTTGCGCGATCAGCACTTACGAGCGGCGGCGCGTTTCAATCCACTCTGCCGTAAGCACCGATTTTCGGGCGGAAGTGGCTGGATTGGAAACGTCGCCCCGGAGCCGGCCTGGCCAAAGAATGCGCTGCTTGAGCTCAACTATGTGTCGCAACCGCTTCGTGTCGAACGCCGCGTTCCAGCCATCGGAGGGGCTGCATGCGTCGATCCAGCCTAGCCCTCGCTGCGCTCGGCCCCGGCGCACACCTCTTGCTCGCACGTGCTCAGGAGCCGCCCCCGAGCGCGCCGGTCGGGTCGTCCGAGTCGTCGCGCTCGACCGCATCCGAGGTCGCCAGCGAAGAGATCACGTTCCGTAGCGGGGACATTACGCTGGCCGGGACGCTGACGGCCCCCTTGGCGGTGGTCCGCACCCGGCCGTGGTTCTCGTCCCGGGCAGCGGTCCGCAGGACCGCGACGGCGCATCGCGCGCCATTCCCGGCTACCAGCCGTTCGCGCTAGTGCCCGTCGCCGCAGCCTGTCACCCACAGCTAAACACAAGGGGGTCGGAAGCCCCAGACCCATACCAGAAGAAAGCCGACTTCCGAACATGGGCCGTCGCGCCACACTGCGGGTGTGAAGCGGACGGACACAAGAAACATAACCCCGAATTCTGCGTGCTTGGGAAAGAGGGTTCTTAACGGCGCGGACTGTCCGTACGCACCGTGCGCGCACGACGACGTCCGGTCACCTACACGCGCGATCGGGAAGTGGAACGGGGTTGTGGGGCTGGTGCGGAACCGCGCAGGCCATGCGCAGCCAATCGGGCGGGCTGAAGCCCGCGGCTCAGCGGCTTGGATACGTGGCGCTGTTTTGCCCAGGGTACACGGACGCTCCCGCCCCTTGTCCGGGCCGACGACTCGACGACAATGCATGGGTGCGGCGGCGGCCACCCGGCGGCAATCCGTCGCGAAACCAAACCTGCCAGCGCAAGGAGTCGGCGATGAATCGAGCGTGGATAGCGGGACTGCTCGGCGGATCCATCGTGGGCGTCGTGGCCTTCGCGTGGCCGGGCGTTCTCAGAGCCCAGGGGCCTGCGCCCGTCACCGGCCGGGTGGCCTACATCGACGTCGGCAAGATCTTCGGCGAATACCAACGCTACAAGGATATCCAGGAGGAGCTGAAGTCGCTGGAGCAAAAGCTCCAGACGGAAAACGAGCAGCGCCGCCAGCAGGCGGACGCCCTCCAGGCCACGGTCGAAGCAATGGACCGCGCCGACCCCAATTTCGTAAAGAAGATGGCCGATGCGCTCCAGGCGAAGATCGACCACAAGTCGTGGTTCGAGGTGAAACAGGCGCACACCGCCCGCGAGATCGCCCTGGCCACCGACCGCATCTACCGCGACATCCTCAAGGCGACCGAGGAGGCCGCCAAACAAGCCGGCTACGACCTGGTGGTCTATCAGGACGAGTATCAGCCGGCCTCGATGGATCCCCAGGAGCTACAGAACCAGATGCGTACCCGCCGCGTGATCTACGCCAACCCAACGGTCAACATCACGCAGACCGTGCTCGATAAGCTCAACGTGGATTACCGGGCCAAACCCCACACGCCGGAGCTGTTCGTTCCCTAAGTCGTCGCGGCAATGACCCGATGGCGGACGCATCGCCCATCTCGGCCGTCGAACTCGCCCAGCGCCTCGGTGGAACGCTGGAAGGGGACGGTTCGCGCGTTATCTGCGGCGTAGGAACGCTCGAGGACGCCGGGCCGGACATGCTATCCTGGCTCGACAGCCTCGATCGGCTGACCCGCTTCAAGGAGTCGCGCGCCGGCGTGTTCGTGGTCTTGACGGACTGTCCGGCCGTCGCGGATCGCACGCTCATCCGCGTGGCCGACCCCAACCTGGCGATGTGCGCGGTGCTCCGCTGGTTTGGCCCACCGACGCCCGTCGTCCCGCCAGGCGTGCATCCGACCGCCGTCGTCGCGCCGGACGCCCGTGTGGAGGGTGCGGCGATCGGGCCGCACGTCGTCGTTGGGGCGGGCGCGGCCATTGGCGCTGGCACGCAACTGCATGCGGGGGTGTACGTTGGCGCCGACGTGCAAATCGGCCGCGATGGCACGCTCTGGCCGAACGTGGTCGTCCGGGAGCGCGTCACCATCGGCCACCGCGTCATCATCCATCCCAATGCCACGATCGGGGCCGATGGTTTCGGCTACCTCCTGCGCGAAGGGCGTCAGGTGAAGATCCCCCAAATCGGCACGGTGGTCATCGAGGACGACGTGGAGATCGGCGCCGGCACCTGCATCGACCGCGCGAAGACCGGTGCCACGCGGATCGGCCGCGGCACCAAGATTGATAACCTCGTGCAGGTGGGGCATAATGTCACTCTTGGTGCAGGCTGCATCATCGTCGCCCAGTGTGGCATTGCAGGCTCCACCGCCCTGGGGCGCTACGTGGTGCTCGCAGGTCAAGTGGGGCTGAGCGACCATCTGCGGATTGGCGACGGCGTGCAGGTGGCCGCCAAGTCGACTGTCATGCATGATGTCCCCGCCGGAAAGGTGTATCGCGGCACCCCCGCCACCGACAACATGGCGTTCATGCGGCAGCAGGTGTGCGTCCGGCGGTTGCCGAAGATGATGGATGAGTTTCGCGAACTGGTTCGGCGAGTGGAGCGCCTTGAGTCGGCAACGGACCATCGAGCGTGAGGCGACCCTGACGGGGCGCGGGCTGTTCACCGGGTTCCCGGTGACGGTGCACTTCAAACCCGCCGGCCCCGCCAGCGGCATTACGTTCGTGCGCTCCGACCAACCCACACCCGTCCGCATCGCGGCCCGCATTGAGAACCTCAGCAAGCGCGCCCGCCGCACCTCGCTCAAGAACGGCACCATCGCGATCGAGACGGTCGAGCATTGCCTCGCCGCCGCTCACGGCCTCGGCCTCGACAACCTGGACATCGAACTGGACAACGCGGAGCTGCCCAGCGGCGACGGCAGTTGCATCCCCTTCGTCGATACGCTGGTCGCGGCGGGACTGGTCGAGCAGGATGCCGAGCGCAAGTATTTGCCGATCAAACAGGTGCTCCGCGTCACAGAAGAGGACGCCGAGCTGGTCGCGTGGCCGGGCGAATTGGATCGGCTGGATATCTACTACGAACTCGACTATGGGGCGGGCAATCCCGTCGGGCGGCAGACGTACCGCTTCTCGCTCGACCGGGAGGACTTCATCGAAGCGCTCGCCCCGGCGCGGACCTTCGTGCTCGAAGAGGAAGCGCTTCAGTTGCAGGCCGCGGGACTGGGCCCGCACCTGACCTACCGGGACGTGCTCGTCATCGGCCGCGACGGCCCGATCGAGAACCTCTACCGCTTCCCCGACGAATGCGTCCGGCACAAGGTGCTCGACCTGGTCGGCGACCTGATGCTCGCCGGCGGCTTCGTCACCGGTCGGATTTACGCCCGCCGCTCGGGGCACCACCTGAACCAGGAGCTCGTCCGCCGCCTCGCCGAAGCGCACGTCGCCGAGCAGTTCCACGAACGCATGATCGGCAAACCGCGGCTCGACATCCGCGTCGTGCAGCGGATTCTGCCGCACCGCTACCCCATGCTCCTGGTCGACCGCGTGATCGAGATGGACGGCGATCGCCGCGCCATCGGCCTGAAGAACGTCACCGTCAACGAACCTTTTTTCCAGGGTCATTACCCCCGCAACCCGATCATGCCCGGCGTGCTGATCATCGAGGCGATGGCCCAGCTTGGCGGCCTGCTGCTTTCGCAGAAGCTCGAGCACACCGGCAAGGTCGCGGTCCTGCTGAGTCTGGACAAGGTGAAGTTCCGCCGGCCGGTGGCCCCCGGCGACCAGTTGATCCTCGAGGCGCAGACGATCCGGGTGAAGACCCGCAGCGGCGAGGTCTTCTGCCAGGCGCACGTCGGCGGCGAGCTGGCCGCCGAAGCGACGATCCGCTTTATGCTGGTGGATGCCGATCCGGAGTAGCGGGCCAGAAGCATGAGCTACATTCACCCGACGGCGGTCATTGATCCGAAGGCCGAGCTGGGTCCGGGCGTGCGTGTCGGCCCCTATTGCCACGTCGGGCCGGGCGTGGTACTCGGCGACGGCTGCGACCTGATCGGCCATGTTACGCTGCTCGGACCGTCCGATTTCGGGCCGGACAACACCTTCTACCCCTACTGTGTGCTAGGCGCTGCGCCGCAAGACCTCAAGTACAAGGGCGGCCCGACCCGGCTGGTGGCGGGAGCCCACAACGTCTTCCGCGAGCACGTTACCGCCCATCGCGGCACGGAGGTTGACCGCTACAGCGGCGGCGTCACACGCATCGGGAGCCACAATCTGTTCATGATTGGCGTTCACATCGCCCACGACGGGCTGATCGGCAACCACGTCGTCATGGCCAACTATGTCCAGATCGCCGGACACGTGTGTCTGGAGGACCGCGTCTGGGTCGGCGGCGCCAGCGCCATGCACCACTTCGTCACCGTGGGACGCGGCGCGTACGTCGCGGGCATGACGCGGATCACCCACGACGTACCGCCGTATATGAAGGTCGAGGGCTACAACCAGACCGTCCGCGGGGTCAACGTCGAGGGCCTGCGTCGTTGGCGCATCCACGCGGAGTCGATCCGTGCGATGAAGGCCGCGGCGCGGCTGCTGTTCGCGCGGAAGGGGGAGCGCTCGGCCCTGCGGATCGTCGAGGCCCTGCGGCAGATCGAGAACGACGGGCTCGGCGCGGACGAGCACGTGCGCTACCTCGTGGCCTTCCTCCAGCGTAAGCTGGAAATCGGCGTGTACGGGCGGGCCCGCGAACATTACCGCAGCGACACCCGGGCCGACCGGGCCGCGTTCTACCGGGCCCCCACGCCGGAGCCGACCGCATGAGCGCGCCCGTGCCGGTCGCCGTGCTCGGCGCCGGTCACATGGGCCGCTACCACGTCCAGAAGTATGCCGCCCTGCCCGGCGCGCGACTCGTCGCTATCATTGATCCGCAATTGGAGCGGGCCAAAGCGCTCGCCGAGCCGCTGGGGGTCCGCTACGCCGCCGAATACACCCCGCAGCTCGGCGACATCGCGGCCGCCAGCGTCGCCGTGCCGACGGCGCGGCATCTGGAGGCCGCCCGGCCGCTCATCGAGCGCGGCATCGCGGTGCTGATCGAAAAACCGTTGGCGCCCACGGTCGCGGAAGCCGAGGAAATCGTCGCCCTCGCGCGGCGGCACCGCACTCTGGTCCAGGTCGGTCACACCGAGCGCTTCAACCCCGCGGTGCGCGCCATCGACCGGCTGGGCATCCGGCCCAAATTCATCGAGACGCATCGCATCAGTCCGTTCACGTTCCGCTCGGCGGACATCGGCGTCGTGTTCGACATGATGATCCACGACCTCGACATCCTGCTGCACCTGGTGCGCGACGAGGTCGCCCGCGTCGACGCCGTCGGCGTCAATGTGCTGGGGCCGCACGAGGACATCGCCAACGCCCGCGTGACCTTTCGGCGCGGCGCGGTGGCCAACCTGACCGCCTCGCGCCTGGCCCTCAAGACCGAGCGCAAGCTGCGCGTGTTCAGCGAGACGGCGTACGTGTCGCTCGACTACCAGAAGAAGGTCGGGATCGCCATCACGCGCGACCAGAACCTCGACGTGCTCAAGCTCGCCCGCGAGCGCAACCTCGAGGACCTCTCGCAAATGGCGGGCCTCGACTTCGGCCAGCTCATTCACGTCGAGCCGCTCCAGATCGAGGATCAGGACCCGCTCGGCACCGAACTGGCGACGTTCATCGACTGCGTGCGGACGGGTACCCCGCCGCCCGTGTCCGCCGAGGACGGTCTGGCCGCCGTCCGGCTGGCTTCGCAGATCGTCGAGGCCCTCTCCGCGCACCGCTGGGACGGCGACGCCGGGCAGCGCGTCGGCCTTCAGGCGGACATCTTCGGCACCCGCCGTACGTAGGGCTGGCGCTGGCGCGCGGTCCACCCCTCAGCGGCGCTCACCACGGAGGCACGGAGGACACCGAGAATGCCGAAAAGTGCGGGCGCGGCCCAGCGGCGCTGCGCAGGGGATCGGACACCTCATGCGTGACCGCGCGAACGCCGCGTCCACACAATTCTTGAATGTCGGAGCCTCCGTACTACAAACACTGCGCTTCTGCGCGCGACGAGAAGATTTTCGACGGGTTTCGTTCGGCTGCAATCCGCAATCCCCAATCCGCAATCCGCAATGGGTTGTGGGCGAAGCCCGCGCTGTGCCTCCGTGTCTCCGTGGTGCCTGGGACACGAAGTGCCGGCGGAGCGCGCCCTACCAGTCGAACTGCGTGTTGAAGTAGCCGGTCTGGCGCTGCGTGAGGATTTCGGGCAGGCCGTCGTTTTCGATGACGATCGGGGTTTCCGGGCCGGGGACGTTCGGCTTGGCGTCCTGGAGGATGGCCCGGCCGGACGCGTCGGTCACCAGCTTGGGCAGCAGGTTGCTGCGGTCCACCGTGAGCTGCGAGCGCAGGCTGGCCTGCGGGTTCTGCCGATCCGTCACCGACACGTACACCGTGAACGTATTGCTCCGCGTCGCCAAGAAGTGCGTATCCAGCAGCGCCATCAAACTGACCGCCTTGAAAAAGTCCGGCGGGATTGGGGACAACCAGCTTGTGGTTCGGCCTAGCGGCCAGTAGCTTACGAGGCCAGATTTGTTGTATGGGTCTGTCGCGTCGAGCTGTGCCGAATCGAACCCAAACACGTTGACCAACTCGCCCAGGCTGAGGAACCCCGACGACGTATCGCCGACAGCCCCGCCCCGGATGGGGCCGTAGGCGTGGCCGGCGAACGTCATGTCCTTGTCGGCCGTTTTCCGATACCGCCCGGAGCTGCGGTTGCGCTCATCTGCGTTCGGGAAGACAAACGGTCGGCCCGTAAAGGGGTTTATGGTGGACACATACGCTATCCGATCCCGGTACGAAGCCGCGGCTTCGGCATACTGCGGGCCGAGGCGATATAACCGGGCGCCCGTCTGGTCCTTGTCCGCGACGAGCAGCGCCGAGTAAAAGCGCTGGATTTGCAGGGGCGGCGACGACATCGTCACCGGTCCGACGAACACGCCGGACTTCGTGCTCCAGAATGCGGGAGAAGCGGTCAGGTCGATGTCGGCCGCAGAGGTTTCCGTTGACGGCGTCAGGACGGGCAGACCGGCCAGGACATACCACGGCGCCGTGTTGATGTTGATGCGCCCCGGTACGCTGAGCGGGTCGACATCCGGCTTGCCGTTGCCATCGAAATCGCCGTACGGATCGACGGTCGTGAAATAGTCGAAGACCGCCAGCCCCCAGGGTATGGCGGCCTGGTTACTGCCCGCGTCGAGGTAGCTCCCCTTGGTGACCCGTTGATGGTTATCAAAGATCCACATGTGGCCGAAGTCCGCCGGGTAGCTTTGGGTCGCTAGGCTGTAAGCTGCACGCGGGGAGCCCGGCCAAGCCGGGGCTTGCCACTGTCTGCGCAATATCTCGCCCATGGGGATGCATTCCTTCTCCGTGGCGACGTTCACGTGCGAGAAGCGCGGCACGAACAGGAGAAACCCCACGGTCGGGAACGATACCGGGCGATAGGCACCGTGAACCGGAAAACCAACGGGATTGAAAAACCACTGCGGAAGCCAGAAGGCCGGCGCGAGTTTCGCGCGCCACGGGGCGGTCGGCGAAGGGGGAATTCCGGCGTTCATCGTATACAGCGGCACGCTCGGCGCTTGGCATGCGGGCAATGTCGGGTCAACCGTTGGTTTACCGAGTTGTTGGAAAGCGTGGTTGCGAATCGGGAGATTCTGGCAGTTGTTCGGGTCGTCCTCCTTCTGTGACCACCCGCTGTGGATGTCGGTGACCATACTCCAGCGCGCCAGGAAGGTGCCGGTCCCGTCCCAGTCCCGGAAGTAAGGGTCGGGCTTTGTGTCCCGATAGTAATCCGCCAGCCAGCAGCGGTCGCCGTCCCAGATGGGCGCCGACGCATCGTCCCCGACGGAGAGCCGGTCGATCAACCAGTACTGGTCGTCGCTGCCGATTCGCCACAACTGCACGTCGATGACTCTGTTGCCCCCGCGATCGCGCGTTGCGACCGGCAGCGTGATGGACAAAACGTTTGTGCCTTCTTTGCAGTACTGCCGCAACGTCGTGTTGTCGCCCCCGTCGACGGCGATCGCTAGGAAGTTGCGTCCCGTCACCCGGACTGGGCTGACACCGCTGGGGTCAAACGCGAGGTTCAGAGGTTTTCGCTCGCCGTCGTTGATACTGAAGGCAAACCAGCGCAGGTCCAAAGCGAACCTGTCGTTCGGGTTGTCAATCTTGGTGCTCG
>Ga0214473_10004021_pt1 | contig 17697 bp, 26 predicted proteins | sample RVTome_7_FD_203509 | JGI IMG/M metagenome (GOLD analysis project Ga0214473, IMG submission 203509) | Soil microbial communities from uranium-contaminated site in the Upper Colorado River Basin, Wyoming, United States - RVT98D197 | ecosystem: Environmental > Terrestrial > Soil > Contaminated >... | reverse complement strand
CGCGGCGTGATCGAGGAGAAGACGAGCACGCTCGCGTAGCGCGTGTCCCAGACGTCGCCGGCCGCGGGGTAGGGGATGAACGCGCAGTCGTCGTCGGTCGTGAAGTAGTTGCTGAACTGCAGCTTGCGGTCCATCACCCCCACGACCGTGAAGCGCACGCCGCTGATGCGCACGGTCTCTCCGAGCGCCGGTCGGCCGCTGAAGAGCTGCTGCTTCAGTCGGCCGCCCAGGAAGACCACCCGGCGCCGCTCGACGAAGTCCTCAAGCGGGGCGTGGCCGGCGGCTTGTTCGGGAAGTCGCGCAGCACCCCGCTGAACGGGACGAAGACCTTCGAGATGTCGCGGCCGTCGTAGCTCGAGTCCTGCTCCTTGTGGCGCATCACGCCCACCACCGTGTACGGGAAGTCGCCCACGCGGATCGTCTCGCCCACGGCCGGCCGGCCTGCGAACAGCTGTTTCTTCGCGTCGCTGCCGAGAAATGCCACCCGCCTGCCCTCGGCCTCGTCGTCCCAGCCCGGGTAGCGCCCCTCGCCCACCGGGATGCTCCGGATGTCCGCGAAGGGAGGCAGCGAGCCCGTCACCAGCAGGGCGCCGTTGTTATAGGCGCTGCGGACCGGGATGTTCCCCTGACCCAGCTCGGGCAGCACGTACTTGCAGGCAGGCGACTGCTCCTGCACGTAGACGAGCAGGACGCCCTTCTTCACCTCGCGGATGATCTCGGCGTTCGCGCTCATGTTGACCTTGAGCTCCCCGCCGGGGTTCGCGATGGAGACGCGCACCTCGAACGTCGTGACGTTGTCCTTCTCCTTCCCCATCGGAGAGATCTTCGTGACCTTCCCCTCGAAGGCCTTGTCCTTGAACGACTCGACCGTGATCCGCGCCGGCTGGCCGATCTGCACCTTGCCGATGTCGGCCTGGTCCACCTTGCCGAGCACAACAAGGCCTTCTCACAGGCCGTATTGACGATCTGGCTGGGCGACAAGCCCGATCACGATCAGATCAGGAAGCGCGTGGTGTCGCGGGCGAGCACGCTAATCGAGAATGCCCGAGACGTATCACTCGAGTCGCAGCCTCGATAGCCGGGTCGCGCAGCGCTCGCGGCTGTAATCTTCTTGGCCGTCGGACGTATTCTTCATTGGTGGGGTTGAGCGCCGAGGACGCCGCTCTCCACGACGTGCTGGCGCGCGCCCAGGGGGGCGACGGCGAGGCCTTCGGGGAGATCTATCGGCGCTTCTCCCGCCGAGTATTCGGGTTGTGTCTCCACGTCCTGGGGGTGCGAGAGGATGCCGAGGACGCAACCGGGGAGGTCTTCCTGAGGGTGCGTGGCGCGCTGCCGCGTTACGACAGCTCGGTGCCGCTGGATTCCTGGCTCATGAGGATCGCCACCAACCTCTGCGTGGACCGGCTCAGGAGGCGGCTGCGAGAAGGACGGCTCTTCGCCCCAGGAAGCGAGGAGGCTGTCGAAGGGCAGGCTGCGGACCCGTCACCCCTCGCCGAAATGATGGAGAAGGAGCAGCAGGAGATCGTGGCGCAGGCCCTGAAGGGTCTGCCTGATCGCTACCGTGTGCCTATCGCCCTGCGCTATTACGCCGAGATGAGCTACGACGAGATCGCCGAGCGGCTGGGGCAGACGCGCCAGGAAGTCGCCACCAGCCTGTTCCGGGCCAAGCAGCGGCTTCGCCGCGCGCTGGCGCCGGCGAGCGAGGCTCCATGAGCTGCCCGACCGAAGCGGTCCTGGCTATCTACGCCGACGGCGAGCTGCCCCTGGAGGAGGCGCGTCGGACGGAGGCGCACCTCGCCGGCTGTCCCCGCTGCCAACGGCTCGTCGAAGCGCTCCACGCCGAAAGCCGTCTTCTCACCCGGCTTCTCGACGAGGCGCTAGCCGCGGAGCCGGCCGAGACGAAGACGTCCTGGGCGGACCGCGTCACCGCGCTGCTCGTGGTCGTCGCGGCTGCGGCGGGCGTCCAGGCTTTGTGGCGGTGGCTCGCCACGCTCGGTGAGCAGACATCGGTCGGTCTGGTCGACACACGAAGCCTCATGGTGAGCGCCCTGTTCGAGGCGCTCTTCTATCTCTTGCGCGAAGGAGCGTCCATGCTGACCTCGTTCATGACGGTTCTCGGCCTCTTCGTATTCGTCGCGGCCGTCATCGGGCTCTGGTACTGGCGGCGCCGGACGGCGGGGGTGATGCTCCTGAGCGCGCTGCTCGCCCTGGCGGCATCGCCGGTCTCCGCCCTCGAGCGGCGCGTGGTCAAGGACGGGAACGTCACGATCCCGTCGGACGAGACGATCGACGACTCGGTCTTTGCGGCGGGCGATACCGTCTCGGTGGATGGCACGGTGACAGGCAACCTGCTGGTGTGCGCCCGCCGCGTGAGCGTGAGGGGGACGGTGAAGGGGGACCTCGTGGCCTTGGGGCAGCGGGTCGAGCTGGATGGCAACGTCGAGGGCAACGTCGTCACCGCCGGGGAGGAGCTGGCGTTGCGCGGCCCCGTCGGTCGCAGCCTCCATGCCTTCGTAAAGCACGCGGGGATCGACCGGGAGGCCAAGATCGAAGGGGACGCCATCACCTTCGCTCAGGCGGCCGATCTCGAAGGGCAGGTCGGCCGTGACCTGCTCGTTTTCGCCGGCATCACGAACCTGCGGGGCGACGTCGCTCGCCATGCGTCGGCCTGGACGGGCCGGCTGAAGGTCGAGGGGCCGGTCAAGATCGGAGGCGACTTCACCGCGAACGTGGCAGACAAGGACCACCTGACCGTCGACTCTCGGGTGACGGTCCTCGGCAAGACGGAGACCCACTTCGAGGCAGACAAGCGCAAGAGTTCGGGCGAGGGCAGCCGTTACACCCGCCCCAGCTTCTACGTCTGGAAGGCCGTCTGGCTCGCCGCAGCCTTTTTCACCGGTCTGGTCCTGAGCCGGCTGTGGCCGTCGTTCTTCGCCTACCGGCTCGGGGACACGTCGTCGATCCTGAAACCGCTGGGGATCGGCTTCCTGGTGCTGATCGCCGGACCGGTGGGGATCGTGTTGCTGGGCATTACCATGGTCGGGCTCCCGTTGGCTCTTCTGGCCCTGGCTCTCTGGATCGCGGCCCTGTACCTTTCCGGAATCGTCGTCGGAGGCATTGCGGGGCGCGCGCTGCTCGAGCGGCGTGGTGCCACGCCGCCGCCGCCATTCTCCCTCGCGCTCATCGTGGGACTCGTGGTCGTGACCGTTGCGGCGAGCATTCCCTACCTCGGCGGCCTCGTGCGACTCTGCGTTCTTCTCCTCGGCCTCGGAATAGCGACGGTCCAGGCGTCCCGTACTTGGAAGGGGACGGCTACTCCATCGGTGTCGCCGTAAGGACCGGCGAGACCTGATGCTAGTCCAGGGCAAAGGAGACGTGGCGGGCGGACAGGAACCCGCCCTGGCGCCTCAGGCCGCCGGCACTGCCCGAGACCTGGACCCTGGTGGCCTGGCCGTCATCTCTTCGCGCTGCGCCAGGAGGAGATCAGGCGACCAAGAAGCTCGTCCGGCGTCATCCCCTCCTTCGTGGCCAGCGCGGCGAGCCTGCGCTGGCCGGCGGCCGAGAGCTTTTCGCGGGGCCGATGCTCCATGGCGGTTGCCAAGCGCAGGATCTTGCCGTCGAGACGGAACCTGTCGGGGTGCTCTCGCACGACTTGGCGCTTGGCGCTGTTCCAGGCGGTATCGATGTCGCGGGTCTTGGACATCTGCCCGAGGAGGCCGAGGTGCTGCACGACGACCTCTTTCGACGGTGGCAGCTCAGGCGGCAACTGCGAGAGCACCTCGACCATGGCCTTGGTGAGCTTTCCGGTCGATAGGCCGATGTCAAATCCGGCGCGGCGGACCTGCGCAAAGTACTCTGTCACGTTCTCGCTCCTCGTTCGACAACAGAGGTGATGCCCTCACCTCCTGCGGTCGGCCATCAGCTTTGACTTCCGCTTTTCCAACGCGGCGCTCTGGGCCTTCAGCCGCTTCAGCTCTCGCCCGATGCGCGCCAATCCGTGTTGGCCTGCCGATCCTTCAGGTAGTCGTCCCCGTGCTTCGTCTTGACCAGCGCTTCCACCTCTTTTCGGAGAAGCCGGAGAAAGGGGTTCCCGTAAACCGAGTCCAGACGATAGTGGAGCCTGCCCGCCCCGATCGCCTGGACGATCTCGTCCTGCGTCAGGCCGAACTCCTTCCGCGCCGTCTTGTCGCTGAGCGTCGCGCCCTTGCGCTGCCACTCGGAATCCGCGTCGTCCATGGGTCCCCTCTCGCCGGCACCACGCCGCGTTGAACCAGTCACCGCCCGAAGCGCCCGCTGTTCACCTCGGAGTGCGGCCGGCTCTCGGGGACGTCGGGAAGGCCGGCGAGATAAACGGCCCCACTTCGGTGGTTCACGTAGCCCTCGAACACGAAGTCGTTCCAGTAGGTGCGCGTCGGCCCGTACTTCATGTCGCTCGTAGGCGTCGACGCGCACCGGCAGGGGGGCCTCCGGCAAGGTGCGGCGGAGGTACGCCTGCCACTCGCGCAGCCCGGGCCTTAGGATGACATACGGCGTCGTGAAGACCAGGTGCTCCGCGGCACCGGGGATGGGCGGTGGAAGCACCCGGGCGTACCAAAGCTCGCCCCCCTGGCCGCAGTGGCCGGCGGGGACGATGGCGCGGCACACGGCGTCGGTGGCGAGCTCCCGGAGAACGACGAGGCTGGCCTCCGTGCCTCGTGCACGTAGAGGCCCATCCTCGACGCCTGCATCAACCGGATGAGGCGCAGCAGCTCGGCCGGCATACCGAAGGCGCTGCCCACCTCCAAGATCGTGGTGCCGATGGTCTCGTTGGCCGGTTCGACGCAAGCATCGAAGAAGGCCCAGCAGGTGAAGTAGGAGGGGGTGAGCGGGCTCATCGGCGGCCCGCTCGGCAAGTAACGGTCCTCGGCCTTCGAAACGATGTCCGCGAATGGCGCCAGCTCGGGCAGGGCGGTGAGCTGCTCCGACATCACCGACACCTGGTTCTGGGCGAAGACATAGGCGGCGTGGGCCGGATGGAAGCCGGCAAGGCCCTCTTTGGTCACCACCGTTCTCTGCAGCTCCTCTGCGGCGGCTCGGCCAGCGATGCCGCTCTCGAGGTTCACGACCTTGCTGCGGACTTCCTTCGTGATGGTCGCGACCAGCTTCTGCGCGATGGGGTGGCTATCCTCATCCTTGGCGGGGAGTCGCGGCCGCGCCTGAGCACCGAACGGAACCGTCACGAGCTTACCCTCCTCGAGCCAGTGGACCCGGACGTTGCCGCTCGAGCTCGTCTCGGCGGCCACGATGCGCCGACGGTCATTGGGTTAGCGCGCCTGCTTGTACTCGATGAGCCCGGCGATGAGGCTGTCGGTGTCCGTCGACACCAGCTCCGGCCATGGCTGTTTGCCGCCCCAATCGAACCTCTTGAGCATCTCTCGGTGCTGGTTACGGAGACCCTGGTCGCCCAGGGCTGCGTTCCAGGCGGCACTGGCCAGCAGAATCGCCGCCTCGATCACCGGGCGCGACGCAGCAGCCTCCGGCTTCTTGCAGAGGCGGAGCCCCATCTCCTTGATGATCTCGGAGAGCTTCCGTTCCGGTTCGGTCGGCTTGTCTCGGGCTCGACGAGCGGCGAGCCTCACCACGCCACCGTGCTTCTTCTTGCCCACGTCCGTCGCGCCTCTACCTGGTCGCCTGCTTCCGGCGCTGGCCTCTCTTCGCCACCGCTTTCTTCAGCCTCTCGGCGTCCTGCCACGCCGCGCGGGTCACCTCGTCGAGTATCTCGACCTGTCGCCCCGGCGACCACGAGCGCCACCGAGCCGGCGCGGCCGCGTGCCGTCAGAACGGATCGTCGTCACCATGTCCTGGGCTCGATCGCGCTTCAGGGTTATCGTCCCTCCGTCGTCGGATGTCCCGGCGCCGGCCTTCCGGGACTCGGGGAGCGTGCGCTCGAATCTCTCGCCCAGGACTTCCTCCTCGTCACGCATCCGGCGACGCTCCTCGGCATATCGCTGCTGCTCGGCCAGGATCCGGCGAGCCAGGTCCCGCACCCGCGCATTCGGGTGCTCGAGGAACCTGTTGAATTGCGCCCGGCGCCTGCGCGGGACGTAGACGCCATCGTGCAGGAGGCGCTCGATGTTGCGCTCGTCCTGCCGGTACTCGCGCTCCTCCGCGGGCAGCTGCGCGCAATCGCGGCAGAGGTGGCGGGGATGGTTGCCGCCGGAGAAGCGCTCGTTCGGCCGCCTGCGCCGGCAGCACCAGCAGAAATGACCGCTCTTCTTACGGGACACAGGACCCTCCCGGTGCCGGAAGCAAGGCCGCAGGCCGAGCGCAGGGTCGCGGGGACGCCGCCCGTCGTCCATCCCTGCGGTCGCGCCGGCGCCCGGCATCAGTCGCCTGCGAGTCCCTGCCCGACCTCTTCCCATGGCCGGCGGCGCTCGACCGCGTCGAGGATCGCACGCACACCCTGGTGATCGGCTGGATCCAGCCTGAGCAGCCGTTCGAGCGCGGGCAGCGCCTCGCCGAACCGCTTCAAGCGCCAGAGGCACAGGCCGTAACCGTGCAGGCAACGGAGGAAGGGCCGATTGCCGGGCCAGGACCACGGCAGCACGCCGTGGAAGCCCGGGGGGAAAGAGAGATCCCCAAGGCGCACTCCCGTTTCGTGATAGCGCAGCGCCTCCAGGGGCAGCACGCTAAACTCGATGCCCGCGAGCAGCCAGCGCGCCGCGATGCAGCGCAGGTCGCGCGCCAGCAGGTCGCCAAGGACCTGACGGGCGTGCTCGAAGTCACGTGCCTCGCAGGCCCCGATCGCTTCGAGGATGGCACCGTCGTCGCCATCGGGGACGGCCTCCTCCATCTCGAAGACGCGCGGCGGCCCGGCCTCGAGAGTCGGGCGGAGGAGGGGCTCGACGCCGACGAAGGCCTCTGAGCCCGGATCCCAGATGCCCTTTGGCTCCAACCGTAGAGGGACCAACCCGAGCTCCTGGGGGGCGAAGCGCCACCCTAGGACCTCGCCGGACATGTACGGATGGCGTGCGTGGATCCAGCGCTTGCGCGGTTGGACGGTGACGATGTCCCCCGGCACGAGCTCCCAGAGGTGTGTGGAGCGCAGCGTGATCTGGCGGTCGCTCCCTAGCAGGCGGCAGCGGACGGCACTCTGCTTGAGCGCGAGGACCACCAGCTCCACGGGCTGGTCCTCGGGCACGTCCTCGGGCGCAGCCTTGGGAGGCCGGGGAGCCGAGGCCTGCGGCACCGGCTCGAGGCCGCACCACAGGCGATAGGCGGCCAGGAGCCGGGCGGCCGGAGAGGCGGACGGCAGCGTGAAGTCGGCCACGGACACCCCATAGTCGCGGCCTTCGCGCCGGCATCGAGCCATCAGCCCCTGCCGCGAGTGGCCGCTGTAGTCCAGGCCCAGGAGCTTCACGGGCTCGCCGATGACATGCGCGTCGGCGGGCAAGCGAAGGGCGACCTAGAGGGCTGCCAGGAAGGAGCGGAAGCGACCGGGCTCGTCTTGCGCCTCCCCCGTGACCTCACGCACGAGGCGCTGGAGGTCGTCGAGGCCATTCATCGCGGGATCATATCCGACCCCCTTCACCCTGAGCCCGATCGGCCGAGCCGAGAATGGGTGTGACCGGGATCGACCCATTGCCCGACCCCAACCAGCAGCCGGGGTCCTGAAAGACAAGGCGTGTCGGGTGCGGGCGGGCCGCGGCCGTCAGCCTGGGGTGATTGGGCGACCGGCGCGCGGAGGAGCCCCTGAACATTCGGGGAGGCGGCCGATGGCCACCTGCGAGCAGCGCGACGAGCAGGTACGCCCGGAGGTGGACGAAATGACTCGGTGTGACAGCCGTTCGCGCCATGGGCGCGGGGGAGCCCGGTTCAGCCCAGCGCCAGCCATATTCACCAGCTCCCCGAACCCTTGCCCTCTCCCACCACTCAGCGGTACCCTTTCGAAAGGCTGGATTGGGCGCAGTGCCCGGCCGTCGAGCGCGTCGCGGAAAGGGTCAGCGGCGCCTGGCTGTTCAAGGGCACGCGTGTGCCGGTGAAGGCGCTCTTCGAGAACCTCGAGGACGGAGCGCGGCTGGACGACTTCCTCGACTGGTTCCCAGGCGTCACTCGCGCGCAGGTCGAGGCGGTGCTCCAGCACGCCGAGCTGAGCCTCGCTGAAGCCTGACCCGCTGAGAGGAGGATCCCGGCAGCGTGAGGATCCTCGACCGCGGCGTCCCGGCGCCGCTGCGTGATTCCCTCGGGGACCAAACGATCGCAACCGCGTACGAGATGGGTTGGGCAGAGCTCGACAACGGCGCGCTGATGATTTCGGCCGAGGCGGCGTTCGACGCCCTCGTCACCACGCACCAAGACCTCCGCTACCAGCAGAACCTCGCTGGCCGAAGGCTTGCTGTCCTCATCCTCCCGACCACCAGTTGGCCGAGAATCCAGGCCCACGTGTCGCAAGTCGTTGAAGCAGTCAGCGGGCTGCGTCCGGGCGAGTTCCGGGAGCTGACCTTCCGAGCTTGAGCCGGGCCGGGGGAAGGATTGGTTGAGGTTGCGGTCGCTGGGCCCAGACTAGGCCCAGCGTAAGTGTGCGTTGCGGAGGGGCAGCGGTATGTAGCGCCGGGAAGCGCGGGTCAGTGACCACGAGGAAGAGAGCTATGTCTCGCTCGCTTTGGGCCCACCCGAGATGGCGCAGCGCCTCTTGTTTGACGTTCCGAGGCTCATGCCTCCATAATGGAGGCGAACTGGAGGAATGATGGCGACGCTGAACATTAAGAACCTTCCCGACAAGCTCTACCGTCGCCTTCGGAAGCGCGCGCTCGCGCAGCATCGGTCGATCGCCCAGGAGGTCAGGCACGTCCTTTCGGAGGCCCTGGAGGCTCCCGAGCGGCGGTCGATCCTCGCGCTGCGCGGACTCGGCAAGGAGCGCTGGGCCGGGATCGACGCCGCCGAGCATGTTGGCGCCGAGCGGCGCTCGTGGGACTGATCCAGGACATCCGGGGCGGACCCGTAGGGCTCGACACGGCTGCCTTCATCTACCTCATCGAGGAGCACCCGCGGTTCCTTCCCGTCCTCCAGCCGGTCTTTGCGGCGATGGACGCGGGACGGATCGAGGCGGTCAGCTCCAGCCTGACCCTGCTCGAGGTGCTGGTCGTCCCGTATCGGGCCGGCGACCTCCCGCTCGCCGACCGATACGAGGAGTTGCTGACGCGGAGCCGGGGGCTTCGCCTGATCGAGATCGACCGTGCACAGTTGCGAGCGGCTGCGCAGCTCCGCGGCGTGCATCGAGGCGTCAAGACACCGGATGCCATTCAACTGTGCGCGGCGCTCGGCGGAGGCTGCACGACGTTCATCACGAACGACCGCGACCTGCCATCGATCCCCGGCCTTCAGGTGCTTCAGCTCAAGGACTACGTGAGGAGCAAGGGATGGGACCGTTCGAGATCATGAAGACGGACAAGCGCGACGCGCGGGCGCTGGCCGAGGCGTGCAAGCTGGGGGCGTACCGGCCGGCGCACCGGACCTCGGACGAGCAGTGCCACGTGCGGGCGCTGCAGACGGTGCGGGACAGCCTGGTGCGGTCGCGCGCACGATTGGTGACGCTGTCGCAGGCGATCTTGAGCCGCGAGGGGGTTCGGGGACGACGGGCAGCAGCGGGTGTTTCGGGGAGCGGGTGGAGCGTTTGGGGCTGACTCAGCAGCTCAAGACCGAGATCGCGCCGCTGTTGGCGATGCTGGCTCCCCTCAATCAGCAGATCGAACTTCTGGATGAGAAGCTCGGCGCGCTGGCGCGCAAGGACGAGCGTCCCAGACGCCAACCGGTTTGGCTCGCACAGAGGGACAGGCATTCGGGTCGCAAGGTCGTAACTGTTGATTCTGGGGTAGGGGTAACGGTCGTCCGAGGTCCGTAGCGTCGATCGTAGGGCCTTCTGGTGCGTCGCGCTTCGCCCAACCCTCTCCAAAGAGGACGCCCGACAGACCGCAGCCCTGACGGGGACGCCGCGGTCGGGGGCTTTAGCAGGCATCGCCGAGGGCTCCTACCCTCAACATCCCCCTCAGGCAGGCGTGTGCCTAAGCGGCAAGGCGCGCCGCGAAGCGTCCTCCACCTGGTCACCGTTGCGGAGGCAAATTACTCCCCCTCCGGGGGAGGTCGTCAAGCGAAATCTGGCGGCCTTGGCGGCCTGGCGGTCCTCAGGGCGCCTCCATCTCCCGGCCCTCCTCATCGACCGGCACGCGCACGACCTCGCGTCCGGCCGGCGGAGGCTTGGGCTCCTCCGGCGGGCTGAGGCCACGTGCGCGAGGACCTGCTTGATGGCTACCTGGTCCAGCTGCGGGTCCATCGTTTCAAAGTTCCGTCGGATGTCTCCAAGTCAAGAGCCTCTTGGCCAGCTCCTGGGAGATGGCGTGCTTGTCGACAAGGCGTGCCAGAACTCTTTCGCGAAACAGCCGCATCAGCGCTTCTGCGTTCCACGTCGCCAGGGCACCCGCGCGAGCGCGCATGACACCACCGGTAGTCGTCGGCGCGCGATCATCCTCCCTGTATGTCGCGCGCCCGGATGGAACGTGACACGCGCTCCGGGTCCGGGAGTTCGGGTGTCATGACGGCGGGGGTGGCGTGACCAAGTGGTAATGGACTTCCGGTGCTTCTCCCTGTCCATCGCCACGCTGGTGTGGGGGATCATGACGGCCTTCCGCGCGCGAGATCGCGACCTTGCGGCGCAGCGCGCGGCGACCTCGTCGAGGAGTCTCGCCTTGAAGGGTCCCCCACGGAGCGTCGGTCACCGCCTTCGAGCTTGCGCAGCAGGTCGTGCATCGCGGGTCACCGCCTCACACGCTTGGCGATGATGGACCGGACCTTCTCGTAGCTCGGGGGCGGGCCTGTCCGCACTGCCTTGCTATCCACGAAGAGGGCATCGGAGAAGCCCCACTTCGCGATGGCGGCCGGCTCCGAGGTGTCGATCTCGCGGTAGACGACCTTGTCACCGAGCTCGGCTGCGGCGCGCCGCGCGCGTTCGACGGCGAGGTTCATCCCCGTGCACCAGCCGTTCACGAACGCGGTGACGTTGACCTTGCCGGGCACGGGGTCGGGGAGCTTCGTCCCCTTGGGGTACCAGCGAGGTGGTCGCGCGTCGTCCGAGAACGGCTTCCACAAGAGGACCGCGATGCCCTGGCGGTCGGCCTTGCGATAGCCGTGTCGCTTGAACCACGAGGCCTTCATCCAGAACGGTAGCCAGAGGCCCCATGCCGCCAGACCTTTCGCCCCGAGCGCCCGGACATCCGCCTCGGCTGCCTCGAGCAACGCGCTGCCCATGCCGTGTCCCTGGAAGTCGCCGCGTCCCTGCTTGTGGCCGTGGACCCAGATGCAGGGGATGAAGTAGAGCCCGGAGCCGTCGACGGTCGACTGCTCGATCGGGAGGTACTGGATCATCCCGCCGACGACGCCACGGTCATCGATGGCGAGCTTGGCCCGCAGCCCCTTGGCGAGGAAGCGCTCGACCCAGCGGGCGCGGCGGTCGCCGGCCTCGCGAACGTCGTCCGACCAGTCCTCGAGGCAACCGGCGAAGAGGCCCCTGTGTTCGTCGCCAAGGTCGATGATGTTCATGCAGCGGCTCCTGCCGGGCGGCTCGGGGCGCCGCGCGCCACGAAGAACTCGTAGGCGTAGGATTCCGAATGCGCCCGGCGCATCGCGAGCTCCTTCGCGTGCTGATCGAGCACGGCGACCGCTTCGGCGTCGGCCGCGTACCTGCCGCGCAGCTCCTCGATGCGCCGCGCATCGGCGTGTAGAAGTCGTCCCACCACGCCTCGTCCGGCAGGGTGAAGCGGCCGATGAGCGAGAAGCCGCACGTCTCGATCGCCGCCGGGACGTCCGGGACTCGGCCCATGGTCGGGTCGTCGAGGTCGACGCTCGCCTTGACCGCGGGCGGCGGGTCTTCCTTGCGCCAGACGGCGTCGGTGAAGGCGAGGTGGCCACCGGGACGCGACAGCCCGTGGCAGACGCGCAGGGCGTTCTCGATGCCGATGTTGTAGAGCGCCCGCGTTGCCGTCAAGCGGAGAAACCGGCTCTCGGCGACGGCCGTCGTTCAACCACTGGGACGTCTCGGTGATCCTCCGCCAGCCTCGGTACTCGGACGGGATCTCGGTCATCGGGTGCTCCCCGCGGGGCGGCCGGGCGAGGTCGGCTCGACGCCCTTCCCGAGGCAGCACCTCTTGTACTTGAGTCCCGAGCCGCAGGGGCACGAGTCGTTTCTTCCGGGCTTGGGGGTCGCGCGGGCGGGCCTGGCGACGGGGCGCCAGAGGGTCGCGCCGACCGCCTTGGCCTGACCTTCTCGTCGACGGAGGAACCGTCCGACGTGGTGGCGGCGCTCGAACAGCGCCCACAGATCCCCGATCAGGTGCTCGGGCGCCCCGCACTCGGCTTCCATCTTGACGAGCTGGAAGCCGTCGGTGCCGCCGAGATCGATCAGCACCGAGCCGACGGTGTCGCCGGACCCCGGTTCCGCCTCGTCGTCGAAGAACGCGACGCGCAGCTGGTGGCAGTCGCAGTCGGCGTACGGGCAAAGGTAGATGCAGGTCGAGTACCGGCTGCCGCCCAAGAGGTACTCGTCGGAGCGAGTGCCCTCGAACAGCTCCTCGAAACCGGTGAGGTGGAACTCCTCCACGGCACCGAGGTCGATGTCCGGCGCCGGCTGCTCGGGCGGGTATCCCTTGGCCCGGGCCCGGTAGCGGTGCAGCACCTCGAGCAGCTCCTCATCCATCTCGCGAGCAAGCCAGTCCACGAGAGCTGGGTCGGTCGCCTCGGGGAGGTCGGGGTGGGCCGTCGTCTCGCCAGAGTCTGGATCGACGATGGCGATCATCTTCTCCTCCAGCGTGACGCGCGGGGGGTCCGTCCCGGCGGGCAAGGTGATGTGAACACCGTCCTCGTCCCAGGAGACGGCCGCGTTGGCCTGCTCGTCGATGACGAAGCCGTCGACGTGGACGTCCTGGCACGCACACTCGGGATGCGGGCACATGGACAGGGTGCAGGCGAGCCCCTCGCGTCGCCCGGGCTCGCGCCCATCGCGCCACAGGATGAGGAGCCCTTGCTCGCCGAGCTGCCGCGGCGCGCTCGGCTTAATGCTCATCTTCACCTCTTGCAGCGGGACCTCCTCTCGGCGATCGGCGATGGACTTCGTTGGATCACTCATCATCCTACTCCTTCAGGAAGGAAGCGGGCGAAGCCGCCGAGTGGATCGGATTGATGCGGGGCCGAAGCTGCTCGGTCTGGCGATCGACGGCGATGGGTGGGAACGTGCCACGCTCGGTCGTCTTTCCCGAACGCGACGATGACCTCCGCTTCTTTGCCGGGATCGCCCACCTACGCCCTCGTCGGCCGCGAGTGAAGCTCGCAGGCCCCGTCCGCGCACCTCCCGGTGAGGCGGAGCCGGTTCTTTGCGAACCAGCGGTAGCCGAGGTCGAGCAGCTGCGCGACTCCGGGCAGGCGCGTCAGCGCGACAAGCGGCCCGAAGCCGACCGCCGCGTAGAGGCGGCGGAACACCTCGACCCCCTCGACGAGCGTGCCATCGGGCATGCGGGCACGGAAGAGGCCGATCAAGTTCAGGGTCAGCTCGTGGAAGGCGCGACTGAGCGCGCGGCGCGTTTCGTCACTGGCCATCGCTCGCTTCCTCCTTCTCGGGTCCGGTGGGGCAAAGGCCGCCGCCAACCGAACGGGAGCAGATGGCCGTGCAGCAGGCGCGGCTCTAGCCTTGGGGGCGCTGACCGATCAGGTTGGCTTCCGCAGCGTTGACGACTACCGGCAGCTTGCCCTTCCAGTCGGCCCATGTCTCCGGGTTCGTCACTAGCTCGCACATGACGTGCGCCACGTTGGCCATGTTCGTGCTGCCGGGCGCGAAGAGGCTGTTCACGAGGCCCTCGTGCATCGTGTACTCCGAGACCTCGCCCTCAAGGAGGGAGTCCGGTCGGACCACCGCCCACTGAACGAAAGCGTTGTTCGGCCCGATCTTCTCGAGCAGGAAGTCCGCGGCTCGCTGGTTGTCTTTGGCTGGAGGAAGCACGCCACAGAGCATCCCGAGAAAAGCCTTCTCGAAAGCGCCCCGGCGCGTGTCGAGGCTCCCTGGGCGATGGACGGAGACGCTGCTCATGAGGATGAACTTGACCGGCGCTGCGGGCTCGAGCGCTTCGATCCCTCGGCACAGGCGCGTCGTCGCTCTCGTCACGAGGTCGCGCGGTGGGCCGACGATACCCTTGAGGCTGACCACGTGCCCGAGGCACGAGATCACCGCATCGCAGCCGCGAAGGTGGCGTTGCAGCTCGTCGTCGGAAAGCGATAGCAGACTGGCCTCGATGATCGTCAGGTTGGGGTTCCCCGCGACGTCGGGCGGGAGCTTCCCGCCCGATCGCACGATGGCGCGAACGCTGACGCCGCGGTCCAGGAGCTGCTGCAACGTGCGCCGGCCTGTGCGTCCGGTGCCGCCAACGAGAAGAACGGTCTGCTGCGTGGGCATGTCTACGTCTCCTTCAAGCACTCGGAGGGCACAAGACCGGGAGTGGTCACCAGCGCCGTCGCCACTTGTCGCGGTAGCTCGGGGGAGGCGGGAGGGGCTCGTCCGGCTCCTCGGCGCGCTCGGCGATGAAGGTGCTCGAGTCGTCGTCCTTGATGCGGAAGGTGCCCTTGAGCCGGCCGTCCTTGCCAAGCGTCACGCGGCCCGAGCCCGACATCTGGTCGTACTCCCACGCGCCCTCCCAGGTGAACGACACGCCCGTCTTGGTCGGTCTGCAGTTCACGTAGGCGAGCAGGCAGTGCATCCGCAGCCGGTCGCCGTGGCCCGTCAGCGAGAGCAGGGCGGGCCCGATGATGTCGAGGCCATCGTTCACCCACTGCGACGTCTCGGTGATCCGCCACCAGCCTCGGTACTCGGACGGGATCGGCTCGCTCATGCTCCATGTCCTTCTGTCAGATTGGCCGGCGCGCCACGAAGAACTCGTAGGCGTAGCAGTCCGAGTGCCGCCGGTGCATCTCGGGCTCCCGTGCGAGCTGATCGAGCACGGCGAGCGCCTCGGCATCGGCGACGTACTTCGCGCGCAGCTCCTCGATGCGATGATGCATCGGCGTGTAGAAGTCGTCCCACCAGGCCTCGTCCGGCAGAGTGAAGTGGCCGATGAGCGAGAAACCGCACCTCTCGATGGCCGCCAGGACGTCAGGAACCCGGCCCATGGTCGGATAGTCGAAGTCGAAGCTCGCCTTGACCTCGGGCGGCGGGTTCTCCTTGCGCCAGACCGCGTCGGTGAAGGCGAGGTAGCCACCCGGACGCAACAACACGTGGCAGACGCGCAGCGCGTTCTCGATGCCTATCTGGTACAGCGCACCCTCGGACCAGATGAGGTCGAAGCTCTCGGGCGGCAGCTGCAGGTTCGCCATGTCTCCGACCACCGGGCGGAGCCGCTCCGAGAGCCCGCGCTCGGCCACTGTCGCGCGAAGTCGCTCGATGCTCGGAGCGTGGCTGTCGATGGCCACGATGGACCCGGCGGTGAGCTCGGCGAGATGGAACGTCTGCCCACCGACGCCGCAACCGAGATCGAGCACCGTCGGCGACGGCGTCAGGTCGCGGCATAGGCCGAACGCCTTCGCCGCGCACGCACGGTTGCCCGGGCCTTGCCGGGGCAGCGGCTCGTAGACCTCGAAGAAGATCTCCCAGAAACGCGGCGACGGTTCGTTCATGTCATGCCCCCTCGCCAGGAGCCAGTCGCAGTCCGAGAAACACCTCGTGCCCGGTGTCGCTGTATGAGCGGTGCTCGAAGGGGACGGCGAGCGGCTGGAAGCCGGCGGCTGCGATGAGCTCAAGCCAGACGGCCCGCGAGAACAGACCCATCACGTGGCGGTCATGGACCACCTCGACGGCGCCGCTCTCGTCGCGAAGCAGGTACGCCATGTCGGTTACATAGGTGCCCGCACTGGACTCGGGCGTACATCGCCATTCGAGGTAGCGCAGGGCGCGACCACCAGCATCGCTGCCGCCGGTCTCGGTGCCCGGCTTGAAGGTCTCCGAGACGAAGTCCGGCTGGAACATGGTCACGCCTCCGAAGGCGGTGTGCTCGAAGGCCGTGGCAATGGCGCTCGCGAGATCGGCGCGCGACGCCATGTAGCTGACCGCGTCGTGCAGGAGGACGCAGTCGAAGACGCGCCCGAGCCGAACTGATCGCATGTCCCCGTGGACGTGCTCGCACTCCGGGTTGAGGCGGCTGCTCAGCGCGAGCATCGCGGGCGCGAGGTCGACCAGCGTGCAGGCCAGCGTCGCCTTGAGGTGAGCGGCGTTGTGGCCGCCGCCGCTACCGAGGTCGAGCAGGGTCCGAGGCGGCCTCTGGCAGTGGGTCTCGAACAGCCGCCGGTAGAAGGCGGCCTCCTCGACGTAGTCGCCCACCGGGGTCAGCAGGGGATACCAGTCCGCCAGGTCGCGGTAGAGCCGGGGGCCTGGATCTGGGCCTTCACCTTCGCGCTGGAACGCCATGCTCCTTCTCCTCGGACCATCCCTCCATGCAGACCGAGTTGCTGTCAAACAGAGATCCAGACGCAGTTAAACAGAAACCAGGGCTCTCGACCCGCTCTCTGGCCCTCCGAGAGCGCTCTTCGAGCCCCGGCGAGCGTGTGCTCGCCGTCATCTGGATCTCAGAACCTGCGGTCGAGGTCACGCCGCGCGAGGAACGAGGTGCGCAACTGCCCGCGGAATCTGGGAGCGCGGGGATCAAAACCGGCAGGAATGAAAGGATGAAAGAGCCTGACATCGAAGGAGTAGCGACCCACGATGACCCCGAGGCGAGTCGGACGCGACGAGGGCTGTCCCTACCGCGACAGCTCGCGCTTGTCCGCGAGGAGAACCGGATCCTCCGCGCCCGCCTCGACGCCATCCCGCCCCGCGACCGCCCCCACTATCCGCCGGTCGAGCGCGTCGCCATCCTGACCCTCCGCGCCGCACGCGGCTGGACCGTCGCCGAGACGGCGAGGCGGTTCCTGGTCACGCCGCACACGATCGCCGACTAGATGCGCCGCCTCGACGAGCAGGGCCACGAGGCGCTGGTCCAGACCCCCGCGCCGGTGAACCGCTTCCCCGCCTTCGTCGCCCAGCTCGTCCACAGGCTCCGCGCCACCCTCCCGGCGCTGGGCAAGGTCCGCATCGCCCAGCTCCTCGCCCGCGCCGGCCTCCACCTCGCGCCCACGACGGTGGCCAGGTTCGGTCGCAAGCCGCCCCCGAATCCCGCCGGCTCCGGCTCCAGCTCCGAGACGCCCGAGGCGGCCGCGCCGCTTCGCACGGTCACCGCCAGGTATCCGCATCACGTCTAGCACATCGACCTCACCATCCTGCCCACCAGCTCCGGCTTCTGGGTCCCCTGGTTCCCTTTCGCGCTCCTCCAGCGCTGGCCCTTCTGTTTCTGGCTCGCCGTCGCCCTCGATCACTTCAGCCGCGGCGTCGTCGAACTATAGGCGATTGCTTCCGCAGCCCCGACGGGGACGCCGCGGTCGGGAGGCTTTGGAGGGGCTGCCGAGAGTGCGGGGAGCATCGCCGCCCTCCTCAACCCTCCGCTGGAGCGTCGGTCTCGGTCGCCGGGCCACCGTGACGCGTCTTCGTGCCACAGACCGTCATCGCGCAGGTAGGCTACGCCCCGGCGGGAGAGGCGGTCAAGCGAATCTCGTGGCCCGCGTGGCCGTGACTCTCAGGGCGCCTCGATCTCCCGGCCC
>Ga0214473_10004020_pt1 | contig 17702 bp, 12 predicted proteins | sample RVTome_7_FD_203509 | JGI IMG/M metagenome (GOLD analysis project Ga0214473, IMG submission 203509) | Soil microbial communities from uranium-contaminated site in the Upper Colorado River Basin, Wyoming, United States - RVT98D197 | ecosystem: Environmental > Terrestrial > Soil > Contaminated >... | reverse complement strand
CCGGGCGACGATTTCGCCGCGTTCTCTCGGCTTTCGCCCGCTGCCCGCCTTCGGACACGGGAGCCATGCCTCGAAAATCCACCCACAGATTCTGCGGAAGAGCCTTGAATTCTTACTGGGCGTGGTGGATTCCAGCTTTACTTGCACGCTCGCAAAGGCGATCATCTTTGACAGCCTTTATCAGAACCTGCGTCGCGTGCGCGCCGTCAGGATCACCTTCAATCTGTTCGGTGTTATTGCGATCATCGAGCCCGTTTTCGAGCCTGTGGCCCAGGGGAATGACATTCTGATCACGAGGAAGAGCTCCCGTGGGCCGCAGAACTACCAGGACATCGTCACCTACTCGCGTGAATATGACGGATCAATTGGGAGAAACCACCTCTCTGTGGTCGATGCGGGTGTCGCGGGCGACGTGGCCGATTGGCTGGAGCAGATTGAACAGGCGCACCCGCTCAGCGACATGCGTCCATTTATCAGAAAGGACATCCATCCGAAAGACACCTGTGATCGACACTGAGGTTCAGATGAAAAGGGTACACGCATGATTCCTATCAACCGTCTTGGTTCGATGATTGCCGTCGCAAGCGCACTGGTGCCATGTTGTGGCTGCCCCGGGCCCGCCACAGGAACTCGGGTCAGCGATGTCCCGTGCCTCAAGCCCACTGCATGGGAGGGCCTCGGCTTCGTTTTCTTAACGCGCCCAGGGCCCCAGGGAACGCTTCTCTTGACGACCGAAAACCCTACGCAGGAGGGAAGTAACGGGTCGGCTGATGATCCCCATGGCTCGGTCTACCGCTTTGACCCAGCTTCCGACGACTTCGACCAGGTTGACGACACAGCATGGGAGAACGGCGATGAGCCTGTGACTGACTGCTTTTCTCCTTTTGGAATAGAAAGCTCGTTCTCGATCAATGCCTTTGAGCTTCTTTACGAAGATCGCGTTGTGTCGGTGGCGGGCGACAGCGCAGTCACCATTCAGGGAGCACGCGTAAGTGAAGTGATTGCCGTTCTTTCCGCGAACGGCGTGCGCCCCATTCCGTTTCTTGGCGTGCGAGCGTTTGACGGGCAACACTACCACGAACTGTTTTCCAACGACGAAGGAACACGGATCGGCTCCGCCGTACGGATCGGTGTAGGCGCCAGGCAGGAGACGCCTGTACGACTTTGTTGGACACTCGACGAGGAGTACCTCATCTATTATGACCTCGCAGGCGTCGATCCACTTGATGTCTTTAATGTTTGCATCGTCGCTGTCGGCGACACTCTTCGTGAGGCGGGCCTCAAGGTGGAGCCGTAGGAGAGATTTCGCCATGCCACGAATATCCGACGGGTCGCTGATGTTCACCGCCCCGATCGCGCTAGCGCTATGTTGTGGCTGCCCGGGGGCAGCTACAGGTACTCGGGTCAGCGATGTCCCGTGCCTCAAGCCCACCGCGTGGGAGGGGCTTGGCTCGGTATTCCTGACGCGCCCAGGCCCCGAGGGATCGTTTCTATTGACGAACGAGAAGCCAAGTCAGACAACGATCGCCAATGGCTTAGATGAGCCGGCCGATGATCGCCACGGCCCGGTCTATCGATTCGACCCAGCACCAGGAACATTCAAGTTGGTCGACGAGCGCTTCTGGGAAACAGGAGGCGATCCAGTTACAAACTGCCTATCGACGTTTGGAGTCGAAAGCGATTTCGCAATTAGTGCGTTCGCGTTGATCTACGGGGGTAGGACCGTTCCAGTAGCCGGTGACAGTGCAGTAACCGTTCGCTCGGCGCGTGTCAGCGAAGTTGTCGCCGTTCTCTCCGCTGATGGTGCACGCCCGATTCCTTTCTTTGGCTCCAGGTCGTTCGACGGCCAGCATCATCATGAGCTCTTTTCGAACCTCGACGGTTCGCGCATCGGATCGGCGGTTCGAATCGGCGTTGGGGCGACGACCGTTTCGCCAGTCGAGATCTGCTGGACTTTCGATGAGGAGTATGTCATATACTACGAGCTCTCTGACAGTGATCTTGATGTGTTCAATATATGCATCGTTTCCGTCGGCGACACCCTGCGCCAGGCGGGACTCAAGGCAGAGCCGACGGATCAGTGACAACATGACCGAAAGAGGCTGCTGCATTGTGGTTGTCGTCCTAATCGGCGCGCTCATCGGCGCCGGCTGCCCGGGGGCAGCTTCAGGAACTCGGGTCAGCGACGTGCCATGCTTCAGGCCGACAGCATGGGATGGATTTGGGTTTGAATTCCTCGCACGGTCAGAGGTCCCGGGAGGTAAAATACTGTTGTTATCGATCGAAGGCACCGGGGCGTATCGGTTCGACCCAGCAGTCGGCGAATTCGAGCTTGTGGACGATGCAGCATGGGAAGGCGCGAGTGGTCCCGTTGCCGACTGTGGGCCCCAGCTAGTCTCGGAAAGCCCCTTTAGTGTACCGGGTTTCACCCTCATGTACGAGGGCGTACCTGTTGCCGTCGCGGGAGACAGCGCTGTAACCCTCCGCGTTGCACCACAAAGCGCGGTTGTGGGCGTTCTTTCGGCCGACGGGGCGCGACCCGTGCCCTTTCTTGGCGTTCCGTCGTTTACGGGACAACACTATCACGAGCTCTTCTGCGAATCGGAAGGGAATCGCATCGGCTCCGCCGCGAAGATTGGCGTCGGGACCGTCCGTGACTCACCGGTTCACGTGTGTTGGACCCCCGACGAGGAGTACGTCATCTACGCGGATCCCGCAGCCGATTTCGACATATTCAACGTGTGCATCGTCCCTGTGGGCGACACGCTGCGAGACGCGGGCCTCAAGCTTGAGCCGCAGGAGCAGTGACAGCATGACGAAAAGAGGCTGCTGCATTGTCGTTCTCGGGCTGGCCGGCGCAGCGATGTGCGCCGGCTGCCCCGGCGTCGTTCCAGGGAGTCGCCGCGTTAGCGACGTGCCGTGCTTGAAACCGGCGGAGTGGGCTTCGTTGGGCCCCCGGTTCCTCGCACGGTCCGCTATGTCTGGCAATGACGTCTTGCTATTGGCAAGTCAGACCAACGCCCAGTGGAACATCGATGCCGACGACGGCATGCTCGGTGACGACGAGCACGGCCCGGTGTACCGGCTCGACCGGACGATCGGCGAGTTTGCGCTTGTGGAGGACGCCGTCTGGGAGACAGGCGGGCAACCAGTGAGCGACTGCCTCTTCTCCTTTGGGACGGACAGCCCGTTTACGATAAGCGCGTTTCAACTGGTTTACGAGGAGCGCGTTGTTTCCGTCGCAGGGGGTAGCGCAGTGACCCTCCGTGTTGCACCTAAGAGGAGCGTGATCAACGTGCTTTCAGCCGACGGCGTGCGCCCGGTACCCTTTCTTGGTGTGCGGTCCTTCGATGGTCAGCATTATCACGAGCTCTTCTCTGAGTTGAACGGGAGTCGGGTTGGCTCCGCCGTGAAGATCGGCGTCGGAGCGGTTAGAGATTCACCGGTGGACATTTGCTGGACACGCGACGAGCAGTACGTGATCTACTTTGACCTCGCCGCTGTCGACACGCTGGACGTCTTCAACGTATGCGTGGTGCCGGTGGGCGATACGCTTCGCGACGCTGGCGTCACGGCGGAGCCGTAGCGCAAGCCCGGCACACCGAGCCGCAGACTTTTAGTCTGCGCGACCGGGCGAATGGTCCGACGCCACCCGGCAGTCGTAACCTCGCGCGGGCTGAAGCCACGCGGCTCGGGTAAAGCGCCATGGCCCGGTGGAGCGCAACTGGTGCATCGCACAGTACACCGCCAACGAAGGGCGAGAGCAACCCACCAGGGAGGCAAGTCATGACAGGCACGATTCGCAACGACTTCTCCTCCGGGCCACTTTTCGCCGCGTTCGTGGCCACCCTCGTACTGCTTCCTGCAGTCGAGGCACAGACCGCTCAGTACGAGCTGTCCCTTTTCGATGCCCGTGTGGAAGTCGGCGCGCTCAGCGACAGCTCGAATCCACCCCGATCGGACGAGGTCACGTTCCTGGTCGAGGCGTCGGCATCGACTGTGGTCATCCAATTGATCTCCAATGTCGAGGGCGTGGAATCGGAGATGGACTATCCGGGCGGGCAGGCGCCGATTACACCATTGAACGTGGATCAGATTGGCGGGACCTACCGAAACTCTCACCTGGACGACGAGGCCGCGGACCTTTGCCATCTGGCGCCGACGTACTGCTTCGCCGGTTACTGGCATCAATACTCGTTTCCTTCTCAGGGCCCGGGCGTGTACACCGTCCGCTTTTCGATCGATGCCCTTCCCCCCGGCGACACCGACGCGCCGGTCATCGTGTTGCTCGATGCGGAGAGCCCTCTCGGTGCGACCTTGTTTACCACACCGGATCGCGTGAAGAACGGTGATTCCGCGACCCTGACGGCCATCGTCGTTGACGACGACCAGCCGGAGACGGGTGCGACCGTCACCGCACGAGTCAGCCCGCCGGAAACGGATGACTACGGCGACCCGGTGACGCTGCTGGACAACGGTCAGCCGCCGGACACGGAAGCGAACGATGGAATGTACACAGCAGCTTACTCCCCGCCGGGCGCCCCACCGCTGAACGGCGAGTACGGCGTGTACGGCGAGATCATTGGCGCCAGTGGTTCCTTCAAACGGCAGGTCGGCACGACCTTCGAAGTCTACGAGCCGGAGGCCGAGTTCAGCACGACCAGCCTCGATTTGCGGGATGAAGGCGTGGACGACGATGCGAACAGCCTGTTCGATCGCGTGGTCGTTTCGGCCAAGGTAGACGTCGCCACCACGGGAACCTACAGCCTTGCGGCGGTGATGCAACTCGACACCGAGACGTCGATCGTGGGCAGGAGTCGACAGGTTCTGTCGGCGGGCTCGGGCGTCACCATCGAGGCGCAGTTCTACGCCCTGGAGTTCCTCCGCGAAGACCTTTGGGGCTCGTATACCATCGATCGCCTCGAGCTCGTGTACTTCGATGAGACGCCCGACGAAAAGGAGGCCCGCGTCGTCGATACCGTGTATCTCAACCCCGTCCACACCACGGCAAACTATCAGCGGGTGCAGTTCGAGCGGCCGGCGATCGAGATTCGCGATGGAGAGATCACTTCGACGGCGGTCGACACGAGCGGGAACAGCCTGTATGACGAGCTGCGCTTTACGATCCCGATGGACCTGCTCTATAGCGGCACCTATCAGTACGCCGCTTCACTGCACGGCCCGTGCGGGGACGACGTTTTTGCCCCGATCGACAGTGTCGGCGGCGAGTTGGTCGTGGACGCCCCCGTCTCAAACCCGGTGGACCTTGTCGTGACCTTTTCCGGCGGCCGGATCGGGGCGAGCGGCATGGACGGCCCCTACAGTCTCCGCGACCTGACCATCGTCGGCCCGGCATTCACGACGGCGTGGGTCCTTGCCGATTCCGGCACGTATGCGGCCACCGAGTTCGAAGATTATGCCCCAGCCGATTGCAACACCGACGGGACGACAGATCTCTGCGATGTCGCCCTCGATCCCACCGCCGACTGCGATCTCAACGGCGTGCCGGATGACTGCCCCGGCGAGACGCCAGTGACCGGTCGGTGCTGCCACGACGAGACCGGGGCGTGCACCGACGGCGTATCCATCTGCGAGTGCCTCGGCGTGTTCGAGGGCGGAGCGACCTGCGCCGAGTCCTTCCCGGCGTGCGAGTTCGCTTGCTGCACTCCCGATGGACAGTGTGACCTTGGGCGCGCGGAAGATTGCCAGAGCGAGGGAGGGGTCCTGACGTTTGGGTCGACGTGCGGGCAGGTCGGATGCTTCACGGCCTGTTTTGCATCGGATAATTGCTGCTTCGACGCAGCCGACGACTTGGGCTGTAACGATGCGGCACTCTGTAACGCGGTGTGCAAGGCGGACTTGTTCTGCTGCGATCCCGGCAACACCTGGGACGACGTCTGTAAAACCCGGGCTGTCAATATCGCTACGGGCCTTGGCCAGGTGCCCTCTGACTGTGATGGGAATGAAGAATACGACGTCTGCGAGATTCAGGAGTTTCCTTCGAAGGACTATAACGGGAACGGGGTCCTCGATATCTGCGATGCGTTCGATGACTGCAACGAGGACGGCGTGCCCGACGACTGTCAAGCCGGGGCGTGCTGCGATGACGTGACAGGCGAGTGCATCGATGGCGTACTTCCGTGTGATTGTATCGGCAATCACTCCGTTGCGGTTACCTGTGCGACCGTCACCCCCCCTTGTGAGTTTGCATGTTGCCAGCCCGCCGGTACCTGCGCGAATTCGGCCGTCGCCAGTTGCTCCGGTGTGGCAGCACCAGGCAGCTTATGCGAAGACGGAGGTTTCGCCTGCCCGGTCACCGAGGAGGCCGAGGGCTGCTGCTTCGCCGGCAACGGATCGCCGGGATGCAACGACCCTCTATGCAGCCTCGCGGTGTGCCTCCGTGATGACTTCTGCTGTGACACCGTGTGGGATTCGCTGTGCGCGCAGGAGGCCTACGAGCTCTGTCCGGCGCCTGGTGCGCCGGCCGCTCCACTGGCGGCGCCGTATCCGCACGACCGGGTCAAGAACCGCTACATTTCCTTCGCTCCCGACAACACCACCGACGAGTGCAGGAACGTCGCGTTCAAGATCGAGCTCAAGTCGGTTTACCAGGGCTCGTGCAACGGCGCTGAAAGTGCCCCTTGCCGGTATGCGCAGGGCGCCGGGCAGAACGAGCCGGGCAACGCCGATTGCCGCCGGTGCGCCGACGGGCCGAACAGCGGGCAGCCCTGCATCAACGGGCCGATCGAGTGCGTCAGCTTTCCGTGCAACCAAGCCCCGGAAACCTGCTCCAACGACGATCCGGCGAACGGCGCCACCAACCTGGGGGGTGCCGTGGTCCGGTGGGCGGGTACGCCGAGCGGCAGCACCATTTACCGCATGGTCGCTTCCGGCGATCCGGCGAACGACACGAACGTGACCAAGCAGGCCGGCAACGCTTGGCCGGACGTGGTGCACATCGGCGACTGCGAGATCGTCCCGCAGGCCAGCTACGGCATCCGGGCGGTGGACCTGGACACCGGGGCGGAGTCGGAGGAGTTGATCGTCTCGACCCTTCCGCGCCCGGCCCACGGGGTGTACGCCTGGTGGGCCGACACGGCGTCGTGGAAGGCGAAGTACTGCAACAACGGGTTGCCCTCCGGGACGACCTGCGTGACCGACGCCGACTGCGGTGGCGCACCGGGGTCGTGCGTGCTGGGTTGGGGGCTGCCCAACGGCTTCACCAACGTGGACGACACCCTCGCGGCGCTGTCGGTATTCGACGCCTTCGGTCCGAACCCGGTAAATCCCATCGGGCCAGGTACGATGGCGACGCCGCAAGTCGCGGACATCACCTGGATCGACATGCACGATGTGGTGCCCAACCGGGTGTCGAACGCGGCGGACGTGCAACAGATCGGTCTGGCGTTCCGGGGCCTGCCGTACCCGTTCTTAGACCCAGCGGACTGCCCGGACACGGCGCCCTCGGCGCCCGAAGGCGGGGACTCGATGCCGGAAGGGGGCATCATGGGCGGAGAGATGGACGGGCCGCTTACGTCCGGCGGCTTGACCATCGTACCGAGCACCGACCTGATCCAGGCCGATGAAACCGTGGACGTGGAGGTGTTCACCGATACCGTGGAGAACCTCGGGGCGTACCAGGTGTCGGTCGACGTCACCGGCGGCAGCGCAGGGAGTCTCGACCTCGAGGCGGTCACCATCGAGACCGGGCGGGCGGACTTCGTCTTTGCCTCCGCGTCCGTCACCCGCGGCACCAGCGTGAACGGGGCGAGCCTCATGGCGGTGCTGACGAACCCCGGCGGGTGGGTGTTCGAGGGGCCGGCGTATCTCGGCACGTTCACCTACCGGGCGTCGGCGGATGCGGCCGGGGTGTTCACCGTCTCCCTCCGGCCGGAGCCGGCCTCGTTCCTCAACGATGCCAGTGGGGCGCTCATCGAGTCATCGACCGAAGGGACCGCGCTGGTCGGCTGCGGCGTGGAGTGCATGACGGATGGGCATTGCGACGACGCCGACGAGTGCACCGTCGATACCTGCGTGGCCAACGTATGCACGTTCAACCCCGGCCCGGCGGGCGTGACCTGTGACGACGGCAAGTTCTGCACGGTGGGCGAGGAGTGCGACGGGTACGGCGCCTGTGCCGGGGGCACCTCCCCCTGCCAGCCGGGCGAGAAGTGTTGCGAGCTGTGGAACGACTGCCGCACCGGCTCGTGCGCCCTGCCGCCGCAGTGACGCGCGCGGCGAGGGCCATCGAGGTGGCCCAGTCCGAGCTGGACGTCGCCGTAGCCGTGCTTCGCCGTTTGCAGAAGCGCCTCGACGACTGCGCCATCCGCGCCCCCATTGGCGGGGTCATCCTGGAGCGCAACGCCCAGGTCGGCGACTTTCTCGCCGCGGAGGGTGGACGCGGAGCCAACGCCAACGCCCAACTCGTCAGCGTCGCCGACATGAAACTCCTGCGCGTCGAGATCGACGTTAGCGAGCGGGACGTGCAACGCGTTTATCCGGGCCAGCCCACCCGCATCACCCCCGACGCCGATCGGGCGAGCACCTATGAGGGAGCGGTCATGTGGATTGACCCCATCGGCGACTACGCCCGGGCGACCGTGCAGGTCAAAGTCCGCGTCCTGAACCCGGGACCCAACCTCCGCATCGAGGGGTCGGCCAAGGTGGAGTTTCTCGGGGCGCCGCCGGACTCCACCTCGGCCGAGTCGCCTGGAATCTGGTTGCCCAAGACCGCCGTCAAGCTCGTCCCGGGCAGCGATCAGGCGACGGTATTCACGGTGTTACACGAGCGAGCCATCGCCAACCCAGTGACTATCGGCGCTCGGACCGATAAATCGGTGGAGGTACGTTTCGGCGTCCGTGCGGGTATGCAGATCATCGCCCAGGACCTGGATGGGATCGCCGCAGGGACCGCGGTGAAGGTCGTACGCTTGATCGAAGTTGACGACCTGTAGCGGCGGTCCTGAAGTTCCTGCCCCCGTTAAAAGGTTCTGAAGCCATACTTTCTGGAGCGTCACGCGTCTCCGCGGAGGACTGTCTTACAGACGCGTGACCGGCTATAATGGGCGACTGCCGTTTGCGTCCACGGGCGTGCGGGGCGCCTTGCCGGACCCGGCAGGAGGGGCATCCCGGTTCGAGGGGGGACTACCTTGGTCTAGGCCAGGCCGCTGCCAGTGCGGAGCGTACACTCCGCCGCCGGCAGGCTTGGTACCGACACCGTCGCGGTCACTGCCAGGGCGTTGCGGAAGCCGAACGGCGGCGCCACCCGCGCACGCGAAACTGGATGAGGAGAAAAGGAGCCATGGCATTCAGCAAGAGACTGCGTTGGGGGACCGGACTTTCTCGCGTATTCGGCATCACCCTGGCACTTGGCATCCTTCCCCGAGCTGGGGGCACGGAGTTCAGTTGGGTGCCGATCGGCTCGGATGGACCGTTTGTGCTGAGTGGGGCCGACGCCGTGGGCGAGCCTACCACGATTCTACTCGAGCCGGGCATCACCCACCGCGTCGAGTTTGAAATCCGAGCCAACGGCTGGCTCAACGCGCCTGGCACGCCCACGGTCGGGACGGCCCAGGCGACCCTGGATGCCGCTGGGCTGCTGGGAGTTAACGCCGATCCTTCAACGCCCGGAGTAGACCTGGCGCCGATCTTCGGGCCCCACGGCGGCTTCGACGCGGCGTTCATCACCCTGAGAACCTGCCATACGTTTGTGGATCCGGACCTGGTCTCGACCGGCCAACGATGCGACGTGCTCGTTCCCCCGTTGCCGTCCTGCCCTCCGGAGGCGCCCATCTGCATCGACAATCCCGAGTTCATCTTTTCCGGTATTTTGCAGGCCGCCGCCGCGTCCACCTCCAACCCGAACTACGCGTGGGGAGCGGTCTCGCAGGCGGGACTCTGTCGGGCGGACGAAGTCGGTCGGAGCTTCTACATTGGCACGTTCATCTTTGACGTTCCCGCCTCCGCCTCGAGCACCTACACCTTCGGGTTCGATAGCGGCCTGTCAGCGACGCTCCTGAACAACTGTGCCGCCGCGCGTATCAGCGGACTGATCCGCACGCCCGGCCACCTTGGATTCGACTGCAACGGGAACACCATCCCCGACAATTGCGACATCAGTTGCGGCCTGGTGGGAGGGTCGTGTGACGTCCCAGACTGCGGCGGCAGCAATGACTGCAACGACAATGGCCGCCCGGATGAATGCGAGATCGACGCCAACGCCATGGTGGACTGTTCGTCGACCCCGCCGCCATGCGACGAGGGCCCCTTCTATTGCACGGCGAACTGCGCCGCGGACGCCAACGTCAACGGCATCCCCGACGTGTGCGATGGGCCGAGCGTGGAAGTGCTCCGCTGGGAATCGTCCGTCTCCCACGGCATTGTAGTCGGCTTCGTGCGCCTGGAGATCCCCGAGGACGGATCCTACACTGAGCCGCGAACGGGCGGCATCAGCCGCCTCCTGGTCACCTACACTGGCGCGGTGGACACCAGCGGCGCCTCCGCCAGCGTGGCCGCCGCGTGCGATGCCACCGGGACTCCGGTGGATCTCTCCGGCACCACCATCGCCGTGACGCAGGGTGCTGCCGACAGAGCAGTGATCACGTTCAACCCCAAGCTGCCCGGCTCCGACACGACCGCCCACGTGCCGGCCATCTATCAGATTCTGCTCACCGGCGTGACCGACGACAACGGCGTACCCGTCGCGGACACGGAGCGGGTGCTGCGGGCCGTGCTCGGCGACGCCTTCGGTAACCCCCTGGGCACCGGCGATGGGCGGGTGAGCGCGGCCGACAACGGCCTGGTGCGATCCCTGGCCGCGGCGGGCATCAACCCCATCGATCCGAACGAGGCAACTCAGGTGCGATCCGACGCGTTCACGGATGGCAAGATCACCGCGGCGGACAACGGCCTGGTCCGCTCCCTCGCGGCGGAAGGCCTGACCGGACAAGGGCTCTCGCTGGTGTGCCCGTAGATCGTTCGGTCACGACGGAACCGCCACCGGCGGTGCCTCCCTACGGGGCGGACGCGAACACCGATAGGCTCTCAGGCCTGTTGGGGGATTGCCCCGCACGGTTCCGGGGGCTTGCCCGCTCGATGGGATTCCCCGACGACATTCGAGACGCGCCCGTGACCTGATGCGGCGTGACCCGCTCGCGGGTGACCCCTCCGAGCATCGCGCCTCGTCGCGCCAGGGGCAAGCGCCCGGCACAAGGCTGGGCCCATCTCTTTGCCCGCAACACTTCCGGCAAACCAGGCGCCCCAAGCCGATCCAAGTACATACTCGGACCCCGCGGTGGGACCCAATGCACTGGTGTATCACGGTCCGCATGCAATTCCTGAAACTCGTCTTAGACTCATGAGTCTAAGACCGGGAAGAGACAACGCCCGGCGCTACAGGCGGATCGGGCAGGTAAGCGCACCCGGAGCATCGAACATGGCGACGAAGCGACTTCGACCGGCCGTCATCGTGTCCACCGCGTTGTTCGCGCTCGGATGGGCGGCCGTGACTCACGCCCAGACCATCATCATCGACCCACGGCCGATACCGCGGCCCGATCCGCGCCCGGTGATGCCGCCACCCCCGCCGATCCGCGACGCCACCCTCCAGGTTCGCCGGCACCACGTGGACGTCGCCATCGTCGACGGCGTGGCCGAAACGGGCGTCGACCAACTCTTCTTCAACCCGCACGACCGCGTGGTCGAGGGCACCTACATCTTCCCGTTGGCCGACGACGTGGCCCTGGGCAAGTTCAGCATGTTCGTCGACGGCAAGGAGATCGAGGGCCAACTGCTGGGCGTCGAGGAGGCCAGGCGCACCTACGAGTCTATCGTGGCGCGGCTGCGCGATCCCGCCCTGCTCGAGTACCTGGGCTCGCGCCTGTTTCGGGCCCGGATCTTCCCGATCAATCCCAAAAGCGAGGTGCGCATCCGGCTGTCCTACACCCAGATGCTCGCCACCGACTCGGGGCTGGTTCACTACCGGTATCCTCTGCGCGCCGAGCATCGCTCCGGTGAGGTCGTCCAGACCTTGCGTCTTCTCGTAAACATCGAGAGCGCCATCCCGATCAAGAGTGTCTTCAGCCCGTCACACGCCATCGCGGTGAGCCGGCCCTCCGAGCACAAGACCACGGCGAGCTTCGAGGCGCAGAACGCTTACCCCGCCGCGGACTTCGACCTGTACTATGGTCTGTCGGAGCAGGAGTTCGGGCTGACCGTCCTGACGCACCGGCCGTCGGGCGAGGACGGCTTCTTCCTCGCCCGCATCGCCCCGCCGGCATCCGCCGGGCAGGACGACGTTCTGCCCAAGGACATCGCCTTCGTCATCGACACCTCCGGCAGCATGGCCGGCGCGAAGATGAATCAGGCACGGGAGGCGCTGCGGTTCTGTCTGGCCAATCTCAATCCGGCGGACCGGTTCAACATCATCGCCTTCGCCCACGAGGCGGTGCGGTTTCGCGACACGCTCGTGCCCGCCTCGAGCGAAAACCTCGAAGCCGGCCGGGCGTTCGCCGACGGGCTTCGCGGCACGGGCGGGACGAACATCAACGACGCCGTGGTCGCGGCCTTAGCCGCCGCACCCGCGGGCGACCACAACCGCCCCTACCTGATCGTGTTTCTGACCGACGGTCTGCCCACCATCGGCGTGACCGACGCGGCGGAGATCCTCAGCAACGTCCGCGGGCGCAACAGCGAGCGCGTCCGGCTCTTCGTGTTCGGCGTCGGGCACGACGTCAACACGCACCTGCTCGACCTGCTCGCGGAGCAGAACCGCGGCGCCCGCGACTACGTTGGAGAATCCGAGGACCTCGAGCTCAAGCTCTCATCCTTCTACAGCAAGGTGTCCAAACCGGTGCTGGCCGACCTGGCCCTGTCTTTCGGCGGGCTCAAGGTGTACGACACGTACCCGCCGACGCTCGGCGATCTCTTCCACGGATCGGAACTGGTCGTGGTGGGCCGGTACGCCGGCGAGGGGCCCCAGGCGATCGAGCTGACCGGCACGCGGCGCGGCACCGCCGAGCGGTTCGTCTACGAGAAAACCTTCCCCTTCGTGCAGACCACCCACGACTTTCTGCCCCGTCTCTGGGCGATGCGCAAGGTGGGCTTTCTGCTCGATCAGATCCGCTTGCACGGAGAGAACAAGGAGCTTAAGGACACCATCGAGGAGCTGGCCGCGCGGTACGGCATCGTCACTCCCTACACCGCGTTCCTGGTGACTGAGCCGGGCCCGTTGGAAGGTGCGGTGGCGCGGGCGCGGAGCCGGCGGGACAGGCTGGCGCCGATGGCCGGCGGACCGTCCCTCTTTGGGGGAGGCGCGGGAGGCGAGCGGGCCGTGGCCGACTCGGTGGCCGTCAACAGCTTTCGCTCCGTCGAGGCAGAGTATGCGATCGAGGCCATGGCCGCGGCCGCTCCACCCGCAAAAGGCGACCAGCCGATCAGCGGTGACGGCCTGCCGGCACTGTCGGTTCGGCGCGTCGGCACGCGGACGTTCTATTGGACCGACGACCGCTGGGTCGACGCCGCCTACGACGCGGCGAGGCACAAGCCAGCACGGATCGAGGCCTTTTCGCCCGAGTACTTCGAGCTTACCCGAGTGCATCCGGAGCTGGCCAAGTGCCTCGCCTTGGGCACCCGTGTGCTCGTCGTGGTCGGCGACCAGGCGTACGATACCGTGCCGCCGCCGGGGCCGTAACCTTCCCAGCCGCGGGCGCGTGCCCAGATGCAGCCCCCTCCTCGCGACCGGCGCGTGATCGGTCCGACCAACGACGAGGTTCAGGCGCTCTACCAAAACCGCGTTCCTCGATGCCAAATCACCGCTTCCTCACCCTGGACATCGCTATGCGAGGTCGAGGGCAGGCGGTCCCGGCTCGGTTTTGTTGGAAGCCACCAGCCGCCGACGGTTGCCAAACGGCCCCGTTCCGGTCAACGTAACGCCATTCGCGGCGGCCCGACGCCCCCAGCCTATGGCGTGACCTTCGCACGCCGTCGGCAGCAACACGCAGGCATCGGCGGGCCTGTAGCTCAGTGGTCAGAGCAGGCGACTCATAATCGCTTGGTCGGGGGTTCAAGTCCCTCCAGGCCCATCGCCAAATCGACCGCGCGAGATGCCCATGGCAACGTCCGTGTCCGGCTTATCCTGACTCAACATCATGATCCTAGCGCGGATCGTGCCGCCGCGCCGCCCGACGCGGCGGGGCCGCCTCCGCCAGCACCCGGCGGCGGGCCATCGGCGACATCCGCTGGAAACGCTCGCGGATCACCCCTTCGATGTCCGCGGCCGAGAGGTCCAGGACGTCGTGAATCACCCGGGCTTTCGTCGCGGGATCGGCAGACCGGTACCGCCGCACCAGTTCCACGGCCCCCGCGTCGGCCAAGCGGCGCTCCACCGCCCCGTCGATGGGCCGCTCGTCACCGAACGGTTCGGCCCGGGCCCACTGCCGCAGTTCGTGGAATTCCGGATCGGCGTCGAGAATATCGCGGACCTTTTCGCCGAGTTGCTTCTCGCATTGGGACACACGGGCGAAGGAGGAGTGGGTGTCGCGGGCGATCTGGCGGAGCGGTCGCCGGGCTTCTTCGTATGGAACGAGCAATCGCTCCTCGATGAGCATGCGGGCGAGGACGGCCCGGTCCCCGCGGGTGGACGACCCCCGCCCGACCGCGTCGCACGCTGCCCGCACCGCCCGCTCGTACTTTTCGCGGAGCCGCTCGCCGACCGTATCGGCCGCGGCGCAATCGGCTTCCGGGTTCGTCCGCGATGATCGCCGGTCGTAGAGCCGGTCGCCCAGCGGGCCCGAAAGAGAAACCACCCGGGGCAAGGCCGGCTCGTCGCACGCCTCGTCGCCAACAGCGAGGCGGGCACGATGAGGCGGCACGTAGACGGTCGAGAATTTGCTGCGCAGGGCCTTGCTCACCGCCTGGTGGATCCGCGGCAGGGCGAAGGCGGCGAAGGGAATGCCCGACTCGCAGCGGTAGATCGCCGCCGCCCGTATGAGGCCCAGGCAGCCTTCTTGAAAGAGGTCGTCCCGGTCGCGATCGAACCGCCGCGAGCCCAGGTTGGGCACGTAGCGGCGGAGATGGACCGCGACCAGCCCGATGTTGTCGTTCACCAGGCGTCGCTGCTCGTCCGTCAGGGCCGTCAGCCGTCCGGTATCGTCTCTCATGACCGCACCCCCCAACTGTACCGACGCGCCAAGGCACCGTTTCGATACCTAACTTATCCCTAACATTATGGCGTTGTCAAGCCCCTTGGAAGGGCGCTTTCGAGGTCGGTGGGGCGGTTAGCGGGGGGTAGTCGTCTCCGAAGGAGCGGCGGCCGCCGCCCGATCATCGGGCTTGAACCCCGTCGCGGGGCGATAGATTGGGAATCGCACCATGGATAACGTGGACGGTCGGCGCAGCGGAGCCTACGGAGCGGGGGGACAGGCCGGATGCGAGGAACGGACATGCTTGCTTTTATCAATTGCGGCTGTCAAATGGCTTCGTTCGGAAAAGTACTTTTTTTTGAGGGTGTCATTTGTTGGCACGGCGTGGACGAGGCGATTCTCGACCCTTCGGGTAACCCTTGACGCTCCGCGTAAAGGGCAGGCGGGGAGGCTCCGCGACGAAGCGACGAAGGGGACGATCGAGGGACGGGGCTGCGGGAAGAACGGCTGTGACCACATGCGGGATGCGGGGAGGGGACGCCGAGGCGACGGCGGGTGTGCGACAAACGACGCGGCACCTACGGCGCGTCCCAAAGTCGCGAAAAGCGGACGTGTTTCGGCGGTTGGCGAGACGCTGCTTGTCGACGGCGACCTTGGGCATGGGGCGGAGCTCCGTCCGAGAGAACGCGCGGGGTGATCAGGGGGAGGGGACAGTCTTCAGTGATCAGTGGTCAGTGGTCAGTTAGGAGCAATCGGGCACGGGCCATGGGCCATCAGCCATCAGCCTTCAATCGTCCGACGTGGAGCGGCGGGCGCGTTGCCCGGCGATGCCCAGAAAATCATCCTGACACCTTCTCTCGTCTTATGCCGGGAGTTTGACGCTGGAGGACCGGCCGGACGCCTCGTTGACCACCAAGAGTTCACCGTGATGGACCCCGGCCAATTGTTCGTTGGCGTTGAGCAGCTCGATGCCGTAGACGGTTCCGTCGGGAGCGATATCCACGTTCAGATCGGCGCTGACGCGAATCGTCTCCACCTCTGCAGGCTTGTCTTTCAGGCTGATGTAGGCCACATTGTGCGTCGGGTCGTAGGTCAGTTTCACGCCACACGCCCCTCCCAGAAGTACTTGACCATCACGGTAATCACCAGGCAACCTTGCTCATCGACGGCGATGGCCTCGACCAGATGACACGGCTCCACCGCGTCGACGGGATGCATGCCGATGATCTCAATCCGGCTCATGTCCGCGGGCTCCATCCGATCCGAGACGCGCCCGTCAGGAAGCGGACGAATTGGGGGGTCGCGGGTTTGATCCGAGACGTGCCTCTCAGGAAGCGGGCGGCACGCCGTGCTTCAGGGAGCATTCCGATGGTCCGGTTCGTCTAGGTCCGCTCCCTGTCCCTCGCAGACGTACCGACAGGCTTCTTGCACACTGGTTTGCTTCCACAGATACCGTGTACTGCCGTGCCGGGTCCAGGGCTTCATGCCCGCAGCGAGTACGCCGGCCTCGACCATCCGCCGCGTCGCCCACGCTTTGACGCTGTTCATCACCCGTTCAGGTCGTTCGAGTGCGCTCACCACCATGTGAAGGTGGTTGCTGCGCACATTCAGGGCATGCACCGTCCAACCCCGGTGCTCTGCCACCTCCAGGACAGTCTTCTGGACGATCCGCCGCCGCGGGGCGTCAAGCGTGATACAAGGGTGTTTGGCGTACTCACGGTCCGAGGCCTCCCGGCACGGGTCCGGTGGAAGAGCGGGCGTCGCCGGGACGTTGTGCGCGGGATCCACCGATCCGCGCGGGTCGCCGTGCAACCACGTGCCGTAGGTCGTGAAGGTGATTAGGTAGGCGAGAGGCGTGCCCGAGTCACATCGAACGTCGGGAGCCGATTGGCAACGTGCGGCGTTGGCCTCGGATTACGGGCGCGTGTCGGGTCGACCGCTTCCTTACGGGCGCGTCTCGGATTAGGGGCGCGTCTCGGTTCGTTGAGCATCGCTCGGCTGGCTCCTCGACGATGCGGATTTAGCCGGCGGACCGAGCATAGAGTTCGTAGTCCGGTCGGTCAATCCGGCGGTCGGTGGCGTCGATCCAAAACGAGACGTCCGCCATCCCAGATACCCGCGATCCGAGACGCGCCCGTAAGGAAGCGGACGAATTGCGGGCTCGCGGGTTTGATCCGAGACGCGCCGGTTAGGGAGCGGAGCCAACGACTCACCGCCCCGTCCCAATCCGAGCCGCGCCAGTCGGACCGACGTTCCGAGCCGAGCGAGCCATCGCCCGGTCCATCGCCTGGTTCTGGATGGTCACGTTCGCCCTCGCCCGGTTCCTGACCGTCAGGCTTCCCTTTACCCGGCCTCTGCGGTCCGCTCATTTCGTAGCCTCCTCCACGATGCGGATTTCGTCGTCGGTCAGGCCGTAGAGTTCGTAGACCAGTTGGTCAATCCGGCGATGGGTCGCGTCGAACTGATCCGAACCGCGCCCGTCCAGAAGCGGCCCGCCCGTCCCCCCATGTCCGCCAAAGTGCGTCGGCGTCGCTGCCGCATCGTGCTGCTGGTGCAACGAGG
>Ga0214473_10004019_pt1 | contig 17702 bp, 16 predicted proteins | sample RVTome_7_FD_203509 | JGI IMG/M metagenome (GOLD analysis project Ga0214473, IMG submission 203509) | Soil microbial communities from uranium-contaminated site in the Upper Colorado River Basin, Wyoming, United States - RVT98D197 | ecosystem: Environmental > Terrestrial > Soil > Contaminated >... | reverse complement strand
TCTGGAAGATCCCGCGGGTCACCGCCACGTAGTACCGCGCCGGCACGACGTGGGTGATCAGCTTGAGCGGCCACGGCATGGTGGCGATGGGGAAGATGAATCCGGACAGGAGGAGCGCGGGCAGGTAGGTGGCCACGATGGCGACCTGGGTGGCGAGCACCTGCGACTTGACCGCGGCCGAGATGAAGGTCCCGAGACCCAGGGCGCCGATCAGGAAGAGGAGGGTCAGGACCGCGAGGAGGATCACGTTGCCGCGGAGCGGAACGTCGAACACGACCAGCCCGGCGGTCACGGCCAGGGCCACGTCGAACAGTCCGATGGCGACATAGGGCGCCATCTTGCCGGCGATGACCTCGATCCGGCGCACCGGCGTGGCGGCGAGCTGCTCCATGGTGCCGCGCTCCCACTCGCGCGCGATGGTCAGCGCGGTGAGCAGCGCCGCGATGATGGACATGATCACGGCCACGAGCCCCGGCACGATCGAGTTCCGGCTCTTCAGGGTCTCGTTGTACCAGACGCGGACGCGGGCTTCCGGCGCGAGTACCACGCGCGTGGTGCCGCGCAGGACCCGGGCCGAGTAGCCGGTCACGATGGCGGCGGCGTAGTTCTGGGCGATGGTGGCGGTGTTGGCGTCGCCGCCGTCGAGCAGGACCTGCACCGGCGCGGGGCGGCCGGCCGCGAGGTCGCGGGCGAAGTCCTCGGGGATGGCCAGCACCAGCCGCGCGGCGCCGCGCCCCAGCACCCGCTCGATCTCGGCCGGCCGCGCGAGCCGCCGGGTGACGGTGAAGTAGCCCGACCGGGCGAACGCGTCCACCAACGCGCGGCTTTCCGGGCAGCCGCACTCGTCCAGCACGCCCAGCGCGATGTTCTTGACGTCGAAGCTGATGGCGTAGCCGAAGAAGAGCAGCAGCACCACCGGCAGCAGAAAGGCGAGGGCCAGGCTCCGCGGGTCCCGCCGCAGCTGGAGCGCTTCCTTCCGGGCCACGGCCCAGATCCGGCGGGCGCTCATCCCGCCACCGCGCCGCCCGCGCGGCGCACCAGGGCCACGAAGACGTCCTCCAAGGACGGCTCCGTCGGCCGGAGGCTCTCGACCGCGAGGCCGGCCGCCGCCAGCCGCGCGGGGATCCCGGTGAGGGCCGCGGCCTCGTCGTCCACCATCACATGCACGGCCCGGCCGAACATCGCGGCCTCGATCAGGCCGGGAAGGCCGCGCAGCGCCTCGACCGCCCGCGACGGATCACGGGTGCGCAGCTCGAGCAGCGGCTGGCGCAGGTCGCGCTTGAGGGCGGCGGGCCGGTCGAGCGCCACGAGCCGCCCCCGGTTCATGAGCGCGAGCCGGTGGGCGTATTCGGCTTCTTCCATATAGTGAGTGCTCACCACGACCGTGGTGCCGCCGGCCGCCAGCCCGTCGATCAGGTCCCAGAACCGGCGGCGCGACCCCGGGTCCACGCCCGACGTGGGCTCATCCAGGAAGAGGATCGGCGGCTCGTGCAGCACGGCGCAGCCCAGCGCCAGGCGCTGTTTCCAGCCCAGCGCGAGCTCGGCCGTCAGGCGGTGGCGCTGGTCGGCCAGCCCCGCCATCTCCAGCACCCAGTCGCGACGCTCGAGCAACCGTGCGCCGGCGACCCCGTAGAGCCCCGCGAAGAGCCGGATGTTCTCGTCCACGGTGAGATCGGCGTAGAGCGAGAAGAGCTGGGACATGTACCCGATGCGCCGCCGGATCTCGGCGGTTTCCCGCACCACGTCGAATCCGGCGACTCGGGCCGCGCCGCCCGACGGCCGGAGGAGCCCGGTGAGCATCTTGATCGTCGTGGTCTTCCCGGCGCCGTTGGGCCCGAGGAACGCGAAGATCTCGCCCGGCGCCACCGTGAAGCGCACCGCGTCCACGGCCACGAAGTCGCCGAAGCGCCGGGTGAGGCCGTCGGCCTCGATCGCGGCGGTCACGCGGCGGCCCCGTCGGCGCGGGTGAGGTCGATGAACACGTCTTCCAGCGAGGGCTCGGCCGGCTCGTCGGCCAGGATCGCGATGCCGGCGCCGAGCAACGCCGCCCGGGCGGCCGGCCAGTCGCGCGCGGCGTCGGCCAGGCTCACGTGCAGCCGGTCGCCGAACAGCGCCGCGTCCCGGACCAGGGGAAGCGTCCGGAGCAGGTCTCGGGCCCGGCGCGGGTCGGCGGCGCGCACCGACTGGATTCGGCCGGCCAGCCGGGCCTGCAGCGCGGCGGGCGTGTCGAGCGCCACGAGGCGACCCTGGTGCAGGAGGGCCACGCGGTCGCAGCGCTCGGCCTCGTCCAGGTAGGCGGTGGACAGCAGGACGGTCATGCCGCCGGCCACCATCTCGTGCACGATCAGCCACAGGTCGCGTCGCGAAACCGGGTCCACGCCGAAGGTGGGCTCGTCCAGCAGCATGACCTCGGGATGATGGATGAGCGCGCATGACAGGCCGAGCTTCTGCTTCATGCCGCCCGAGAGCTGCCCCGCCAGGCGGCGCTCGAAGGGCGCGAGGCCGCTGAAGGCGTAGAGCCGCGCCAGCCGGGCCGGGCGCTCCGCCGGCGGCACCCCGAACAGATCGGCGTAGAAGTCCAGGTTCTCGCGGACGGTGAGATCGGCGTACAGGCCGAACCGCTGCGACATGTAGGCGATGCGCCGCTTCACCCCTTCCGGGTCCCGGGCCACGCTGGCGCCCGCGATCCGGGCGTCGCCCCGGGTCGGCCGCACCACGCCGGCCAGCATCCGCAGCGTGGTGGTCTTGCCGGCGCCGTCGGGCCCGACGATGCCGAACAGCTCTCCCCGCGCGACCGTGAAGCTGAGGTCGTCCACCGCGCGGACCGCGCCGAAGGCCCGGCTCAGGCCCTCGAGCGCGACCGCGACCGTCACGGCCGCTCCGCGGCGAACCGCACGTCGGCCGGCAGGCCGGGCTTCAGGTCGTGGGTCGAGTCCGCCAGGACGCGCACCTTGACGCGGTACACCAGCCGGACCCGCTCTTCGGCGGTCTGTACGTTCCGCGGCGTGAACTCCGCCTCCTCGGCGATGAACACCACCTCGCCCGGGTACCGTCGGTCGGGGTAGGCGTCCGCCGTGATCTCCGCCCGCTGCCCGACCGCCAGCCGCCCCACCTCGGGCCCGGGCACGTAGATGCGGACCCACCGGTCGTCCAGGTCCGCCACCGTCAGCACCGGGACGCCCGCGCCGACGGTTTCGCCCGGCTCCCGATGCCGGATGGTGACCCGGCCGGCGAACGGCGCCGTGATCACGGTTTGGGCCAGCGCGGCATCGGTCTGCGTCACCGCGGCGTCGGCCTGGGCGACCACGGCGCGCTGGGCGGCGATCTGCTCGCTCCGCGGGCCGGTCTCCAGCAGCGTCAGCTGTTCGACCGCGCCCGCGTGCTGGGCGTCGGCCACGGTGACGGCCGTCTCGGCCGCTTCCAGCTGACGGCGAGCGATGGCTCCGCCCTCGAACAGACGGCGGGCCCGTTCCACCTGCCGGCGGGCGTCCGCCAGGCGCTCGGCCGCCGCCCGCGCCGCTTCCCGCGCCTGCGCCACTTCCTCCGACCGGAAGCCCCGCTCCAGCTCCCCCAGCCGCGCCGCGGCCGCCGCCCGCTGGCCTTCCGCGGCTCGACGGCGGGCCGCCAGCTCCCGGCGGTCCAGCCAGGCCAACTCCCGGCCCGCCGCCACCTGGTCGCCTTCGCGTACCGCGACGCTGTCGAGACGGCCGGGGAGCTGAAACCCCAGGTCCGCTTCGGTGGCTTCCACGGTTCCCGAGCTCACAATGGCGCCGTCGCCGTCGCCGCGGAGCAGAGCCACGAGCGCGATCGCCCCGCCGGCCACGACGATCAGCGGGACAACGATCCGGATCCGACGATTCATGGTGTGGTCTCCAGCATGCGGTCCAACCAGGTCAACGTGAGGTCGCCGGTCAGGCGGGCCAGCTCCACGCGCGCCAGTACCACGGCGGCGCGGGCCCGGGCCAGTTCGGCGCGAACCCGCCGGAGGTCGGCCTCGGCGCGGAGGTACTCGGCTTCGGTTCCGGCGCCGGCTTCGAGGGCGAGCCGCTCCACCCGCGCCACCTCGGCCAGGTGGGTCACGGCGGTTTCCACGGCGTCGGCCCGCGCGCGCGCCGCGGTGCCGGCACCCACCGCCGCGTCCACCGCGTCCTCGGCGTCGAGGCGCAGCGCGCGGTATCGCGCCTCGGCGGCGTCGGCCTGCGCGCCGGTGCGGCGCACCGACTGGGCGCGGCCGCCCAGGAACAAGGGATAGGAGAGGCGCACCCCCACCTGCCATTCGCTGGCGAGCGACTGGTTGGCGCCGCCGTAGCCCAGCAGCGCGCCCGTAGCGTCCAGCTGGGGGAACCAGGCGGCGACGGCGGCGCGCCGCCCCCAGCGCGCCGCATCCGCCGCGCTCCGCGCTTCCGCGAGCTGTGGGTTCCGGGCCACCAGTCCGGCCAACAGCGAATCGCGAGGCGGAACCGAATCACGAGTCCGCACCGCGCGGATCGCGCCGGGGCCGAGCGCCGGGGCGCCGATGGTGCGGGCCAGGCCGCGGAGCGCTACGTCCAGTTCGGCGGCGGCGGCGGCGCGCTCCGCCCGGGCCTCCGCCAGGGCGGCACGCACCCGCAGCAACGCCACGTCGGCCGCTTCGCCTTCCCGGACGAGCTGGACCACGCGGGCCTCTTCGGCCGTGAGCGCGCGGAGGCCATCGTCCCGGGCCTCGAGCACGGCGCCGGCCGTGAGCACGTCGAGATAGCGGCGCGCCACCAGGGCAATGACGTGAGCCTCGGCGGTCGCGAGGGCCGCGTCCCGGGCACCGGCCTCCGCCCGCGCCCCGCGGATCCGCGCTCCACGGAGCCCGCCATCGAACAGGGTCCAGGCCAGACTCACGTTGCCCTGGACCAGGGTCCGGTCGAAGGCGATCTGCTCCACCGGGCGGTCGAAGCCGTGGAGCGGAAAGACGATCATCGGCTCCTCGAACCGGGTGAAGGAGGCCGAGGTCGTGAGCTGAGGCAGCCAGCGCGCGCGGGCCTCGCCCACGGCCGCGTCAGCGCCCCGCGCCGCCGCCGCGGCGCCTTGGACAGTGGGATGCGAGGCCAGGGCGCGGCGCACGGCGTCGGGAAGTGTCACGACGGTGTCGGGTTGCTGTGCGCGGACTGGGCCCGTCAGGCCCGCCGCCAGGGCTGCGGCCGCGAGGATCGAGGCACGGACGGTCATGGAGCGACACTCCCGGCATTGAGGGCGCGGGCCACCACGTCGGCGATGTGGCCTTCGATCGTCCGCGCCAGCGCGTCGCGGTCCACGCCGGGGAAGAGCACCGGGCCGATGGTGCGGCCGGCGAGCGCGAACCACACCGATTGGGACATGAGGGAAAACGCGATGAGCACGGGGTCCACCGGTCGGAAGTCGCCGCAGCTCCGGCCGGCCTCGACCACGCGGTCCACCGCGGCCAAGATACGCCGGAGGTGACGCCGGATGACCTCGGGCGGCGCCGTGCCGAGGGACAGCTGGTGCACCATGAGCCGAGGGACGTCCGGCGCCTCGACGAAGTACCCGAAGACGGCGGCGACGATGGCCCGCATCCCTTCGGTCGGCGTGGCACCGGCGATGCATGCTTGCTCGATGCGGGTAGCGATCTGGTCGAACAAGCCGTCCAGCACCTCGGCATAGAGGTCTGCCTTGGAACCGAAGTGGTAGGTGACGGCACCGAGGTTGGCGCCTGCGGAGGTGGTGATTTCCCGCACGGATGCCCCGCGGAACCCCTTGTTACCAAAGAGTTTACGTGCGGATCGCAGGAGTCGGGTGCGGGTGGCATTCTGATTCATACGTTTGTATTAAACCACGGCGAGCGGCGGCCGTCAAGCGGAGGGCTTCAGGCAGTCAGGGGCGCGGCTTCAGCCAGTTGAGCGGGTCGAGGGCCAGCGGGGTGCCCGAGCGCTCGGGCATCTGGTGGAGCTGGAATTCGAAGTGGGGGCCTTCTTCGGTGCCCTGGCCGCCGGACCGGCCGATCACCGTGCCGCCCTCCACGTGCCGGCCCTTCGCGACCGTGATGGCCGAGAGGAAGAGGTAGAGCGTGAAGAACCCGCCGCCGTGGTTGATCATGACGCTGGGGCCGTACGTCCCCATCGAGGCCGCGATCTCGACTTGTCCGCCCGCGACGGCGCGGACCTCGGTGCCGATGGGGACTTTGATGCCGAGCCCGTTGTAGCGCACCACGGTGTTGCGCGGGCCGGTGGCGCGCCCGAACCGGTAGAGCACCGGACCGTCGGCCGGCCATTCCAGGCTCGCCATGCTCTCGTCGGTGATGGTGGCGGGGAAGGTGGCGAGGCCCGCGGCCACGGCTTCGCGACGGCGGCGCTCGAGCGCGGCGATATGGCTGTTGATCTGGCGCTCGTCGCGCTCCAGCGCGGACAGCCGCTCCGTGGTCGCTTCCGTGCTGGCGGTGGTCGCCCGCAGGCTCCGCTGCCGCTCCAGCTCGATGCGCTGGTAGCGATCCAGCTCGCCCTGCCGGTCCGACCGGTTGCGTCCCACTTCCCCCTGGACCAGCGCGAGATTGCGCCGCTCCCGCGCGATGCGGTCGCGCAGGTCCCGCACCTCGGTTACCAGGGCCTGGTCCTGCCGGCTTACCAGGTAGAGGTACTTGTAGCGGCTGAGGAGGTCCCCGAAGCTCTCGGCCGCGAGCAGGACTTCGAACACCCACAGCTCGCCGCGTTTGTAGATCTCGACGATGCGCCGCTCGCGCACCGCCCGCTTCTCGGCCAGCTCATCTTCGGCCAGCAGCAGATCCAGGGTGATGGTGTCGAGCTGGGTGCCCAGGGTGGCCATCTGGCGGTCCAGCTCGTTCACCAGGCGCGAGGTGGCGCTCCGCTGCCGCTCGAGGTTGTTCAGCTCGGTGCGGATGTCGCGCGCCCGGCCGCGCAGGCGGTCGAGCTGGGTCTGCAGGTCGGTGCGCTCGTTGCGGATGGAATCGAGCCGCGCCTGGTTCTCGCGGATCTGCCGGTCGATGGCCTGCGCGGGGCTGGCGCGCGGGACCGCGAGGGAGAGCGCCAGGACCAGGAGGGGAAACGGGAAACGGGAAACGGGAAGCGAACGGCGATCAGCATCGCGTTTCCCGTTTCCCGTTTCCCGTTTCCCGTCTCGCATCCTAGACGTCCCGCAGGTGGCGGCCCACGCTCACCAGGCTGGCGAGCAGCCCGAACGCGATGCCGAACAGGACCACCAGCAGGGCCTCCCCGGCCGAGAAGAACCGGCCCTGAATCAGCAGGCGGCTCACCACGGTATAGGCGGCGAGCGACAGGCCCAGCGCGCAGATGCCGCCGAGCGCGCCCTTGAGCGCGCCGTCCAGCAGGAAGGGCAGCCGGATGAACCCGCTGGTGGCGCCCACCAGCCGCATGAGCGCGATTTCCTTGCTGCGTTGCAGTACGGTCATCCGGATCGTGGTGCCGATGATGATGATGGACGCGGCGGCGAAGGCGGCGCCCACGAGCAGCCCCATGGCGCCGGCCACCGATCGCAGGCGGTCGAGCTTGGCCACCCAGTCCCGGCCGAACCGCACGTCGTCGGCGAAGCGGAAGCCGCGCAGCCGCTCGGCCACGGCCTCCGCGTGGCGGCCGGTCCGGAATCCGGGTTGCAGGCTGATCTCCAGCGAGGCCGGCAGCGGATTGGTCTCCAGCTCGTCGAACACGTCCTGGAACTCGCGGAGCTCGGCCCGGGCCCGGGTCAGGGCCTGCTCTTCCGAGACGTAGCCCACGTCCGCGACTTCGGGAAAGGCGAGGATGTCGTCCATCGCCACGGTAACGGCCTCGAGCGGGGTCCCGCGGCGCAGGTACACCACGATCTCGACCCGTTCTTCCACGTCGGCCAGCGCGGCGCGGAGGTTGAGCGCCACCAGCACGAACAGGCTCATCACGAACAGCGCGAACGCGATCGTGGTCACGGCGAGCAGCGACAGGGTCGGCGCCCGGCGGAACGACCGGAGTGCCTCGCGCGCGGCCAGCCTCACGACGCCTCCTCCGCGCCGGGCGCGTCCTCGGCCGAGTCGTACACCACGGCGCCGTCCTGCAACTCGATGGTGCGGTACGAGGCCTGCCGCACCAGGTCGAGATCGTGGGTGGCCATGACCACGGCCGTGCCGTTGGCATTGATGTCGCGGAGTAGCTGGAACACGCCCCGGGTGGCCCGCTCGTCCAGGTTGCCGGTGGGCTCGTCGGCCAGCAGGACGAAGGGGTCGTTCACCAGCGCGCGCGCGATGGCAACCCGCTGCTGTTCGCCGCCCGACAGCTCATGGGGATAAGCGCGGGCCTTGGCCGCGAGGCCCACCTGGGCCAGCACGCGGGCCACTTTGGGCGCGATGACCGAGCGGCGCGCGCCGGTGACCTCGAGGGCGAAGGCGACGTTCTCCTCCGCGGTGCGATGCTCCAGCAGCCGGAAGTCCTGGAACACGATCCCCAGCCGCCGCCGGAGGCGGGGCACGTCCCGCCGGGTGAGCGAGCGGGTGGCGAACCCCGAGACGCGGACGTCGCCCTCGGTGGGCACGTCTTCGGCGTAGATCAACCGGAGCACGGTGGACTTCCCGGCGCCCGAGTGCCCGGTGAGGAACACGAACTCGCCCTTGGAGACGTGGAACGAGAGGTCGCGCAGGGCCAGCGCGCCCTTGGGGTAGGCTTTGAAGACCTTGGTGAACTTGATCACGGCCCCGCGCTACCGGGCGCGGCCGTCGCCGCGGCTCAGCGCCCGGGTGAAGTCCGCGATGAGGTCGTCCACGTCTTCGAGCCCGAGGCTGACCCGCACGAAGCCGTCGGGGATGCCCTGGGCCGCGCGCTGCTCGGGCGAGAGCGCGGCGTGCGAAGTGAGCCGCGGCTCCGACACCAGGGTCTCGGCCCCGCCCAGGCTGGGGGCGTGCTGCGCGATGCGGAGCCGGCGGAGCATGCGTTCGGCGCCGGCCACGCCGGTCTTGAGCTCGAGTCCCACCATGCCGCCGAAGCCGTCGAGCTGCGCGGCCGCCACGGCGTGGTCCGGGTGGTCGGGCAGGCCGGGGTAGTGGACGGCCGCGACCGCCGCGTGCGCGGCCGCCCATTCGGCGAACGCCAGGCCCGAGGCATTGTGGCGCGCCATCCGGACGCCCAGGGTCCGGAGCCCGCGCTCCACCAGCCAGGCCGCGTGCGGGTCCAGCGCCTGGCCCCAGACCTGCATCAGGCGGCGGACCTCCTCCACCATCTCGGCCGATCCGGCCACGGCGCCGGCGATCACGTCGGTGTGGCCGTTCAAATACTTGGTGGCGCTGTGAATCACCACGTCCGCGCCGTGCTCGAGGGGGCGGCAGTTGACGGGCGAGGCGAAGGTCGAGTCCACCAGCAGGGCGATGCCTTCGCCCTTGCAGAGCCGGGCGATGGGCTCGAGCTCGATCACCCGCATCAGCGGGTTGGTCACCACCTCGAGGAACACCGCGCGGGTATTGGTCCGGAGGTTGGTCTTCCAGGCGCGGGGGCGGGACGGGTCCACCAGCGACACCTCGATCCCCAGGCGCACCAGCTCCCCTTCGAACAGCCGCCGGGTGCCGCCGTAGATCCACTCGCTGGCCAGCAGGTGGTCGCCGGGGCGCAGGATGGCGAGGTGCGCCAGCGCGGTGGCGCCCATGCCGCTGGCCACGAAGATGGCCGCCTCGCCGCCCTCGAGGGCGGCGAGCCGGTCGGCCAGGGCCACCTGGTTGGGGTTGTTGCCGTAGCGGGTGTAGAGCACCTCGTCCCGCGACCCGACCCCGCTCACGAAGGTGCTGCTCTGGTAGATGGGGGTCGAGATGGGGTCGCGCGGCTCCTTGAGCTCCGGGGAGCCGTGGATGGCGCGGGTGGAGAGTCCGAGCCGGCGGGGCGTCATGCGCTGGGCAAGGCCTGGTAGTGCCCTTCCTGCTCCCGGACCACGCGGCACTCCCGCAGGGTCTCCAGCGCGGCCCGGGCCACGGCGGGGCTCAGGGCCAGCTTGGCCGCGACCTCGTCGGGCACCGCGGGCCCGTCGTCGGCCAGGAGGCGGAACGCGCGCCGCGCGGGCTCGGGCAGCACGCCCAGCAGCTTCACCCGGCCGGCCCGGTCGCGCGCCACGACCACGAGCCCGTGCCGCTCGAGCACCGGCTCGATGGCTTCTTCGTGGCCGGAATCGACGCCGGTGAGGAGGAAGTAGCGGGCCCGGCCCTGCTGCAGCAGGAGCTTCCCGATGATCTCGTCGGCGCAGGAGTGGTCCATGAGGCGGACCATACCGAAGTCGATGACGGCGAGCTCGCTCTCCCCGCCATCCAGCAGCTGCTCGATCCCGCAGCGGACCGCGTGTCCCGTGCGGCGGGTGACCAGATCGCCGTACACGCCGGAGACGGTCCGCCCCAGGACGTCTTTCAGGTCGATCCAGGCCATGGCTCTCACTCGCCCTGCGCGGGCACGATCATCAGGAGCTGCGTTCCCGGGAAGAAGGGCAACTGGCTCGCGAGCGGCACGTCGTCGTCCCACGGCGGCACCATGGTCCAGCGCGCGGTCCCGCTCCGCACCGCGAGCTTCCCCGCCCAGCGGCTGAGGTAGCGCCGGATGCCGGCGAGGCCCTGGCCGCGGCCGGGATCGCGGAACCGGCTCACGCCCTGGATCAGCGCCGCCTCGAGCGCCGCCGCGTCGCCCCAGCGGTCGCCGAAGCGCCGGGCCTGCGTAGCTTCGAGGGAGCGCCGGAATCCGACGCCGGCGTCCGATACCGCGATCACCACCACGCGGCGCCCCAGCCGCCGGCGCCAGGTGTACGTCTGCACCGCCACCCAGCCGCCGGTGCCGGCGTGCTCTACAATATTCTGACAGGCTTCCGAAAGCGCCATCCCGAATCCCATGGTGGCGGCGGCCTCGAGGCCGAGCTCCCGGGTCAGGATGGCCGCGGCGCGGTCCTGGATGTGTCCCACCACCTCGTGGACGTCGTCGGCGCCCCGCACCGGCGTCACTTCCAGCAACACGTCCGACTCCGCGCGGGCCGCCGCCCGCGGCGCCTTGCCGTGGATCTCGAACAGGCGCTCGGCGTGCGGCACGAAGCCGGCCCGCGCCCAGTAGTGGACCACGTCCTTGTCCTGGGGCAGGGTGAGCAGCGGCCGCTCGCCCCCGGCCTCGGTCACCGCCTGGCCCGCGCTCAGCAGGCCCACCAGCCCGAAGGGGGACGCCCACTGGGCGGCGTGGGCGTCGAACAGCAGCCGGGCCCCGTCTCCGCCGGCGAACGCCCGGGCGAACTGGTCGAACGACCGGTCGTCGAACTGCGCCGGGACCTCGATCACCCGGGTCATCGTGGGGCCAGCTGTCCGCGGAGGTGATACTGCAGCCGGCCGGCGCCCCGGTGGCTCAGGTTGCGTCCCGCGGCGGCATTGGCGTCGTGCAAGGCGTCGGCCAGCGGGCGGCCGGCCAGCAGCCGCGCCACCAGGGTGGCGCCGAACACGTCGCCGCACCCCGTGGGATCGCCCGACTCCAGGGTCGCCGGCGCCGCGATCCGCGCGGTCTCCACCGGCCCGGCCGCCGGGCCGGCACGGTGGGCCAGCGCGAAGGGCCGGGTGGTGAAGTACACGGCGCCGCGCGGCCCCACGGTCACCACCAACAGGCGCACGCCCGCCGCCAGCGCGTCGGCGGCCACCTCCATGGGCGGGCGCCCGACGATGGCCAGCTCCTCCTCGTTCATCTGCACCGCGTCGAAGCAGCGGACCCAGGCCCCGAGGTCGGGCAGCGGCCGGGGCACGTGCAGGCCGTGGTGGGTGACACCCAGCAGCAGCGAATGGAGGTCGGCGTAGATGGGGCCGGGAAAGGCCTGGCGCAGGCGGCCCGCGGTTTCCAGGTTCAGCTCGGCGCCCGAGATGAAGTTCACGTACAGGGCGTCCAGGTCGCGCACCATCGGCCCCAGCTCGGCCCAGCTCCAGGGGGAGACGCCGCCGGTGAGTCGTTCGGTGCGGCGCTCGAACGTCTCGTAGCGGAGCGTCACGCGGTTGTTGGGCTCCGGCACCTCGACGAAGCGGGACGCGGCGGCGCGGCGGGTGAGCTGATCGAGGAACCGGTTGGCCGCGGGGGCCAGGTCGCGGCCCACGCGCACCAGCGGCACGATCTCCCAGTCGGGCGGGAGGGCCGCCTCGAGGGCCGCGAGGGCGTAGGCGATGCCGCCCCACTCCTCCACCGGCTCGGGGCCCGGGCCCCGGCCGTAGATCGTGTCCCACACCATGGTGCCCACGACGCCCAGGCGGTTCACACGGCGCCCCAGCGCTGCACCTTGAACGACGCGACCGCGCCGTACACGCCGCCGGTGCCGGTGAGCGCGCCCGGGACGATGCGGCAGGCCTCGACCGCCGGCTTGAAGGCCCGGCGCTTGACCTCGAGCCGGAGCGGGGTGAACAGCCGCTCGCCCGCCTGGGTCACGCCGCCGGCGATGACCACCACTTCCGGGTTCAGGATGTTGACCAGGTTGGCGACACCGGCCCCCAGGTAGCGGGCGGTGTCGCGCACCACCTCCAGCGCCAGCGGGTCGCCGTCGTTGGCCGCCTGATAGACGGTCTGGGCAGTGACGCGGGCCAGGTCGGCGTCCACGTAGCGCGGGATGGACGAGGGCGTCCCGGCCTGGATCTCTTCGACGGCCCGGGCGGCGATGGCGGGGCCGGAGGCGTAGGCCTCGAGACACCCGTAGTTGCCGCACTTGCAGCGCCGGCCGGTGAGGTCGATGGTGGTGTGGCCGAACTCCGCGGCCACGTCGGACGCGCCGTGGTAGATCTTGCCGTCCAGCACGATCCCGCCGCCGATCCCGGTGCCGATGGTGATGCCCGCGACGAACCGCCCGCCCTGCGCCGCGCCCCGCCACCATTCGCCCAGCGTGGCGCAGTTGGCGTCGTTCTCCAGCGTGATCTCGAGACCGGTCGCCTGGGCGATCCGCTGGCGCAGGGGCATGTCCTTCCACCCCAGGTTGGGCGCCACGATCACGATCCCCCGCGCGGTGTCCAGCGGGCCGGGCGCGCCCACCCCGACCCCCGCCACCTCGATCCCGGCGCCCAGCTCGCGCCGGGTGGCGTCGATCGAGGCGCGGATCATCTCGACCATCCTGTCCGCCACCGCGTCCGGGCCCGCCTGCACCGGCGTGGGCTCCGTGGCGAAGCCGTGGAGGGCGCTGCCGTCGTCGGGCACCGTCCCCACCACGATGCTCGTGCCGCCCAGGTCTACCCCGACCACCAGCCGCGGCGCGCTCATTCGACCTGCAGCACCGCGAGAAAGGCCTCCTGCGGGATTTCCACGGAGCCCACCTGCTTCATCCGCTTTTTCCCCTCCTTCTGCTTCTCGAGCAGCTTGCGCTTCCGGGTGATGTCGCCGCCGTAGCACTTGGCGGTCACGTTCTTGCGGAGCGGGCGGACCGTCTGCCGGGCGATCACCTTGGTCCCGATGGCCGCCTGGATCACGACCTCGAACAGTTGGCGCGGGATCAGCTCCTTCAGCTTCTCCGCGATCTTGCGCCCCCAGTCGTAGGCCTTGTCCCGGTGGATGATGACGCTGAACGCGTCCACCGGGTCGCCGTTGATCAGCATGTCCAGCTTGACCAGGTCGCCCGGGCGGTAGGCGCTCATCTCGTAGTCCATGGCCGCGTAGCCGCGGGTCACCGTCTTCAGCCGGTCGAAAAAATCCAGGATGATCTCGGCCAGCGGAAACTGGAACTCGAACTGGACCCGCGCGGGGTCCAGGTAGTGCATGCCCAGGTACTCGCCGCGCCGCTCCTGGCCCAGCTTCATGATCGCGCCGATGTAGTCGGCCGGCGCCGTGATCCGGGTCTTGACGTAGGGCTCCTCGATCCGCTCGACGGTCGAGCCGTGCGGCATGGCCGACGGGTTCTCGATCAGCTCCATGGCGCCGTCCGTGCAGTAGACGTGGTACTCCACGTTGGGCACGGTGCTGATGAGGTCCAGGTTGGACTCCCGCTGAAGGCGCTCCCGCACGATGTCCATGTGCAGCAGTCCCAGGAATCCGCAGCGGAATCCGAAGCCCAGGGCGATGGACGACTCGGGCTCGTAGTGGAGCGAGCCGTCGTTGAGCTTGAGCTTGGCGAGGGCGTCGCGCAACTCCTCGTACTGGTTGGCGTCGGTGGGATACAGGCCGGCGAACACCATCGGCTTGATCTCGCGGTAGCCGGGCAGCACGGGCGCGGGGCGCTCGGCGTCGAGCACGGTGTCGCCGGCGCGGGTTTCGTCCACCCCGCGCACGTTGGCCACCACGTAGCCCACTTCGCCGGCCTCGAGCACGTCGGCGGGGTGTTGGGTGAGCTGCAGGTACCCGACCTCCGCCACCTCGTACGCGTGGTCCGGGTGCGATCCGAAGGAGATGCGGGTGCCCTGGCGGACCGCCCCGTCCATCACCCGGACAGTGGGGATCGCGCCGCGGTACCGGTCGTAGTACGAGTCGAAGATGAGCGCGCGGAGCGGCGCCGTGGGATCGCCGGCCGGCGGCGGCACGCGCCGCACCACCTCCTCCAGCAGCCGGTCCACCCCGGTGCCCTCCTTGGCCGACACCAGCAGGATCTCATCCGCCCGGGTGCCGAGCAGGTCGTGCAGCTCGGCGGCCCGCCGCTCCGGCTCCGCCGCCGGCAGGTCGATCTTGTTGAGGACCGGAACGACCTCGAGCCCGGCGTCGAGGGCGAGGAACAGGTTGCTCAAGGTCTGGGCCTGGATGCCCTGGCTCGCGTCCACCACCAGGAGGGCGCCTTCGCAGGCCGCGAGGGAGCGCGACACCTCGTAGGTGAAGTCCACGTGGCCCGGGGTGTCGATGAGGTTGAGCTCGTAGTCCACCCCGTCCGCCGCCCGGTAGGTCATGCGCACGGCGTTGAGCTTGATGGTGATGCCGCGCTCGCGCTCCAGGTCCATGGTGTCGAGGACCTGTTCCCGCATGCGCCGCTTTTCCAGGGTGCCGGTGGCCTCGATCAGGCGGTCCGCCAGTGTGGATTTGCCGTGGTCGATGTGGGCCACGATGCAGAAGTTGCGGATCCGGTCCTGACGCATGTGGGGTGAATATAACGGGCCGGTCCCGGGGCACCGGCGCGCCCGGCTCGCGGCCTCGCGCCCCGGCGCGCATCTTGGGGAACACCCCAGTCGCCGGCCCGGGCCCGCGCCCGTCCGCGCGGGAGCCGGAGGCACCATGACGAGCGCCAGCGTCACCACCACGCGCAAGCCGCAGGACGGAGAGATCGACGTCTACGGGCTCACCCACCCGGGCCGCGTCCGGGGAACGAACCAGGACCATTTCCTGATCGCGTCCCTGCACAAGACCGTGGAGGTGCACCGCACCAGCCTGCCCACGGTGGGGCGACTGCCCCAGAGCGAGCGGCTGGCCTTCCTCGCGATGGTGGCGGACGGGGTGGGCGGGAGCGCCGCGGGAGAAGCCGCCAGCCGCCTGGCCGTCCAGCGGGTGACGGAGTACGTGGCGCAGAGCATGCGCTGCTTCTACACGGCCGACGAGCACGACGAGCAGGCCTTCCACGAGGCGTTGCAGGAGGCGGCCTTCCGCTGCCACGAGAGCGTGGTGGCGGAGGCCGGGACCGACGCCGATCTCCAGGGCATGGCGACGACGCTGACCCTCTGGCTGGGGGTCTGGCCCCGGGCCTACCTGCTGCAGGTGGGGGACAGCCGGTGCTATCTCCTGCGCGATGGCGCGCTGACCCAGCTCTCCCGGGACCAGACCATGGCGCAGGAGCTGGTGGACCAGGGCGTGCTGCGCCGCACCGAGGCGTTCAACACGCGGTGGGCCAACGTCCTCTCCAGCTCGATCGGGGGCCGGCAGACCGCCCCGCTGGTCACCCGGATGGAGCAGGACTGGGGCAACGTGGGGCTCCTGTGCAGCGACGGGCTCACCAAGCACGTCTCCGACGAGCGGATCCTGGAGCGGCTCGCGAACATGACGTCCGCCCGCCAGGCCTGCGAGAGCCTGCTCCAGGACGCGCTCGACGACGGCGGGACCGACAACATCACGGTCATCGTCGGGCGGACGCTGGAGGGCCGGGTGGAGGACGCCTGACCGTGGAGGCGGGGCCGGCCGCCTACCGCCCTTCCGTCACGATCTGCCGGTAGCTCTCCGGGTTCCAGCGCGGGCGCTCCGCCGCGTTGGCCACCTCCAGTCCCAGGTAGAACACCAGCTGCGTCAGCCGGGCCTGCTTCTCGGCGTCGATCTTGTCGGGATGGTCGGTGGGCCGGTGATAGTCTTCGTGCGTCCCGTTGAAGAAGAACAGAATCGGCACGCCGCGCCGCGCGAAGTTGTAGTGATCCGACCGGACGTAGAAGTTCTCCGCGGGCCAGCGGTCGTCCACCGCGGTCATGTGCAGCTCGGGGTGGGCGGCGTTCACCCGGGCGAGCGTGGCGCCCAGGTCGGAATGCTCCTTGCCGATGGCGGAGATGGTGTCCTTCCAGTTGCGGCCCACCATGTCGAGGTTCAGGTCCGCCACCAGCCGCTCCACCGGCACCGGCGGGTGCCCGGCGAAATAGTCGCTGCCCCAGAGGCCGCGCTCTTCGCCGCTCACCGTGAGAAAGACCAGGGACCGCCTGGGCCGCGGGGTGAGCTGGGCGAAGGCCTCGGCCAGCTCCATGACCGAAACCGTCCCGGATGCGTCGTCGTCGGCCCCGTTGCAGATCGAGTCCGTGCCTTGGGCGCGGCAGCGCCCCCGCCCGGCGGTGCCCACGTGGTCCATGTGGGCGCTGAACACCACATACTCGTCGCGCAGCCGGGGATCACTGCCCCGCAGGATGCCGACGACGTTGGGCGCGCGGTCGGTGTGGAGGACCTCGGGCGCCAGCATGACGCGGAAGCGGAGTCCGGGAACCGGCCGGACGCGCACCGGGCCGCTCTCGGCCCGCGCCGCCGCCGGGGCCACGCCGGCCTTTTCCAGGGTCGGCGCCAGGGCGGCCTGACGGACCAGCACCGTGGCCGTCCCTTCCGCCCGGCGCCAGGGGATGCCCACGGTCTCGGCCAGCTGGCCCCGGCCGAGCTCCCGCCAGGTCTCGTCCGGCGCGTCCACCACCACCACGATCGCCTTCGGCCCGCGCTCGGCCAGGGACCGGAGGAACCGGTCCGCCTCACGCGTGGGCTGGCCCGCGCCGTCGGTGCGGGGGATGACCAGCACCACCTGGTCCGCGACGTCCAGGGTCTCGGCCGCCCGCGGGTCGGCGGCCAGGCCGGTGAGCAGCAGGGTCCGGCCGGTCGCGGCGCCGGCGGTCGTGGTCCCGCGCCAGCGAATCACGTCCGCGCCGAACCGGAGCGTCGGGCCGCCGGGCACCTCGAGCCGGGAGACCGTGGTATCGAGCCGGCTCCGCTGGATCTCATAGCGCTGAACGAAACCGCCGTCGTCCCCGCCCGGCGCCAGGCCCCAGCGCCGGAACTCCGCCCCGATGTGGGCGGCCACGAGATCCAGCTCCGGGCTCGGCGTCTCGCGGCCGCGCATCGAGTCGTCGGCGATCACGCCCACCCGGCGGGCGATGTCGGCCGGCGTGATCGTGGCCGCGGCGCGGGCGGCGCCGCCGTCCTGGGCGAGCAGCCGGTGCCCCGCACACAGAAGCAGCAACAGCGGCAATGAATGACGGGTCACAGTGCCTCGACGTTCACGAGTGAGAGCCCGGTGGTTGAAAGGTCAACGAGCAGCGTACAACGCGCAGGGTGCGGCGCGCAACCGGACACGCCGCACCCTGCACGCTACCCGCTGGACGGTCTATCAGT
>Ga0214473_10004017_pt1 | contig 17705 bp, 16 predicted proteins | sample RVTome_7_FD_203509 | JGI IMG/M metagenome (GOLD analysis project Ga0214473, IMG submission 203509) | Soil microbial communities from uranium-contaminated site in the Upper Colorado River Basin, Wyoming, United States - RVT98D197 | ecosystem: Environmental > Terrestrial > Soil > Contaminated >... | reverse complement strand
AAGACGGCTGGATGGCCAGAACCAAGACCTCCCCGGTCCTCGGATTCATGACGATCGCCAAGCCTCCTTTCGCCGAAGAGGATTGAACCGCTTTTTTCAGCTCCTTTTCTGTGACGTATTGGATATTTCTGTCGATGGTCAGGACGATTTCGCCGCCTTCTTCGGAATGATACAAAGCCGGATTCTCCGGATTGATGGTTCTCCCGCGGCCATCCTTGGAGATCAGGATATAGCCGGGTTCCCCCCGGATGAATTCATTATATCCCAACTCAATCCCTTCCAGCCCTTTGGAGTCCACTCCGGCAAAGCCGATCAGGTGGCACCCCATCTCCCCTTGCGGGTAAAACCGCTTTGTTTCTTTGAGAAAATCAACCCCTTCTATTTCCAGCTGCTCAACGGCCGCCCGCTGTCCAGGGGTGATTCCTCTTTCCAGCCAAACAAAAGGTCGGTCTTCCTTCATTTTTACCAGCAGGGCTTCGGGCTTTTTCCCCAGGATGGGGCCGATTCGATTCGCCGCCTGCCGCGGATTCAGCAGTTTTCCCGGCTGAGCGAAGACCGAGTCAACTTCTATGCTGATGGCCATCTCTTCCCTTTTCCGGTCATACAAGATCCCCCGTTTGGGCACCAACGGCACGATCCTCTGGTATTGCTTCTCAGCCAGCGCAGCCAGCTTGCTGCTCTGGAGAACTTGCAGCTGATACGCTCTGCCGAAAACCACCAAAAAAAGGAGAGAAAAAAGGCAAAGGAGGAGGGTGATGCGAAAGCGAAGCCATTTGTTGGGGGGGGGCTTCATCGGACGATGATCAGCTGTTCCTTCTGGGGGTTAATAAAACCTAAATCTTTCAAGGCCACGTTCTCGATCCGCTTGGGGGATTTTAGGGCGGCCAACTCCAGGCGTAATTTTTTGCTCTCCTTTAGCAGCTCTTGTTCTTCCTCACTCGCCCGAGAAATTTCATAGCCCAGGGCGATCACCTGATGATGCGCCCAAACGTTGAAAAGGAGAGAACATCCGATGAAAACCAGAGCAACGGCCAGGGTCGACAAAGACACATGGCGGTCGACTCCTTTTAATGGAGACGATGAGGTCGCTGCTTGCTCCCGTTCCGGACCGCTGACGACAATCGTTTTATAGATCGCTTCGGCCATCTCCTCCTCCTTTGGTAGGGCCCTCTGAAACCTTTTCGACCGCTCTCAATTTAGCGCTGCGAGCCTTGGGATTCCGCACCACCTCCTCGTGAGCTGGGACCAAGGGTTTGCGCGTGAGGATGCGGAAACGCGGGGACTCTCCCTCTGATGCTTGGGCCCACTGCCGGAAATGTTCTTTGACGATCCGGTCTTCCAGAGAATGGAAAGAAATGATGCAAAGTCGGCCTCCGGGAAGGAGGAGTCCGGCAGCTTGCCCAAGAAAAACTTTCAGGTTGTTCAGTTCGTCATTGACCGCGATCCGTAAAGCCTGGAAGACGCGGGTGGCCGGGTGGATACGCCCGCGGCGGGCCGGAACAGATTCCTCGATTACTTCGACCAGCTCGCCAGTTGTGCGTAGAGGCTTGCTTTGGCGCCGTCGGACGATCGCTCTGGCGATTCGATTGGCCCAGCGTTCCTCGCCATACTCGCGGAAGATGCCGCTCATCGCCGGGAGCGGAAGCTTCCGCAGAAGGTCCCGGGCGGTAATTTTTGTATCCTGACTCATGCGCATATCCAGCGGGGCATCCCAGCGGAAACTGAGTCCTCGCTCCCGATCCTCCAGCTGTTCTGTGGAAACTCCCAGGTCCAATAAGATCCCCTCGACTCCCACGAGAGAAAGCCCTTCCAGAACCGTCTTCAAGTCCTTGAAGTCTCTATTGTGGAGTTCGACTCTTTTCCCAAAAACAGCCAGATTTTCTTGAGCCCGGCCGATGGCCTGCTCATCCCAATCCAATCCGATCAACCTGCCGGTCGGGGAACTTTGTTCCAAAATTGCCCGGGCATGGCCGCCACTCCCCACGGTCCCATCTACATAAACTCGGCCGGGCCGGCAGTTCAGATATTCGAGTACTTCCGCCAACAGGACCGGACGATGCTGGCTGTCTTCCATGCCCTTATTAAATCCCCAAGCCGGCTAGCGCTTCGCCCATCCCTTCAAAATCCACTTCCGAGCGTTTAATTTCCTCCAGCCAGCGTTCCTTGGACCAGATTTCAAACTTTCGCAGCATGCCGGCGAAAACAACATTCCTCCCCAATTGAGCGTAATCGCGAAGCGTGGGCGGAACCAATATCCGGCCCAGTTTATCGATCGGGCACTCCGCCGCTCCTGAAATAAAGAATCTCTGGAATGCGGTCACTTCCTTCTTAACCATGGAAAGGGAACTGACCCTTTCCTCCAAAACTCTCCATTCATCGTAAGGGTAGGCAACCAGGCATCGGTCAAAATTTGTCAGGATCAACCGATCGTCATATTTTTCCGCCAGCAGTTCGCGAAACTTTGCCGGGATAGATACCCGCCCTTTAGAATCTACGATGTGTTCAAACCTGCCCCGGAACATTTCTTTAACCTCTAAAATTACCCACTATTATCCACTTTATTCCACTTTTTGGTCAACTATAAGTGGTTATCGAAATGTTGTCAAGAGAAATTTAATGTTTTTTGATAGGAGCAGCGATTATTTTGGAAAAAGGGGGGGATCGGAGAATTTAGTTTACATAATATTATTTTCTGGGGATAAACTTTGAGGTTACCTGTTGATAACTCAGAGGGATGAAGGGATCAGCTTGTTATACGCTTGCGCTTTTCTCCCTTTTTTTCCATTTTCGATTTTCTCTGGTACTTGGCTACGGCCCGGTTGTGTTCTTCCAGGGTGCTCGAAAAATGATGGGTCCGGTCATTCTTAGAAACGAAATAAAGGTAATTGACATCTGCCGGATATAGCACCGCCTGCAGAGATCTTAAGCCGGGATTGGCAATGGGCCCCTTTGGAAGACCCAAGATCTGATAGGTATTATAGGGAGACTTCCTGAGAAGGTCCCGCCTCGTGATCCTTTCATTCCTGGGTTTTTTCTTTTTGAGGTCATAGATGGCGGTGGGATCGCTTTGCAGGGCCATTCCACGATTGAGGCGGTTGTGGAAAACCGCCGATATCAGCCTTCTATCCTGATCATCCCTGGCCTCCTTCTCGATCATGGAAGCTAGAATAACCACATCTCTACGGCTCAGCCCCAATTGCTCCGCCCGTTTACTCAGGGAAGCATAAACCGTCTTGAATCGGCCTACCATCTGGCGAATGACCTGCTCTTCTCCAAGCCCCTTGGGGAAATTATATGTATCCGGGAAGAGGTAACCTTCCAAACTGTCTCCATCCAAATCCAAGGCCCCAATAAAATAACGGTCCTTCGTTTTCTCCAGAAAAATTTCCTTGCTACAGACTTCGGCCTGGCCCAAAATCTCCCCGATTTGATAAATATTATACCCTTCGGGGATGGTCACGGGGTATTTGATAACGTCCCCGCGGACCAACTTTTCCAGGACTGCGCCGGGGGTCATCGACGTATGGAGCTCGTATTCACCCGCTTTTACTTTTGGAATGGCATTCTCGAAGCGGGCCAGCAGGTAAAAGCTCCTGTGGTCACGAATGATTCCATTTTCTTCCAGAACCCTGGCGATTTCATGGAAGTTCGTCCCTGCAAGAATGTTCACGACTTTGGAATGTCGCTCCAAGCTGGGCGGGGTCAAGAAATGAACATAAACCGTGGCCGACAGGGCGACCGCCAGTCCAGCAAGGGTGATGAAAAGGGATGGAGTTCTTTCCCTGAGCCAGAGGGAGATTGAACCAGATTTGGAAGGGAAAAGCTTTCTCTGACCCATCATCTCTATTTTCTCTAACAAATCCAATGAATTTTAAATTTGAAAAAGGGGGTTCATCCTCAGGGCAATCGGCTTTCTTCCCCTCCAATCCATCGACCGAATAAATCTAATTCTTAAAACTTAATTCCATTAAATTCTAAGGGTCATTTCCGGTTGCGTCAAGCCCTTTTCAGCCGCCCGACCGATGGGGGGACTTGACTTCTCACAGCGATGGATGTAGGAATAAGCAAATGAAAAAGGCTGGAATCAACCCCTTTGAATATTTCCGGAGGGGGGGAAGGGTGATATGCACAACGCCATAACTGATGTGCCGGGTTTCCAGGTCGGGCACGCTCAAGACCGAATGGCTGCGACGGGATGCACCGTAGTCCTTTGCCCCCCCGGGACAGTTGGAGGGCTCGACATCCGGGGGTCCGCTGCGGGAACCCGCCAAACCGATTCTCTTCTTCCCTTCCATTTTGTCGATGAAGTCCATGCCGTTCTCCTTTCTGGCGGAAGTGCCTTTGGCCTGGACGCCTCCGGGGGAGTGATGAAATTCCTTGAGGAAAAGGAGATCGGGTACCAGACTTCCGCGGCCAAAGTCCCTATTGTCCCCAGCGCCATTATTTTTGACTTGGGGATGGGGGATAGCCGGGTTTGGCCGGATAAGGAGATGGGCTATCAAGCCTGTTTGAAGAGCCAAGCCGGACCTGTTGAGGAAGGCAGCGTGGGTGTGGGAACCGGAGCCACTGTCGGAAAGTTGATGGGCACGCCCCTGGCTACAAAGGGGGGGGTGGGGACGAGCTCTATCATCCTGTCCAGCGGGGTGGTCGTGGCTGCGCTCGTGGTCGTCAATGCCTTCGGAGATGTAGTTGACGCCAAAGAAGGAAGGATTCTCGCCGGCGCGAGAGACCCCCAGGACCCTGGGCGCTTTATCGATTCGGCCGCCATGATCAAGGGAGGGCTCTCTGTTCGCAGACCGGAAGCCGCCTTTCAGAATACGACGCTGGGAGTCGTGGCCACTAACGTCAAGCTTTCCAAACGCCAAGCCACCAAGGTAGCTCAAATGGCGCAGAGTGGGTTCGTCCGTACCATATCCCCCATCCATTCCACTGTCGACGGGGACCTCATCTTTGCTCTTTCCGCGGGGGATAAGCAGGCCGACGTAAATGCCGTTGGCATAATGGCCGGAGAGGTGGTTGCTGCCTCCGTCATTCGGGCCATCTTGGCGGCCGATGGCCTCGGGTACCTTCCGGCCTACCGAGACTTGCACAAATAAAAAATCGTTCTGGGGGCCAAGGGTTGATCGAGTGAACGGGTACTAACAAATCAATAACTAGAACCCTGGACCCCTGGAACCCTGTATCATTACCATTTTCTCCGGATGGTATAGTCGGAGACGGCCTGGAGCGCCTCTTTCTCTTTGCTCGACGGAAAGAGGGAGAGGGAGGCGTGAGCTTTGGCCACGAATTCTTCTGCCCGCTGGTTCGTATAAGCAATTCCCCCGCATCCTTTCACCATTTTCAATAAATATCCCAAATCTGCCTGCCGGCGATTCGGGTCCAGGATGATTTGCGTGAGGTGATCCCGTTCGGTTTTAGAGCAGGTCTGTAAGGCATGGATCAGGGGCAGCGTGATTTTTCCTTCGTTTAAATCTTTCCCGACGGCTTTCCCTAAGGTTGCCTCTTCGGATACGTAATCCAAAGTATCGTCCATCAGTTGAAAGGCGATTCCCAGATTGAACCCAAAATCGGCCATGGCTTTCTCTTTCTCCACAGATACCTTGCCCAGGATCGCCCCGATTTGACAAGCGGCCGAGATCAAGACCGCAGTCTTGTTGGTCACCACATAATAGTAATCTTCCTCGGCGATGTCGGGGTTCCCCATCTTTACCAGCTGCATGACCTCTCCTTCGGCCATTCTTGTCGTTGCCCCGGAGACCAGTTCTAAAATATGCAGGTTTCCATCCTGGACAATTTGGGAGAACGATTTCGTAAACAAAAAATCCCCCACCAGCACGCTGGCTCCGTCGCCCCACACGGAATTCGCCGAAGCCATTCCCCGCCGCACAAAAGCCCGGTCGACCACATCATCGTGCAGGAGGGTGGCCGTGTGGATGAATTCGATGGTACTGGCGAGGAGAACGGCCCGGGGGCCGTGATACCCACAAAGGTGAGCACAAAGAAGGAGAAGAACAGGGCGAAACCTTTTCCCCCCGCTGGAGATCAGGTAGTTGCTCACGGTAGGGATCATGAGGATCTCGGAGAAGAGATTTCTGGCCATCTCTGTCTCTATGGCCTTCAGCTCTTCCTCGATCAAAGTTACCGCCTGTTCGAAATTCAAAGGCACTTCTCCCAATCGAGAGATTTCTCTTTAGAAAGGAATATCTTCCTCTTCTTTTGCCGCCGGGGGAGCAGATTCTGGCTCCGCTTCTTTAGCCTTGCGGCCCGCCTCCCCAATTCCCCCGAGCATCTTCATGTCGGTGGCCTCGATTTCGGTAGTGGTCCGTTTATTCCCATCCCGATCCTCCCAGGATCGAGTCCGCAATCTCCCCTCGACGTAAACCAGCTTTCCCTTGCTCAGGTATTCCCCGCATATCTTGGCCAATCCCCTCCAGGCTACGATCCGGTGCCATTCGGTTCTTTCCTCTTTCTCCCCGGTCTTGTTCGTCCACGATTCACTGGTGGCGATGCGAAAGGTAGCTACCTCCGCTCCGCTGGGCGTATACCGAATCTCCGGGTCCGCGCCTAATCTGCCGATGAGCATGACTTTATTGACCACGGATTCCCTCCTTTTGATCGACCGTTCTTTTCTTCCGGGATGGTCCTCGAATTTCTCAGTTGGACTGGCCGATTGCTCCCCCTTCCCCTGGACAAAGGAATTCTATCATTCGAAGGGAGGAAGTCAAGGCTTTAATGGGTCCCCCCCTTGCTTTCAGATTTAGCTTATAAGTATAACACGGGTAAACGTGAAAACAATCGTTGACAGGCTCACCGGGATTGAGTATGAATGGAATGGTTCCCCATTTTTTTTGAAGGGATAGACCATGATCCGTACGATTATTGGCTGGGTGATCTTTTTCCCCACCACTGTGGTATTGGGAACTGCCGCGATCCTTCTCTCTCTCCTCGACCCTTCCGGGAACATCCCCCATCTGGCCGCCCGCCTCTGGGGGAGGACCCAGCTCCGCATCATGGGTACAAAAGTGAGAATCCGGGGACAGGAGAATATTAACCCTCAAGAAAGCTACATCCTGGTTTCCAACCACCAGTCCAACTTTGACATTTTTGCCCTCCTGGGATATCTTTCCATTCAGTTCCGCTGGATCGCCAAGGCCTCGCTATTCCGGATCCCTTTCCTGGGATGGGCCATGTCCCGTATTGGATACATCCCCATCGAACGCGACAGCCCCAAAAAAGCCTACCGCAGCATGCTGCAGGCAGCGGAAAAAGTTAGAAAAGGCGTATCGGTTATAATCTTCCCCGAAGGGACGCGCAGCCCGGATGGAAACCTGCAGCCCTTCAAGAAAGGTGTCTTTCTCATCGCCCTTAAGTCCCAAGCCCCCATTTTGCCAATCGCGATCAGCGGGACGGCAAAGATTATGCAAAAAGGAGACTGGCGTATGCACCCGGGAAACGTGCAGATTATCATCGGCCCACCGATTGAAACCGCCGGAATTCCGCCGGAGAAAGAGCGGGAGCTCTCCGAACGCGTCCGCAACGCCCTGATTCATAATCTTGCCCAGACTTGACTCAATAAGTGCAAAAAATTGGGTGTAAAAATGAAATTTCCAAAGCCCTGCGGGTTCAAAAAAGGTTTTGCATGATAAAGCAAAGACTGCACTAACGGTGATTTCTTCCCACATCCGAAAACACCCCCTCACCCTTCCCCTCTCCCCCGGATTCGGGGGAGAGGGCGGGGTGAGGGGGAATTGCGCAGACGATATTTTCTGCAACGTTTAGGTTGATTGACTCGCTGGAACATTTATTTTAGACTGAAATGATTGGAATCGAAAAATCAAGGAGGAGATTTTGCGGATGGTGACTCCGGAAAAGTTTAAACATTTTGCCGCCGTCCAGGGCGCCAAGGCCATTCTTAAAGTTTTACCCCTCATTAGCGACCAAAAGTTGCTGGATTTGCCGCTGGTGCAAAAAGGGCTGGATTCAGTCTCCTATTACCCGGAGGGAAAAGATTTCCTCAAGAGTATTCTCCTCCATGGGCGGCGGGCCATCAGCCATTGTTCCAAGAGCTGCCGGGCGAAGTTTGCCGAGAACCTCATCGTCAACGAGTTTATCACCGCTGACCCAAAAAGGGATCATTTCTTCTCCCGGTACGGGTTCTACCCCCCCTTTCTCCTGGTGATCAGCCCCACCATGCGCTGCAACCTGAACTGCTATGGCTGCTATGCCTCGGAGTACGATAAAGGAGCGGAGCTGGAGACGGATTTGGTCCACCGGATTCTCAACGAAGCCCGGGAGATGGGCATTTATTTCATCACCGTTTCCGGGGGCGAGCCCTTCATCCGCCGGGACCTTCTCGACCTCTTCGCCGCTCATGATGACCTCTATTTCCAGGTCTACACCAACGGCACATTCATCGACCATTCCTTGGCCAAAACCCTTTCCCGTTTAGGGAATGTCCTGCCCGTCATCAGCGTCGAAGGCTGGGAAAAAGAAACGGATGATCGGCGCGGCCCGGGGGCCTTCCAAAAGATCCTGGCGGCCATGTCCAGGTTACGGGAAGAGGGGGTCCTCTTCGGTTTCTCGGCCACAGCTACGCGCCACAACAACGACCTGATTGTCAGCGAAGAATTCGTGAGATTCCTTGCCGCCCAGGGCTGCTTCATCGGCTGGTTTTTCAACTACATTCCCATCGGGAAAAAACCGACGATGAACCTCATGCCCACGCCGGAACAGCGGATCTATCGACGGAAGCGGGTGGTCGAGCTGCGCCAAGAAATCCCCATGGTCCTGGCGGACTTCTGGAACGACGGGCCGCTGGTGGGCGGATGCATCGCCGGGGACCGGTACCTGCATATCAACTCCCGGGGCGATGTGGAACCCTGTGTGTTTGTCCATTTCTCCGTCGATAATATCATGAAAAAATCTCTGACCGAAGTGGTGAATTCGCCCTTCTTCCACGCCATCCGGCGCCGTCGGCCCTACTCCGCGAATTACTACCGCCCCTGCCTGATCATCGATCATCCCCATCTGCTGCGGGAGGTGGTCGGGGAATGCGGCGCCCATCCTACCCATCCGGATGCGGAGACCATTCTGACGGAGTTGTCGGAAGATCTGGACCAGTATGCCCTGACCTACGGGAAAATGGCGGATGCGCTCTGGCAGCAGCAAAAGCGAGCCGCCTCACTCCCGGAGCGGCAAGGTACCGTAGCTCTCTGAAAACCGGGCCGAGCGGTTGCTTAAAATATCAATCATGCGGTAAAGGAGGAAAAAATAATGATGGAGCTGAAGCTGAGCAGGAAGCCCCTGGTGCAGAATCCCAGCTGTGCTTACTGCGGGAATGTTTTTAGTAAGAATGGGTTAACCCTGCAACTGGAGGCCGACCATAAGATGGTCAACTTTCCCATCTGCCAGCGTTGTTTCGAAATGGTCCCCCTCTTCGAGGCAACGGTTGATCTGCAGGGGGGGTTCGCCCGGGTCAAGCGTTGACCGGGCTCCAGGCCGGATTTCCGCTGCGCTCTTTATACTCCGGATGTGGAGGGTTGCGATGGACCGCGAGGAAAATGGAAAAATAAAGAACGAGACCCGAGAACTGGAAAAAAAGCTGAAGCTGAAGGCAAAGCTTTCCTGGGACCGGCTGGAAGAACGGGAGAAAGAAGAGGCCTTTCGTTTTGCCGAAGGGTACAAAGCCTTCCTCAACCTGGCCAAGACCGAACGGGAGGCCGTGCAGGAAATCGCCAGGGCCGCCAAAGAGGCGGGGTTTCAAGAGGGGGCGCAGCGGAGCGGCGGGAAAAAATTTTTCTCCCTGAACAAGGAGAAAACGATCGCTCTGGCCATTCTGGGCTCGGCGCCGATCGCCGAAGGAGTCCGGATCGTCGTCTCCCACATCGACTCCCCCCGCATCGACCTCAAGCAGAACCCCCTCTATGAGGAGGCAGACATGGCCCTTCTCCGCACCCACTATTACGGGGGAATCAAAAAGTACCAGTGGGTGACGCTTCCCTTGGCCCTTCATGGTTTGGTGGTGAAAGCCGACGGGTCGAAATTAATTATACAGATTGGCGAAGACGCCGATGACCCGGTATTCGTCATCAACGACCTCCTTCCCCACCTCTCCGGCAAGACCCAGGACCAGAAGAAGATCTCCGAGGCCATCGAAGGCGAGAAGCTCACCGTCCTCGCCGGCAGCCTGCCTTTCCCGGACCCCGAAGCCAAAGAACGCATCAAGCTTCGGGTCATGGAGCTTCTTAACCAGAAATATGGATTGGTTGAGGAGGATTTCACCAGCGCAGAATTGGAGCTGGTCCCGGCAATCAAGGCACGGGACGTGGGGTTTGACCGGAGTCTTGTCGGCTCTTACGGACAAGACGACCGCGCCAGCGCTTATACTTCGCTGCGGGCCATCCTGAGCCTTGAGGAAACCCCCCGGACGGTCATCGCCCTCTTCGTGGACAAAGAAGAGATTGGCAGCGAGGGAAATACCGGGGCCAAATCCCTCTTTCTGGAGAGCGTCACCCGCAACCTGATTGAACGATCCGGCCTCACCGTGACAGAAGCCTTGCTCAAAGAGGTCCTGAGCAATTCCAAGGCACTCTCCGCCGACGTGGAGTCCGCCCTGGATCCCAATTATCCCGAAGTCCACGAAAAGCAAAATGCGGGCAAGATCGGCTACGGAGTCTGTCTGGAAAAGTTCACCGGCTCCCGGGGGAAGTCCGCCGCCTCAGACGCGCGCGCCGAATACGTGGCCGAAATCCGGCGCATCTTTAACACCCATAACGTCTCCTGGCAGATGACCGAGATCGGCAAGGTGGATGAAGGGGGGGGAGGAACGGTGGCCAAGTACCTGGCCATCTATGGCATGGACATCATCGACTGCGGGGCCCCGGTGCTTTCCATGCATTCGCCCTTCGAAGTAACCTCCAAGGCGGACATCTTCGAAGCCTACAAAGCGTACCGAGCTTTCCTGTCCAGCCCCTGAAGGATAGGGTTTAAGGGGTCAGGGGGCCCGAGGGTTCCAGGGAAAATCTGAAGGCTTCTTAGCCAACTCCCATGAAAAATTCTCTCCCCACCCTGTCATGGCCCGGGGGTTAGGGTGCTGAGCGCGGGCAGCATCGGCCGGGAGGGTCTGCATGAAAATCAAGAATTTTATTCGGGTCACTTTATGCGCAGGAGTTCTGGGTACCACCTTTATCGCTTCACTGGCTTGGAGTCAGACCAAGTCTGGAGCAGAGACCCGCGTCATCCGGGAAGAAATGGCGGCTCTCGACCAGGCCTTTAAAACGATCATCGATGCCCTTGTTCTCGGAGATATGGAGCGAATTAAACCGGCGGTAACGGGGATTTCTGAGGCCCGTGAAAGAGTTGAAGGAGCGATAAAGGCGGGGCAAAGGATCCTTCTGCCCAAAAACCAGAGCCAGGTCAGAGAATTCTTTAAATTAGATGAGCAATTTCATACCGACCTGGAGGAGCTGAGCAAGGCCGCGGAAACTGGGCAGAAGAAGGTGGTGAAGAATTACGCGCATAAACTCCTGGATGCCTGCGTCGTCTGCCATGAGAAGTATCGAAAATAAAAAAGCGCCTGGAAGTTTAAGCGAGAGAACGGACCCTGCGGAGGAATTTCTCTAACGATGCAGCCGGAGGGGGTAAAATTCTGACCGCTTGCCGTGGACAGACGGTCGCGCAGCGGCCGCAGCCTCGACAGTTCTCCCCCACCCTTGCTTTCCCATCTTGAATCGCCATGGCTTTAATGAAGCAATGGGCCACACATATCCCGCATCCGTCGCAGGCATCGCCTACCCGCACTTCCAGGCCCTCCAGCTTTTGCAGGCCTCTCGCTGCTTCTGCGGGAAGAATTCGGTAGAGTCTAAAGTAGCAGCAACATTCGCAGCAGTGGCAGATGGTTAAAAGCTGATCGGCCCGCTTGACTCCGAGCCAGAGAGAATCCCACCGCAGCTTCCCGACCATGGGAACCAATCCCAGGGCCAGCGCCTTTCGGTGATGGGCCAGCGCTTCTTCCGCAGAAGCCTCCCGCCCCAGCGTCGAAACGATCTCCTTCGCCCCTTCCCCCAGAAAAAGGCACCCGATCTCCTTCGGGTAACGCTGACAGGGCTCGAGGGATCGGCAGAGGCAGCGATGAAGGATAAAGCGGAAGGACGACTCCCGGATAAGCTGTTCCACCATCTGGCCGGGCAGTACCACGCTTTCCGGTCTTTCCACTTCCACGTGGATGGGAATGAAATGCGCCCGGTCTCCCCGAAAGGTGCTGCGCATCCAGCGCCCGACGACCGGCCACCCGACCATCCGGGCCAAGAATTCCCGCACCGGCCAGAAAACGGTGATCATTCGAATTTGCCAGGCCGCCCGCCCCATACTTATCCAGCCTCGTTCCCCTTGGCCCGAAAAAAATAGTTCCGCTTGTCCGTTGGCGGCGGCCGGATTGACCGGCAGGAAGCCAAAAACGGGCAAGAAGCGCTGATGTCTCTGCCGGCTATTTATATTCCCCGGCAACTTAGCCGGGAAGGCAGATCGGGATAAGAGGAGCCACCCAACCCCCGACTCTCCATAAAATTTCAATGCCAACCCGGCGTAGCCAATGGAAGGGCCACCACCTTTTTTGGCGACTGACGGGCAATTCGGCCGCCGCCATGGGACTCTTTTTTCCCCCCGAATTCCAGGGCAATGGAGACAAGTAGCAGATCGCTACGCCATTTGAGGAATTTCCGCCACGATCGGTTTCAGGATGGTCAAAATTTTATCCATCTGCTCTTGGTTTATAATCAGCGGCGGGCTCAGGGTGATCCGGCTTCCAGAGACCCTCAGGAAGAGACCGTCCCGCAGGGCCCGGTCTTGAATCTTCTGAGAGATTTCCATCACCTTCTTGGAAACGGCCCTGGTCTTTTTATCCTCCACGTATTCGATCCCGATCATCAGGCCCAGACCATTCACGTCCCCCACCGCCGGGAGAGGCAGAAACTCTTCCCGCAATCGCCCAAGAGCATATTTTCCCATCCGGGCCGCGTTGTCCGCCAGCTTTTCGCCGACGATAATCTCCATGTCCCTGATGGCCGCCGCGGCCCCCACGGCATGACCGCTGTAAGTGAACCCGTGGAGAAACGGCGTTTGCCTGTTCCGCAGCTCCTGGTAGACTTCCTCCCGTATGGCCACCGCCCCGAAGGGAATATAGCCGCTCGTGATCCCCTTAGCCATAGTCATAATATCCGGAATCACCCCCCAGTTTTCCACGGCGAAAAGCTTCCCCGTCCGTCCAAACCCGGACATCACCTCATCGGCGATCAACAGGACCCCCATCTCCGAACAAATCTGCCGCACTCTCGGCCAGTACTCCGGCGGCGGGCAAATCATCCCGGCAGATCCCTGTACCGGCTCGGCGATGAAAGCGGCCACACTATCCCGGCCTTCCTGTTCAATGGTCTCGGCCAGGAAATTGGCGCATTTCAGCTGGCACCCCGGGTATTCCAGGCCGAAAGCACAACGGTAGCAGTAGTACGAAGGAATGTGCAAAAATCCGGGAACCAGCGGGCCGTAGCTCTTCCATAACCGGCCCATTCCCAGGCTCGTGGCGCTGAGGGTTCCGAAAGAAACCCCATGGAATGAATGGTACAGGCTGATGATCTTATTTTTCTCCGGCTTCTTAGCATGCCAGAAATTACGGGCGATCTTGAAAGCGGTCTCCACCGACTCCGACCCACCGCTGGTGAAGAAAAAATGTTTCAGGCCGGGAGGCGTAATCTCGGCGAGCTTCTTGGCGCAGCGAATCGCTGCCGTATTCGTAAAGCCCCAGTAGGTTGTCGTGTACTGGAGCTTGCCCAGTTGCTCAACAATCGCTTCGATGACCTCTTTCCGACCGTGTCCGATGTTAACGTTAACGAGCTGGGAAGAGGAGTCGATGTATTCCTTTCCCTCCGTGTCCCGGAGGATCACTCCTTCCGCCGTATCAAACACCACACCCCGGTTTGTCCCCATCGGCCACATGGAGTGAATGAGATGGTCCCGGTCCCACTGCAAAAGCTCATCGGTCTTCGCCTTTTTCATCCCGCACCTCACCGGTCATTTGATATTTTTCTGCTAGTATCCTGAGTCACGAATAAATGTCATAAGTATTTCTTTCGCTGATCCATAATGTATTTCCATAATCGTACCCACCGTGACGTGGCTCGGGGGGCAGGGTGATGCGCGCCGGCAGCCTCGGCTGGGTAACAAATTATCAAATAGATAAAAGTTTTTTTCCGTCGCAGGAGGCGGGGTGCTTCTTCCCGCCCGTTCTGCGTAGAACGCAGCGCCTCAGGATGCCAAGCGCAGCACCCTGGCCCCCGAGCCCTCTGAGGTGCTATGAATTATGAAACGAATTTCTCACTCAGAGCAGGCCGAGGAAGTGTATCCGCTGTCTGCCGAAGACATTACCAAATCAGCTCCTCCCAGGCAAGGATATTCTTCCCTTGCCCACCCCCAGTTTTCTCTCGCTAGGATTGCCCGGCGGGGAGAGCGATGGATGAGGAATCCCGGCGGGAATGAATTCTCCCGAGGGCATCGATTGTGTTTCCGCAAAGCAAGGCGGGATCGAAGGGCTGCCGAGAAACCTCGGCTGAAGTCCGCCTGCTCTCAGGAGGAACCGCCGCCTTGGAGTCCGAAGGAATCGCCCTCCCCGCCGGGCCCGCGGCTTCACAGAAAACTGGGGGTGGGCAAGTATTCTTCCCCTCAAAAAATTTGTCTTGCTCCCGACCCCTGCAAATAGGATATAATACACCCGCATTAAGGATTCAAAGGGGGCAAGGGGTGGCCAAAGAGAATTTCTGGTCGATCGCCAATTTGGTTAAGACTCCGTCCCTGCCCGCCAAGATTGTCTCCCCCATCGATTCCGTCGAGATGGTCCTCATTCCCACCGGCGAGTTTACCATGGGGATTACTGAATCTGAACTGAACCAGATCTTCGTCCTGGACGGCTCTCAGAATCCTGTCTTCATGACTGAAGTCCCTGCCCGGAAGGTAAAGCTGGAGGCTTATTACATGGACCTCCATCCGGTGACCAATTTCCAATACGGCCGGTTCATGGAAGAGACGGGCCACCGCAAGCCTCAACTCTGGGGGAGGGAGGGCTGGAATGAACCCCTCCAGCCGGTGGTGGGCTTGGGATGGGATGACGCCAGGGCATACGCCGCCTGGGCTGGGAAGGGCCTCCCCACCGAGCCCCAATGGGAGAAAGCGGCCCGGGGAACAGACGCCCGCTGGTGGCCCTGGGGGAACGATTTTTACCCGGGCTTTTGCAACTCCGCCGAGATGAACATCAACCGGGTGACCGATGTCACCCGATTCCATCTCGGCTTGAGTCCGTACGGATGTTACGACATGGCCGGAAATGTCTGGGAGATGTGCGAGGGGGCTTGGATCGAGGGGCATTTACCCATGCGCGGGGGGTGTTTCCTGGGAAGTGCCACCTTCGTGCGTACCACCGTGCGCTGGTCGGCCGAAGACCATGTCAACGGAGCCCACTGGCTCGGTTTTCGCTGCGTGAAAAACATCCCGGAGAGGTAAGTCATGGAACCCAAAGAGGCGTTGGATTTTATCTGCAAACGGAGGAGCGTGCGGCGTTTCCAGAAAGAACCGGTCCCCGACGAGATCCTGGAGGCTCTGATGAAGGCCGCCATGGCCGCCCCCAGCGGGAATAACGCCCAGCCCTGGGAATTCGTCATCGTTCGGGACCCCGGGATCAAAGAGGAATTATCCCGCGTCCACTCCTGGGTGTATATGGCTGCCGAAGCGCCTGCGGCGGTCGTGGTCCTGGGAAACAAAAGCTCCGAATGGTGGGAGGACGACTGCGCCGCGGCAACGGAGAACCTGCTTTTGGCCGCAGCCAATCTCGGCCTGGGAACGGTCTGGTGCGGCATCAAGGAAGACCAGGCCAGGGCCGTGCGCAAGATCCTGGGCGCCTCCGGCAGTATGGGGGTTCTTTGCATCGTGCCCCTGGGTTATCCCGCCGAATCCACTTCCCCCCACACCAAGTACCGCAAAGATAAGGTCCACTGGGACCGGTACGCCAAATGAAAATGGCTTAAAAGAGCGATCAGCTTCCAGCGTTCAGCAAAGAAAAAAATACTTCCTTTATATTGTGTTTTTTTATTCCCGAGGCTGAAAATTGGCCAAAGGAGAGCGCGCAAATCGGCTCAAATTCGGCCCAAAGCAGTCCAAATCCCCAGCCAAAAGAATCATTGACAGAAAAATCCATTGATATAATCATAAGAACAGCGTTAGACTGGTGCAAAATGCGGGCCCAAGACACGCCTTTGGAAGGGTGGATTCACGGGAATCGGCTCGCGGTTCCCGGGCGTGGAGCTTGTGACCGAGCAGTCGAGGTGGAGAATGGAAAAAGAACGAATCCGTGGGTCGTTGCAGAGAATCGTGGGCGGCCAGAACGTCCTGTGGAAGGACGTGGATCTGGCGGTGTATGAATACGACGCCGGGCTCGGCCGGGGCAAGCCCGAGCTCGTGGTTTTCGCCCACGATGGCGATCAGGTCGCGCAGATCGTAAAATTCCTCTACCAGGAGGGGATCAGTTACGTGGCGCGCGGCTCGGGGACAAACTTAAGCGGGGGCACCGTGCCGCTTAAAGGCGGCGTGGTCATCGAGCTCTCCCGGATGGACCGGATCCTGGAGATCGATCTGGAGAACGAAAGGGCCGTGGTCGAGCCGGGGATTTACAACCTGACCCTCCAGAACGCGCTGGCGCCGAAGGGCTACTACTACGCCCCGGACCCGGCCAGCCAGAAGGTCTCTTCGATGGGCGGCAACCTCGGCGAGAACGCCGGCGGTCCGCACTGCCTGAAGTACGGGGTCACCAGCAACCACATCCTCGGTGCCGAGGTGGTGTTTCCCAACGGCGAGAAGATCTGGGTGGGCAGCAAAGCCGCTGATCAACCGGGCCCGGATGTGATGGGACTTCTGGTCGGGTCGGAGGGAACGCTGGGCATCGCCACGAAGATCCTCGTGCGTCTGATGCGGGCCCCCGAGCGGGTGGTGACGATGCTGGCCATCTTCAAATCAGTGGAAGCCGCAGGGCAAACCGTCTCCGATATCATCTCCGAGGGGATCATCCCCGCCACGCTGGAGATCATGGACAACCTGGTCATCCGGGCCGTGGAGGAGTCGGTGCACGCGGGCTACCCGACGGATGCCGAGGCGGTCCTGATCATCGAACTGGACGGGGTCACTGAAGGTATGGACGAGCAGGCCAAGCGGATCCTGGAGATCTGCGAGAAGAACGGAGTCGTCAGTTCCCGGAGGGCGAAGGATGCCAACGAGCGGGCGGAGCTGTGGGCGGGGCGGCGGGGCGCCTTTGGGGCAGTCGCGCGGCTCAGGCCCGCCTACCTCGTATGCGACGGGACCGTGCCGCGCACAAAGCTGCCCGAAGCCCTGGTGGCCGTCAGACGGATCGCGGAGAAATACAAGCTCTCTATCGGCAACGTCTTCCATGCCGGGGACGGCAACCTCCATCCGCTGATCCTCTTCGATGATCGCGACCACGACGAGCTGGAGCGGGTGCACAAGGCGGGGAGCGAGATCCTCAAGGTTTGCGCCGATCTCGGCGGGACCATCAGCGGGGAGCACGGGATCGGGACGGAGAAGCTGGTAGAGATGTCGCTGGTCTTCCGGGAATCCGATATCGAGACGATGCGCGGCATCAAGGCGGCCCTGGA
>Ga0214473_10004016_pt1 | contig 17709 bp, 16 predicted proteins | sample RVTome_7_FD_203509 | JGI IMG/M metagenome (GOLD analysis project Ga0214473, IMG submission 203509) | Soil microbial communities from uranium-contaminated site in the Upper Colorado River Basin, Wyoming, United States - RVT98D197 | ecosystem: Environmental > Terrestrial > Soil > Contaminated >... | reverse complement strand
GGGAGATGCTCGGTGGTGACTACCAGGTAATAAGGCAGATTTCCCTTGGTTAGAAAATACAGTGCATCGGCAGGGGTATTGGCCTCACACAGAACATCGCCAGAGTCAAGCTGCAGTTCCTGAGCAATCGTGGCGATGGCCTTCAACTCCTTGTCATTCATGAAGGCGAAAAATTGGAAACGGTGTAGAAGTTCGAGAGGGATCATATAAACTCCTTACGCCAGTGGAGGAGGTTGTCCGGCCTACACTTGGCAATATTGTTTTCAGAGAGGAGAGAGGCGGGTCGGAATGGTCTGCCATTCCGACGCGCCAACCCGTTGAAAAGGATCAATCAACAAATTGTTTGATCACCTCTACCAATTCACCGGAGGAATTGCGGATGGTGATCTCCAGTGGCATTTGTCCTGGTAAAGAATGAGTCGCGCATCCGAAGCACGGGTCATAGGCGCGGAATGCCATCTCGACCATATTCAGCATCGGCTCAGTGACCACTGTACCCTTCTTAATGAGGCTCGCGGCCGCCTTGTTGATCGACATGCTGATAGGCGCGTAGTTATTGGTTGTACCGACGATGAGATTGATCTTGGTCAACACGCCGCGTTCATCGGTGATGTAGTGATGCGTCAGTGTGCCGCGCGGCGCCTCGACGATGCCGACACCCTCGGTGGGCGTCTCGGTTGGGACAGTGTGGAAGTTCGGGGATGTGATCTCGGGGTCGGTGGCGAGTTCCACCCAGCGCTCGGCCGCGTAGAGCAGCTCGATGAGGCGCGCCCAATGGGTGGCGAGCCTCTGATGGACGGGTTTCCCGCCCAGGGTCGAGAAGAAGCGCTCGTACTCTTCCTGCGCGAGAGGCGTAGCCATCCCGTCCGCCGCGTTCACGCGTGAAAGCGGCGTGGCGCAGTAGATGCCGGAGTCCTTGCCGTCGGTGAAGCCCTTCCAGCCAACTTTCTTGATATATGGGAATTTCAAATAGGTCCATGGTTCAACGTGTTCGGCGATATGCTCGGCATAATCCTTCGGCTCGTATTTGACGAATTCCCTCCCATCAGGATCAACCAGACGTACTTTTCCATCATAGAAATTGATCTTGTTGTTCTCGTCGACCATGCCCATGTAGTAAGTCTTGTGGGTGTAGATATCGCCGAGGATCAGATCAACGTAGGCCTTATTACCCAGCACGATATCGTTGAAGATCTTCAAACTAAACTGGCCGAACTCAACCGCCCATTTGCCCATCTCCTCGATTTCCTTGCGCTGCTCTTCGGTAATGCCCTTGGTCAGGCCGCCCGGAATGGAAGTGCACGGATGGACTTTTCGTCCGCCGATCATCTCAACGACCGTGTGTCCATACTTGCGCATTTGAATAACCTTGCCGCCGATCTCAAGCCCCACTTTGTGGATCACGCCTAAAATATTTCTCTCTGCCACCGGCGCATCCGGTCCCATAACAAAGTCGGGACCGCCCAATGCATAGAAGTGAGTCGTATGATCGGTGCAATAGAATGCACTATAAAGCAACTCACGCAAAAGCTTGGCCGTGCGCGGAGGATCCACATGATAGACCGCATCCGCGGCTTTGGCGGCAGCCATGTGATGGGCCTCGGGGCAGACGCCGCAGATACGGTTGGTCAGCAGGGGCATCTCTTCGACCGGGCGGCCAACGCAGAATCGTTCGAAGCCGCGCAATTCGGGAATTTGAAAGTAGGTGTTGGCGACATCGCCTTCCTCATCGAGGAAGATCTCGATCTTGCCGTGACCTTCAAGGCGGGTGATGGGATCTATCGAAATTCTCTGCATAATTGTCATCCTTTCACAGATACGTTCCCTTAAGAACTGATTCGGAGGCTATTCGTGTGAGAAGGTGCTGTCGTGAATTTCCTCGACGAAGTGTGCCCGCGATTCTATTTCTTCCAACTTGAGCGAAGCGTATTTCGAAGCCGCAGTCATAAGTTTTTTCCTCAGTTTTTTCGGAAGCATGTGCAATTGTTCCAGTGAGCTGCCCTGGCTTCGGAGATATTCTTCGATGAAAGCATTCTCCAACAACGCGTTCCGGTCTTCCATGAGCGGTTGGTCAGAACCTTTCGAATTCATCTTTACCTCCTTGGCGAGCATAGAAGGTTGTGCTCTCTGATCGCCTACACTTTCTCTTTTATCCACGCGGATTTCGCGGCTTTCAAAAGCGACCCTGCCAGATTGAAACGATAGACCTGTCCAACCGGGTCAGGGATACCATCCAAAATACGGTCTATCTCTTCGGGCGCTATCGCATCGATCACGGACGCAAAGGCGGTCATCAGCCGCGCGCCGTAATCCATTACACCCTCGGCAGGACCGTAACAGCCAATGCACTGCGCGCCCGCTATTGGACAGCGCGCGTTGCATCCACTACGCGTGGCTGGGCCGTTGCACGGGATTCCCTGTTCGAGGAGACATAATGTCGGGTCAGCCGGAGCAATATCCTGGATTCGCCTGAATTCTTTAATCAGTTTCACATTCCGGGCACGCGGGCATTCATCACAGACCGTCGAATTGCCAACGCCGATGACCGCGCCTTTTGGCGGCAACTCCGCTTCACCTTTTACCACTTTAATAACCAGGTCAATAACTGCCGCGATCTGATGACTTTCAGGCGGGCAACCCGGCATATAGTAGTCCACATCCACCACCTGGTCGAGTGTCTTCAACACAGGGTAGAACTTCGGAATGCTGATTTCGCCTTCAGGCATCTTGTATTCGTATTGTGGGCGGAAGTGGTTCGGGTTGTCCGTCGAGACTGTCTCGTAGTAAGTATCGAAAATCTCTTTTGTACTGCTCAGATTAGCCAGCCCAGGGATGCATCCCTCGCAGGCGCACGAGCCGAACGCGACGAGTATCTTCGATTTCTTGCGAAGCAGTTTGGCGAGGTGCTCATTCTCTGCGTTGCGGATGCCGCCGTTGAAGAGGGTCAGCAGGATCGAGCCGTCTTCCATGGCCTCCACGTCTTTGTACTTCGCGTCCATTGCAACGGGCCAGAAGACGACCTCGAAGTTGGCGTCCACATCCAGAATTTTTTCATGCGTGTTGAGCACCGCGATCTCACAGCCGCCACAGGAGGCTGCCCAGTACATCGCGAATTTGGGTTTCTTTCCATTGACAGTCATGCTGGCACCTCCTCAAGTTTGGAGACTTCTTCCTGCAAGTTTTCCAACGCCGCAACCGGCTTGCCCCAATTCAATGGACCCAACTTGCGAATCTCTTCCACGAACGCAGTTGTTTCGCTGGCAAACCTTGCACCTTCTGCTGCGCTGGCCCAAACCAATTTCACACGTTCGGGTTCAATGCCCAAACCCGTGAGCACTCTTCGGAGAAGGAGGAAACGGCGCAGGGCTTTGTAGTTTTGTTCGATGTAATGACATTCACCAGGATGGCAGCCCGTGATCATGACGCCGTCTGCTCCTCCCGAAAGCGCACGCAGGACGAAGGTCGGGTCGAGGCGGCCCGAGCACATCATGCGGATCAGGCGTACGTTCGGCGCATACTTCATTCGTGACGTGCCAGCCAAATCCGCCGCGCGATAACTGCACCAGTTGCAGGTAAAGCCAATGATGGTTGGTTCGAATTGTTCAGTCATAGAGTCCACTCCTCACGCCTCAACGGGTTCAAGGTTACGAAGCAACAACCCGTCAATTTGCGCTATGATCTGCGCATCGCTAAAGCCTGTGCCGCTGATGGCGCCTGCCGGGCAAGCCGCCACACAGGTACCGCATCCCTGACACAGCGCGGGGTTAATAGAAGAAACCTTGTCGTCTTCGATGAACGCAATCGCGTTGAACGGGCACAAGCCATTGCAAATGCGGCAGCCGGAACACTGGGTTTCATTGATGCTCGCCTTAATAGGTTCAAGCGAGATCACACCCTGTTGGATCTTGCCCAGCACGCGGGCGGCTGCAGCCGCGCCTTGCGCCACACTGACGGGGATGTCTTTCGGTCCCTGCACACAACCAGCGATGTAGATGCCTTCCGTCATGGTTGCCACCGGATCCAATTTTGGATGCTTCTCGGTGTACCAACCACTGGCGCCACATGCAATGCCGAACAGTTTACCGACTTCCTTGGCATCATGGCGCGGCTCTATACCTGCAGAAAGGATCACCATATCCACTGGAATACGGCGCTGCTTGCCAATCAAAGTATCTTCAACCTGAACGATGAGTTTGCCTTCCTCTTCAGGCAGGCGTGCCGCATCGGTTACCTCCGCTACTTTGCCGCGGATGAAATGCCCTCCCTCTTCAAGCACGCGCTTATAGAATTCTTCATAGTCCTTGAAGGGGGTGCGGATGTCAATGTAACAGTTGTAGACCTCTGCGCCGGTGCGCTCCATTACCAGGTGGGCAAACTTCAAACTCTGCATACAGCAAATGCCGGAGCAGTATTTGTTGTAGTTCTCATCGCGACTGCCCACACAATGAACGATAACCACTGATTTTGGCGTGGTCGTCTTGTCACGCAACACGATCTTGCCCTCGGTGGGACCAGCGGCGTTGCACATGCGTTCAAACTCGAGGCTGGTGAATACGTTCGGCAACTTTCCATAACCGTACTGAGGGATGCGCGTCGCATCGAACAAGTCATATCCGGTCGCCAGAATGATGTTGCCCGCCTGAACTTCGAGCATCTCATCCTTTTGGTCAAAGTTGATCGAGTTAGGTTCAGTGGGACAGAAGATCTGGCAGGCTTTGCATTTGCCATTTTTGAAATAGGTGCAGTTTTCAACATCTATTACGGGATATCTGGGCACGGCCTGTGCGAACGGTGTATAGATGGCCTTGCGATTACCCAGACCAGCCTCATAAACGTTGTCCACCACTTTCTTCGGGCATTTTTCCCAGCAGATGCCGCAGCCAGTGCATGTATCCGTGTTAACGTAGCGGGCCTTCTTACGAATGGTCGCTTTGAAATTGCCTACGAAGCCATCCACCTTGACCACCTCGCTCCATGTCAACAGCGTGATGTTCGGGTGGTTACCAACATCCACCATCTTGGGCGTGAGGATGCAAGCCGAGCAGTCCAGCGTTGGGAAGGTTTTATCAAATTGTGCCATGTGCCCGCCAATGGACGGTTCGCGTTCAACAAGACAGACGTGATAACCCGCATCGGCAATCTCAAGGGCGGCCTGGATACCGGCGATACCTCCACCCACGACCAGCGTATCTGCATGGATCGGAACGCGTATCGGTTCAAGCGGTTCATTATGCAAAACACGCTCAACGCCGCCCGAGATGACAGCCTTCGACTTTTCAGTGGCTGCGGCCTTATCTGCGTGAACCCAAGAGACCTGCTCCCGAATCGAGACCATTTCGCACAGATAGGGATTCAGGCCGGCCCGTTCACAAGCCGTGCGAAAAGTTTTCTCGTGCAAATGGGGCGAACAGGCGGCGACAATTACCCGTGTCAGACCCAATTCTTTGATGTCTTTCTCGACCAGTTCCTGGCCGAGGCTGGAACACATGAACTTATATTCGCGGCCGATAACTACACCGCGATGTTTCAGGTGCTCCGCAGCCCATTCAGCGACACCTTTCACATCCACTGTTCCGGCGATGTTTGTGCCGCAATGACAGACATATACACCGATTTTCTCACTCATAGTTTTTCTCCTATTTCCATCCACGTTGCAAGGAATAGCGCATTATGATCTCCTAGTAAGCAAAGGCAAGTACGGGCTCCCCGGACACCAGTTCTTTGCCAATCCCTAGTTTTCCGGGTTTGATGCCAAGAGCCACGCCCATGAGTTGTGTGAAGTACATGACGGGGATGGCGAACTGCGTGCCGAACTCACGGTTGACCTGACCCTGATAAACCTCCAGGTTGACATTGCACATCGGGCACGTGGTCGCAATGACGTCAGCTTTGCGATTCACGGCATCCTGGAGGAGTATGTGAACCATATCCAATGCGGCTTTTCGATTCGTGATGATCAGGGAACCGCCGCAGCAACGTGTCTTGGATGGATAATCCACCGGCTCCGCTCCCAATGCCGACAATAGACTCTCGAAGAATTGAGGATTTTCAACGTTTTCGTTCTCCTTCCTCGGCCGCAGAAGCTGGCAGCCATAATAGGGAGCGACGCGCAAGCCTTTCAAAGGATGGGTAATCTTTTTCCCAATTTCCTCCAGCCCCACATCTTCAATGAACACTTCGATGAGATGGCGTACCTTCATCGTTCCATTGACATGCAGGTTGTCTGCTTCGAGGGCATAGTTGATATGTTCAGCCAGGTCAGGATCTTTTTTTAGATAGGCATTTGTGAAATACGCGTTCTTGTAGCACGCGCTGCACGGCGCAACGAAGTCGCTGAGGCCGTCTTTTTCTGCCAGGGCCAGGTTTCGAGCAACCAGTGTATGCGCCAGCAGTTCGTCCACAGGGAAGTAAGCAGTGGCGCCACAGCAGTTCCAATCCTTGATCTCTTTGAGGTCCACTCCCAAATTGTGCGCAACTTCAAGTGTCGAGAGATTGTAGCTCGTTGCCAGGCTTTCAAGAGAGCAACCGGGATAGTATGCGTATTGCTTCATGACGGCTCTCCTATTGGGATGATCCTGCGCACCATGTTCTGAAATTTCTTTAGCCCCTTGATCTTTTTGGGCAGCAGAGGCAGCCTCCCCTTCAGCATCAGCCCCGTGGCAGTTTGTGCCTCTTGGACAAGACCCTGTGGACCATTTTTGAAAATATATGTGGGCGCAAGCAGAGGCTCAAAGGACCTGCCGGAATTCACGATCATCTTTACGAAACTCTCGGAGAATACGGGGCCGATCAGACCCTCTTGATGACGGCCCTTCCATATGGAATAGCGCTTCAGGGCATACATCATATCTGCGATGTCAATTCCGGCCGGGCAGCGCACGGTGCAATGGTAGCAGGAGGCGCAGGACCAAAAGGTATTGCTGGCAAGCACTTCGTCCTTATAGCCGGCGCTGATCAGCCCGATGATTACCCGCGGCGTATGATCCATGAACTCAACCGCCGGGCAGGTTCCTGAACAAGTACCGCACTGCAGGCAGTCTTTGATCGGGTTACCATGAGTCGCGTACATCACGTTCGCAATTTCATCGTTGAAAGACAGTTCAATACTCATGAATTCTCCTTTCATTTCTGGATTTTCGACTTTTTCTCTTCCGCCAGGCGCAGCAGGGAACTTACCTTTTCCAGCAGAAGTTTCGGCTCCACCGGTTTTTCGACCAGTTCATCGGTCTCAACGAAATGAGGATGAACGGATTGGCCGGGGAAGAGAAAAGCGATCTGTTCCCGCAGACCGGTGATGATCAATACTGGCATCTCTTTAAGTTTCGGGTCCTTTCTGATCTTCCGCGCCAGGGCAACGCCCTCCGCTCCGCGACCCATCATGATATCGAGTAGGAGCAGGTCGTAGTGTTCTGCCTGCAAGGCCTGAAACCCATCCTTTGGGTTATACGCCACATTCACGCTGTAGTCGGCTTTCTCAAGGATGGACTTTATCCCTGCAACAAAATCGGGATCGTCGTCAATCATCATTATTTTGGTATTCATCGAATGTCTCCTTCAATCATGATTCCATAAAAGGTCTGTGATCAAATCGATTAAGCATGTTCAGGCACTTTCAGCGCCGGTAAGCGGATCATGAAGGTACTCCCTTTGCCCGGTTCACTTTCCACCGATATTGCTCCGTGATGCGCCTCAACGATGCGGCGCGTGATGGCTAATCCGATGCCGCTGCCTTTCTCAACGGACTGACCCGACTTGCCGGTATAAAAATCATTGAAGATGTACGGCAGGTCTTCCCTGGATATGCCAATACCGCTGTCAGTGACGGATATCAAAATGTCGGCTTCGTCTTCTTCCGCTTTCAATAGGATCTGGCTTCCGGTTCGTGAATACTTGACCGCATTGTTGAGAATATTCACCAGCGTTTCAACCAGCGTTCCTTCGTCTCCATTGACGAGTTTTAGCGGCTCCTCGATTGATGGAACGATTTCAATATCCTTCCGCGCCGCATGAGTCCGAACCGTTTCGACCGCTTTGGATGCCACGGAGGCAATCGAAGTTGGATGAAAGGTTTCCTGGATCCTGTTCACATCCACAGACAGAACGCGCAGCCACGTGAGGATCAGATTGATGAGATCGCTGATGCTGATCTTCATCCGCTCGAAGCGCCCCTTCTGTTCCTCGGTGAGTTGATTCGACAATTCGTCCACCAACACAAACAGATTCTGCTGAACTGCGCCGAGAGGCGCTTTGAGCTCATGGGAAACTATCGCGGCGAATTGCTCGCGCAGCATCTCTTTCTCCTTGCGCAGGGTAATGGCCTCGAGAATCAATCTTCTTTTTTCCAGGCCTCTCCGCGCGATCAAGCGCAGTTCATCCGGCGTGAAAGGCTTCGGGAGGAAATCGTAGGCGCCTTTCTTCATAGCCTCAACAGCCGAAGTCACGGTGGCATAGCCGGTAATCACAATGGCCACAATGTTGGGATCAATATCATGGATACCCTCGATCACTTCAAGACCGGAAATACCCGGCATTTTCAGATCAACAAAGACAAGGTCCGGCATAAACTCTTTAATCAGTTGCAGGCCAAGGGTCCCGTTCGACGCGGTGGCGATTTGAAGGTCATCTCCTGCCAGAATCTGGATGCAGGAATCCAGGACAATTTCTTCATCATCAATGATGAGCAATTTCGATTTCCGGTTCATTCTCTGTGTCCTCTATGATCCCGTTCAACGGCAGTCGCACAATAAAGGTAGTTCCTTTGCCAACCTCGCTCTCAACAGAGATGGCGCCCTTGTGGCTTTTTACAATTCCGTAACTGATCGCCAGCCCCAACCCCGTTCCATGTGCGATATCCTTTGTAGTAAAGAAAGGCTCGAATAATTTATTCATGTTCTCTTCAGTGATGCCGTGACCTGTATCGGTGAATTCCACTTCAACAACTCTGCCATCAGAATCGAGGCGGGTCGCCAGGGTCAGTTTCCCGCCGCCATCCATCGCCTCGGCCGCATTAATGATCAAGTTCAAAAAGACTCGTTCGATCTGTGAAGGGTCAATAACAACCTGAGGCAGATTATCCTGATAGTTCTCAACGATCTGGATGTTGTGGAAGGCGGCCTGATTTTCAACAAGAGAGATACATCCCCGCAGGATGGTGTTGATATTGCTCGGGGTTTTCTCCGGCTTCCTCTGGCGCGAAAAATCCAGCAAACCGCGAATGATGTCCTTGCAACGATCGGCCTGACCGGCGATTTTTTCCACTGAGGCTCTTGTGGGATCGTCGCAGGGAATCTTCTCCAGCATCAGATGAGAATAGGTTACTATGCCCGTCAGTGGATTATTCAATTCATGCGCCACGCTCGCCGCCAACTGACCGACAATTGCCAGCTTTTCAGACTCCATGATCTTTTTAGTGGCAAACTCCTTCAGTTGCTCGTCTCTCTTCTTCAATGCCAGCGCCATGGCATTGAAGGAATTCGCCAGGTATTCCATTTCGTCGCCGCTCTTGATGTCCACCCTCGCATCCAGATTTCCTTGAGCCAGCGCTTTGGAGGTGGAAACAAGTTTTCTGATCGGGATCAAGACCTGCAGGGAAATGAGATAGGATACCGCCAGGGTAACCAGCACTCCAACAACCGTGATGGTCAGAAAGGTGTATACAGTTTGCTGTTTGATATCGAGATATTTTTTCTCCAGCACACCAACATACAAAATACCGATCGCCTTGTTATTGATGTCCCTGATGGGTTCGTAGGCTGTGATATACCAGTCGTTCACCACATAGGCGCGCCCGATCCATTGTTTTCCCTGAACGAAAACCTGGTTGTATACATCCTCTGCAATGCGCGTGCCGATTGCCCTCGAGCCGTCCTCATTGGGCACATTGGTCGAGATGCGGACATCATCCTCGAAGATTGTCGCTGTTCCAATATCTTTCCCCTCATACCGCACATCATGGTAGACAGTTTGCTTTATCTTGTCGACAATATCATGGTTTCTATTGAGCAAAATCCCACCATACAGCACACCGACCAGATGATGCTGGAAATCAAATACAGGGGATGCGGCTTTCAACATCAGACCATCTGTCTGTTCAGTCTCCGGCCTGTAACGCGCATGAGGTGTGTCAATGAATTCGAAATATGCCTGTTGAGCCAAAATAGGCGACTCTATCTGCAAATCCTCCCCGGAGACAATGATCGTTGACGCGAGTGGTTCCATTTTTTGAATGACCATTTCCATCAGCGGGTCATGATTTTGATTGTCGCCAATCACGCCCGGGTTGCTCGTGCGCAAAAGCACGCTGCCGTTTTGGTCGGTGAGCGTCAAAATATCGAGTCCTTCCTCCTCTTTTACCCTGATCAGTTCTGCAGATGCCTGCTCGATGTTCCCGGAAAGAAATGCATCTTTGAGAAAGAACCTGTCGGCTGTCAGGTGAACAACGGTGTTTATGTGAGCCAGTTTGCTCAGATAGATTTCGCGTCCCGTATTGAGATCGTTACGCACCTTCTCCTGCGCTTCTGCGACAATGCGGTCGCTGATGATGCGGACTCCGAAGACCATAAAGACAATGCTAATGATGGCAATAACCAGCAACATGCCCACGATCACCTTGATCGTGATCGGTATGGTAATGCCATGTCTGCGTTGTAATGGTCTAAAAAAGTCTTTCATGGATGACCTTCAAGAAATCACTTTTGTTTCTAAACAGCCTCTTTGTTCAACTCCAGGGCTTCATCCACCAATTCAATCAAATCCTTGACAACAATCTTTCCTTCCAAACCCGCAGTTTTGACGGCATCGCGGAACATCACCAGGTCTTTGGGACAGGTCGTCACCAACGTGGATACTCCAGGCATTCCAGCCGCTTCTCTTACCCGACTTTCAGCGGGTCGTTCCTTAACTTCGGGTTGTTCCTCCATCCAGATTCTTCCGCCGCCAGCGCCGCAGCAAAAAGCCCGGTCGCCGTGACGCGGCATCTCGATCAACTCGCAGCCGACAGCGCGTATGACGCGGCGCGGCGCATCGTAAATTCCGTTATAACGACCCAGATAGCAAGGGTCATGATAAGTAACTTTGTAGCCCAACTTCCTGTCGAATTGCAGTTTGCCTGATGCGATCAACTGGTCGAGCAACTCGGTGTAATGCAGTACGGGGTGATTGTTCCCGTTTGCAGGATACTCATTCTTGAGCGTATTGTAGGAATGCGGATCGGTGGTGATGAGGGTGCGGTACTTGCATTTGTCCATCGCCGCGGTATTCTTCTCGACCAGCGACTCAAACAATCCTTCTTCACCGACGCGGCGGACGTCATTGCCCGTATTGCGTTCAGCATCGTGCAAGATGCCAAAATCCAGATCAGCTTTCTGGAACACTTGAGCCGTCTTGCGCGTGATGTCGGAAAACATGACGTGATACGAAGCATAGTCGCCGACGAACCACAGATACTCGACCGCTTCCTTGCGCGCATCCTTTATGACAGGCTGGATTGGTTGAGTCCATTTCGCCCGCATCCGTTCAGACTGACCGAACGAGTTGCCATAGCGACCCAGGTTTGCCAGCGTCTTTTGCAACAACGTGTCAACCTCTCCTTCATTGACCAGGTAGCGGCGCATATCAACAATCGGCGGAATATGCTCAATAAATAACGGGCATTCCTGATCGCAGGCATAGCAGGTTGTACAAGCCCACAGCACAGGCTGAGATATCGCATCGCCGATCAAAGATTTGGTCGAGGCGGTTGCGGAAGAGCGAACGGAGCCTTGTTCCTTCAAATGATCGCGCAGGCTCATTATGAGCATCTTGGGCGAGAGAGATTGTCCGCTTGCAAACGCAGGGCACATATCCTGACAGCGTCCGCATTCAGTACAAGTGTAGAAATCCAGCATCTGCCGCCAGCGGAACTGTTCCACTTTCTTGACACCGATTTGACCTTTGAATTCTGGCGCGGCAGGCAATCGTCCGCGCGGCTCCAGGTTGCGCAATAGAACAGCCGGGATCGAAGTGACAATATGAAAATGTTTACCTTCGGGCAATTCAGTCAAAAACAGCAGTACAACACCCAAATGGAGCCAATAAGAGATTTCCTCGATGACGCGTTGAGTTTCCTCATTCAACCCGCTAAAAATTTTGCCGGTCATTTGCTCGAGAGGCCGCCATGCCATGCTGGGGTCTTCTCCCAGATTAATTCGTATCCCGTTCATCACAGCCAGAGAGAGCATAATGGTGAAGATGAACATCAGCACCATCAAACCCTGGCTTTTGTGGCTGCCTTTATATCGTTCGGGGTTGACGATCAGGCGCAGGTATAAATCATACAGGATCGCGAGCGCCACACACAAAATGAATAAATCCTGGAGCAATGCTAACGGACCCCATTGTCCGATCAATGGCAGTACAAAGTGAGGGTTGGCATAAGCCAGAAGCCCTTCAAAAATGGCTTGCAGGATGGTCAGTGAAAGAGTTAGAAATCCCCAAAAAACGAAGAAGTGCGCAATACCGGGTGCTTTGAAGCGGAACAGCCGCAGTTGTGCGGCTACATAGATAAATAGTCCCTTGATGCGCTCTCCCCATTGTCCAAAAACAGGCATGGATTGCCCGCGCCGCAGACCTATCTGCAACGCTTGATAACATCGCCAGCCAAAGACTCCAAAGGAAGCCAGCAGGGCAAGCAACACCACAATGGACTTGATCGCATCGTAAGACATCGTCTTATCCCTTGGCTTCCTTGACCTTCGCAATTAACACGTCAAACAGATCAAACATATCAATTGCGGCGCCATAACGGGCAATATCGAAGATCGGCGCGGCGGGGTCGGTGTTGATGGCAATGATCGTTTCGCTGTCCATAATGGCTTCCGCGTGTTCAGGTGCGCCGCTAATGCCCAGCGTAATGTAAACCTTGGGCTTGACTTTCTTTCCAGACTTTCCCACCAACCGCGATGTTGACATCCAGCCCTGGTCCACAACCGGGCGCGAAGCGGATACCGCTCCCCCCAAAGCCCTGGCCAATTCTTCAGCCAGTGTGATATTGTCCTGATTTTGGATACCGCGTCCCACCGAGACTAGAATCGGCTCCTTGGAAATATCCACATCACCGGCTTCCGGTTCGATGTATTGCTTCAAGGTGACTCGCAGATCGTCGAGGGCTGGTGCTTCCATCTTGATGATTTCGGGCGCTCTGCCGCTTTGACCCTCTTCGGGCTTGTAGCCGCCGGGGATCATGGTCAACAAAGTAGTCGCCTCAGGTAAGTCGCTTTCAACCATGATCTTGCCACCGCAGATCTGACTGATCGGCCTGCCATCCGCACTAAAACTCTGACAAGAACTGATCAGCGGCAGGTTCAAGCGAGCGGATAACACACTGGACACATCTGCACCGATGGACGAACTCGCAAACAGGACTGCGCGCGGTTCTCTTTCACGAATCAAACCGGCTAGCGCTTTTTGATAAGCATCTGAGGTGAATTCTGTGAGCGTGGGATGATCCACATACAATACTTTCCCGGCGGCCATGTTGTCGGCGAGGCTTTGCACGTCATGACCCAATAGCACAGCGACAACCTCCCCGCCTGTCTTTTGGGTTAAAGCGCGCGCGCCTGCTAGCATGATGTAGGAAATATCCGCCGCCTGACCTCGCAGGTGTTCAATGACCACGTAAATATCCTGGTTCATCATGCACCTCCTCTCACAGCACGCCGATCTCTTTGAAAATACCGACAAGCCTTGCGGCTACTTCATCCGCGCTCCCCTCGATCATTTCGGCTCTCGTGCCAACTTCCGGCTTGAACATGCGATGAATGCATACGTCGCCGCTGAGGTCTGGTTCAGCCAACAGTCGTTCTTCGATTGTGGTGGTCTTCATTGCCTGGCGCACCTTGGTGACGGCTACATAACGCGGCGGTTGTTCTGCCGCTTGAATGCCCAAGACCGCAGGCAATTTGATTTCCATCTCGGCGACCAATCCGCCAGGATACTCCTTGCGGGCTACAACTTTTCCATCCACTGCGTTCACACCGGAAACATAACCAACATATGGCATACCCAGATATTCAGCCAGTAAAGGTCCTATTGACCCGTCCAGATCAGTATTGGCTTGTACACCAGTCAAGATCAAATCCGCTTGAAGTTCTTTCAAAGTTGAGGCAAAAGCGCGAGCCATGGCATGATTGTTCACCTTCTTCCCCTGAAAATCAGCCGTAAGTTTGATTACCTGATCAGCGCCTTTGGATGCCGCGGTATAGAGCACATCATCTGCTCCATCAATACTCGGGCCAACAACACTTACCCGCGCTCCACTACGTTCTTTTAGCAAAATGGCCTGCTCGATGGCATGGTCGTCAAACTCATTGATGATCAGGCGCAGAAAATCCATATTCAGGGCCGTTCCGCTCTGGTCAATTTCGAGTTCTTCAACCAGGTCGGGAACGAGATTGAAGATGGCAACGATGTTCATGTGTTACCTCCGCTTCTCGGTTGTACTACCCAATTGCCTCGGCGAGCAGTTCAGCGATATCTTTAACGATCAACTGTCTGCCTCCATTCAGGGATTTGACGGCATCCTCGAAGCGCGGCGTCTCATACGGGCAGGCCACTGCCAGGATGTTTGCGCCGCTGGTCATTGCCTCGCGAACGCGCCACTCCGACATACGAACATGCGCCTTTTCCCATTGAAAACCATCCAGCCACATTCCGCCGCCGCCGCCGCCGCAACATAGACTGTTGGTATGGTTATGTGCCATTTCCACCAACTCCACGCCGGGGATGGCTTCAAGCAATGCGCGAGGCTGGTCGAAGATCCCATTGGCACGGCCAAGGTAACACGGATCGTGATACGTGACTTTGGCTTTCACCTCGCGCTTCAGCAGTGGCTTGAGCTGGTCGAGCCGTTCGATCAGATACTCGGTGTAGTGTTGAACCGGGTAGGAAATACCCAGTTGTGGATACTCGTTTTTGATGGCGTTATACGCGTGAGGATCTGTTGTAATAATCTTGTTGAATTGGTACTTGCTGAACGCTTTCCCATTCTTCTCTGCCAATATTTCGAACAGGCCGCGTTCACCTGCCAGCCGCTGTGAATCGCCATCGCTGGACTCATCGGGGCCCAGGATCCCGAAATCCACGCCGAGGGCATTGAGGACTCTGGCCAGCGCTTTCGTGGCCGACTGGACGCGAGGATGATAGGAGGCATAATCGCCGACGAACCACAAGACATCCACAGGCCGTCTTGCCTGTGCCATGATCGTGACCTGCGGATTGACATCCTTTACCCAGTCAGCCCGCTTGCGAGGCGATTCACCCTGGGGGTTGCCATACCGCTGAGAGTTTGCCAATGCAGTCTGAAGTTCCGCCGGAACGTTGCCAGCCAAAAGCAATTCCTCTTTAACACTGGTCATCAAACCAAATGTAAGCGGAATCTTTGACGGGCAGACCGCAGTGCAGGCAAAGCAGGAAACGCACATCCAGACTGTGTCGGTCTCCAGCACCTTATTGAATCTGTCCGCGCGCAGCATGGCGATGAGTCTGCTTGGCGGGTAGGTCATCAAATAGCCGAAGGGACAAATGCCGCTGCAATTTCCGCACTCCAGGCAGACTCTTAACTGCTCACCATGCGGTGTGGCCGCAAGGACTTTATCGTAAAACGAATGCACTACTGCTTCCGTGGTAACCATGGATCAACTCCTAACAAACCTCAAAAAATCAAGAGAAGGGCCTGCTTCGCGGGTCAACCCCGCACGAACTTGCTCATCTGTCATTTGGGGCATAGTCCCTCCACTCAACTCAACCCTGCCTGATCCACCACCTTTATGAGGTAGGAACCAAATACAGCCAGGTGCTCATCCCTCGAGCAACAACGCAATAAATCTACCCTACCTACTCTTATTATTGTGATTTTATTCACGAATTCGAGTACTGAATGTCATTGAAACACAATGCAAATAGTCATCAGTGAAGGTGTTCCCAACGGCATGATTTCGTCTGATAAAAGAAAGGTGCGTTGACCGAGTCAAAAACACGCCCGATGAATCGGACGTGTTTTAGCGGGGAGGACAGGATTCGAACCTGCGACCGAAGATTTCGCCCCGGTAACCGCTTAGCAGGCGGCCCCATTCGACCACTCTGGCACCTCCCCAAATCAATTTACGATTGACGACTGTGGATTTACGATTATTTCAATCGTCAATCAATAATCTGAAACACTTGCACCGCACGCAAGTGCAGGTGTCGTAAATCCAGCGGAGGGAGTGGGATTCGAACCCACGTTGGTGTGACCCAAACATGTTTTCAAGACATGCGCCTTCAGCCGCTCGGCCATCCCTCCAGGCGGGACGATTTTACCATAGACAAATCCGGAATCGAGGATCGCTGTGGCTTTTTGCTTTCTGCCGCTCATTTCGTTCAAATGGCCTTGAGTGGAAGCCTTACTGTTTTGTAAGGTCACCCGAAATTAACTGAACTGCAAGGCTTAAATACCTGCCAATCCTTGTAGATGGAGATCTCATGGATAGAATCATAGTTGAAAGGAGTTCTTCAATATGTCAACCATCTCATCCAAGCACGAAAAAAGGCACGGCCTTGTGGATCCCGTTTACGTTTTGGTTTTCCTCGTTCTGATCCTCGCCCTTCTGGTCCCTGGACCTCTTACCGGCAACATAAACAATTCTTTTAGCGGTGCTTTAGGAACTCTGGGTAAGGCACCTGCTGGCGTGTCTGCCAGTGGTTATGTCTCTTTCACCTCAGACCAACAGTACTGGGATGCAAATTGCAGTCGTGGATGGTCCTCAGATTCCACCTGTGAAGATATTGTGTTAAGAGCTCAATCCTGTTCGATAAGTACTGCTTCAGCATACTGTTCACAGTATGATACCTACCTGTTGCAATTCCGCAATTAATGATCAGGTAACGTATTCTCCCAAATTGTGTGACATGTAATGAAAATCTCCAGGTTCTTCACGAACCCGGAGATTTTTCATAGGCCGACCCTCGGAGGCCTCTGCAAACATTGCATCCTCAATCCCGACTCCCATGTCACGAATCCTGACACACTTGGTATAATTCCAACCCTATGAAATACCACATTTGGACTGAAGGCTGCCAGATGAACGTTGCCGACTCGCAACGCGTCGGCTCATCGCTGGAGCATCTTGGATACACCTTTACCGAAAAAGCCGAAGAAGCGGACGTTATCGTCTTAAATACCTGCGTTGTGCGCCAGTCCGCTGAAGATAAAGCATTGGGCCGCCTGTCATCGCTTCTGCCTCTCAAAAGGCAGAACCCAAACCTGGTCATCAACTTGATGGGCTGTCTTGTCGGCGTGCGCGGCGCGGAAAAACTGCGTCAAAGACTCCCTTACGTGGATGTCTTCTCGCCGCCCTCCGACCCGGGCCCGCTCGTCTCGTTTTTGAGTCAGGGCGAAATCCGCAGGCTTGAATCGGATGAAACTACGCGTCGCTTCGCGATGATGGATGGGGATCCTTCGACCACGCTCAGGACAAGCCTGATTCTGCCTCAGCACGAACGCGGACAGCTCGTCAGCGCGCATGTGCCGGTCGTCTATGGCTGTTCGCATGCCTGCACATTTTGTATCATCCCGTTCCGGCGCGGCGCGGAGCGCAGTCGCCCTGTTGGCGATATTGTTGCCGAGATCCGGTCGCTTGCCGCGCAAGGCGTTAAGGAAGTCACGCTTCTCGGTCAGATCGTTGACCGCTACGG
>Ga0214473_10004015_pt1 | contig 17710 bp, 17 predicted proteins | sample RVTome_7_FD_203509 | JGI IMG/M metagenome (GOLD analysis project Ga0214473, IMG submission 203509) | Soil microbial communities from uranium-contaminated site in the Upper Colorado River Basin, Wyoming, United States - RVT98D197 | ecosystem: Environmental > Terrestrial > Soil > Contaminated >... | reverse complement strand
AGGGCGCGGATCGGCCTGAGCACCTCCTCCGGGTCGGTCTCCCCGGGGATCACGCGCCGGTCGATGTCGACCGAACAGCGATCCGGCACCACGTTCGGCGCGCTGCCGCCCTCGATCAGGGCCGCGTTGATCGTGGGACGGCCGACGAGCGGATGCTCGATGTCGGGCACACCCTCCGGCAGCCGCAGCAGGAGCCGGGCCATCGAGGTGATCGCGTTCACACCTCGATGGGGCTGCGACCCATGCGCCGCCGTGCCGAAGGCGGTCGCGGTGATCCACGCGCCCCCGCGCTCGGCGAGCCCGAGCTGCAGTTCGGTGGGCTCGCCCACGATCGCGGCGTCGTGGTCGAGAAGACCGCGCTCCCACAGCACCTTCGTGCCGTGCATCCCCGCGAGCTCCTCGTCGGCCGCCAGATGCAGGTGGAACGAGCCGCCCAGCTGGAGTCCCGCACGATGGATCGCCGCGGCCGCGGCGAGCGCCGAGGCGACCGGACCCTTCATGTCGCATGCGCCGCGCCCGATGAGCCTCCCGCCGACGACCTCGCCGTCGAAGGGGGGGCTCGACCACGTGTCGGGCGAGCCCGCGGGCACGGTGTCGAGGTGCCCGTTCCATGCGAGCGACGGGCGATCGTGACCGCCGAGGCGGGCGACCACCGATGGGCGGCCGGCGTCACCTCTGACGACCGTGGGGTTCGCGTCCATCCCCGACAGCAGATCACCGGCGACCGCGGCCGCCTCGTCCTCCGTGCCCCCGGGGTTCTCCGAGCGTGCGGCGATCAAGGCTCGAGCGAATCGCAGGACCTCGTCGGGGTCGACGGCCGCGGCCGCCACGTCGGCGACCGGGGAGGCGACGGCGGAGATCGGGTCGGTCACGGGCGCACGCTACCAGCAGGGTTCCCGGGCGGCGGGGTTCCCGGGCGGCTCGCCTACGATGGCGGGCATGCACGATGTCGAGATGCGCCGCTCGCTCGCGGCCGCGCTCGAGCCCGTCCCGCGGCCTGAGCCCGCCCCCGGCGACCGCCTGGCCGGCGTGCTGGCGCTGCTGATCGAACGCCCTGAGCCGTCGCTGCTGTTCACGGAGCGCTCACTCGCGCTGTCCCGGCATCCGGGCGAGGTCTCGTTTCCCGGGGGGCTCGAGGAGCCCGGCGACGTCGACCTGGCCGCGACCGCGCTGCGGGAGACGCAGGAGGAGATCGGGCTGGCACCCCGAGCCGTCGACCTTCTCGGCGCGCTCCCTGCGGTGCACACGTTCGTGTCCGGGATCCTCGTGACGCCCTTCGTGGGCGTGGTCGAGACGCTCCCGGAGCTCTCCGTGGCGGACGGCGAGATCGCCCGCGTGCTGACCGTGCCGGTCCGGGCGCTGTCCGATGTCGAGGAGGAGCGCGAGTTGCACCGGGAAGGCGGTCGGGTGTGGCGGGGTTGGTGGTACGAGGCGGGCGATGCCACGGTGTGGGGCGCCACCGGGTCCATGCTGCACGCGCTGCTCGAGATCGCTCGGAAGGAGGCTCCGTGGCTGCTGTCGTGAACCCCGAGGACCGGGAGCTGCAGATCCTGCTCGGTCGAGCACGGACGATCGCCGTCGTCGGGCTCTCGTCGAAGACGAGCCGGCCGTCGTACGAGATCGCCCGGTACCTGCAGGACCACGGCTATCGCATCGTGCCGGTGAACCCCGGCGAGACCGAGGTGCTGGGGGAGGTCGCCTACCCGTCCCTCCGCGACATCCCTACCGACCTGCCGATCGACGTGGTGGACGTCTTCCGTCGCGCCGAGGACACACCCGACGTCGCGCGCGATGCGGTGGCGATCGGGGCCAAGGTGCTGTGGCTGCAGGACGGCATCGTGAGCGAGGAGGCGTACCGGATCGCGAGCGACGCCGGCCTGGAGGTCATCATGGGCGTCTGCATCCGAACCACCAGGAACCGCGTGATGAGGGAGGACCGATCGTGACGACGTGGGAGTACTTCGTGGCACCCATCCTGGAGCACAATCCTGGGGAGATCCTCAACAGCTTCGGCGCCGACGGCTGGGAGCTCGTGAGCGTCGTGACCCAGCCGACCCCGATGGGCGGCACGTCGCTGGTCGCGTACCTGAAGCGCCCGGGGGCCTGACCTCGCGCGTCAGCTCGATCGGAGGCGGCGGCCGGCGGCGAGGCGGGCGATCAGCGCAACCGCGAGCACGACGGCGGCTGCCACGGCGATCCAGCCGCGGGGGTCGGAGGACTCGGGCTGTGGCGCGATCGGCGCCGGCCCGAGGGAGTCGTCGCCCGGTGCGTCGACCCGCCAGATCGCGTCGGCGGTGGCGACGTACAACGCGTCGTCCGGTCCGACCTGCAGGTCCGTCACCCCGGCGGGGAACGCGAAGGTCTCGAACACCTCGCCGGTCGCCGGGTCGATCGTGCGCACCAGTCCGTCGTTCCACGCGCCCACCAAGAGGTCGCCGCGCCACCACGCGCAGCCGGTCAGCGCGGGCGGGTCGGGGAACACGGTCACCGGATCGGCGAACCGTCCGCCCGAATCCCCGGTGACCTGTGGCCAGCCGTAATCGCTTCCCGGCACCAGCCGGTTGACCTCGTCGTCGGCGCTCGGGCCGTTCTCCGTCTCCCACAGGTCGCCGGTCGACGGATCCACGCACAGCCCGAACGAGTTCCGGTGCCCCAGCGTGTACACGGGGTTCCCGTCCCCCAGCGGGTTGCCGGGCGCGGCGGTTCCCTCGGGCGTCAACCTGAGCACCTTGCCGCCGATGTCCGACGGGTCCTGGGCGCGCTCGGACTCGTGGGCCTCGCCGACCGAGACGTACAGCATCCCGTCGGGCCCGAACAGGAGGTCACCGCCGTTGTGGTAGGCGTTCGTCGCCGGGACCGTCGTCAGCAACGGCTCGAGCTCCCCGGCTGCAGAACCGTCCTGCACGCGGAGCCGGAACAGCCGGTTCATCCCGTCGGCATGGTCCGACAGGTAGAGGTACATCCACGGCTCGCCCTCGTCGAACCCTGGGTGCAGCGCGACCCCGAGCAGACCCGTCTCACCCGTGCTGTCGACCTCGACCTGCACGACGGGTTCGGATCGGAGCTCGCCGTCGGCGGACACCTCCCGGACCTGGCCGGCTGCCTTCTCGGTGAAGAACAGCCGCCCGTCGGGCGCGAACGCCATGTTGGTCGGGAAGGCGAGGTTCCCGAGCCAGGGCGACGCGGCCTCCTGCGCGGCGGCGAGGCCGGGCATCAGGACCACCAATGCGAGGGCGGCGAGCAAGCGACGGCGCATCGTGTCCACGGTACCGCCGCCCGGGGATACGCTCGCCGCGTGAGGCGTCAGCCCGCCGCGCCGAGGGCACGATCCAGGTCGGCGACGAGGTCGTCGGGATGCTCGAGGCCGACGCTCAGCCGGATCAGCTCGGGGGGCACCTCCAGCGGCGAGCCCGCGACGCTCGCGTGCGTCATCGGCCCCGGCACCTCGATCAAAGACTCGACCCCGCCGAGCGACTCCGCCAGGAAGAAGACCTTGGTCCGCCGGGCGACGTCGAGCGCCTGCTCGGCCGAGCTCACGGTGAACGACACCATCCCGCCGAACCCTCCGTGCATCTGCGCGGCGGCGATATCGTGGCCGGGATGGCCGGCGAGGCCCGGGTAGTAGACGCGTCCGACCGACGGATGCGCGTTGAGGAACTCGGCGACCGCCGCCGCTCCCGCGCAGTGGCGGTCCATCCGCGCCGCGAGGGTCTTCAGCCCCCGCAGCGCGAGGTAACAGTCCATCGGCCCCGGCACCGCGCCTACGGCGTTCACGAGGAACCCGACGGCGTCGAGCACCTCGGGGTCGTTCGCGACGAGGGCGCCCCCGATCATGTCCGAGTGCCCGCCCACGTACTTGGTCACGCTGTGGATCACGACGTCGGCCCCTCGCTCGAGCGGGCGTTGCAGCACGGGCGTCGCGAACGTGTTGTCGACGACGACCCGTGCGTCCACCTTGTGAGCCACCAGCGAGACCGCCGCGATGTCGACGATCTTCAACAGCGGGTTCGACGGGGTCTCGATCCACACGAGGCGTGTCTCGTCGCGGATCGCCGCGGCGAGCGCCGAGGGGTCGGTCAGGTCGCACGTGGTGAACGCGAGCCCCCACGGCTCGAGGACTTTCGAGAGCAGACGGTACGTGCCCCCGTACACGTCGTCGGCGAGCACGACGTGGTCCCCAGGACGAAGCGTCAGCAGCAGGGTCGTCTCGGTCGCCATCCCGCTCGCGAACGCGTAGCAGCGTTCGGCGCCCTCGAGCGACGCGAGCGCCCGCTGGAAGGCCTCGCGGGTGGGGTTCCCGCCGCGCGCGTAGTCCCAGACGCGCGGATGGCCGACCTCTTCCTGCACATACGTGGAGGTCTGATAGATCGGGACGTTGACGGCCCCGTACAGGCTCTCCGGCTCCTGGCCCGCATGGATCGCACGGGTCTCCAACCGACGCTCGTCGCTCATCGCACCTCCGGCGGAAGCGCCCACCCGCGCCGCCGCAGCTCCTCGGTCGCTTCTTCCCCCCGGCGGACCTCGACCCACAAGCGGGACTTCCTCTTCGCGTCGTGTCCCGGTGCGAACTCCGAGCGGGTCAGTTCGTGGCACGCCGGGTCGTCGCACGCGCACTCGCGGAACAGTGGGATCGTGGTCTCGTCCTGCGCGTCGTCGGGCGCCGCCCGATACGGGCGCGCCGGCAGGGTGCCGGACGGCAGCACGATCACGCCTTCCTTGGGGTCTCCAGGCGCGAACCGCTTGCCTTGCAACGCGAGCAGGCCGGTGAGGGCGCACAGGGCCGCGTCGACCCGGTCGGCGGACGTGAGCTCGTGGGTCACGACCCCGTGCGCGCGGAGCACGCGTTCACGCCATGCTTTCTTGCGGGCGCCCTTCGGCGGGAGCGCGCCGGCGAGCACCGCGGCGCTCGCATGGGGGAAGACCTCCATCGCCGTCCCGCGCGGGTCGCCGGCCCGATACCGCTCGAACCCGTGTGCTGCCGCGACCTTGAAGACCTCGAATCCCGTCTCCATCCACGTGTAGAAGGTGTTGCCCCGTCCGTGGTCGGCCGCCGGGGTGTTGAACGCGTGGAGGTTCACCTCGGCGAGCAGGCGCTCGGTGAGCCGCGAGCGCCCGGCCGGGGCCCATGCGGGGGGCGCGTCGATCGCCACGACGTCGGGGCGCAGCTCGTCGAGGAGCGATCCGAGGCGCTCGAGTCCGACCCGGGACGCGACCCGCAGCGGGGTGAGGCGATCGTCGAGCAACACGACGTCGAGCCCCTTGCCGACGCCCACGTCGACACCGAGCGCGCGCACCTCGGCTGCCCTCACGGAGCCGGCGCCTGCCGGCGGTGTGCCAGGAAGTCGAGGAGGTCGCTGCGGGTGAGCACACCCAGCACCTGGCCGGCCTTCGCGATCAGGACCGCCGGGGCCCGTTCGAGCTCGGTGAAGGCGTCGTCGACCGAGGCGTCCCACTCGACGACGGGGATCGGCGGCGCCATGACCGACGCGACGTCGGCCTGCAGCGCGTCGGGGTCGCGGAACACGCGCTCGAGCAGCTCGCGGTCGCGGATCGAGCCGACCACCCCGGCGACGTCGGACGTGGGTTCGCGCACGACCGGCGCCTGCGAGATGCCGTGTCGCTGGAGCACGTCGACGGCCTGGCGCACCCGATCGTGGGGCGCCACCGTGATCACCGGAGGAAGGTCGTCGCCCTTGGCCGCCAGCACCCGTTCGACGGTCACGACCTCGGGCCCCTCGAGGAACCCGTACTGGCGCATCCAGGCGTCCGAGTACAGCTTCGACAGGTAGTTGCGACCCGTATCCGGCAGCAGCACCACGATCGTCGCGTCCTCGTCCCAGTCTCGGGCCACCGTGAGCGCGGCGAACACGGCGGAACCGCACGAGCCACCGACGAGGATCCCCTCCTGGCGGGTCACCGCCCTGGCGGTCAGGAACGCGTCGCGGTCGGGCACCCGCACCCACCGGTCGACCACGTTCGGATCGAAGGTCTCCGGCCAGAAGTCCTCACCGATACCTTCGGTGAGGTAGGGGCGGGGATCGTCGCCCGTGAACACGGACCCCTCGGTGTCGGCGCCGACGACGACCACTTCGGGCTTCATACGCTTGAGGTACCGTCCCACCCCGGTGATCGTGCCGCCCGTGCCGACTCCGGCGACGAAGACGTCGATCGTACCGTCGGTCTGTTCCCAGATCTCCGGACCGGTGGTCTCCTCGGGGGACTCCCGCGGGACCGCGGTGGGGGTGATGACCACCTCGGCCCCGTAGGCGCGCAGGAGTGAGATCTTCTCCTGGCTCATCTTGTCGGGCATCACGAAGATGCAACGGTATCCCTTGATCGCCGCGGCGATCGCGAGACCGTGACCGGTATTGCCGGATGTCGGCTCGACGATGATCCCGCCCGGCCGGAGCATGCCCTCGCGCTCGGCGGATTCGATCATCCGGATCCCGATGCGGTCCTTGACGGAGCCCCCGGGGTTCATCATCTCGAGCTTCGCGAGCACCCTCGGCCGCAACCCGCGGGTCACCGCGCGAAGGCGAACCAGCGGCGTGTGGCCCATCGTGTCGAGGAACGTCTCGTGAACCTGCATCGTCGCCGGAACCCTCCGCTCGCGTCCGCGTTCCATCGTCGCACGCGCCGCCCGCCTCCGTCCGGCGCCCCGGGCCGCCTTCACGGAAGGCTCAGTCTCGGGGGGTATCCTGCCGATGCTTCCGCCACCGGGGAAGTACGGGGGATCTGAGCGAGTGAGCGAACACGACCAAGAGCCCGAGATCGCGGGCGGCGAGCATCTGCTCGTCGTCGACGACGATCCGTTCATCGCCCGTCTCCTCGAGATCGAGCTGGCGGCGGCCGGCTACAAAGTGCGCGTGGCCAACGACGGCCAGCAGGCGATCGAGCTCGTCCGTGCCGAGCCCGTGGATCTCGTCATCACCGACGTGATGATGCCCCACGTGGACGGGTTCGAGCTCACCAGACAGCTCCGCCGCGACCCGCGGACCGCGTCGATCTCTGTGATCATCCTCACGGCCCGGGGCCTGTCGGCGGACAAGCTCGAGGGGTTCGCGATCGGTGCGGACGACTACATCGTCAAGCCGTTCGACACCCCCGAGCTGCTCGCGCGAGTCCGCGGCGTGCTCCGCCGATCGAAGGAGATGCGAGACGAGTCGCCGCTCACGGGTCTGCCGGGAAACGTCCGGATCCAGGAGGAGATCGAGGAGAAGGTCTCGACCGGCGGTGACTTCGCGCTGCTGTACGCCGACCTCGACCATTTCAAGCCCTTCAACGACCACTACGGCTTCGCGCGGGGAGACCGGGCGATCCAGGAGTTGGGGAAGCTGATGGAGGACGTCGTGTCCGAGCTCGCGGACGACGAGTCGTTCGTGGGACACCTGGGAGGCGACGACTTCGTCATGGTGGTGCCGTCGGCCGCCGCCGCGCTCGTGGCCGACACGCTCGTCCAGCGTTTCGATGAGCTCGCCACGAGCTGGTACGACCCTGCCGATCTGGAGCAGGGATGGATCGAGGTGGCGAACCGTCGGGGCGATCCTCAGCGCTACGGGCCGCTCACGATGTCGATCGGGATCGCGAGCACGGATCGCCGACGGTTCGCACACTTCGCCGAGGTGGTCGCCGTGGCGGTCGAGATGAAGAACTACACGAAGGGAATGTCCGGCTCGTCGTGGGCGATCGACCGTCGGGCCGCGACGACCTGAGCCGTCAGAGGTCGGTGATCGGTCCCGGCTCCGCCAGGAAGTACCCCTGGCCGTAACGCACCCCGAGCTCGCGAAGCGTCCGGAGCTCGGCCTCCGTCTCGATGCCCTCGGCCACGATCGTCATCCCCATCTCGTCGGCGAACGAGATCAGCGACTTCGCCAGCGCGCGTCGACCGCGGTCGGCGTCGATCTGGCGTGTGAGCGAGATGTCGACCTTCACGATGTCGGGCGCGAGCTGCAAGGTGTGGCGGAGGCTCGCGTAGCCGGCGCCCGCGTCGTCGATCGCGACCCTGACGCCCATCTCGCGGAGGATGTCGAGCGCTGCTGAGAGCGCCTCGTAGTCGTCGACCGGCTCGTGTTCGGTGATCTCGATCACCACGCGGCTCGCGGCTGGCTCGAGTGTGCGGGCCATGTCGATGGAGCGCGCGGCGCGCTGCGAGCTGTTGACGGAGAGGTACAGGGGCTCGGGGATCCGGGGGAGGGCCCCGAGCGACTGCCGGATGGTCGCGAGCTCGAGCTGGATGCCGAGCTCGAGCGTGACCGCCTCCGCGAACCACTCGTCGGGCGGACGCAGGGGTATCGAGCGGAACCGGGCGAGCGCCTCGAGCCCGACCGTCGCTTTGGACTCGAGGTCGACGATCGGCTGGAACGCCATCGTGACGCCCTCGCCTTCGACGAAGCGCTGGATCTCGCCGCGGCGGGCCTCGCGCTCCTCCTGCTCGATCTCCTCGCGGCGAAGCTGCGACGACAGCTCGTGGACGATGCCACCGACGACTTCGGCCGAGAGGCTGGTGCCGCCGCCGGCCACCCGGCGGATCGACCCGAGGATCTCATCGGCGGGCGTGCCCTTGACGAGATAGCCGACCGCACCGGCACGGAGCATCTCGAGCACGGTCGGTCGGTCCTCGAATGCGGACAGGGCGATCACCCGAGTGGCGGGCGAGAGACGGGTGATCTCACGAGCCGCCCGTGGCCCCCCGCCCGCGGGCATCTTCACGTCGACGAGGGCGACGTCGGGTCGTTCGCGTGAGGCGAGCTCGATGGCTTCGTCGGCGTCGGCGGCCGCGCCCACGAGGAGCACGTGCTCCTCTTGGGCGAACAGCTCGGCCAGGGCGCCGCGCAGGGCGGGCTCGTCGTCGGCGACGAGCACGCGGATGCGTGTGGAAGCGCCCTGCTCGGCAGGATGGGGAAGACCGACGGTTGCCACGTCGCACAGACGCTACCGAGGGTCCGGGCGGGCTTCAACCACCGCGGGTAGCATCGCGCCACAGGGATGTGGCAGCTGGGAGGTGACGCTCGTGAGCGCACGTGAGATCCGCGCCCCCCGCGGGAACGACCTGTCGTGCCGCTCGTGGCCCCAGGAGGCCGCGATGCGGATGCTGATGAACAACCTCGACCCCGAGGTCGCCGAACGCCCCGAGGATCTGGTCGTCTACGGGGGCACGGGACGTGCGGCGCGGTCGTGGGAGGCGTTCGACACGATCGTGCGGACCCTGAAGGACCTGGGCGACGACGAGACGCTCCTCGTCCAATCCGGCAAGCCGGTCGGGGTCTTCCGCACGCACGATCAAGCCCCTCGCGTGCTGATCTCGAACTCGATGCTGGTGCCCAAGTGGGCCGATTGGGACACGTTCCGGGCGCTCGAGGCCCAGGGGCTCACGATGTACGGGCAGATGACGGCGGGGTCCTGGATCTACATCGGCACGCAGGGGATCCTGCAGGGCACCTACGAGACCCTCGCCGAATGCGCGCACCAGCACTTCAAGGGTTCGCTCGCGGGCACCGTCACCCTCACCGGCGGTCTCGGCGGCATGGGTGGCGCGCAGCCGCTCGCCGTCACGATGAACGACGGCGTGGCGCTCTGCGTCGAGGTCGACCCGGTCCGGATCGGGCGACGGGTGAAGACCCGCTACCTGGATCGCGAGACCGACGATCTCGAGACGGCGCTGCGCTGGGCGGACGAGGCGAAGGCGGCGGGCGAGGGCGTGTCGATCGGGCTGCAGGGTAACTGCGCCGAGGTGCTGCCGGAGCTTGTGCGGCGCGGCTGGCAGCCCGAGATCGTGACCGATCAGACCTCGGCACACGATCCGCTGGGCGGGTACGTGCCCGCTGGGCTCGGCCTCGAGGCGGCCGACGCCCTGCGCGCGAGCGCGCCCGACGATTACGTCGCCCGCGCCCATGCCTCGATGGCCGCGCACGTCGACGCGATGGTCACGTTCCAGGAGCGTGGCGCGGTGGCGTTCGACTACGGGAACAACCTGCGCGCGGGCGCGGAGCTGGGCGGGCTCGCGCACGATCGCGCGTACGCGTATCCGGGGTTCGTTCCCGCGTTCGTGCGGCCGCTGTTCTGCGAGGGCAAGGGACCGTTCCGGTGGGCGGCGCTGAGCGGCGATCCGGCCGACATCGCCGAGACCGACCGTGCCGTCGCGGCGCTCTTTCCCGAGGACGAACGGCTCCAGCGATGGCTCGCGATGGCCTCCGAGCGCGTCGCGTTCCAGGGGCTGCCGGCGAGGATCTGCTGGCTGGGATACGGCGAACGCGCGGAGGCCGGGGCGGCGTTCAACGACCTGGTCGCGAGCGGCCGGGTCAAGGCTCCGATCGTGATCGGCCGCGACCACCTCGACAGCGGGTCGGTCGCGAGCCCCTTCCGCGAGACGGAGGCGATGGCCGACGGCTCCGACGCGATCGCGGACTGGCCGATCCTGAACGCGCTCGTGAACACGGCGGCAGGCGCGCACTGGGTGAGCGTCCACCACGGCGGCGGGGTCGGGATCGGCTACTCGATCCACGCCGGGATGGTCGTCGTCGCAGACGGCACGCCGAACGCCGCGGGCCGGCTCGAGCGCGTCCTCACCACCGACCCCGGGACGGGTGTGATCCGCCACGCCGACGCCGGGTACGAACGGGCGACCGAGGTCGCTCACGAGCGCGGCATCCGTATCCCGATGGAAGAGAGCGGCGGGTGAGGCTGGAGCCGCTGTATCGGGTCCGCTTCGCATACCCGGAGGACTGGGCCGTCGAGGTCGCCGGCGAGGGCGGCATCCAGGAGCAGCACTTCTACATCGCGGAGGGTCGCTGCGAAGGGGTGATCGCCGGCCGTCTGCGCGGTGCCAACCACCCGCAGCGACGCACCGATCACGCGTACGTCCCGGACTTCCAGGGCGTGATCGAGACAGACGACGGCACGACCGTGTTCTTCGACATGCACGGATACGGTCGCGCGTACCCACTGGGGCGGCGGCAGATCGTCGTATCGGTGATGCACCTCGCCGACGACGAGCGCTATCGGCGCCTCAACGACGTGATCTGCGTGGGAACCGGCGAGGTGCGAGCTCCTGACCGCGGTGCCACCGAGCTGGTGATCGACGTTGCCGAGCTCATCTGGGAGCCGATCGCCGAGTGAGCGACCGGCACGTGATCGCGATGGGCGGTGGGGGGTTCTCGATGGACGACCCCGTGCTCGACCGGTACGTGCTCGGGCTGGTCGACCGGCCCCGGCCCAGGATCTGCTTCCTGCCGACCGCCTCGGGCGACGCCGACGGCTACGTGCTGCGCTTCCTCGAGGCGTTCCCGTCGCGATCGTTCGACACGTCGGTGCTCAGGCTCTTCAGCCGGGAGGTGGCCGACGTCGGTGCGTTCCTGGGCGAGCACGATGTCGTCTACGTGGGCGGCGGCAACACGCTGAACATGCTGCACGTCTGGCGGCTGCACGGCGTGGACGTCGCCCTGCGGAGCGCGTGGGAGGCCGGGGTGGTGATGACCGGCATCAGCGCAGGGGCCAACTGCTGGTTCGAGGCGTCCACCACGGACTCCTGGTTGCTCGGCCGAGCCGACGCGCTGAACGACGGGCTCGGACTCGTTCCCGGCTCGTTCACACCGCACTACGCGGGTGAGGAGGCGCGACGGCCGTCGTTGCACGCGCTGATCGCGAGCGGCGACCTGCCGGCGGGCTACGCGTGCGACGACTACGCGGCCGTGCACATCGTCGGGTCCGAGCTGCACAAGTCGGTCGCGTCCCGGCTCGAGGCCGGCGCGTTCCGGGTGGGCCGAGGAGACAGCGGCGCCGCCGTCGAGGACGCGCTGCCGGTGACGCGGCTGTAGCCTGCGGCCATGCCGATCAAGGTCGGGGAGCCGCTCAGCCTCGAGGACGTCGAGGCCGTCGCACGCGGTGGCGTGGTCGTGTTCGAGGAACCCGCCCGCGAGCGTGTGCGCGCCGCGCGCGCGGTGATCGACCGCGCGGTCGCGGAGGCTCGCACGATCTACGGGGTCACGACGGGGTTCGGGGCGCTCGCCGACACGCCCGTCCCACCGGAACGTGCCGCCGACCTGCAGCACGGGATCATCGCCTCGCACGCCACGGCGGTCGGCCAGCCTCTGTCTCGCCACGAGGCGCGCGCGATGTTGCTGCTCCGCGCGCACGTGCTTGCGCTCGGCCACTCCGGCGTGCGGGAAGCGGTCATCGACCTGATGGTCGCGATGCTCAACCGTGACGTCGTCCCGGTCGTGCCGCAACAGGGGTCGCTGGGGGCGAGCGGCGATCTCGCCCCGCTCGCGTACCTTGCCCTCCCGATCATCGGCCACGGCGAGGTGCTCGTGGGCGACGGCGACCGCGAGCCCGCGCCGCAGGCCTTCGCCCGCGCGGGGCTCGAGGCGCTCGACCTCCAGGCGAAGGAGGGCCTCGCCCTGGTGAACGGCACGCAGGGGATGCTCGCGGTGGGCGTGCCGGCGCTGCTCCGCGCCGAGAACCTGGTGCGGACCGCGGACGTGGTGGCCGCGATGACGATCGAGGCCGCGCTCGGGACGGACGCGCCGTTCGACGAGCGGCTGCAGCGCCTCCGCCCCCACGCCGGTCAGGCGGCCTCCGCCGGGAACCTCAGGAGGCTGCTCGAGGGCTCGCCGATCCGCGAGTCGCACCGCGAGAGCTCCCACCTGGTGCAGGACGCGTACTCGCTCCGGTGCACGCCCCAGGTGCACGGCGCCACTCGCGACGCGGGCGCCTACGTGCGCGGCGTTCTCGAGGTCGAGGTGAACTCGGTCAGCGACAATCCGATCGTGCTCCCCGACGCCGACGAGGTCCGGAGCGGGGGCAACTTCCACGGGATGCCGGTCGCCGTGGCCTGCGACACGCTCGCCCTGTCGCTCGTGTCGCTCGCTTCGATCAGCGACCGCCGTCTCTATCGCCTGCTCGACCCGAAGTCCTCGAACGGCCTGCCTCCGTTCCTGGTGCCGGAGAGCGGCCTGAACAGCGGCTTCATGCTCGTCCAGTACACCGCCGCGTCCCTGGTGAGCGAGTGCAAGTCGCTGGCGCACCCCGCATCCGTGGACTCGATCCCATCGAGCGCCGGCCAGGAGGACCACGTGAGCATGGGGATGATCGCGGCGCGCCACGCCCGCGAGGTGGTCGCGAACGCCGAGACGGTGCTCGCGCTGGAGGCGCTCGCCGGCGCTCAGGCCCTCGACCTGCGGGCGCCGCTCGCGCCGGGCCCCGCGACGCACGCGGTCCATCAGCTGATCCGTTCGAAGGTGCCCGTCGTCGAGTACGACCGCGAGCTCGGCCCCGACATCGACGCCACCCTGGCGCTGGTGCGGGACGGCTCGCTGGTCCAGGCGGCAGCGTCGGCCGCGGGCGAGCTGGAGTGACGCAGCGTACCCGGAGCGGCGGCTGAGCAGGTGATCACTCCTGAGCCCACGACGAGCCGTTCCAACCGAGCTTCACCGTCTTCCGCGCGCTCTCGGTCGCGGCCGAGCCGATCGCCCACGCCGAGTCATCTGACACGGCGCTCGCGGCCGCGAGACTCTCGACCGCGTCGGTCGCCTGGAAGTCGGAACGTGTCCACTCGGCGGCCGTCCCAATGCAGGATCAGCGTCTTCGATACGAGCGTCGCCGGGTCGATACGCCTTCCAACCGCCCACACGTCCGTTCGCGATCGAGCGCTGACGCCGAAGAGCTCCGGCCCCGCCGCGGCGCCACTTCGCGGCAGGCTCGAAGCGCTTGCTGAGTAGCCGATGTTGGGCCAGATGATCGCTCCAAGGAGCATCGCGATGGTGACGTGTCGAAGACGTCGCATGTTGCCTCGAACCTTAGAGAGGGAGCCGGCCGCGACAAACGCCGGTCGAGGGCAACGACAGGACCCTTCCTTCAGTCCGCGCCGCCCGTGACAGAACCCGCGACGAGCGCTTCGACGACCGGGTTGTGGCCGGGGCGGTAGGCGACCTGGGCGAACGAGGGGGCATCGAGCAGCAGGAGATCCGCCCGCTTGCCAGCCTCCAGCGTGCCGAGGCGGCCGGCCAGGCCCAGGACGTGGGCAGCGTTGAGCGTCGCCGCGGTCAACGCCTCGAGCGGAGGGATCCGGTACACGGAGGCGGCCGCGGCGATCGCCTGTGGCATCGACACGACCGGCGAGGTGCCTGGGTTGCAGTCGGTGGCGAGGGCGACCGGCACCGCGGCGGCCAGCAGTGCGGCGGCCGGCGCGGGCGCGAGCCCGAGGAACTCCGTCGACGCGGGCAACAGGACGGCCACGGTGTCCGCGGCGGCGAGTGCCTCGACCCCCTGTGGTGAGGTGTGGTTGAGGTGGTCGACGCTGCGGGCTCCCAGTCGCGCGGCCGCGATGGCCGAGCCCGTGTCGCCGAGCTGATCACCGTGGACGCGCAACGGCGTCGCGCCGGCCGCGGCTGCGAGCCGCTCGAGATCCTCGACCCCGAACGCGATGTCCTCGACGTAGATGTCGACGGCGTCGATCCCCTCGCCGGAGGCGGCCGGCAGCATGGAAGTCACCACGGTGTCCATCCACGCGTCCCGGTCGATGCCCTTCGGCACCGCGTGGCACGGCAGGAACGTCACCGTGCAGGTCTGGGCCCCCTCGTCGCGCAGACGGCGCGCCACGCCGAGCTCGCGGAGCTCGCCCTCGCCGGTGAGGCCATAGCCCGTCTTGAGCTCGACGGCGGTGGTCCCGTGCGCGAGCATCTCGGCAAGCAACGGCCGGCAGAAGGCGAGTACCTCGTCGTCGGTGGCCTCGTGGAAGAGGCGGCTCGATCGGTAGATCCCGCCCTCGCTTCCATGGAGCGCGGCGTACGAGACGCCTCGCAGCCGTGCCTCGAACTCGTCGGCGCGCCACCCGATGAACGGCAGGTGGGTGTGGCAGTCGACGAACCCCGGCACGAGCATCCCCTCGGCGGAGTCGCCGAGGGTCGGGGCCCAGGGAAGGTCGTCGGCCCGGCCCGCGTAGACGATCAGACCTTCGTCGTCCCACGCGACCCCGCTCGGTCCTGCGGTCTCGACGGCCGCCTGGGCTTCACCGCCGAGCGGAACCGTCCCGGCCGCGGTCGCCATCGCCGCCGCGACCGCCGCTCCCCGTGCCATGGCCGAAGCGTACGCTCCGGGGGTGCGCGTCGAACGCGAGATCGTGTTGCCGTGCCGCCTGGAGGAGGCGTGGGCGGTCCTGATGGAGTGGGAGCGCCAGGCGGACTGGATGCTCGACGCGGACTCGGTCACGGTCGTCTCCGGGCAGCGCGAAGGCGTGGGCGTGCGACTCGCGGTGCGCACGCGCGTGTTCGGTGTCCCGGCGTTCACCGAGCCGATGGAGGTGACGGGGTGGGACCCGCCGGTGCAGCTCACGATCCGTCATGGCGGCCCAGTCGCCGGGATCGGCACGTGGCATCTCGAGCCGGTCGACGAGGGGACCCGCTTCGCGTGGAGCGAGGACATCCGGCTCGACGTCCCGCTGGTGGGCGATCTCGCGGCCCGCGTCTATGCGCCCGTCATGCGGTGGCTGATGGGCCGCGCGCAGGCGGGGCTGCGGTCCTACATCGTCGCGTCGGGGCCGTAGCGCGTCACCCGTGCTAGCGTCGGTTGCGACAGCGGGGGAGCCCGGACCACCGGGCTGAGAGGCCGGCGAGAGGAGCCGGCGACCCTTGGAACCTGATCCGGCTCGGACCGGCGGAGGGAGCTCGTCGTGGGATCGGTGACCGACCGTCTCGAGGACGCGCTCGCGCGCGAGGCGCCGAGTTGGGGGATCCGACCCGTCCCGCACGCGTCCCGCACGCTGTCGGGGCTTGATCTGGGGGTGCTCTGGGGCGACCTGTCGATCGGTCTGCTCGTCCTCGTCACGGGTGCCCTGCTCGTGCCGGCGCTCGGGCTGCCGGCGGCGGCGCTCGCGATCGGCATCGGGACCGTCGTGGGCTGCGTGCCGCTCGGGCTCGTCGCGGCCGCGGGGGCCCGCGAAGGTGTGCCCGCGATGGTTCTGTTCCGCCCCTCGCTCGGGCGGATCGGCTCTTACCTCCCCTCGCTGGCGAACCTGATCCAGCTGGCGGGATGGACCGCGTTCGAGTTCTGGGCGATCGGGCGTGTGGCGAACGCCGCCGCTCGCGATCTGTTCGGTGTGGACGCCGGGCTCGCGTGGCTCGTGGTGACGGCGATCGCCTGCACGGCGCTCGCGCTCGCCGGGCCCGTGTTCGCGGTGCGCCGATGGCTGGAAAGGGTCGGCATCTGGGTGCTGCTGGGAGTCGGCATCGTGCTCACGGTCCGGGTGACGACCGGCGGCCTCGGCGCGCTGTGGTCGCAGCCGGGCGCAGGGGGGCTGCCCTTCTGGCTCGCGGTGGACCTCGTGATCGCGATGCCGGTGTCGTGGCTGCCGCTCGTCGCGGACTACACCCGCTTCGGTCGCGACCCACGCGAGGCGGCGATCGGTTCCGCCGTCGGGTACGCGCTCGGCAACGCCTGGTTCTACCTGTTGGGAACCCTCCTTGTGCTGGCCGCTGGCGCGGCCGCCGATCCGCTCGACATCGGCTCGACCATCGCGGCGGCGGCCGGCGGCGCCGTCGTCCTGCTCGCGCTCCTCGCGGGCGAGACGGACCAGGCGATGGCCAACGTGTACTCGGCCGCCGTCACGGTCCAGAACGTGCGCCCCGCATGGTCGCAACGATGGTTGATCGTGAGCGTGGGGGTCCTGGGCTTCGCGATCGCCGCCGGCATCGGCATCGATGCGGCGGCCACCCTCGAAGCGTTCCTGCTGTTGATCGGTTCGGTCTTCGTGCCGTTATTCGGCGTGTTCCTGGCCCATTGGGGGATCCACGCGCGCGGCCGCTACGGAGAGGCGGCGCTGTTCGACACCGCCCCTTCGGGCACCAGGTGGGGAAGCGTCGCCGCGTGGGCGCTCGGGTTCCTCGCGTACCAGTGGTGCGCGCCGACCACGCTGGTCGGCTGGTGGGCCGATGCGCTGGAGCGCGTGATCGGGGGGTGGCTCGGCCTGCCATTCCCCCTGATCCCGAACGCGGCGCTCGGGGGGAGCCTGCCGGGGTTCGTCGTCGCCTTCGTCGCGGCGCTCGTCCTGGCACGGCTTCGGGGCCGACGCTAGGTCGGCGGCGGCGCCAGGACCAGAAGGACCACCGCCGGGTCCGACGAGGCGTTGCGGACGGAGAGCGCCTCGCCGGCCGGAACCGTCACGGACTCCCACTGCTTCATGCGGGCGCGGCCCTTGCCGATCTGGGCAGCGATCTCGCCGGCGAGCACGACGACGATGCCGTCGGCGCGCGCGTCCGTCAGGGGTCCGACCCCTTGCGCTCCTTGCAGGCAGATCACCTGGGACCACAGCTGCTCGGTCTCGAGCAGGACCTCGATGCGTGGCGACTCCTCGGTGAAGTGGATCAGATCCGTGAGGTTGCGGGTCTCCATGTGGACCCAGCCTATCGACAGCGGGTGGCGTTTAGACTGCGCGCATCCGCACACGAAGGAGCTCTCCGTGACCACGTTCTCGTACTCGTCCGGCTCGCCTCGCGAGACCCCCGCCGGGGTGCTGGTCGTTCCCGTCTTCGAAGGGAACCAGCCGGGCCCGGGTGTGAAGGAGACCGGTCTGCTCGATGCCTACACGGCCGCGAAGCACACCGGCAAGAAGGGTGAGAACCTCCTCGTCACCAAGCGCCCCGGCGACCGGTTCGCCGCCGACGCGGTGTTGTTGGTGGGGGTCGGCGCGAAGGATGCCTTCGACCTGGTCGCGATGCGC